>Ga0209972_10002548_pt1 | contig 14829 bp, 12 predicted proteins | sample NOAtaG_7_FD_187302 | JGI IMG/M metagenome (GOLD analysis project Ga0209972, IMG submission 187302) | Freshwater lake microbial communities from Lake Erie, under a cyanobacterial bloom - NOAA_Erie_Diel1S_2200h metaG (SPAdes) (version 2) | ecosystem: Environmental > Aquatic > Freshwater > Lake ... | reverse complement strand
TTATTAGATATCAAGAATTCTGTAGAGAGAATTCTTGATATCTTATATATTTATAAAATAATAGATATCAAGAATTCTGTAGAGAGAATTCTTGATATTTAAATTGTGATTTATCTTAGTCTTTTAGAATTTTGACCTAAAAAAGTAGATCCTTTGGTTAACAGGAGAAAATATTCATGGTTAGATTTACAGTCTAATGCTTCAGCTTCGGCCATCCTGTCAGAAAGGTAAGCTAAGCTTAAGCTTTTGGGCTCATGCCCCGACCATAGAGTCAAATCTCCTCTCTGATTTGACTCACACCTTCTTTCATTTTATTTTCAGGCATAATCGTATGTAGTCTGATTTTGGTTTCCTGCTCCTCTTCCCTGTCCATGTGCTGATTAGGTTTAGAGTTAAATACTTTAGGGTTCATTCCATTTATCCTGAAAGATAACTCTAAGGGGCTAAGAGAGTCGAGAGTCAAGTATTTTTTGACTCAAGCTTTCGCTTCCTCTATCTTGTTGTTGGGTATTCTTTCTGCTTCTAATTCTCTGGGATCGTGGGCAGAAAGGATAAACCTATTTGTTTTGTTGGCCTTATTCGTAAAATTAGGAGTAGCCCCCTTTCACGGTTGAGTACCAAGAATAGCTGAGCCCTTACATTGATGGGTTCTTTTTATACTTCTAACCGTGCAGAAAGTTAACCCTCTCATCATCTTTTTATCTCAAACATGGATACTCAAGTTTATGTTCATTGGTGTTTGTTTTTCGGTCCTGGTAGGAGGGATTGGGGGTATCTGTGAAGTTCGATTGCGAAAAATTTTAGTTTTTTCTTCAATTAGCCATATGGGCTGAGTCCTTGCGACTTTATTTCTAAGTACAAGACTAATTGTTTTATACTTCGTTTCTTATTCCCTCCTCTTAGCCGCTGTGGTAGCAGTAATTTGTAAGTTGAACCTACAGCATTTAGTTCAAATGTCGTCTAGAAATTTATCTGTAGGGTGGGGTGCAGCTGTTTTTACTAATCTACTTTCGTTGGGGGGGTTACCTCCTTTTTTCGGTTTTCTCCCTAAATGAATGGTTCTAGAGATGTTAGTCTTAGAAGGGCTTTACTTACTCGTAATTTTTATAATCTTCTCGAGCCTTTTAGTTCTTTATTACTATTTACGAATAGCTTTTTCAAGATTTATTTTAAAAAAAATAAATTGGACTTTTGAAGAAGTTTTTTATCTAGGGACCTGCTCTACCAGTTTAAGTTTATTTTCTTTAGGGGGGTTAACCGTGAGCTTCTTGTTTTAAATGAAAATTGTAACCATAATTTAGGGTTTGCAGCCCTACGTTTTCTTTAAACTATTTCATTTTGTGCGACGATGGCTCTTTTCTACTAATCACAAGGATATTGGAACTTTATATTTTGTTTTTGGGGTCTGATCGGGCATGGTGGGTACTGCACTTAGAATACTTATCCGTATTGAGCTGGGTCAAGCCGGTAGTCTTATTGGCGACGACCAGATTTACAATGTTATTGTAACTGCCCATGCTTTTATTATGATTTTTTTTATGGTTATACCAATTATAATTGGAGGCTTCGGAAATTGGTTAGTCCCTTTAATGTTAGGGGCTCCGGACATAGCTTTCCCCCGATTAAATAATTTAAGTTTCTGGCTTCTCCCTCCAGCGTTAACACTTCTTCTAATTGGAGGGGCTGTAGAGAGAGGGGCTGGTACCGGGTGGACGGTGTATCCACCTCTCTCGTCAGGACTAGGTCACGCGGGGGCCTCAGTCGACTTAAGAATTTTTTCTCTCCATTTAGCAGGTGTATCCTCTATTTTAGGGGCCGTCAATTTTATTACTACTATCATCAATATACGGGGGGAAGGTCTGTCGTTAGACCGGATTACCCTTTTCGTTTGAGCTGTAGGAATCACAGCACTTCTTTTACTTCTTAGTTTACCTGTACTAGCAGGGGCTATTACTATACTCCTGACCGATCGAAATTTAAATACTTCTTTCTTCGATCCCGCGGGCGGAGGGGATCCCATTCTATATCAACATTTGTTTTGATTTTTTGGTCACCCCGAGGTATATATTTTAATTCTGCCCGGGTTTGGTATAATTTCCCATATTATTAGACACCAAAGAGGTAAAAAGGAGGCCTTTGGCACTCTAGGTATAGTTTACGCCATGATGGCTATTGGAATTTTAGGGTTTGTAGTTTGGGCCCATCATATGTTCACTGTTGGGATAGATGTTGACACTCGTGCTTATTTTACGGCAGCAACGATAATTATTGCTGTTCCTACAGGTATTAAGATTTTTAGATGGTTAGGTACTCTCCATGGTGTCCAGCTTAGCTGGACACCATCAATATTGTGGGCACTTGGTTTCGTATTTCTCTTCACTGTAGGGGGTCTTACAGGGGTAGTTCTAGCCAACTCTAGTATTGATATCGTTCTTCACGATACTTACTATGTTGTTGCTCACTTTCACTATGTCTTATCTATGGGGGCTGTGTTTGCAATCTTCGCCGGGGTCGTTCATTGGTATCCTCTTTTTACAGGGCTAACCTTACACCAGTCTTACTTAAAGGTTCATTTTTTAGTTATATTTTTAGGGGTAAATTTAACTTTTTTTCCCCAACATTTCTTAGGACTAGCAGGGATACCTCGACGGTACGCGGACTATCCGGATGCTTATATAACATGAAACGTTGTTTCCTCTTTGGGGTCTATGGTCTCTTTTGTAGCTACTTTGGGGTTTGTCTTCATTGTGTGGGAGTCCCTTGTGTCTTTCCGTCCCGCCTTTTTCTCCACACACCTGACTACTTCAATTGAGTGGCAGCATAATTTTCCCCCAGCAGGGCACAGTTACGTAGAATTAGTATTTATTGCTTCTCCTTCAAAAATTTATTTAATATGGCAGATAAGTGCCTTAGATTTAAGCTCTAAAAATAAGAGCGAGAGCCTCTTTATTAAAAATGTCAACTTGAGCTCAGTTAGGTTTTCAAGATAGATCTTCCCCATTGATGGAACAATTGATTTTTTTTCATGATCATGCCCTCCTGATCCTTATTCTTATTACAAGTATGGTTGGTTATTTCATGGTCTCTTTGATGTTTAATCTCTTTGTAAACCGTTTTCTTTTAGACGGTCAAGTTATTGAGATTGTTTGAACAGTTGTTCCTGCTTTAATTCTAGTAGTCTTAGCTTTACCTTCTCTCCGTCTGCTGTACTTAATTGATGAAAGAGCTGAGCCTAGCCTCACATTAAAGGCTGTGGGTCATCAATGGTACTGAAGTTATGAGTATTCAGATTTTGTCACCATTGAATTTGATTCTTATATGGTTCCTACTGATTCTCTAAGAGAAGGGGATTTTCGCTTACTTGAAGTAGATAATCGAATCGTTCTCCCTTTTCTTACTCAGATTCGGCTTTTAGTGACGGCAGCGGATGTCCTTCATTCTTGAACCATCCCTAGTTTAGGAGTAAAGGCCGACGCTATTCCCGGCCGGCTAAATCAATTGAATTTTTTGGTTAACCGGCCGGGAATTTTCTACGGACAGTGTTCAGAAATTTGTGGGGCTAATCATAGTTTTATGCCAATCAGACTAGAAGCAGTTAATTCTTCTGATTTCCTGGTGTGAGTCCAAAAGTATTCGTTAAATAGCTTAAAGTAAGCAAAAGCCTCTTAAGCTTAAAAATATCAGTTCACGCCTGATTTTAATGAGATAGAGAATTTAGTTAATAGAATAACGTAAGCTTGTCATGCTTAAATTGCCGGCATCAGGCAATTCTTTATGCCTCAAATTTGACCCATAAATTGAGTTACCTTATTTTTTTTCTTTTTAGGAGTATTCAGAGTATTTTTAGTTCTGATTTTCTTCTCTCACTCTCCTTTTCACCTGCAGCAACCTCTTGAAGGTGAAGAGTCGCTAAGTTCAAAGTTGGCTTGATTATGATAAGTAATTTATTTTCAATCTTCGACCCTTCAAGCTATTTTCTACTACCCCTAAATTGACTAGGAGCAGTCTTAGGAATCTTCTTTATCCCTTGAAGATTCTGATTTTCTTCAAGCCGTCTTTCTATTTTCTTTAATTTACTAGGGGGGCAACTTCACTCAGAATTTAAGGTTCTTGTTGGACCTGTAGCCTCATCAGGGCATACTTTACTTCTTTTTAGTCTTTTTACTTTCATTTGTTTAAATAACTTTTTGGGGTTATTTCCCTATATTTTTACTTCTTCAAGCCATCTAGTCGTAACATTAAGCCTAGCTTTCCCGTTTTGACTGAGATTCATAATCTTTGGTTGACTGAACCATACTAATCATATGCTGGCACATTTAGTCCCTTTGGGTACTCCAGGGGTTCTAATGCCTTTTATGGTTCTTATTGAAACGATTAGAAACGTGATTCGGCCAGGAACCCTTGCAGTCCGGTTGGCTGCGAATATAATCGCGGGACATCTTCTGTTAGTTCTTCTAGGTAATCAAGGACCAAGATTAACCTCTTATTTCTTGTTTCTTCTTATTGGCGCCCAGATTCTTTTACTGATTCTAGAAAGAGCAGTCGCTGTTATTCAATCTTACGTATTCGCGGTTCTCACTACTTTGTATTCAAGAGAGGTAGCTTAATATATGTCAAACCAGATAAATCATCCTTTTCACTTGGTGGACATAAGTCCTTGACCTGTACTTAGAGCTTTTAGAGTTATATCTTTGGTTAGTGGAATCGCCAAATGATTCCACACTTTTTCTATTGATCTTTTTCTTTTAGGAACTATTCTTACGACTATAGTAATGTTTCAATGATGGCGGGATGTAGTCCGTGAAGGAACCTTCCAAGGGCAACATACTCTACTAGTTGGGGTGGGCCTGCGTTGAGGGATGATTTTATTTATTACTTCTGAGGTTCTCTTTTTTTTTTCTTTTTTTTGGGCTTTTTTTCATAGAAGTTTATCTCCCAGCGTAGAGATTGGTAGTCTCTGACCCCCGCAGGGAATTAAGGCTTTTAATCCTTTTCAAATTCCTCTTCTGAATACTGCTATTCTTTTAGGGTCAGGTGTTACAGTAACGTGAGCACACCACGCAATTATAGAAAACAACTATACCCAAGGAGTACAGGCCTTAGCCTTAACCGTCTTTTTAGGAGTGTACTTTACTAGTCTTCAAGCCCTCGAATATTGGGAAGCTTCATTCTCGATCGCAGATGCTGTGTATGGTTCTACCTTTTTTGTAGCCACCGGGTTCCATGGTCTGCATGTAATTATTGGAACTATCTTTCTTTTAGTGTGTCTGGTTCGTCAATATTTTAACCACTTTTCTTTAAATCATCATTTTGGATTCGAGGCTGCAGCTTGGTACTGACATTTCGTAGACGTAGTGTGATTGTTTCTTTTTGTAACAATCTATTGGTGGGGAAACTAGTTTTTTTAGTATAAAGTATATTTGACTTCCAATCAAAAGGGCCGTTGTTAACCGGAAAAAACAATTTTTTATTTAGCTTTTCTGGCTTTTGTTCTGTTAGTTTTAGTTTTTATTGTGCTTAATTTATCCTTGATTTTAAGAATAAAGATAGCTTTCAGACGCGAGAAAAGCTCTCCCTTTGAATGCGGGTTCGACAATATGGGAAGAGCCCGCCTGCCCTTTTCTCTCCGATTTTTTTTATTAACCATCATTTTTCTTATTTTTGATGTGGAAGTAGTCCTCCTCCTTCCTTCAGTAACTACTTACAATGTCTGTTCTGTGTCAGAATGAGCCTTTATCTTTTTAGTGTTTCTCACGGTCTTAGTGGGAGGACTGCTCCACGAGTGATCTAAGGGAGCTCTTAACTGATCCTTGTAACTTAGGGGTCGTAGTTAACTATAACATTTGACTTGCATTCAAAAGGTATCTATAAGATCTACCTCATTTAAGTTTGAAGTAAAGAATTACATTTAGTTTCGGCCTAAAAACTGGTATTAGCTTACCCCTACTTTTTAATTGAAGCTAAAGTTAGAAGCATCTCACTGTTAATGGGATTTAGAGGTTGCCTCCAGTTAAGGAGACTTAGGCCGAAATGGGGCTGCTAACCTCGTTTCGAGCGGTTTAACTCCGTTCGTGTCTTTAGCGATTATAGTATAAGAATTACATCACATTTTCATTGTGAAAATGAACTCTGTTCTAATGGTTGTTATCGAAGACCCATTCTCATCTTGGCAACTTCAGTGCCACGCTTTAATTTTAAGCTACAAAAACATTAAAAAATAAAAACCATGAGTATTCATAAAAAAAATACTAAGAAATGGCTTTTCAAGCTGTTTAGTTGTATTCATCTTAGGTGTAAACTCAATCTTTTTGTTGAATGAAAAGTTTCGTTTAGAGAAAGATGTTCTAGCCACCCTGTATCATAACTTTTTATATTGAGGGTACCAAATGGTAAAAAAAATCTTGAAAGTCTTTGGCTTCTTAATAATGGTAGAAATCACATTCTAGTGCATACTTGATTAGACAATCTAGATAGGGAGTAACTGAGGGTGGGCAGGGTAATAAAAAACGCTAAAAAGGCGGAAAAAGCAATCACTACCCCTGTTATACCCTTTAACAAAAAGGGAAGTAAAATTGTAGAGGGGAATGGAAACATAACTCATGTCAAAGAGGCCCCCGAGAATAAACTAAGCAGGGTGAGGTTAACAATGGGCCCCACTAGGGTAAGGTCTTGGTCACATAAGTTAACTCTGGGGCCAGTGTTGGAAGTTGTGACCAAACTAAAGAATACTAGCCGTAGGGAATAAGCTACGGTCAAGCCTAAAGAAACAAATATGACTGTGATAAGGAATAAGCTTCAAGAGCCTTGTGCAGCTAACTCTACAATCATATCTTTGGAGTAAAACCCAGCTAAAAAGGGGAGACCACATAAAGACAAGTTTGCAAGGTTAAGGCAGACCCCCACTAAGGGAAAATTTAAAACTAAAGATCCGTACAAGCGGAGATCCTGAAAATCACAAGCACCATGAATTATAGCCCCTGCAGATAAAAAAAGTAGGGCTTTGAATAGGGCATGAGTAAGCATATGAAAAAAAGCCACTTCAGGCAAGTGTACAGAGATAGCAAATATCATTACTCCTAACTGACTGAGAGTAGAAAGAGCAATAACTTTCTTTAGGTCGTGTTCAAAAAAAGCTACCAGCCCAGATATGAATATAGTTAAACAAGAAATTGAGAGGAGTAAAGTGTTTCTAAAGTTTCTTAGGAGGGGGGAGAATCGGATCAAAAGATAAACCCCTGCCGTGACCAAGGTGGAAGAGTGGACTAAAGCTGAGACGGGTGTGGGTGCTGCTATTGCTGCGGGAAGCCAAGCTGAGAATGGGATTTGAGCTCTCTTTGTTATTGCTGCCAGTATTACAGTAAGAGAAATTACTTCTAAATCTGATAAGGGGGAAGAAACTTGGCCCCAACAAAAAAAATTAGAGTCTCCGGTTACCGCAAACCACCCAATTAAAAATAAGATACAGATATCCCCTACTCGGTTTCTCAAAACTGTAAGTATCCCCGCACTTCTAGATTTTTTTGTAGGGTAGTAAATAACTAAGCAGTAAGAAATTAAGCCCAACCCGTCTCATCCTAAAAGGACAGTAACAATGTTAGGGCTAGTAATTAATAAACATATAGAAACAACAAATCCAACAACCAAAAGAATAAAACGGTTCGCATCTTTGTCTCTGTCTAAATAACTTTGGCTGTACCAGACTACGTTTCTAGAAATAAATAAAACTACACTGAGAAATAACAAGGCTAAAAAGTCGAGAATCAAAGTCCATGACAAAGATTGACTTAGCCCCGTAAATTCTCATTCAATAAAAACTATTCTTCTGGAACTTTTGAGAAATAAACTCATAGCAAGACCGAGTATACTAAAATTTATTAGAGCAAAGGAGATGTTTTTGTAAAGTATTTTAGACACGACTATCGGTAGAGATTTACATTTAGGGTACCACAAACCCTTGTTTTGTTTAAACTACGGTAATATGAGAACCAATTCAATAGGAGAGGAAGGCCTGTCAGGAGAGGGGTAAAATGAAAGTTTATTACTCTCAATTCATTAAAATTAGCTTCCCTAAAATTTTTTGAGGCAAAAATTTTTGGTCCATGCTGAGTTGCTGAAAAAAGGTAAAGGTTGTAGGCTGCCCCTAAAAAAGATAGAACCCCTACCAAAACCATAGAAAATCTTAGTCATCTCAATGAAGCCATAAAAATTATGATTTCCCCCCCCAGGTTAGAGCTGGGGGGGGCCGCCATATTAAAAATTCTAAATATAAACCATCACATTGTGAGAATAGGGGCTATTCTCAAAGCACTACGCAAAAGAATAATTCTACGTGTCCCTCTCCGTTGGTAAACTATTCCAACCAAACTAAATATCCCAGAGGAACATAGGCCATGTGCTACTATAATTACGATTGCTCCGCCAACCCCTAAAAAATTATCTAGAGCTAATCCTGTAATAACTAAAGACATATGGGCTACGGAAGAATAAGCGACCAAAGACTTAGCATCGGTTTGGCGTAGACAAATAAAAGAGGCTATTAACCCCCCCCCTAAAGCAATACTAACTAGAGCCGTTTTTAAAAGACAGAGGTCTTCAAAAAAAATAAAAAATAACCGAAGTAGCCCGTATCCCCCTAATTTTAGCAAAATACCTGCTAAAATTATTGAGCCTGCAACAGGTGCCTCAACGTGGGCTTTAGGAAGCCAGAGATGAAGAAGGTACAAAGGCATTTTCACCAGAAAGGCCAAAATAAGAAAAAATAATCTAAGGCCCCCTACTGCATTGAAGTTTAATCCCATTCTAAGATCAAGAGTAAAAAAAGTTTTCTCTAACTTGAACAGTCCTACAAGGAGAGGGAGTGAAGCAAAGAGGGTGTAAAAAAGAATATACAGTGAAGCTTGAATCCGCTCAGGTTGATAGCCTCACCCCAAAATAAGTAAAAAAATAGGAATAAGAGTTGCTTCAAATAAAATATAAAAGAGAAGAAGATTGGAGGTGGAAAAAGTTTGCGTTAAAAGTATAAGAAGTAAAATCACTCAACAAAAAAATTCTCCCTGAAAATTTAACTCCTCCCTAATATATATACTTATATTAAGTATAAGAACCACAATTCAAAATCTAAGCAGGATTATAATAAAAGAGAAACTATCATTTAGTGTTCATCTAATTAAGCCCAAGTTAAATCTTTGACCTGCGAGAAACCACAGGAAACCCCCTACCAAAACCAAGCTAATTGCTATAAACCAATTTTTCAGTAGAAAAAAAAAGCCCACTCTGAACCCTAAAAATTTTAACATTTGGTTAACATTGGAGGAGATTCAAGGAGTTCAAAGTGTCTCTACCTACAGCCCGAACAATAGAGACTAAAATTGCTAACCCAGTTGCCCCCTCACATACAGTCAGAGTTAAAAAGACAAACAGGAGTGGTCAGACTCTTTGTGATGTTATACTAGTCAGGTACAAAAGGCCAAAAATCATAAATATTATCCCTTCTAGTCTTAAAAGGGTGGCTAGAAGGTGTTTTCGATTAGAAATAAAAGCAACCAAAAAAATCCCAAGAGCAGATATTAGTAAAAAGAAAAAAACTTTTCGCATTCCGGGGGCGGCTTTTGTAGTTTAGAAAAAAATTTTGGTCTTGTAAATCAAGGAGGGCATGAGCCCAAAAGCATCAAGAAGATGAATTAACATAATTTAAACTCCCAAAGCTTAAGTTTTTTTTTAAACTACTTCTTGTAATGATTTTAGAGTGACCACTCCTGTTTGTCTTTTTAACTCTGACTTTACTGTTTCCTTTCTCTTCCAGCCCTATCGCTATAGGATTTTTATTATTAGTAATTACTCTATGTATAGCAACTGGGTTAGCAATTTTAGTCTCTAGTTTTTGAGTCTCATATGTGTTAGTTTTGGTTTTGGTAGGGGGTTTAATGGTCGTGTTTATCTATGTTGCTTTGTTAGCTTCAAATGAACTCTTTTCTCCTCTTTCTCCCTCTCGGTTGGGGGTTTTGGAGGTCCTAGGGATATTAGGATTCTTTTTTATAGTTAGCTTTTACGCGTCAGAAAGTGCCGTCGAGGGGGGAAATTCTTCGGCAGGGTTGGACCCCTATCTCTCTTCTTCCATAAAATGGCTTGAGGGCTTCTATTCCTACGAATTGGGAGCATTAACTTTATTTTTAGCACTTTATCTATTTTTTACTTTAGTTATTGTTGTTTCTATTTCTAAGAATTGTACTATGACTCTCCGTAACCAAAATTAAATGTCGACCCTTCGAACTCAACATCCTCTAATTAAAATTATCAATGGTGCCTTAATTGACTTACCAGCCCCCGCAAATATCTCTGCGTGATGGGGCTTCGGATCTTTGTTGGGATTGTGCTTAATCGTACAAATTGCTACAGGTCTTTTCTTGGCCATGCACTACACTCCTCATGTAGATTACGCTTTTTCTAGAGTTGTTCACATCATCCGGGATGTTAACTATGGATGGCTTCTACGAACTATCCATGCTAATGGGGCGTCTTTCTTTTTTATTTGTCTCTATCTTCATGTAGGGCGAGGGCTCTACTACGGCTCTTTTATGTTTATATTTACTTGGCTGTCAGGAGTTCTTCTTCTTCTTCTAGTTATAGGGGCAGCTTTTATAGGGTATGTTCTCCCTTGGGGGCAAATATCTTTCTGAGGAGCTACTGTTATTACCAATCTTCTTTCAGCGGTTCCCTATGTTGGGGATATGGTCGTGCAATGAGTATGGGGAGGGTTCGCAGTAGACAACGCGACTCTGAATCGGTTTTTTACTTTTCACTTCCTCATTCCTTTCATTATTGCCGCAGTTGTTATAATCCACTTTCTTTTTCTCCACCAAACAGGGTCTAATAATCCTTTGGGCCTAAAAATGGAAGGGGATAAAATTCCGTTTCACCCCTACTTTAGAATTAAGGATACTGTGGGATTCTTATTCATACTTTTAGCTTTGACCTCTGTAACTTTATTGGTACCTAACTTAATGGGAGACCCCGAAAACTTCAACGCCGCAAACCCTCTAGTTACACCAATTCATATCCAGCCCGAGTGGTACTTCCTGTTTGCTTACGCTATCTTACGATCTATCCCTAACAAATTAGGAGGTGTCGTAGCCCTTTTACTTTCCATTCTGATTCTATTGATCATGCCTTTTTGGCATAAGAGAAGTTTTCGGGGTCTCCCCTTTTACCCTGTTAACAAGATCTTCTTTTGAGGAATGGTGGGGGTAGTATTAGTATTAACCTGGATCGGAGCTAAGCCTGTAGAAGAACCCTATGTGATTGTAGGGCAACTATTTACGATCATTTACTTTAGATACTTTATTTTTTCCCCTCTCATCTTAAAGGCTTGGGATCTTCTACTAGAATGACTATTTAACCTAAGCTAAGGTGTTCGTTTTGAAAACGAATTATAAGAGTTAAATTCTCTTAATATTCTCCTTTAAATAAAATTCAGTAATAAGGAAACTACTGCAGCTAGAAAAATAAGAGAGAAAGGTAGAAACGATTTTCAGGCTAGGTGTATAAGCTTGTCATAACGGAATCGAGGTAATGTACCTCGAACTCAGACAAACACCGAGGAGACTGCAATAAAGTTTAAAAAAAAGTAAGAAAGTTTCCCTAAAAATAATCAAACAAATAATAAAGATATTATTAAAATTCTTGTGTACTCGGCTAGTATTACGAGAGCGAACCCCCCTCTAGAGTACTCAGTGTTATACCCTGAAACCAATTCTCTTTCCCCTTCAGCGAAGTCAAAGGGGGTGCGATTTGTCTCTGCTAGGCAAGAGACAAATCAAATAAAAGCTCTGAATGGGAAGATGACAATAAAAATCAAATCCTTCTGATACTCCAAAAGTGCTGCTCATTCAAAGGAGCCCGAGACTACTAGGGGGGAAAGAAGAATTAAGACAAGGCTAATTTCATAAGAGATAGTTTGGGCCACTCCTCGTAAAGCCCCAAGGAGAGAGTACTTTCTGTTAGATCTCCACCCCGCAGCCAAAAGGCTGTAAACGTTCAATCTAATAATAGTAAGAAAAAATACAGCACTAAATTCAAAGCTGATTAAATTAAAATAGAAGGGGATAGAGAACCATAAGAAAAGAGCTAGCACCAACCCTATTAAAGGGGCTACAATAAAAGCTACGTAGTTTGAAAGAAAAGGTTGAACATGTTCTTTTGAGAATAACTTAATTGCATCAGAGAATGGCTGTAAAATCCCACCTAGTCCGACCTTGTTAGGGCCTTTACGCAATTGAATGTAACCCAAAAGCTTGCGTTCAAAAAGGGTGAAAAAAGCTACCCCTACCAAAACCCCCACAATCAAAGTTAAAAATATCATTAGCTTTAGAATAGAATATCTCCTGCTAATTACAGGGTTCTCACCTGTTTAAGAAGATCCTAAGTCAACGGCATATTCTGCCAAGTTAGCTTTTTAAAACTTACGCGCCCCTTCCTTTTTCATGAATGACTCACTTCCTTTCAATCCTTTCGTACTAAAAAAGAATATTTGTCCTAAAGATAGAAACCAACCTGGCTTACGCCGGTTTGAACTCAGATCATGTAGGATTCAAAAGTCGAACAGACTCTACAGTTAAACATCTGCACCTAACTAAATTCCTAATCCAACATCGAGGTCGCAAACTTTTTTATCGATCTGAACTCTCCAAAAAAATTACGCTGTTATCCCTAGGGTAACTTATTCTTTTAATCCCACCCGGGGGATCAATAATTCACTGAAAAGTGTTAGTTAAAAAGAGTGTTACTTTTTTCTCTCTGTCGCCCCAACAAAATTTTGAAAATCTTAAATTAAGCTTTTTAGATTCAATTTAGGACTAAAATAAAGCTCCATAGGGTCTGATCGTCCCTTAGAATTATTTTAGCTTTTTCACTAAAAAATGAATTTCGTTACTTACTAGGAGACAGTTTCTTTCTCGTCTTACCATTCATACCAGCCTCCAATTAAAAGACTAATGATTATGCTACCTTAGCACAGTCAAAATACTGCGGCTATTTACTAAAAGCATTGAGCAGGTGGTACTTTAAATCTTTAAAGCGATGTTTTTGGTAAACATGCGAAAAGACTTTTGCCGAGTTCCTTTCAGTAAATTTAATTTCTTAAAATTTTATTCATTTCGAATCTAATTTTAAACAAAAATTTCTACTCATTTAAGCATCTTCAGTTGATCTCCTGTTAAGATCAATGTTTTGGTAGAAAAACAAAATGAATAAAATTTTAAGAAACAAAATGTAATTTAAAACAAACACATTAAGATTAGGCTATTATTAAGCCTTAATCCATTTTTTTAGGTGGACCCATTTATGTTTAAGATTTTTTGCCATAGAAGCTCTTCCCTCTATAGCTTTCCTGATTCCTTAAGGTTAATGTTAAAGCTCTTAACTTTAATTAAGTCAAATGAATTAAATTCTTTTCCCAAAAAACCAGATATGGTAATGCGATTCGCGTCTCACTCTACAAAACAATTAAAGAGCATGTTACTACACACACCTTATTATTAAGTAACTCATTACACTTCGGGATAGCTTTATCTCAAACCTATTTTGCTTAACCCTGATACACAAGGTACGGTAAAACCTGCTTTTTTAAAATTTTAATTTTCCCTCACGGTACTTTACGTGTTTGGTTCAATCTTTTCTCGAGCGAATACTAAGACCTTATCTAAAAATTATGTTTAAATCAGTAATGACTACACAGTTTAATCTTATTTTGTCAATCAAGAGGCACTTTCCAGTACATCAACTATGTTACGACTTATCTCCTCTTAAGAGGAGAGTGACGGGCGATATGTACATATTCTATTGCCGTATTCAAACGATTTTTCTAAAATCGTTTTACTAACAAATCCACCTTCACCTTTTTCTTCCTAGAGAATCCGTATTATTAATAATAATTGTAGCTCATTTAATCTTTACTATAAGTTGCACCTTGACCTGAAGTAAAAAACTAATTTTTGAAGAAGACGCTCTTTTAAGGTAATCTGCCAACGGCGGTATACAAACTAAGTAAGTAAAGTAAGATATAGTGGGGATCATCAATTCATAAACAAGCTCCTCTGTCTGGCTAGAATACCGCCAAAATCTTTGGGTTTGAAGAACAACTTTTACTACCCTCCAAGTTTCTTAGAATACTAGGGTATCTAATCCTATTTTTTGTTCTAAGGTTTTTAATTCTATTTGATTTCTTAAGAGGGGGAAACCTTAATGATTTAGATTTTACCCAGTACTTAAGAGTCCCCCTCACATAAATTAATTATTATTTATAATAAGAAGGCCCTCACTGAATTATTTGTGTAACCGCGGTAGCTGGCACAAATTTAACCAAATCTTAGAATTTAACCAAATCCAATATTTTTGTTACTCAAAATTATTTACTACATTGGGTTCTTCAAGACAGATGAGTTTATAAATTTAATTCAAAGCGAGGGTTAAGCTAGATTCAAACTTAGTTTCACTAAGTTGATTTGCACAACTATAATATCAATGTAAATGAGATGCTTTACTGGTCAAGCTCTAGTGAAGTTTTTACATTTTTTTCTTTCGATGAAAGTAAGGGAATAAATTTCTAAATTGTTAAGATTTTAACAGAAAAGAAGCTTTTACAACAAAAGGTTAGGGTGGGAGAATTTTTTTCTCCTTCACTTTCCTAGTACAAGCTTTTTAAAAAAAGTGAAGTTTTTACATTTTTTTCTTTCGATGAAAGTAAGGGAATAAATTTCTAAATTGTTAAGATTTTAACAGAAAAGAAGCTTTTACAACAAAAGGTTAGGGTGGGAGAATTTTTTTCTCCTTCAC
>Ga0209972_10002539_pt1 | contig 14838 bp, 9 predicted proteins | sample NOAtaG_7_FD_187302 | JGI IMG/M metagenome (GOLD analysis project Ga0209972, IMG submission 187302) | Freshwater lake microbial communities from Lake Erie, under a cyanobacterial bloom - NOAA_Erie_Diel1S_2200h metaG (SPAdes) (version 2) | ecosystem: Environmental > Aquatic > Freshwater > Lake ... | reverse complement strand
CTCCGTGAGAAAACCGGACCGACCGACATCGCCCGTTCCGTGGACATCACCCGTTCTTTGGACTTTGTCTGCCGGCCGCCGCATCTCGCCGCGTCTCTGTCTGCAGCACCACCATCGTCGCGTAGCGACCGCTCGAGTGCATCAGTTCCTCGTGCGTTCCGCGCTCGACCACGCGGCCGTCCTCCATCACGAGGATGAGGTCCGCGCCCTGGATCGTGCTCAGGCGGTGCGCGATCACGAAGCTCGTGCGGCCCTTCAGGATCTCGCCGAGCGCGCCCTGGATGTACCGCTCGCTCTCGGTGTCGAGGTTGCTGGTCGCCTCGTCGAGGATCAGGATCCGCGGGTCCGCAAGCACCGCGCGCGCAAGCGCGAGGCGCTGGCGCTCGCCGCCCGACAGCTTGACGCCGCGTTCACCGATGCGCGTGTCGTACTTCGCGTCGAGTTTCTCGATGAAGACATCGGCGCGCGCAACGGCGGCCGCGCGCGCGATGTCGGCGTCGCTCGCGCCCGGCCGCGCGTAGGCGATGTTCTCGCGGATCGTGCCGTCGAAGAGGAATACATCCTGCTCGACGATGCCGAGCAGCCGCCGGTACGACGCAAGCTCGATGTCGCGCAGGTCGTGCCCGTCGAGCGTGACGCGCCCTTCGGTCGGATCGTGGAACCGTGCCACGAGGTTCGACAGCGTCGTCTTGCCCGCGCCCGAATGCCCGACGAGCGCGACCATCGTGCCCGCAGGCGCGTCGAACGACACATCGGCAAGCACGGGACGGTCGGACGCCGGGTAGCGGAACGACACGCCTTCGAAGCGCACATCGCCGCGAACGGCCGCGGGATCAAGCCGCACCGTGGCGCGCGCCGCGGTGTCGGCGAACTCGTCCTTCTCCTCGAGGAGGTCGAGCGTGCGGTCGAGGCTCGCAAGCCCCGTCTGCAGGCTGGTCGCCGTGTTCGCCAGCACCTCGAGCGGCCCGAGCAGGAGCGTGAGATAGGTGAGGAACATCACGAGGTCGCCCGCGGTGAGGCGGCCCTCGACGACCTGGTTGCCGCCATACCAGAGGAGCGCCGCGGCGGCGGTGGGGATGAAGAGTTCCCACGCGATCTCGACGCCGCGCGACCACCACCAGACGAGGATCTCGGTGCGCGCCTGCAGGTTCGTGCCGCGCGCGAATCGGCCCGTCTCCGCTTCTTCGCGGGCAAATCCGCGCACCACGCGGATGCCGCTGAAACTCTCGGCGGCGTGGCCGTCGATCTCGTCGCGCAGCTTCTTGAGGTCGCGGAACACGGGCCGGATCCGGCCGATCCACACCTTGTGGCTGAACCACACCATCGGGAGGAGCACGATCGCGCCGACGAGCAGCCGCCAGTCGGTGAGCGCGAGGATGATCAGGCTGCCGACGAGTTGGATCACCGCGCGGAAGGGGTTGTAGAGCAGCCCGAAGAGGAGTTCGCCCGCTGCGCCCGCATCCTCGCGCAGCAGGCTCGAGACGCCGCCTGCCTTGAGATCCTGCACGCGGGAGAGCGGCAGGTGGATCGCCTTCGCGAACGCACGGCGCCGCAGCGCGACTTGCAGGCGCTTCGCCACGATCGTGGCGCGATGGCGGCCGACGACACCCACCGACACCTTCACGGCGATCGTCGCGAGCGTGAGGATCGCGATCCACGCAAGGAGCGAGGTGCGCGAGCCGAGGTCCACCCACGACGGCGCTGCATCCGAAAGCCAGGCTGGAAGCGGCACGCTGCCGAACACGCTGTCGATCGCCAGCTTGATGCCGAACGGCGGCACGAGCGCAAGCGCCGTGGTGAGCGCGAGCGTGCTGAACGCAACCGCGAGCGGCGCGCGATACGGCCCGAGCAGGCCGAGATACGCGCGGAAGAGCGCGCCGAACGAGCGCGTGCGCTGGCCCTTCGGCTTGACGGGCTTGCCGCGGGCGTCCTCCGACTTCGACTTCGCCCGCTTCGCGAGCTCCGCGCGGTAGTCGCGGAACCGCTGCCTGCTGCTCCCCGCGCGCGGCGAGGCGTCGTGACGGATCTCGTTCAAGGTCGCTGCTCCGTGGGCGCGCCGGTGGCAGGCTTCACGGCTGGAATCCCGAGCGACACCGGTTTCGCGGAGCCATCGTCCGCGATGTACTTGCGCGCGCGGATCTTCTCGTTGCCAAGCTGCCCGCACGCGGCCATGACATTGCGGCCCTTCGTGCCGCGGCGCTTGGTGAACTGCCCGTTCGCGACGGCGCGCGCGATGAAGCGCGCAACCGACTCTTCGTCGGGCGCAGGCCACGGCGAATTGCGGCGCGGGTTGTAGGGGATCACATTGAGCGAGCAGCGGATCTCGCGCAGGAACGTGCAGACCTCGTCGCAGTGTTCGTCGGAATCGTTCACGCCGGGAATCAGCACATACTCGACGCAGAACGCGGCCTGCGAATAGCGGGGGAACTCGAGGAGCGCGTCCTTGAGGCGCGCCATCGGCCACGCGCGGTTGACGGGCATGATCTCGGTGCGGACGCGATCGTTCGGCGCATTGAGCGACAGCGCGAGGTTCAGGCGGTGAAAACCCTCCTCGCGCACGAGCTCGCCGATCTTGCGGATGCCGTCCGGGTTGCCGACGGTCGAGATCGAGATGTTCGACGCGGGGACGCCCGCGCCGTCGTGGTCGACGAGCACGCGGATCGCCTGGATCACCTCGTCGATGTTGTCGGTGGGCTCGCCCATGCCCATGAAGACGATGTTTTTGACGGCGCTTTGCGCCTGGGGGTTTTTGACGGCGCTTTGCGCCTGGGGGTTTTTGACGGCGCTTTGCGCCTGGGGATTTTTCACGGCGATTTGCGCCTGGGGATTTTTGACGGCGCTTTGCGCCTCTCCACGCGGCACCCGGTGCGTCGCGCTCCACCACTGGTGCACGATCTGATCTGCGCGCAGGTTCTTGATGAGCCCCATCTGCGCCGTCTCGCAGAAGCGGCAGCCCATCGCGCAGCCGATCTGGCTCGAGACGCACAGGGTCGTGGTCGTGCCGCTCGCGCGCGGCATCGGAATCAAGACGCTCTCGGTCTCGAGCCCCTCCATGCCTGCGTCGGTGAGGCGCAGCACGAACTTGCTCGTCGCGCCCTCGACCAGCGTCGCGGTCACGGGGTAGTCGGGCACCTCGCACCAGTCGGGCACGACGCCGTCGCGGAAGAGCGCGCGGTAGGCTTCGAGCGCCGCATGCGCGGTGCGGCCACGCTCGCGCGCCGCCGCCACGAACTGCGCGCGGGTCATGCCGAGCGGACGAAGCGGGAGTGCGGATTCAGCGGCCATCTGGAAAGCCTAGCAGCAAGGGGCCGAGCGGCGCGCCGCTCACTCGGCGGGAACGCAGCGGCTGCTCGCCCAATCGCGCAGTTCGGCGATCCGGTCGGCCATGATGACCGATATCGGCGGGCTGCGGCGGTACGCCTCGACGAGATCCTTCGTCTCAAGCGACCGCTGGCCCTCGCCGAACGCGTCGCGCAGCGCGCTCTCGATGCCGGCCTCGATCTCGGCGCCGCTGAAGCCCTCGGTCGCGGCGACGAGCGCGGGGAGGTCGAAGGTCTTCGGGTCGCGCCTGCGCTTCGAAAGGTGGATGCCGAGGATCGCGCGGCGCGCGTCCTCGCCGGGCAGGTCGATGAAGAAGATCTCGTCGAAGCGACCCTTGCGCAGGAGTTCGGGCGGCAGGGCCGACACATCGTTCGCGGTCGCCACGAGGAAGGTCGACGAACTCCGCTCCTGCATCCAGGTGAGGAGCGTGCCGAACATGCGCCGCGAAAGCCCGCCGTCCGACGAGGTCGAGCTCGCGCTGGCGAAACCCTTCTCGATCTCGTCGATCCACAGGACCGCGGGCGCCATGCGGTCGGCCTGCGCCAGCGAATCGCGCAGCTTGCGCTCGCTTTCGCCGACGAACTTGTCGTACAGCGCTCCGGCGTCGAGCCGCAGCAGCGGCACCTTCCATGCGGTCGCCACCGCCTTCGCGGCGAGGCTCTTGCCTGCACCCTGGACGCCGAGGAGCAGCATGCCGCGCGGGCTCGACAGTCCGAAGCTCTCGGCGTCGACCGTCGAGGACATGTGGCGGTCGGAAAGCCACTTCTTCAGCTTGCCGAGGCCGCCGATCGCATCCATCGACACGGGCGCCTGCACGAATTCGAGCACGCCCTCGAGGTCGGCGCAGGCGTTGCGCTTGTGGATCATCACGCGCTCGAGGTCGTCGTCGCTGAAGCGGTCGTCCTCGGTCGCTGCCGCGATGATCACGCGCTCGGCCTGGCGCTTCGTGAGCCCGCGCATCGTGCGGGAGATGGCCTCGAGCGTCGAGCGGCGCACCGACGCCTCGAGCTTACGGGTCTGCGAGACCTCGCGCACCGTCGCGCGCACGATCGCCTCGAGTTCTTCCTGGTTCGGGATCGGCACCGTCACGCGATGCGCCTCGCCCGCGAGCCCCGGCGGGAGCTTCAGTCCGCGCTCGACGAGGATGATCGCGCCGAACAACCCGCGCGCCCAGTCGACCGCCTCCTTGAGCGCGCGCGCGGTGCGGGCGTCGCCGAGGTGCGGTCCGATGTCGTAGAAGAAGTTGACCGAGCGCTGCTTGGGCGCCTGCTGGATGAGCCAGGCGAACGCAGCGGCGGGGGGCTCGGTCTCCTTCGCGAACTCGTCGAGGAAGCGGCCCTTGGAGATGCCGCGCAACGCCGACCAGTGCCGCGCCTCGATCGATGCGTCGATCGCGTTCGGCGCCGTCTCGCGCACCTCCGTCTCGTCATCGGTGTCGATCACGATAAGGGGGTGGGTTCCGTCGAGTTCGCGGCGGAGGATGTCGGCAAGCGACGCGGCAAGGGAGGTCGACATGGCGCGGCCGCACGATAGCCGAACTCGCCTGTTTTCGCGGAATTGCTGGCAGGCATCCTGCGCACGCGGAGGGGCTATCATCGCGACCCCGCCTCGCGGCGGTCTGGAGCACAGCCATGCACCTCAAGCGCGACGACAGCCACCATCACGGCCCGCCGGTCATCCCGATCACCTTTCATCTCGAGGACCCGGAGGGGCTCACGGGAACCTCGCAGAAGGTCTGGGAGGTCCTCGGCGGCGAGCACGAGTCGATCCTCGAGGTCGCGATGGACAACGGCATCAACATCGAGCACGCCTGCGGCGGCGTCTGCGCGTGCTCGACCTGCCACATCTATCTCGAGCAGGGCGCGCAGCAGGTGAGCGAAGCGACCGAGGACGAGGAAGACCGCGTCGAAGAGGCGCCCGGCATCCGCCGCACCTCGCGTCTCGCATGCCAGTGCGAGTTGAAGGATCTCGGCGAAGGGAAGCGCGTGCCGATCGTGGTGCGCGTGCCGGCGTGGAACCGCAACGCCGTGAAGGAGATCCCGCACTGAGCGGGGAGGTTGCGCATGCACTGGCTTGATGTCGCGCGCATCGCGGAAGAACTGTTCGATCGCCACGGCGACATCGATCCCGTGACGATCTCGTTTCCGCGTCTGAAGTCCTTGGTCGAGGCGCTGCCGGGATTCAAGGAGCAGCCGGGCCACCCGTGCAACGAGCGCATTCTCGAGGCGATCCAGCAGGCGTGGATCGACGAGCGCGAATAGCGCGGCTCATCCCGACTTACTGCACCGGACCCCAGTTCGTCAGCACCTGCGCGAGGTCGCTTCCGCCGACGAATCCATCGCCGTCGAGATCTTCCGGGCCATCGCCCTCGCCCCAGTTCGCGAGGATCGCGGTGAGGTCCGCGCCGTCGACGAGGCCGTTGCAGTCGATGTCGGCCGCGAGGCGGCAGGGGATCGCGAGCGCGGCGTTGTAGAAGTCCCAGTTCGCCTGGCCAAGGTTGTTCAGCACCGCACCAGCGTTGTGACCGATTCCCGGGAGCACCGTGTAGCCGTGCGGGATGCCGAGCTTCGTCAGCAGCGCCGAGAACTCCTCGTTCATCGGCACCAGCGTGTCGAGCGAGCCGATTCCCTGGCGCACACGCGTCTGCGCTGCGATCACCGCTTCGGCGCGGTCCGCCACGATCGTGCGGGGATTCTGCGAGAGGTAGTAGAGCGGGTCGCTGCCCCACACCGTCGCAAAGATCTGGAGACGAAGCTGTTCCGAAGTGGAGCCGCCGAGCGGCTCTTCGAGGAAGTCGACCTGCAACGGACCCGCGCCGAGCATCGAGATGCCCGCGAAGAGATCAGGCCTGCGGAAGCCGAACCTGCCGCTGCCCGCGCCGCCCATGCTGAAGCCGTCGACGATGCGGCCGCTCCGCTGCGCGATTGTGCGGAAGGTGGCGTCGACATGGGGGACAAGATCGTTGAGGACGACATCCTCCATGGGAACAACCCCGTTTTTCGAGTTGCACCACATGCTGTAGTTCATGCCGTTCGGAATCACCACGATCATCGGCGGGATCAATCCCTGAGCCATGCCCGAGGAGAGGTAGCCCGTCACCTGCGTGATGCCGGCGAGCGGGTCTCCCGATCCATGCAGCCAATAGAGAACGGGGAACCTGCGGTTCGGCTCGTTGGCGTAGGCGGGGGGCAGGTAGATGTGAAAGCTCACCGTCGTGCCGGCGGCCGCGCTTGAGAAGGTGCGGTACTGGACACCTGGCGCCGTGACGGGCGCCGTCGTCCACTGGGCCGACGCCGGGCAGGCGACCGCGGCGCACAGCGTGGCCGCCACGATGCGAAGCCCAAGGGAGAGGGATCCGAGTACGCCGCGTGCGTGTGACATAGGGTTCATGATGGCACGGGAAACGCCCTGTGCGACCACTGCATTGCGCGATCGGGCCCGAATTGCGGCGAATCTGTGTGCCGTGGCAGAACTTGTCGGACCTCCGTAGTCTGCCCGCATGCCGAAGTCCACCGTCGAGCGCTACCACGCCGCAGCGATCCAGACCGCGTTTGCGAACCCAAAGACGCGCGACGAGATCCCGTCGCGCGTGGCGCGCATGATCGCGATGGCCGAGCAGACGGTCGCGGGCTACGCGCCGTTCTTCGATGTGCGCCTCGTCGCGTTCCCCGAGTTCGCGCACGCGGCGCCCGTCTACTTCACGGTCGACGAACTGCTCGCGCACCTCGCGGTCGAGATCCCGAACGACCACACCGACGCCTACACGCGCTTCGCGAAGAAGACCGGTTGCTTCGTGCAGACGGGAACCTTCATCGAGCGCGACGCGCGCTACCCGGGCGTGGTGTTCAACACGACCTGCCTCATCGGCCCGGACGGCATCGCGGCGAAGTACCGCAAGGTGAACCCGTGGATTCCGTGGGAGGTGCACGCGAGCCCGCACGACATCGCGGGCTACGCCGAAAATCCGTTCCCCGTCGCCGACACCGAGATCGGGAAGATCGGCTGCGCGATCTGCTACGACTGGCTGTTCCCCGAGTCGATCCGGCAGCTTGCGTTCAACGGTGCGGAAGTGCTCGTGCGCGTGAGCGCCTACATGGATCCGTGGGGCGCGACGGCGCCGATGGACTGGTGGACGACCATCAACCGCGCGCGCGCGATCGAGAACACGGCGTTCGTCCTCGCGTGCAACCAGGGCGCGAGCTTCGAGGGCTATCCGCCGTTCTCGTGGCCCGGCGGCTCGATGGCGGTCGACTTCGACGGCCGCATCCTCGCGCAGGCGGATCCGGGCGCGGGGGAGAAGGTCGTGGTCGCGCCGATCGACCTCGCTGCGCTCCGCGACGCGCGCGAACGCCGCCGCGGCCACGACATGCGCGCGCACTACCGCGCGGAAGTCCACCCCTATGCGGCCCGCGCGCAATTCATGCGCGCCGGGCCGGGCACGATCTCGATCGAGTCGAACGAGTCGCGCATCGCGGCCGCCAAGCGCGCCCTCGGCTGAGTGGCGTATCCTGCGCGCATGACGCGTCGGATCGCAGTTCGCCTCTCCGTCCAGCTCTCGGTCGCCTGCCTCGCGGTCGGCGCGCTTGTTTCGTGCACGAAGGACGAGGGCGTCGCGCCCGCGCCCGCCCGCACGGCCGCGTACGACGACGCCACCGTGGCGCTCCTCAACGAAGCGGCCGGACTCATGGGGAAGTTCGAGTTCGAGGCCGCCGCCACGAAGTACGCGGAGGCGGGGGCGCTTCCGTCGAAGCCGCCGGAAGCCGCGCTCGGCCGCGCGATCGCCACGCTCAACCAGTCGCGCGAAGGCGCGCAGGAAGAGGCGCTCGCGATGCTCGGCGAGTTCCTCGCCACCAAGCCGCCGCGCGAGCTCGAGCTCCGCGCGCGCTACTGCCAGGGACTCTGCTTCCTCTACCTCGGCCGCGCGGGCGAGGCCGCCGCTGCGTTCACGCCGGTCGCGGAGGCGCGCTCGACCGACGCATACGCGCTCTACTTTGCGGCGCAGGCGCTCGAGCAGACGGGCGAGCATGCGAAGGCGCTCGCGTGGTACGCGTCGGCCGCGGAGCGCGACCCGTATCTCAAGAGCGCGGAGCTCGGCATCCAGCGCTGCGCGCGACGGCTCGGCGACGAGGCGCGCGCCGAGAAGGCGCTCGCGGCCTTCGAGCGGCTCGCGGCCAATCCGCGCGCGCGCAACGCGGAGTTCAAGTACACGCGCATGGGGTCGCTCGGCCGCGTGGTGGTGCCCGAGCGCGCAGGTGGTGCGCCGTACACGCCGCCGGCGGGCGGAATCTTCGAGGATGCCAAGGAACTCGCGATCGCGTGGCCCGAGGGCTTCACCCCGCGTTGGTCGAACGACGCCGAGCAGCATGCCGTGACCGTCGATCTCGATCGCGACGGAAGGCTCGACCTGCTGATCCCGCGGGCGCTGCTCCTTCCGAGCGGGCCGGGCACGGCCGAGGCGCGCATGCTCGTCCTCATGGCCGCGGCCGATGGAACCTTCGTGGCGAAGCCCGACCATCCGCTCGTCGAGCTCGCGGGCGGCGGCATCTACTCGCTGCTGTGCGGCGACATCGACAACGACGGATGGACCGATCTCTATGTGTGCCGTTCGGGCGACAACCGCCTGCTCCTCGCCGACGGCGGCGGCGGATTCCGCGATGCGACCGAGACGGCCGGCGTGAAGGGGCGCGGCACCCAGTGCATCGACGGCGCGCTCGCGGATCTCGATCACGATGGCGATCTCGACCTCTTCCTCTGCTTCCGCGACGCGCCCAACCAGCTGTACATCAACAACCTCGACGGCACCTTCCGTGAGATCGGGCGCGAGGCGGGAATCGCCACCGAAGACCGCTTCCCGACCGGCGTGATCGTGGGCGACTTCGACTTCGACCGCGATGCCGACATCCTCGTGCTGAACGAGACGCTGCCGCACGAGTGCTTCGTGAACGACCGGCTGTGGAAGTGGTCGCAGGGGACTTTCCCGGGATTCTCCCGAGAGCAGATGAGCGAGGCGACGGAGTCCGCCGCCGTCGTCGAGCTCACCGACATTCCGCTGCGTCGCTTCGTGCTGGCGAATCCGAGGTACCTGCGCATGCCGACCCGCATCGAGGACATGCGCCTGAACCGAGGCGCCAAGCTCGCGGTCGGCGATGTGACCGGCGACGGGCATCCGGACCTCCTCGTCGTCGGTGCCGACCGCATCGAACTCCGCGACAAGGCGGGACGCCTCGTCAGCGAGTGGCCCGCGCTCGCGGGCGCGATGCGCACGCAGCTCCTCACGCTCGATCCGCTGCGCGGCCCCGAGCTCCTCACGCTGCGCGTCGACGGCGCGCCGCTCCTCTGGCGCGCGGGCACGGGGCGTGGTCCCTACGCGGCGATCGCGTTCAGCGGTCGAACCGATCCGTCGCAGTCGATGCGCTCGAACGCGAGCGGCATCGGCACAAGCTACGCCGCGCGCATCGGAACCGAGTGGTTCGGCGGCGAGACCTTCCGCCCGTCGACGGGGCGTGGCCAGTCGCTTGCGCCCGTCTCGATCGGCATGGGACCGTTCGAGGCGATCGACTTCGTCGAGATCGAGTGGTCGGACGGAGTGTTCCAGACCGAGGTGAATGTCGCGAAGGGCGTGCTGCATGCGGTCACCGAGACGCAGCGGCAGATCTCGTCGTGCCCCGTGCTCTTCGCATGGAACGGTTCCGACATGCGCTTCGTGAGCGACCTGCTCGGCGTCGGAGGAATGGGCTACCTGCTCGCGCCCGGGCAGTACGCGGAGTCGCGTCCGTGGGAGTACTTCGTGCTGCCCGAGGGCGCGCTCGCGCCGCGCGCGGACGGCACGCTGTCGCTCACGCTCGCCGAGCCGATGGAGGAGTCGTGCTACCTCGACAGCATCCGCCTGCGCGCGGTCGACCTGCCCGACGGGTGGGACATCGCGCCCGACGAGCGGCTGTCGGTCGGCGGGCCGGCGCCGACCGGCGAGACGGTGGCGTGGAGGCGCGAAACCGAGCGGCTGCCGAGCGGGGTCGACGCGCTTGCGAAGGCGGACCTCGTGGCGGTCGAGCCTGGGACGCGCGACCCGCGCTTCCTCGGGCGGCTCGTGTCCGAGCATGTGGTCGAGCTCGAGTTCGGCACGGCGATCGACGCGATGCGCGATCCGTGGCTCGTGATCGACGGATGGGTCGAGTACCCGTACTCGCAGACGATGTTCGCGGCATGGCAGGCGGGCGCCGACTACCGGCCGCCGAACCTCGAGGCGCGCGGCGCCGACGGCGCCTGGGTCGAGGTGATGCCGCAGTGGGGGTACATGGCGGGCATGCCGAGACGCATGGCGCTTCCCGTGCCGCGCGCGGCGCTTCCCGCAGGAACGACCGCGCTGCGGATGCGCATGAATGTCGAGCTCTATCTCGACAGCGTGCGCCTCGTCGAGCGGGAGCCGCTGCCCGCGGAGCCCGTCGAGCTCTCGCTCGCTCGCGCGTCGCTCGCGTCGGTCGGGTTCGCGAAGTGGTCGGTCGGGCCGCAGCGGCAGCCGTTCTACGACCGGCGCACGCTGCTTCCGCTCTGGGACTGCCGCATGCAGCGGGGGCTCTACACGGCCTTCGGCGATGTGCGCGAACTGCTCGCGCGCGACGACGGCGCCCTGGTCGTGTTCGGTTCGGGCGAGGAGATCGCCTTCGACTTCGCCGGACCTTCTGCGGCCGCACAGCCTGGCACGACTCGGCGGTTCGTGCTCGAGGTGCGCGGCTGGTGCAAGGACATGGACCTCTTCACCCGGAACGGCGAGACGGTCGATCCGTTGCCCGTGCAGCCCGCCGATGACAAGGCCCGCGAACTCATGGCGGCGACGCGCACGCGGCCCGCGGGCGGCCGATAGCAGCGAGCCCTGCGCTTTCCGCTTGGAGGCGCATGCCGTTCGGGTATCCTCGCCGCGTGTCGAAGTACCGTCCTGCCGTCGGACCGAAACTGAAGTGGCTGCTTGCAGCTGTCTTCGGCCTCTTCGCCATCCTCGCCGTCAACAGCGTCTACCTGTCGACGATCACCTTCCTCGAGTGGCGCTCGGGCGAATCGCTGCAGGGCGAGTTCTACCTGTGGAACTTCCTCGCGCACCTCGTGCTCGGCTTCGCGATCGTGGTGCCTACGATCGTGTTCGGCGCGCTGCATTGGCGCAATGTCTCGAACCGCCCGAACCCGCGCGCGATCGCGGCGGGCATCGCGACCTTCGTGGCCGCGATCGTGCTGCTCGTGACGGGCATCGCGCTCACGCGCGTCGAGATCGGCGGCGTCGTGGTCGGCGTGCGCGAACCGGCGGTGCGCGAGACGGTCTACTGGCTGCATGTGATCGCGCCGTTCGTGGTGTCGTGGCTCTTCGTGCTGCACCGCCTGTCGGGCCGCAAGATCAAGTGGAAGGTCGGCGCGCGCTGGGGCGGCGTGGCCGTCGCGGTGTCGGCGCTCGCCGTCGCCGCGCATGTGGTCTGGCCTGAACCCAAGGTGCGCGTGCCGGAGGACGGCGCCGCCTACTTCGAGCCATCGCTTGCGAAGACCTCGACGGGCGGGTTCATTCCCGCCGAGGGCCTGATGTCGAACGAATACTGCCTCGAGTGCCACGCCGATGTGGTGCATTCGTGGGCGCATTCGGCGCACGCGATCAGTTCGTTCAACAACCCGGTCTACGCCGCAAGCGTGCGCGAGACGCGCGAACGCGCCTTCGCGCGCGAAGGCAATGTCCACGACGCCAACTTCTGCGCGGGCTGCCACGACCCCGTGCCGTTCTTCTCGGGTGCGTTCGAGGACAAGCGCTGGGACGACCCGAAGTACGACGCCGCGAACGATCCGCTCGGCCGCGCGAGCATCAGCTGCACCGTCTGCCACGGCATCGTGTCGGTCGACAGTCCGCGCGGCAACGCCGACTACACGATCCAGGAGAGCCCGCACTATCCGTTTGCCTTCAGCGAGTCGCCGCTCCTCTCGTGGGCGTCGAACCAGCTGATCAAGGCGAAGCCCGCGTTCCACAAGCACACCTTCCTCAAGCCCGAGGTGCACCGCTCGAACGAGTTCTGCGGCGCGTGCCACAAGGTGCATCTGCCCGAGAAGCTCAACGACTACAAGTGGCTGCGCGGCCAGGATCACTACGGCTCGTTCCTGTTCTCGGCGCGCAGCGGTCACGGCGCCCTCGGCTGGTACCAGCCCGACAAGGCCGCGACCACCTGCAACGAGTGCCACATGCAGGCGGTGCCGAGCACCGACTTCGCGGCGCGCGACCGCGACGGAAGCGGCACGCGCAGCATCCTGTCGCACGCGTTCCCGAGCGCGAACACCGCGCTCTCGTGCCTCACCGACATGAGCGCGTCGGCGATGCTTCCGGGTGCGTACGCCGAGGACCTGCCGCCCGACATGGCCGCGGAGACTTCCGAGGAGGCGCGCGCGAAGATCATCGCGGGTCACGCGGCCTTCAACGCGAAGACGCTGCGCGTCGATCTCTTCGCGGTGCGCGATGGCGGCGCGGTCGACGGCGCGCTGCGCGTGATCGGCGCGGATCTCCCCGTGCTCGAGGCGGGCAAGACCTACCTCATCGAGGCGGTCGTGCGCACGCTGAACATCGGCCACGAGTTCACGCAAGGTACGGCCGACTCGAACGAAGCGTGGCTGTGGGCGCGCGCAGCGCTCGCCGGGCGCGAGGTCGGCACGACCGGCGGCATCGACACCGCGAGCGGGGCGCTCGACCCGTGGTCGAAGATGTTCAACGCGTTCGTGATCGACCGCGAGGGCGGGCGCATCGACCGGCGCAACCCGCAGGACATCTTCCTGCCGCTCTACAACAACCAGATTCCGCCGGGCGCGGGCGATGTCACGCATCTCGCGCTCCATGTGCCCGAGGACGCAAGCGCGCCGCTCGACCTCGAGGTCGAGGTGCGCTACCGCAAGTTCGACACGACCTACCTCCGCTATGTGTACGGCCCCGAGCGCGTGAACGACCTGCCGGTGATGGTGCTGGCGCGCGACCGGGTGACGCTGCCGGTGCGCGCGCGCGACGGCGTGGTGCACGGGGTGGCTTCGGCCGCTGCCGACGCGGTTCCGGCGTGGCAGCGCTGGTACGACTACGGGATCGGCCTCTTCCGCGAGGCGGATCGCGGCGCCGGTCGCGGCGCGTTGCGCCAAGCGGACGAGGCGTTCGTAGAGCTGTCGAAACTGGCGCCGTCGCTTGGTGCGCTTGCGCGTGCGCGGCTTGCGATCCGCGAAGGGCGACTCGACGACGCGTCGGCGATGCTCGCGATCGCGGCGCAGGGCGAGAAGGGCGACGCGGGCGCGCCCGCAGCGCCGCCGTGGAGCCTCGCGTACTTCACGGCGCTCGTCGACAAGCAGAACGGCAACTTCGCGCGCGCGGCCGAGGCGTTCGATCGCGTGCGCACGACCGACTTCGCTGGCGCGCGCGAGCGTGGCTTCAACTTCGCGCTCGACACCCGCGTGCTCAACGAACTGTCGGAAACATTGCTCGAGCAGGCGTTGGTGGAGCAGGGCGAGTCACGCACGGCGCTTGTGAATCGCGCGCTCTCCGTCGCGCGCGCGGCCCTCGAGGTCGACCCCGAGCATGCGCAGGCGTGGTGGCTGGTGAACCGCGCGGCCACCGAGCTCGGCGACGAGGCGACTGCTGCGAACGCACGCGAGAAGCACGCGCGCTACAAGCCCGACGAGAACGCCCGCGACCGCGCGGTGCGCCTGGCACGGGAAAAGTACCCATGGGCGAACGCGGCGGCCGAGGCGACGGTGCTCTACCCGATGCACCGCGAAGGTCGCATGGTTGGCGACCTGCTGCCGGGAACACGCGTCGAAGTTGGAAAGTAGGGAAGCGGGGAAGTAGGGAAGTGGCGAAGTAGGTGCGTCGGCTGACTCTCGGCGGGTCTATGCTGCGAAGCACACCGCCATGCCCGCCCCAACGATCTCCACCCTCGCCGAACTCCGCGCCTCTGGCTGGCGCTCGCGCACCGTCAAGGACGAACTCCGCGCGAACTTCACCCGCGCGCTCGCAGCGCATGACGAGCTCTTCCCGGGCATCGTCGGCTACGACGACACCGTGATCCCCGAGATCGCGAACGCGATCCTCGCCGGCCACGACATGCTGTTCCTCGGCGAGAAGGGGCAGGGCAAGAGCCGCCTGATGCGGCTCCTCCCGCGCTACCTCGACGAGTGGGTGCCGTACCTCGACATCCCGAACTCGCCCGTGCACGAGGACCCCGAGCGCCCGATCACGCGCGCGGGGCGCGAACTCGTCGCGTCGACGCCGCCCGAGCGCGTCCAGATCGCATGGTGGCACCGCAGCGAGCGCTACGGCGAGCGCCTCGCGCCCGGCACCAAGTTCGCCGATGTGATCGGCGAGATCGACCCGGCGAAGCTCATCGGCGGCACCAGCATGTCGGCCGAGGACGCGCTGCACTTCGGCCTGATCCCGCGCCAGCACCGCGGCATCTTCGCGATGAACGAGCTGCCCGACCTCGACGAACTCGTGCAGGTCGGCCTCTTCAACATCCTCGAGGA
>Ga0209972_10002535_pt1 | contig 14847 bp, 13 predicted proteins | sample NOAtaG_7_FD_187302 | JGI IMG/M metagenome (GOLD analysis project Ga0209972, IMG submission 187302) | Freshwater lake microbial communities from Lake Erie, under a cyanobacterial bloom - NOAA_Erie_Diel1S_2200h metaG (SPAdes) (version 2) | ecosystem: Environmental > Aquatic > Freshwater > Lake ... | reverse complement strand
CAGGAACAGACCCTGTATTTGCGCCATCAGAGTAAATGCTTCCCTCGCCACCCTTGGAGATAACAACGATGTTCTTATCTTGTTTAGCTGTCGAAACATCGGTGGTGATGTTCTCCGACGGCGCGTAAAGATCGTAATCTGCTGAATTTAATCCCGGAGTTGTGTAGCCAATATCAATGGAGAGCTTCGCGCTTCCCCCACGGCTTATTCCCCAATTCTTCAGCGCCTGCATGCCAAATTGATCCACATGTATCCAGCCATAATCATTGGTATTTGCTGGCTTTGGGGGCAATTTATTGTGAGGCTGAACCATAATGGCTCGGGTTTGTTCGCTCTTGGAGACCACGATTGTTCCCGTTGCTGTTCGCAAAGTTGTGTCCACTATGACATTTCGAGTATCAATACCCTCGCGGAGCAACATGTCGAGGATCTCTTTTCCGTCGTCATCGTCTCCAATTACACAAGCAAGAGATACTGAAACACCAAGCCTTGCTAGAGTTACTGCGGCAGTTGTTGCAGGGCCACCAAAAGACCTCATTGATTCAATTGCTACTACTCGTTCATTTGCCTTAGGGAAATACTCTACAAATACAATGTTGTCTCGAGTTGCCATACCAACACACAGGACTTCTAAAGTCATTGATTCGGCTCCGCCAAATACGCAAACCATGCATCTCTAGCATTATGAATGTGTTGAACACACATGAGTCTTGCAGTTAGAGAATCTTGACTTTCAATAGCGTTGAGTATTTGGCCATGCTCAAATTCAGACGCTTCAATTCGCCCCGGGAGTTTCAAGGTGTTATCCATTGATTTAAACATGATGTCCTGCAAAGTTCCAAGGGTCTGGTTCAGGAAGTGGTTTTGAGCACTTCGAGCAACTGTTAAGTGAAATTGCATATCGAGGCGTCGTACGTTATCGAAATCAATCGGAAGAGTATTGATTGCTTCATTTAATGCTTTTGCTGCTGATCTCATATCTGTCAATTGAGACGCAGTTCTTCTCTCTGCGGCCCATTCGACAGCCGGGGCTTCGAGAATTTCGCGCATCTGGAACAGTTCTTCGATTCGATGTTGTGCAGCCTTGAGAGAGTCACGGAGCTTCTCTCCTACTTCTTCATCAAGAACGAAGATGCCAATCCCATGTTTAACCTTGAGGCGACCTTGCACTTGCAGAATCTGAATGGCCTCGCGCAATGATGGGCGACTAATGCCGAGTAATTTCGCTAATTCCCGCTCTGACTCCAATCGATCTCCAGCCTTGAGACCTCGATGCTCCATATGGTCCAAGAGCAGTCGAACCTGACTTTGCAGTCGAGGTGGATTGTGAATTAGTGGAGTAGACATCAGCCCTTAACCGCACCAGCTGTAAGCCCTGCAACGAAAGTTCTCTGCATCAATAGATACATGATTACCATAGGTACAGATGCAACCATCACGGCAGTAAATATCATCGAGAAACTAATCGAATATTCGCCACGAAAATCAAGCATTGCTAATGGCAGAGTCTTCTTATCCTGTTGAGTGATTAACAAGAGTGGGAAAAGTAAGTCGTTCCAAGTGATAACGAATAAGAAAATGGCTACTGCACCCATTGATGGTTTTGACAACGGCAAGGCAATTGACCGATAAAGTCTTACTGGACCAGCGCCATCAATAGAGGCAACTTCGTACATTTCAGAAGGTATCTGTCTAAAGAAGGCAGTGAGAATGAATATGGCAATGGGAATTGTCGCAGCGATATTGATCAAAACGAGTCCAGTTAAAGTGTTATTCAGCTTTAACTGAACAAACAATTGAAAAATTGCGATGATGTTTGTTGCTGCAGGGATTGCTAACCCTAGTGAAAACAAGACAAATAAAACCTTGCCTGTGACATTAAACATTCTCGCTATTCCAAATGCAGCTAGGCTGGCCAAAAGCAAGGTAATTGCGACCGAGAACCCAGTTACGATAACGCTATTCAAGAAATTCTGCTCAATTGCACTCTCCGTGAATAGCCGTTTGTAATTAGCCAAAGTCCAGTCGATGGGCGGCAACAAAGGCCGGTCATAAATTTCTAGGTCTGACTTGAAAGATCCGAATACAACAACCATTGAAGGAACGATTATTAATGCCGCAAAAATCACTAGTGCAACAAAACGGGATACACGATAAAACACTGTTAATACCTCTCCCTCAAGATACGGCGCTGCAAAGCGGTTAACCCCAAAATAAAGATCACCAGGATTATTGATTGCATCGCTGCATATCCAAATCGGAATTCGTTAAATGCGGTCAAATAAACCAGTGTTACAAAAATGTTTGTTGAGTTATTCGGCCCGCCTTGTGTCATTGCATAAACCAAGTCAAAGGCTCTAAAGGATTGGATCGTTGTATAAGCCATCACCACCGCCGTAGTAGGCAAAGCCATTGGCCACGTCACAGCCTTAAATTGTTGCCATCTACTTGCACCATCGACTTGAGCTGCTTCATAAAGTTCTTGTGGAATTTGCTGGAGTCCAGCAATATAAACAACCATCATTTGTCCGGTATGAAACCAAACCTGAGTAAATGCAATTGCTCTCAGTGCAGAAGTTTCACTACCAAGCCAGTTCAGGGCAAATGCATCAAGACCCACGCTCTTGAATACGACATTGATGCCGCCAAAATTTGGGTCATACAAAAACAACCAAATCATTGCGACAGAGACGGAGGAGAGAATTGTCGGAAAGAAATAGAGGGTTCGCAGTGCAATTGATCCCCGAGAATTTTTGAGTAAAAAGGTCGCAAAAAGAAGTGAAAATGCGGTTTGGAAAATAACTACTAAGAATGTGAATTCCAAATTGTTACCGAACACCTTTAGGAATAAATCATCATTTGTGAGCATGTTCTGCAGGTTTCGAAGACCAACAAATTCCGGCTCTACAATTCCATCCCATTTGGTGAGCGCATATCTGAAGTTACTCAGGACTGGGTAAAGATATAAGGCTGCGTAAATTAAAAACGCAGGCAACACGAAAAGTAGGAAGGTACGGTCATACGTCCGACGTAGTTGGTCGGTTTTTCGTTTTTGAGAACCGGCGCCCTTTCGAGCGCCAGTCTCAACTGTGTTAGAGCTAATGATTAGCCCTGTAGTTTCTGCTTAATTTGCTTGGAGAAATCCTCCAAGGTGGCATCGATTGGCTTTCCGGCACCTGCAATGGCAATCAGAGCGTCTTCCATCAAGTCACGAACGCCCTGGTTCAACCAGAGGAATCGAGGTGCTAGAAGAGTTTTCTTGGACTGCCAGATGGAGGTGTTGAGCAGATCAACATTTGCGCTGTAGTTAACATCGAGAACGTTGACATGCTGCGTGGTTCCAACCGCATAAATCTGAGCGACTGGGCCAGTCAACAGATAAGAAATGAATGAGCGAGCAATCTTCTGATCGGTTGATGATGCATTCTTATTGACGCTGAGGATGAAGGTATTGTTGTGGATACCTACATACTGCGGCGTCTCATCGGTTGTGATGAGAGAGAAAAGATTCATCTTTCCTTGCATCGCAGGGTTAACTGCCTTGATTGCTCCCATGTTGAAGCTTCCAGTTGGAATAACTGCTGCTTTTCCAGTTGCAAACAAGTTGACGGCCGCAGGATCAGTGACGCCTGTTGCATTATCTGGGAAGCAACCTGCATCTGCCATCTTCTTGTAACGACCTGCCATGTCCTTGAACCAAGCCGAAGTTAGATCAGCTTTACCTGTATCGATTGCTTCGATTCGAGTTTTGAGAGTGTCGTAGTCAGGAGCTGAATTCATGAGCATTGAATTGAGCATCTGACCTGCGTTTGGACGGAATCCACCAGACCAAGCAAATGGAACGTAGCCTGCCTTCTTTGCAGTTCCACACCAAGCTAGAAGCTGAGTGAAGTTTGTTGGAAGGGACCACTTCTCTTTTGCAAAGATTTCAGTGTTATAAACAGGATTGTTAAATAGGTAGTGATACGGAATACCTAGTTGCTTACCTTGATATTGACCAGCTAACAAACCTGATCCGATGACATTTTGCTTTGTGAAGCGCTCACTGGATAGGTCTGTCATCATGTCGCCCACGGCAAATTGATTGAACTGTGAGCCACGGAAAGTTGTAAATACCGCTGCTTTTGGTGTTTGACGAATCTTTGCAAACGCAGTGTTGGTGTAGTCACCAGAAGGCATAATCACTTGTGTGATCTTGGTGCCTGGGTAACGAGCCTGGTAATTATCAATAATTATTTGAAGAGTCGCTCTATCTTCTGCTCTCCAGTGCCAGAACTCGATTGAGCCCTTTGGTGGTGTAAGAGCAGCAACGGGGCGCCCAGCTCCTGAGGAGAGTTTGACGCGTTGCCAAGTCAGTTTTCCACTTGCGCTTTTAACGCAAATCAACGAAGTAGAGCTGGTTCCAGTAGACACTCCTTCGGTTGTGCACTTTGCTCCGAGTCTTTCGCCAGCGGCGACGCTCTGAGAAATAGGCACGATTGTTGCCGAGATTGCAAAGAGACCTGCAATCACGAGCTTGAACGCTTTTGCGCTCGTTCCTTGCTTCATGCTTTCTCCTTTTTCGAGGGCCCCTTTTTCGAGGGCCCCTTTTTCGAGGGTTTTGTGGTGAATCGCCTTGATTACCACTCGGTTAGCGGAATGGCTAGCAATTCCGCCATCCTGCGGACTTCTGCTCGTATGTCTTTCCAAGCGACAACTGTGTGATGAGGAAATCCGTTATGGATTAACCCATTAATCAATTGTCGTGCTGGTACAGATGTACGAACTGTTGCTGTATTGCCTTGGAACCGATTAGGAGCAGAAAGTGATTCACCACTTGTCATTACTAATCGGAGCTTGCTCGGATTTGCTGGATCGATATCGGTATCCAGCCGTACCAGAACAACAGGACCGGTCTTCAAAGGGAAGTTACCGGCCACACCTAGTTTTCTATTGCAGTGTATGTATTGAGTCGCATTTTCGGGATCAACAGCCAACGTTGTCGATGCTGATCCGCAGTGCCAAATTCGAATGATGTTCTCGTCTTCTTCAAGATCGACAGTGTCGACGAGGTAATTTGTGCCAGAGCCCAATGCCTCCAAAAGCAGCATAGTTACAGCGCCATATACATCCCTTTCGCAGGCTGCCGGGGTACCACTCGTAGCGGTGCGCCCCATGGCGCCGCATGGGCATGCGCCCAAATCGACGGCGAAATCTGGCCAACAACGCATCGCAATTGCAGAGAGGTTATTGGACTCGATCCATTTTTGAAGCGCAACCCGAGTGCTGGCATTAATCCGCGCTTCCTTTTCAGGAACGCTCTTGAGAGATGGTTGTGCATCACACGCAGCTTTGTATTCTGCGCTCTCTTCATCAAGAGGAACAGATGCGATATCAGCAAAGATTTCTGGGATAGTTTTATTGATGACGTTGAGTCCAAATAATCTCTTTAATGAATCTGCATCGTAATTGCAAGGAGTGAATCCTGCGGGCGCTTCACCAATTGCCCCAATTGTTCGACCTTTGAGAAGTTCTAGCGACTTCTCTACTTTTAAAGCCTCTGCAAGTTCGCCAATCTTGGTGGATGGTTGACCAACATTTGGCATGACTCCAGAAAGCGCACTTTTCAGTCCTTCCCGAACATGCTCTTCTTCTGGATTTCCATGGAGGTGAGTGATCCTCTTGCCGTTAACTCGAAGTGCGTGGGCCGCTAAGTTAGAGCCGCACATTGAATTCAAAAGTAAACGATTCCCAACCTCACCAAATTCGCGAACCGACCACAGCAAAACTTCACCCTCAATTTGCGAGAGCAACGAAATTGCCGCAGATGCATCAGCGAAAGATGCATTAAAGAGAATATAGAGTTTCTCGTTGCGATTGAGATTGGCTTCTGCACTCACCGTATCTTCGGGGGCCATAATCAAACTCGTCGGCCCATTAATTGTGGCACCAAGATCGGCGAGTAAAGCTCGCGCTGAATCATAGAAACGTTCAGCGGCTGCGACATCAAATGTTGGCCGTGCCAATGCGATCAGTGTGCAACTACTCATCAGTTCCACCCCACAGGCAAGATTTCCTTCATCAATACTGGACGTCCTTCTGCGATGCTTTTCTGAGCCGCCAAGCCTGTGGCTACGCTGCGAAGTCCCTCCTCTAGGCTCACTTCAGCGATTAAAGATCCGGATTCGATGGCCTGATGAAACTTTGTATGTTCGATGTATGAAGCTCCATAATGAAAACCTTGATACTTGATCTCCGGGTCCCACACTTTCTTTATGTCGATACTCTTTGCCTCAGATGCACGATGATCCCAGCTAGAGAAATTTCCAACATCAGCACGTCGTCCATATCGCACTTCGAGTGACGGTAAGAATGATTCGACTTTACCTTCATCGCCTACTACCGAAATCTGCTCTTTGTCGATGGTGTTTTCAACGAACATACAAAGGTCAAGCATCGCGCGGGCGCCACTTGGATATTCGAGAATCACATAGGCGGAGTCCAACATATCTGCTCTTTGACCATTGTATGACTCATTCAAGAAATTCACTCTTTGTCCACCAGATGCGAAAACCCGAATGGGGTTTTCCTTTGTAATGTGATCCATCAGATTAAAGTAATGACAGCACTTCTCAACAAGTGTCCCGCCAGTTTTTTCGGTGAAACGATTCCAGTTACCGACTTTCGGATAAAAAGGCTCACGGTGTTCTCGAATCGCAACTTGATGAACATTTCCAACTCCACCAGAATGCACGACCTTAATCAACTCAGCTACAGGCGGCATGTAGCGATACTCAAGTCCCATCCAGACAAGACTTTTTCTTCCTCGGGACCATTCAATGACTTTTGAACAGTCTTCGATTGTTGTGCACAATGGTTTTTCGATGAAGACTGCCAGGTCAGTCTCAAGGGCATCTTTCAAAATATCAACATGTGTGAAATTGGGCGTTGCGATAATGACCGCGTCTATCTGATTTGACTCGAGTAGTTCTTGATGATTGCTGAAAAAGAGCAGATCATCGCCTATCGCGCTCTTCGCCTGCGCAATTGAGTTTTCATCCGGATCGCTCACTGCAACGACATGAGCCCCCGGGATACTGCGTAGGTTTTCGGCATGCTCACGCCCCATCGCGCCTATGCCGACAATCCCGTACCTGACCACGCTTACCTTTCGTCGGATGAGCTGAAAGACGCCCAGTTGAGAGGTCTGACCTCTCAACTGGCGAGAGTCTTCTCTCTATAAAGGGGGTCGTCAATGGCTCTCCGCACCACTTTTATAACGATTTGATAATCCCCTGATGGGGTGTAGCTAAGCATCTAGGGTGCTTCCATGTCACGAGAGCGAATTTCCATACTCCATCAACCCCTCGATGTTTATCAAGCATTCGCCGACGCTTTTTTGACACAACTCAGGAATCACCAAGGAAATACCAATACTCTCAATGTCATTCTGCCTGTTGGTCCTACGGCGCAATACGAAATAATCGCGCGAAGTGCAAATACTGAGAAGCTCTCTTTTGCCAATTGTCGAATTGTTCTCATGGATGAATACTTGGATTGGCATGGTCGTCCCCTACCTTCATCTCATGCCTTAAGCTTTAAAGGTCAATTTGAGAAATTCATTTCATTACTCGAACCTACGCTCAGACCCAAAGAGGAACACTGGATCATCCCAGATCCTTTTGAAATTGCGCGTGTTGATCGATTCATCGAAAAGCATGGTGGGATTGAGACTTGTTACGGAGGAATTGGTGTTCATGGCCACATTGCTTTTAATGAACCACCCGTATCGCGTTATGGACAACTCTCTTTAGAAGACTTTCAGCAGAGTGGAACTCGCGTAGTAATACTTGCACCTGAAACAATAACCATCAATGCTTTACGCGGAAATCATGGAAAGTTCTCTGACTTTCCAAACCTTGCGGTGACTATTGGTATGAAACACATTCTCTCTTCGAAAAGCATTCGGCTATTCGCGGATGGCGGTACTAGACAACATGAAGCCTTATTACAATTTGCAGAAGGTCCCATCTCTGTGATGTATCCGATTACTCTTCTGAAAAAACATAATGATGTGAAAATCTTCGTCGACGAACTCACCGGAGCTGGTCTCGCTTGATGAAAATCTTTGCTGAGCAGTTGATCAAACCCACAGAATTAATCCGTAATGCCCTGATTACTATCGAGGATGGCGTGATCACATCCATATCAACCGGAACCCTTCAAGACGCTGATCTACACTCACAAATCGTGATTCCTGGATTTGTGGATATGCACTGTCACGGAGGAAATGGGTTCCACTTCTTCGGCACCGAACCCGAAGCGATTCAGGAGTCGGCACGATTTCACTTAATACATGGAACTACATCAATCGTTGCTAGCTTTGTAGCAACACCAATTCCTGAGTTAATCAATCAAATAAGTAATCTTGTCAAAAAACTGCCGTTGCTCAACATTATTGGCATCCATCTCGAAGGACCGTACCTGTCTGAGGCTTACTGTGGTGCACATAATCCAGACTTTCTTACCACACCTAATGTGGCGGAAATACAAACACTCTTGGATGCTGGCGAGGGTTGGATCAAGATGATAACTCTTGCACCAGAGTTAGAAGGAGCTCTTGACTCGATTTCATTCTTGGAAGAACAGGGAGTAATTGCTGCTATTGGTCATTCCGATGCCGATGATTCAGTCACTAAGTCTGCAATTGATTCTGGTGCAAAGGTAGTAACACATTTCTTCTCTGCAATGAGGCCGATACATCACCGCATCGGTGGAATGACTCTCACTTCCCTATTTGACGAACGTATCTATCTTGAGCTAATCCTCGACAATGTTCACATTGCAACCAACGCGATCGCCATTCCACTGCACTTTGCCTCTGAGAGAATTTTGGGAATTACTGATGCACTCTCAGTCGCGGGACAACCAGATGGCGACTACACGCTTGGAACAACCCCGGTAGAGCTTCGTAATGGTATTGCAAAGATTAAGGGTAAAGATCTGTTGGCAGGAAGCACGCTTACTATGGATAGATCTTTTAAATCTGCAGTAACAAAACTTGGACTAACCCCTCATCAGGCTGTGCAAGCATTTTCATCTCGACCTGCGTCAATATTGGGATTGAAGAACGTGGGAGACATCAAAGTAGGAAACGATGCCGATCTTCTCTTCCTTGATGACGAATTTTCGCTACAAAGCGTGGTCTTTAAGGGAGTTCTGCAATAGCTGGCCTAATCCGGCCATTAACCTCAATCGAAGGCCAATCTGAATTCCAAGTGATGAATTCAAACCCATTGGTAGTTGTAATAGCAGTGTCCTCTACCTTCAAGCCTTCAGCTGAAGGATTCCAGGCAATCGCATTGTTAACGCCAACAATCTGATCTGTCTTCTCGTGTGCAGGGAAATCACGTGGCATATATCCGGTAGGACCGCCTTGATGATGCTTAGTCCATTCATCTCGAGCAAAACCCTCTTCAAGATAGCCGAGAATTCCAAAATTGAATATTTCTGAGAGCTTGTTACCTGGTATGGTCTTTTCTAGGAATTTACTTTCTACTCTCAGAAGTCGTTGGTACTTGTCATCTAATTCAGAATTGATCCCACCGAAGTGGACCAAACGAGTTACGCTTGCAATGAGACCTTTTCTTCGACCACAGACAACCCCCATAATCAGATTTCCACCACCACTTTGTGTTGGGAGTGGATGACGGAATCGGCTTATTCTCTCCTCTCCCGCAACTAGCATTACGACTGGTTCGACATCCCGTTCCCACATCTCCTCAGCAATCTCTCCCGCAATTTCAACTTCAGACATTCCAGGCTCCAGGTCCATCATCGCTTCACTTAAAGCAGCTGAGCACTCCTTTCCTAGTTTCCTAAATCTTGCCACTTCAAATTCATTTAGATTGCGACGAAGTACCTCGACCTCTGTTGCAACGTTGACGCGATCTATCTCAGGACCGTCCACGCCGATGCGAGCACCTTTGGGTAATTGTGCCTCTCTACCCTCAAACCAATTGACAACAATCAGCTCTTCATCGCCAGTCAATTCTTCTTCAAGTAAGCGTGGTGCTTCGATTTTATTCGTAACGACAACAATCCGATCGCGATAAACAATCACATCTAGACAGGAGAGTTCTAGTGTGGTCGGAACATGGGCACGACCGCCGATAATCCACGCGACATTGGCTCCTTTTTTCAGGACTATGGCATCAAGATCTTTTGCATCGAGCAGAGCACTTATTCGACCTCGTTTTTCGCGCTGTTCAAGGATTGTCACGGGAGGAATTTAACACCTTCGATACCAGACAATATGGAATCTAGTACCTGGTCCAAATTCAGCTTTTGAACAATCCGATGAGTTCCTGAAGAGTTTTTGGTGAAATAGGTTCTTCCATGCTCCTCACCGTCTGTAGTGTTTACATGAATCTGACCAGGAGCGCTAAATAGAAAAAGTTCTGGTCTTGAGAACATTAGGTACGCGATGGAGTCATGAGGTGTAATCCAATCTCGGCCCCAGAGGTTCCGCCACAATCCAATCTCTTGAACGAGCATCTGGCCTATTTCCCCTACGCTTTTAATTCGCTGGAAGGAATCCTCAAACATCTTGACTTGTGAGGTGATTTCAATTCCAACTACAGACATTGTGAATCCTGCATCAAAGACAGTCTTTGCCGCACTCACATCACTCAGAATGTTATGTTCTGATTTACCTTCTGCAAATCTTCCACCCATTACATACAAGTGCTCAACACGCGATGGAAATTGTGGATCTCTCATTACAGCCTCAGCGATATTAGTGAGCGGACCAATCGCAAGAATCGAGACTCTTTTTGAGAGATCAGATGTTAGTTCGATTAGATGATCGCAAGCAGGCTTATCATTGACATGAATTCTTGTGGACTCTGTAAGGACCGAACCCTCTAACCCTGAAACCCATACTTCTTTGCCTGACAGTGTTTTCTTAGCTCCCAGATAAATCGCGATCTTAGTTCTCGCCAATTTACAGTACTGATCAGCAATCTCAGCGCGAAGTTTGACATCGCCATAAACCGTAGTGATAGAGAGATCAATTTCATTTCTATCTCCAATAATCTGCAAAAGTGCTATCGCATCATCGACATCGGTTCCGATATCCGTATCAATCACTAGATGACGCATTTGTATCTCAGCCCCGTGGCTGAATTTCATCCCAGTGAGGGGGAACTGAAGAGCTGCTTTGGATAGCAAAACTTGCCCAATGAATCCCAATTTCGGCTGATTCCCGTGCTCGTTCTCCTTGAGCTAGACCCACTAGCATGCCAGCAAGAAATGAGTCTCCTGCGCCGGTCGCATCAACTATCGGTACAGGTTTAGCTGGTAGTTGCTCTTTTTCACGACCATTAAAAATTTCTACTCCCTCAGAACCTTTGGTGATGACCGCAATCTGAAATCTGTCGTTATCAAATTCAAAGTCAGTGACATCCTTGATAGAACCAACAATACATTCGGCGTGAATGTCTTTATCCTTTATCGCGTTGACTCCCACGACAGTGGTTGCGCCGACTTGCTGAGCAGAATCCAGCATCGTTCGGTAAAAGGCGCGCCAAACTGGGAAGGCGACGACATCATTCTTGTCGAAGGTGACTGATGATTCAATCTCTGAGAATCGATTCTCTTCTAGGGAAAATACAGTTCGCTCTCCATCGTCATCCACGGTGATAATTGCATGCAGTGATGGACCTGGGAGCACTTTTACATCAATCTCTTGGATTGCAGTTCTTTGTAGGTTCTCAAGAAGTTGACTACCAATGTTGTCATCTCCCACATATGAGATCAACCTGGTATGTACACCTGAGGAAGCAACTGCGGCGGCAATGTTCAGTCCCGAACCGCCCGGTCTTTCAGATCGATTCTTTCCTTGAGCGAAGCCACCATTTTCGGGGTAATTAGCTATGTTTATAACTGTATCCCAAGATGTGGGGCCAACAATTATCACTCGTTTCATGAGAGTCATAATCTCGCAAAGGCGCTCTCGAGTGCCGGAGACATCAACTCAAGAGCAGTCCAATCAACATCATTCAACCAGGGAATTGTAAAGAGCTCTGTGGAATTCCAATTCCGTGATGCTAAAAGAGCTGCGGATAATGCTGCGACGGTGTCGGTATCGCCTCCTAGTGAACAAGCTAGTCGAATTGCTTCACTCACTGAGCTCGAGCATCCTGCGACATACACAACGGCATCCAAGGTTTTATTGGCATCATTAGAAACACCACTTTTGAAGTCTTTCGGATCAACATTTCCTTTTAGGTGTACTAGACCAGCGAAGATATCTGCCAGAGCAACAGCAGCATCAACGCCATGTTCGCGATGAGTGCTAGCCGAGAGAATCCGTACCCATTTTTGACGCTCATCTTTTTCGGTGAATACCAATCCAAGTAAAGCAGTTCTCATCATTGCGCCATTGGTTAGGCCTATCGAATTCATTTCGAAGTCTTTTACTGGAAGACCAAGAGCGGCTCGCGTTGTGGGTCCTAGTCCACGCAATTGGCTTTGATTCTGACGAATGAGAGTTAGAAAATCCCTTGCGCTCTCTTCAACATTTCTGGCTCTTAAAGATAATAATGTCAGAAGGGTCAAGCTTGTGTCATCACTGGTACTACCAAATGGCCAGTCTATTTTTTTTCTGAGTACATTTGGAATCTCATTCGTCCTTTCGGTGAATTCATAGAATGCACCGAAAGCGTCTCCCGCCGCGTATGCAATCAGCGCAGTAGCAAGTCGTTTCTCGCTGTCACTCATCTCCATCCAATCTTTGGGTAGATTTCCAGCGATGAGCGGTGACAAATACACATTCAAAGTCTAGTTAACTCGGCAAAGAATTGTTAGGGTCTAGCCATGCTTGATGATCGAATAGAATTATCTCTGGTCGACAAGAGTTATTTTTCTGATCCCTATCAACTATTTGATGATTTACGGCGAGAATCTCCGATATTTCGAAGTAAAGTGATAGGTGGCTGGCTTATCACTCGCCATGAAGATGTTGATAGCATTCTGCGTAATTCTGAGACTTTTTCCAGTAAAGGTAGAGTTACTCACCTGTTGAATCAGTTGGATCTTGAAATTCAACCCCAGATTCAATTACTTCACTACCACTTTGCGCGAGGCCTTGCCCACTCAGATGCCCCGGAACATCGCAGGCTCCGTGAACTTCTGGCCCAAGCTTTCACACCAAGAATGATTGAGAGGATGAGAGGACGCATTCGCGAACTCGCAGAGACGATCATCGATCAGTTACCTTCGGAAATAGATCTCATTAATGATTTATTTACGCCACTTCCTGCACTTGTTGTAGGTGAGCTTCTGGGTTCAGCCCGCGAGGATATTCCTAACCTGATTCGCTGGGCCCATGCAATAAACGGTCTCTATGAAAAGGGTGGCCGCATCTCCCCTGATAAGGCGCTGCATGCAGAAGCAATGTTGACCGAGATGCGAAACTTCGTTGGACAATTAATCACAGAGCGACAATCTTTGAAGTTGGTCGGAAAACTAACTGGTGATGAAGATGTCTTAGCCGCTTTAGTGATGCAAGAGGCTGACGCCTTAAGCAATGATGAAATGTTGTCAACCGTTGTCTCGCTTTTTGTCGCTGGACATGAGACGACTACCCATTTACTGGGCAATGGATTTTTTGCAATACTGAACCGCCCAGAGTGGTTTACCCATATGAAACAGGATCCGACTTTGATTCCTCTTGTAGTCGAAGAATTTGCACGATTCGATGGATCTGTTCCTCGATCTTGGCGCATACCGAAGGTCGATGTTGAAATCTCTGGAGTGAAGATTCCAGCAGGTGAACTTGTGCTTCCAATACTCGCGGCAGCAAATCGAGATCCTGCTGTATTCTCGAATCCCCAGATGTTTAATCCACATCGTGAGACCAATAAGAAACACTTTGCATATGGGAAGGGTGTCCACGTGTGTATCGGTGCACCACTTGCACGAATTGAAGCACAAGAGATTATCGCAGCGCTGCTGAGTCGCTTCTCTTCGATTGAATTACGAAGCGATCGAAGTTCCTTGAAATGGCGAGAAGACTTAGCCCTACGAGGCCTGCTGAATTTGCCAGTTAGATTAAATTAGAGACTTCAATACCAAATCGAGCGAGTTCTGCTTTTCCGCCATCAATCGCGGTAAGCACAAATGGTTTTCCATCAGGGGCGATGCAGTAAGTATTTTCAAAGTGCGAACCATGGGATTTATCAACAGTAACGACGGTCCAATTGTCATCAAGAACTTTGGTTTTCTCGCTGCCCATAGTGATCATCGGCTCGATTGCAAAGACCATTCCAACTTCAATAGTCGGGCCATGTCCGGCTTTTCCATAATTGAAGATATGAGGCTCCATATGCATCGCAGTTCCAATGCCGTGCCCGCCGTATTCCCGCAAGATTCCATATTTGCCTTGAGCGTTCGTGTACTTCTCAATCTCATGGCCAATGTCCGAGAGTTTTGCTCCCACTTTTCCAGCTGCAATTCCGACCCACATTGACTCTTCACAGACATCAAGCATCTTCTGTCGCGCGTCATCTATAGGATCAACAATGACCGAGAAAGCTGCATCGCCATGCCAACCGTCGATGACAGCGCCGCAATCCACCGACACAATATCGCCCGGCATAATCATGCGATCACCAGGAATGCCATGCACGATTTCATCATTGACTGAAACACAGATTGTTGCGGGATACCCGTGATAACCCTTGAAGTTTGAAGTTCCACCACCGCGTTTAATATTTGCTTCAGCGATCGCATCGAGTGCGCTTGTAGTGATTCCAGCCTTGATATTTGCTTTGACTAATTCCAGAGTGCTGCGAACTAAGAGAC
>Ga0209972_10002534_pt1 | contig 14850 bp, 7 predicted proteins | sample NOAtaG_7_FD_187302 | JGI IMG/M metagenome (GOLD analysis project Ga0209972, IMG submission 187302) | Freshwater lake microbial communities from Lake Erie, under a cyanobacterial bloom - NOAA_Erie_Diel1S_2200h metaG (SPAdes) (version 2) | ecosystem: Environmental > Aquatic > Freshwater > Lake ... | reverse complement strand
TGTGGCCACCAGAACTTCATGTCGTGCCAGTATTCCTGGACAGGTTTTCCGAACGCATCGCGAAAGTAGAACAGGCCTCCGAACTGCGGATCCCAGCCTCGCAGCCACATACAGTCCAGCATCCGGCAGCCCAGTTGAATCAATCGCTCATCATTGCGAATTCGTCCTTCCTCCAGAATAAACCAGGCACCTTCAATGGCGTGTCCGGGATTGAGCAGTCGGCCGTCGAAGTGGTCGGACATCTGACCGTCGGGCTGTACGGTTTCGAGGACGCAGTCGAGATCGGGGCGGTAGAACAGGGTTTCAATTTCGTGGATGCAGCGGTCGATCCATTCGTGCAGCAGCGAGTGTGTGCCCAGTCTGCGGCGCATTTCCTGAGCGGTTACGAGGGTGATCATGCGGGGGGCCAGACCGATGAGCGGTCGGGTTTCCGTGAATTTCGGCGGCATGGCCCCGGGCGTGAAATTGACTCGAGTGAACGTGCGAAACAGGTCCCAGGCGATCTGTGAGGATTCTTCGGAACGCGACCATTCGGCGTGAGCTGCGAACGCGATGCAGGCGAAGGCTTCGCTGTAAACGTAGCGACGTCGGCGAATGGGTCGACCCTCGCGGGTGACGTGGAAGTACATCTGTCCGGCCGGTTCATCGAAGCAATGTCGCCGCAGAAAGTTCAGTCCGGATTCGGCCCAGCTGCGCCAGTCGTCGCGACGGGGATCGTTCTGCAGCTGCGGAGTCGCAGCGAGGGCCTGCAGCATCCAGCTCATACGCCCCTGAGCCCAGACGGATTTGTCGGAATCGACGAGTGTGCCATCGCGGTCGAGGCAATGCAGGAAGCCGCCGTGCTGGTGATCAAGGCAACGGGGAAACCAGAACGGCAGACAATCTTCGAGCAGCAGCCGACGATACATGTCAGCGACTTCGCGGCGACCGGCGGGTTGCATCAGCAGGGCGGCGGACAATTGCGGTGGGGTCATAGAAAGTTTTCAGTTTTCAGTTTTCAGTTGGTGAGTGCGGGGTTCGGCCATGGTCCAGGTCAGTACGGCTCCGGCACCAACGATCACAGCGACGGCGATGAACGGGAGTTCGTGTCCGACCCAGTCCACAAGGCCACCGATCAGCGGTGACGCGAGGAACGGCAGGGCCATGCAAAGGTTGAGCGTGCTGATGTATTCGGGGTGTCGTTGTCGGGAGGTGATTTCGATGGCGTAGTTGACCTGCATGCGGAGCGTCACGGGCACCAGTCCGATCCAGAAGAATGTGATCCAGTACCAGCCTGGTGGGGCGAATCTGGCGAGTGCGGCGGCGAGCAGTGGGGCGCAGGCGGCACAGGGCAGCAGCAGTCTGAGTGCCGAGCGGACTCCGGTGCGATCGGCGAGGAATCCGGAGGCTGCGCTGAAACAGACGGCTCCGATGTGCTGCGCGACAACCCAGTGCATCAGGACGGTGCGTGAGCGACCTGAGCGGGCCAGTCCGATGGACTGGTAATGGGGAAAGATGGTTTGAGAAAAGATGAACAGGACGGCGACAAGACACAGTCTCCGCAGCACGGGGTCGTCTTTGAGCAGCCGGCAGGTTCTGCGGAAGGCGGTGGAAGCGGGCTGGGGGACAGCAGTCGCAGTCAGGTCAGGGGGTTCTCTGAGCAGGCGTGAGGAGATTCCGGCGAGCATCATGACGGAGCCGACGAAGCAGAAGATCTGCTGAAAGGGGGCCTGTCCGGGTGGCTGCAGCCAGCGACTGAGCAGCAGCAGTGCCAGCGACACGGCGGCCGTGGTACCGATGGCGCTGGCGGCTGCCTGCAGTCGTCCGCGCTGAGTCGCAGCAATCAGTTTGCCCAGCACGGTGCTGGCGGTCATTTCATTGATGCCGTGCATGCAGAAGAACACGACGTAGGCGGTCAGGAAGACGAAGGCGAAGGCGGGTGGCAGTTGAGCATTGCCGAGCCAGATGCAGGCGGACAGGAACAGAAAGGGGGCTCCCATCAGAAACGTGGTGCGGCTGAGCCACAGTTTTTTGAGGGGTGTTCGGGACAGTTGCTGTGCCAGCAGGAGCGGCGCCAGTGACTGTCCGGCTCGATTCAGCAACGGGAGTGCTCCGCGAATCAGCCCGGATTCCGAGATGGTATCGAGGAACGCGGGCATAATGACGCTCTCGGTCTTGAAGATCCAGGCGACGCGGAACAGAGCCTGGTGAATCAACAGGGCAGCGCGATTCCAGAGCTGATCGCTGTGGCTGGCCGAATTTGGCGGGGGATCTCCCACTGGTGATTTTCCGAGGCCTGGCGGTTGGTTGGCTGGTTTGACGGGTTCGGTATTCTGTCAGGAATCGGCCTGTAATGCGAACCTGAAATGCCGCAGCGGGGGGCAGTTTGCCATGCTCCGGCCGTGCCTATCAAAGGCGGAGTTTTCCCCGAATTCGTGTTTGAAATGCGGGCCCGCATGTTGACCGTGCAGCCGGCATGCCCGATAATTCAGGCGCGAACGGAGATCGCGTATCTGTCAGGCGGGCCCAGGTTCTGCGGATGCGATTCACATGTCAGATCACCATCAGGCACAGTTGATTCTTCCGACCAGATTCGGCTGGTTTCGTGAACGCGCGCGGCGTTTTCTGGGCTGCTGGTGCTTTTGCTGCCTGACTGCCGCCTTGTCTGCTCCCGTGGTGGCTCAGACGGTCCCCGGCGACTCCTCCGCCAGGGTGGCTCCGCTCAACGCACTGGCGACTCACCGTCACGACCCGATCATCGTGCGTTCGAAACCTGTGATAGAGCGTTTGCCGGTGAAGGTGATTCAGCCGGTAGATCTGCAGGTCACCTCAGACGGTCGAATTCTCGTTGCGGATGTGCAGGCTCGCTGTGTCTTCCGACTGGACTCGGACGGCCAGGTCAGTCTTGCAGTTCGCGATCTTGCGGATATTCGACGCATCCAGGCAGACCGTGATGGTTCATTGTACGTGCTGACCGGCACGGGTGGCGAATCCAGTCTGTATCAGTCAACTCCGGATGGTCAGACGGTGCATCTGCACACGCTGCATTTTCCGGTAATCTGCTTCACCAGGAACTCGGTGGGCGAATTCCTGGCAGGTCATCAGCGGCAGTTGTGGAAAGTTGGCAACGATGGTCAGCAGACGCTGGTGGCTCGATTACCGGCACCGCTGGTGGATCTGTGCCTGAATGCGGCAGACGCACCTGTGGCTTTGCTGCAGGATGGGCTTGTGTATCAGGTGAACGCGGATTTCAGTCTGAAGTGTGTTGGACGTGCGCAACCGGGCTCGCAGCGACTGCTGTTGGGTGCCGGCGGGCGTTTTGTGACACTGGCCAATTCGGTATCGGGTGGCCTGCCGCTGTCGGCATCCGGTCGCGGTTTGTATCACGTGGCGGATGTGACTGAGGACGGTCGCACTGCAGCAGCCGATGTCAGCAGCCTGTTGGCCCTGGTGCCCGAGGGAACGGAAGCGGCCGGTTTGGACCCGCTGGGCAATCTGTGTCTGGCCAATCCGGATCTGCGAGCAGTGACGAAGGCGACCAGCAGATTTAAGATTGCCTGTCCGCACTGTGGCCAGCAGACCCTGATGATTTTTGATCCGGCAGCAGTTGATGCGGACGGTGCCAGTCGGTTTTAGCAGGCCCCGGATGCAAGGGCCTGCTTGCGCACTCTGTTCAGGTACTTGGGCTGCCGTGATAAACTGAACAGGGCGTCAAAAGTTCCGTTGTCCCGAAGGGTCAGCCTTCCGGCAGCGAGCGTTCGCAATATTCCAGCAGTCCGAGGTCTGCGAGGGTTTCGCCAACACGATTTCGGTCTGAAGTCCCGATCCATTCTGCAGTTTCTTTGATGATGGCCTGAGCGTATGCGTCGCGAGCTCTTTTGCGGATGGCGCGGGCGTTTTCTTCCGTGGTATTGAGAGCATTGGCGATTTCTGAAGATCGGGGCTGTTTTTTTCCATTCTGTTCGGCCTCGATCTGCAACTGCAGTACGAGAAAGAAGCGTTCCTCGGTTTCCTTCAGGCTGGCCAGTGCTCGCTGCAGCATTCCGCTGCGAAAGTGACTGTCGAATTCTTCGCTGGCCGAGCGGTGTTCGCGGTCTTCAGGCTCAAAATCCGAGTCCAGCCGTTCCTGACCGAGTCTGGCATCCCTGGCACGTCCCCGCAGATACCCACGCACCTCGTTTCTTAGTACCTCCTTGAAGAAGATGCGAAACGAAAAGGAACGATCGTAGGTGCTGAGGCGTCCTTCGAGCCATTTGAGGACGATTCGGTCCCAGACCTCGGTAACTCCCTGTTGGTCTCCTCGGAGCATACTGCGAATATACGCAAGTCCTGCATTCTGATAACGTTTGATCTGTCGCTCGCGTTCTGTTCTTTGGGCAAGGCGCGCCGCGCGAAGTGCTTCAGCCTCATCGGGGCTTTCTGCAGCCTGTGGGTTCTCGGGCCGACCGATCGCCCTGACAATCCTCGTTCGCTCACTGGGGATATCGCTGAAATGTTTGTAACCGAAAGAATCTGCCTTTTCCGGTTCCCCTTTTTCATTACTCATGGCTGGTCCTTGCTTGCCTGCATGTGCTTTGACATCGTGTTTTAAGAGATACAGACCAATGATACCCGACGACTACTGTTTGTTTTCGGCGGCCAGTTCGGCTTCCCGCAGCAGGATCTGCAGTTGCAGTGCGCGGTCCCACTGCAGATTCTGCTGATTCAGTTCCAGCTGCACGGCTTCGCGACCCGCCCTGAGCATCATATCTGCGGCGGATGCATCACCCGTGCGTCGGAGTGCCATTGACAACACCAGTTTCACAGTCGGAGCCGGGTCTTCCGAAGCCTGCTGGAGCCTGGCCTGAAGGGCTGGTACCGCTTTGGCAAAGTCACCACTTCGATAAACCGCCAGAGCAGCAACGATCTGGGTGCTGGAATCAGGCTGCAGGCGCACAGCTGTCTCCGACATCCGTCGCACTGCAGCCCAGTCAGTCACCGGGCCCGGGAGTGTAACAGCGGACAGTGCAGCGTGATAACACAGGCGGAGTTCTTCTGCATTTTCTGCTTCCAGCAGCAACTGGGACATTCCCTCGGTCAATACTTCCGTATTCCCAAGATGTGCGGCCAGCAGCAGCCGACGATACTGCTGCTGTGCATCCACAGGAGACTGGAATGCCAGCGAGTCGTCAAAGGCCTGATCATACGCTTTGGCTGCCTCTTCATAACGACCTGTGGCAGCGAGGCAGAACGCCAGATCCATGCGAGAATCAAAGGACACAAGAAGATTGGGAATAGCCTTTTCAAGTGCAGGGATGGCTTCGGCGAAACGGTTGAACTGCATCAGAAGATCTCCGTGAAGTGCATCCGCGCGTCCCGGTGCAGAGCCTGCCCGCAGAGCCTGTTCCACGGCATCGAGGGCTTCCTGCAAGCGGTCCTGCTTGTTGAGCTGCGTGGCAAGTTCATACCATGGCAATCCGGCGGCATCAGGAAACTGTCCGGCCTCCCGATACAATTGCTCGCGTTTTGCGAGTGACTGCCTTTCATCTGTGTTATCAGGAGTTGCGGCCAGCAGCCTGGCTGCCCTGATCAAAGCCGCCCACCGATTGAATCGTCCTGCGAGCAGCTCAAGGTTCTCGGATTCGCGTTTTGGCGACAGCGGTTCTGATTCTCCAGTGTCACTCATCGTTATGCCACTCTGAATTTCTGCAAGTGCCAGCGCATTGCGGGCGGTGACGCTGTCGTCGTCCGGCACTTCGTACACGAATTCACGCAGTGCACTGCCAAGCATACGCCCTAAAAACACTCCGCCGGCCTTGGAGTCACTTTCCAGATGTGTGGCAACCAGCGTCTGAATCTCGTTGGGATTTTTCAACAGGGCCGGAGTTCCGACGAAGCTTGAGAATCCCGCGATCAGCCTCGAACCATTCTTTGAAAATCGCAATTTTCGGCAGAGTTGATCCTCGGTATTATCGGACTTCAGTCTGAATGGCGTGGTGACACTGAGTCCGGTGTTACTGTCCCAGATTCTGATCAGCGCAGCCTCATCAACGGTTGCGAGGAGGGTGTTATCAGGACTGAAAACACAGTCAACCAGGTATGACGTGCTGGTTCGGATGGATGTTGAAGGTACCCAAAGCCCTTGTTTTTCATCTGCGCCGGGCTTGAACAGATGCACCGTTCCATCGGCCAGCCAGACAGCCAGTGCTGTTGCCGCGGGCTGATCATTTTCAGGATTTGCAAAACAAACCCCCTCAATATCAGGTGGGAAATTGAGTCGTTGTCCTACGGATTTCCACGACTGAGTATTCCAGACGCTGACGTCTTCGCCGTTGTTAATCGCCAGCAGTGTTCCCTCCGAGTTTATGATCAGGTTGCGGTAAATCTGACGGTCATCGGTGACAGGCGTAATTGACGGCTGGAGTTGTGGAGGTCTCAATTCGTAGAGCCTGCCATTGCGGCAACCGGCATACAACACTGACGGCTCCTTTGGATGCCAGACAAACTGATCGGGACGTTCCAGTTGCAGCAACTGCAAAACGCCGGTTGTCACGTCGAGCAGGTGGAGTTGATTGCCTTTGGGGCGAGTGGTGTGCACCGCCAGCCAGCGGCCGTCCGGGCTGAAGCGTACATCCGTGGGCCAGCCATCGAACTGCGGGGTCGTGCTTAGGATCTCGCCATCCTGCAGGCGAATCAGTGTCAGTCTTCCCCCGTCAGACTGATCGTAACCTGCCACAGCCAACAGATTTTCCTGTGGTGAAAAACGCAGCAGATGCACCGGGTGGGACGGGCTCAGCGTCACTGGTGCGGTATCGCCCCCGGCCCCTGGCACAATTTTCAGAGTGTTGTCGGGCAGCCGAGCCACACTCCAGGCTTCACCGGGACTGAGTTGGCTGCAAACACCGTCAGCGTGGAGTGGTCGCAGTTTATCCTGGTCGGAAAGTGCCCAGATCGCCGCAGTGCCGGCGTTATCAGCGATCAGCAACTCTGATTTGCCGGGCAGGAAATGGAGCGTGGTTGCTGTGTTGCGAATTCTGATGTCCTGCCCGGAGTTCCTGCCGGACGGCATGTTCCAGATGCTGCATCGTCCGCCGCTGTCGGAGACCGCCAGATACGCGCCGTCGTCCCGAAAACCAAGACCGGTGACGGTGTGACTCACCGTCATTCCGGGCCCTTTCAGCAGGCCAGTTTCCGTGTCCCAGCACTGCACCGACAGATCACCGGCGGCTGTTGCGAAATACTTTCCGTCGGGAGAAAAAAGCCCAAATCCCAGCTGCCGACCGAATTCATCCACAGCACTGCTGGTCAGTGCCGGCTGTCGCGGTGTCCCGACAAAGCTGCCGGATGTCGTATCGAGGACGGCGTGTGATCCAAGTGACGAAGCCAGCAGGACACGTTTTCCATCGGTGCTGAAGTGAAGATCCGAGTACAGAGCCGTGGGCAAGTCAGGTGAGGTCCATAGCGGCTTCAAGGACTCTGTCAGCCAGCATGTGGCGACCGACTTTGTCACATTGGCGTCCACGGCGGCCGCGATAATCCGACTGCCATCAGGTGAGAATCTCAGAATCGAAGTCCCTGCGGGAGCCTCGACGGCGTGCAACTCTTCCAGCGTTTCAGCATTCAGGAGTTCCAGTGTTCCGTTCTCGTAGCTGACGGCCAGCAGACGGCCGTCGGGAGACAGTTGCTGTTTCAGCGGTACCCCCAGTTGGTTGACGGCAAAGGGCATTTTTCGGCTGGCGATGCGAGTTCCGTCCAAAAGGTTGAAGACTTCCACGAAAATTCCAAACTCGCGAGGCGTGACAGTGGCAGCCAAACGCGTCCCTGCGGCATCGAGCGAAAAATGTGTGATTCGTCCGGATGGTGTAGTGGGTCCGCCCCCGCTCATGACGGCGCCGCTTGCAGGGTCAAACACTCGTACAGTACCGTTGAAGCTGACCACGGTCCGTTTACCGTCAGGTGTGGTTTCCGACTGGAGTATTGGCTGGGGTTCGCGTGAACCGGGCAGAAACCTGAGCAGAGACGGAGCACTGCGAACGGCAGACTGAAAGCGAACGCGGTGTGGTCGCAGTTCCCGTGGTGACGGCCTGCGACCTGTATAGTCTTCAATCGACTGCCATGCCGCGGCCCACGCCAGTGCAGCGTTGCTCATTTCGCCTGCATTTGCTGACGTCTGACCGACATTGACGAGGGTATTGACAGCCCGCGACTGGATCTGGTCATTTTGCACTTCCAGTTCCGTATTCTTCTTCTGCACTTCGTTGTTGAGCGAGCCCAGCTGTTCATTTTTCTCTGACAGCTGACGATTGTATTCCAGCGATCTCACATAGATGAACAGCAACAGACCAAAGGCCAGTACTGAACTCACCATCAGCAAAACACGAAAAGGGCGGGCTTTGACAGGCAGGTAGATTTGTTCATTCCAGAATTTAGTTGCCCAGCCTTCTCCTACGGCCTGACCGTCGAGCCAGCGTTCGAGGTCCATTCTGAGTTCGCTGACAGAGCGATAGCGGATGGCAGGATCAGGTCTGAGGCATTTGAGGCAGATGAATTCGAGGCCTCTGACGTGCAGCGGTCCCCTTGAACTTGGTGGTTCCACCGGTGCTGGCAGTTCGCGACGACGCAGGCTGATGACGAGGTCCCGTATGCGATCACGTTCTGCGGCATCACGACGGTGTCGTTGAAAAGGTCTCAGATCGCAGAGCACTACGTAGAGCATGACCCCGATGGCATATTGGTCGGATGCGGGAGTGGCGTTTTGAACTCCGAGCAGGAGTTCCGGTGCCATATATGCCAGAGTTCCGAAGACCTCGCCGGTCACCGTCAGTCGTGAGACACCGGTATCACCGGACAGTTCGAGGCTTGGGACTGAGATACTGCCACTGCGTTCCGCCGCGAGCGCTTCGTTGAAGACTCCAGCAAGTCCAAAGTCACCGAGTTTTGGGTTGCCCTGTTCATCGAGGAGAATATTTTCAGGTTTGAGGTCGCGGTGCACGATCCCGGACTGATGCAGGTATTCGAGTCCGCGACAGATCTGTATCAGTTTTTCTACGGCTTCGCGAAGGCTGGGATCAGTTGCTTTGGTGCGAGGATGAGCGGCAAGCCAGCCGGAAAAATCACCTCCTGAAAGGTACTCCGTGGCCAGAAAATGAGACGGCAGACCTGTTTTCCGCTGGACGATGCCGGTATCCAGTACCTGTACGACATGCATGTGCCGATTTCTGGCGGCGGTGCGAACTTCCTGAGCAAAGCGGCGCACGACATCAGATTTTTGCAGAACTTCTGGCCGCAGAACCTTGATTGCAACTGTGGCGTCAAGTTTTGCGGAGTGTGCTCGGTAGACACTGCCGAAGCCTCCACCACCGAGGTATTCGAGGATGAGGTAACCCTCAATTTCCGGCCAGTGCGCCGGATCATTTGGGTCGATTTCGACTTCGGCTGGCAGCCACGCCGGTGGCGGGGACTGCGAATTCTGTTGGGTGCCGGGTATGGATCCCGAGCCTGGGTCCGGCGTTGGATTGCGCGGAGCCGGTGGCGTGAAAGATGTGGAATCGTAATCTGAATCGGGGCGTTCGCTATCGGACGAAGCGTTCGGATCCTGACCTGCCATATCTTTCGTTCCTGCTGCAGCGGATGGTGATTTCCGTAGTGAGTTGGGTCGCCAGTGTCACTGAATCCGAGAGGATTCAGGTGCCGGTATGCTTGAGCATCCGACACGTGACAAAAAATAAAAAAATTTCACCGCAGGTCAGGGACGCAGAGGACTGTCCTGAGTGGGAATTGAGTCCTGCAACTGTCGAAGCCGTGGGCTCTGGAGCAGGAAATTTGCGGCATTTGCGGCAAGTCGATCGATATCCGAAATGGCGGCGTCGATCGAATCCTGATTGGGAGATCGATCGTTGGCACTGAGACCAGCCATTGCCAGGCGACGACCAATCAGAGCCCCCGCTGCATTGAGGCTGTTTCCGGGCTCCAACTGATCGAACGACTTTTCCGGAGGCAGTCGGGTGAGTGCGACGGCCTCCAGGAAGGCCTGCAAAGCGGTCGATCTCTGGTTGAGAAGGCCGGCTACAACAGTCTGTCGTAACAATTGAATTGCGGCATCATCACGCGCTCTGCTGCGTCCAGGATCCCTCTGCAGCACTGTACGAAAGGCCTCTGCCGATTGCTGCAGGTTCTGCAGCGTTTCCGGCAACACCTGCTGTTCGCCCTGATTGACAAATATCATGAGCAGGGTTTCTGCCTGGTTGCCGTAACCTCGGCCAAGTTCCTGTTGATGTCTCAGCACTAGTGGCTGGCTCTTGATCTGATCCCGGCAGTACTGCAGGCCTTTGTGACCCAGTTCAAGGGCCTGCTGTACTTCTCCCACGGAGCGGAGCGGCATCACTCCATTGAAGCAGACACGAATCAGCTGCTGCCTTGCATCATCGGCAACAGACGGATCGCCAAGGATGGATTCCAGTTCCCTGATTGTCTCTTCCTGAATTTCGATCGATCGTCGAGCATCTCCCCCTTTGTAGTGAAACAGCGAAAGCGTTGCGAGGGTACTGCAAAGTTCCACGGTGGCGTGCCCTGAGGGTTGCCGTTGCCGCACACTGCGGCGGAGGGGCAGTTCCTGCTGCGCGATCTCTGCAGCTTTGATGATAGCCAGCTTCCGCTGGTCCGTCGCCGTTACCTTTTGCGAGTTCTGATATTGCAGACTGCCCAATCGGCGAAAGTAATCAGCGCGCCAGCTTTCGAGCTTTTCCGGATTCTTCGACACTACAGCAAGTTGCCTGTTGAGCTGCTGCAGATAATTCTCGGCCTTTTCCAGGTGCTGCAGGTCCAGTTCAGTATCAGCCAACAGCAGCAGAATCGCCAGATGTTCGCGAACCTGAGGTGCTTCGAGATCTGTAAAATCGGTGATGCAGGCTTCTGAGATTTGCAGCAACTGAGTACAAACCTCGCTGGCCTGGCTGAGTTCGCCGGTGCGATACAACAGTCTCGCGAGATCGGACAATCCGGCATCCAGCAGTACTTGTTTCTCGAGTCGTGTTTTTGCGGATTTCAGGGCGTTGATGCAGTCAGCCCCCAGTTGACTAAGCAGCCTGTTTCTCAGTTCGAACACTGTTTCCGAGGCCAGATCCTGTTCGAGTGTGAGTTCAGCGACCGTTTTCAGAGTGCCGATGAACAGCTGCAGTTGATGTCGCAATTGTGTCAGCGCATCGTTCAGTTCCTGATTTTTGCGATTTCGTTCTTCAACAATTTCGTTCAGCCGTCGATTGTTGGCTTCGGCCACAGATTGGCCATTCAGGGCATTTGCGGCCAGCAGCATCAACAGCATGCAAAAGAGAGCTGCGGTGACGGCCGCAAGATGTCGAAATGGATGCCTGCGTACCGGACGATAGATTCTGGTATTCCAGAACTCCGACAGACGTCCTCCGGCTGGGCGCTCGCCGTTCAGCCAGCGTTCGAGGTCTTCACCCAGTGCAGCGATGTCGGCATAGCGAGTGGTGGGATCAGTTCGCAGACAGCGGAGGCAGATGCGCTGCAGTCCCTGGTTGCGCACGCTGCCACGAGATGCTGGGGGAATCACTGGCGTGGGCTGTTTACCCTGTCGCAACAACTCCACATCTTCCTGAATTCGCAGTCGCTCTTCCGGATCTTTGCGCTGCCGCTGACGCGGTCGCAGGCCACAAATCAGCTCGTAGAGAATCACCCCAACCGCATATTGATCTGACGCAGGAGCAGCCAGCTGACTGTTGAGCAGTACTTCCGGACTCATATAGCACGGTGTTCCAAGTAAATCACCGTCACGTGTCAGCCGCGACTTTTCAGTATCCTCATCGCCAAAATTCACGGTCGCAGCCGAAGTATTCCCCTGAGCGTCGCAGGAAAAAATGCTGCACAGCCCAAAGTCACCAAGCTTGGGGTTGCCAAACTGATCGAGCATGATGTTCTCGGGCTTAATGTCGCGATGCACAATGCCATGGGCATGCAGGGACTGCAGACCGGAGCAGAGTTGCCTGATTTTTTGGACTCCTGCCACCAGCCTCGGACACGCTCCGGAACCGCGGGGATTTCGATAAAGCCACTCCTGCAGAGTGCCTCCCGCAAGGAATTCTGTCACCAGAAAGGAAAATCGGGGCACACCCACATCGAACACAGTATCAGAGTCCAACACCTGCACGACATTGGGATGTCGATTGCGAGCGGCAGTTGATACTTCCTGGCCAAATCTTCGCGATAACTCCACCCAGCCGGTCCCTGCAGGACGCAGGATTTTGATGGCGACGGTGGCATTGAGTCGGATCGAGTGGGCACGATAGACACTGCCAAACCCACCCTCACCCAGATGCTGCTGAATCACGTATCCGGGAATTTCCGGCCAGTGCTCAGGCAGCGAATAATCCGGAGACTGGTCGATTTGCAGAGACTGGATGACTGCCGCGGGAACGGGGATCGGCCACGCCGAGCCCGGAGATCCCAGGGGAGTCAGCGTCGATATCGAGTTGTCCTCGGAATTCTGGCGAGAACTGTTGTCAGCGCTGTCAGTCATATCTGTCTCTTGCCCCTGAAATCCAAATCGATTCGCCGGCTTACGGACGCATTATGGCGGTATAGACTGGTGATGTCACGCTCGACACTGAAGAGCTGACGTCTGAAGTCACCAGGGACGGAGGCACCCGGTACCTGTACTCCAGATCAGGTTTTTTTGCCAAAATATTCCGAGATTCTCTGTCACGCCGCAGGTTGCTGTGACTAGAGGTGGGCAGACACGGCAGTGAATCACGCTGACCGACAATCACTGATGATTTTTCAGGAGTCCCGTTATGCATCGTTTTATCATCGCAACTGCAGCCTCAATCGTTCTGACATTTGGCATCGACACTGACGCAGAGGCACAGTTGTTTGGCCGCCGATCTCAGCCCAGTCGGCCCGCCGCATCGCGTTCCGACAATTCCTCCTCACTCCCTCAGCACTTGCAGCGCATTTACAACCCCAACAATGTGCGACTCAATCGGTTACAGGAACGGCGGATTGAGCGGACTGCGGAGAAGGACCAGCAGGAGGCGGCGAAGAAAGGAATCAGTGTGCAGGACGTCGTGGATCGGCGTATGCAGCGGGCCCAGACATTTGCGGCGATAGCGCGGGGCCTGAGCGGCGGCCTGTCAGCAGCATCGGCAGCGGCTTACAGCTACCAGGCGACGGCACCTGCCACTCCGGCTCGCTCAACCGGTTCAGGAGAAACCCGCAATCAGTGGCTCTGGAAACAGTACAACCGGAACTACACAAATGAGTCGAAGTATTATTACCTGAACCAAATGCGATGAGATGTTTGATGAACCTGAACCTGTGAGCAGTAACTGCTGCAGGCCACTCGTGGAGACTCGAGTGGCCTGTTTTGCATAATTTCGCGGTCGTAAAATGTTTGTGATTCTGTGGTATTCATGGTGGTTCCCGACAGTCTGTCGATCAGGGAGTCTGAGGACAGGCCGACGGTCAGCCCTGTCAAAGGCAGTCCTGCAGCGCGCAGCCAGTATTCGTCAGGATTTTGATGGCCGGACTGCCAATGATCGACCGGCGCCAGTGCGTTCACTGGATGTGGATTCGAATGACGGTCTGGCGACGGCTGGCAGTGTGGGGCAATGACCTGCGGCAGAACCCAGGTGCTGGCGGCCAGCCTGATTCTTGCCTCGTGGATCCAACGTCAGCTTGTTGCGGACCGGCAGGCAGCCCGCCGGCCGCCAGACTCGCAAAAACGGATGCTGGATGTATCGCTGAGGAATACCGGTGGAAAGACACTGCAGACAATGAAGATTGAAATGAGCGGGGTGGCAGCTGTCGCGTGTCCGTGAAGGCTCAGCGAATCGAGGTTCCGGTGTTGTCGGGCAGTCTGCCGCCGTGATGGGACTGGCGGGACATCTGAACAGGACGTCAATCGGGAGTCAGTGACAGGTTTTATTGCTGCGCTGGTGACTGCATGGGTACGAGTCTTAATCACCATATCCTGATGCTCGACGTGGCCGGGTTTTGAACCTGTGCGATATCGGTTTGCATCTCGAATCCCGACGGTATTCGTCCTGTGCAGGTGACCTGTTTCAATTTCGACGCTGTGTTTTGACTTTTCAAAAGGGGCGTATTTTTTTGTCACGGCTGTGTTTCCCGAGACTAGCGGGAGGTGTGCGGTCAGCAGGTGATGCTGGTCGGAAATGGAAAAGAAAGTCTACAGGAGAGCTTAGATGAAAACGGTACGCGAACTTTGTCAGTCCCTGCGATCTCTCTGCAGCAGTCCTCACCGTCGGCGGGGGGCTCGTCGACTCAGTCAGTCTGGTGATGGTCTCGAGTCGCGGCAGTTGATGACAGCCCTGATCGGCGGATTTTATGAGAATGAGAGCAACAATTCGGCATCACAGGCGAATGATCTCGAAGTTGCTCAGAGTGAACTGCTGAATTCCGTGTGGAGCAGAGTCGAGGGCCAGATTGGCGGAACGGATACTCAGGACTTCTTCCGTCTTCAACTGGATCAGATGGTAACTGATGCCAGAATCAGTCTGTACAATCTGTCGGCGGATCTTGATGTCCAGCTCCGCAACTCGTCTGGGCGACTTCTGGCTTCGGGCACTCGCAGCAATTTCGCCAGCGAGCTGCTCAGCATTCCGAGTCTTCCCGCCGGTACGTACTACATCCGCGTATATCGAGGCGTTACCTCAGCGCGAAGCATGTACTCGGCTGCGTTTTCAGCCACACCGTCGAACAGTCCGGTGACTCCTCCGACACCGGTGACCCCGCCTGTATTGACGGGTGATGCTGAACCGAACGGGAGCCGCGAGACAGCTGGCAGTGTGGGTCAGTTGACATCCGGTGTGGCCAATAACGTGTACGGCAGTCTGACAGGCAGTGATCAGGAAGACT
>Ga0209972_10002531_pt1 | contig 14863 bp, 9 predicted proteins | sample NOAtaG_7_FD_187302 | JGI IMG/M metagenome (GOLD analysis project Ga0209972, IMG submission 187302) | Freshwater lake microbial communities from Lake Erie, under a cyanobacterial bloom - NOAA_Erie_Diel1S_2200h metaG (SPAdes) (version 2) | ecosystem: Environmental > Aquatic > Freshwater > Lake ... | reverse complement strand
CCTCACGTCCTGGGTCGGGGGGGCTCGGCCAACCTCGTACGGCGCATATCGACGCACGAGGCAGCTCCCAGGGTCAGTGTAGCCATCTGCGGCCGGCGAGGCGCAGTCAGGGTGCCGTCATCCCACCTGACGTACATTCGTGGGCTATGAAGCTGCTGTTCGACTTGCTGCCGGTCATCCTGTTCTTTGTCGCGTTCAAGCTGGCCGGGCTCGACCCCGAGACAGCGCAGACGCTGGCGGCCCGCACGCTCGGGCCGCTCGTCAGCGACGGCCGCGTGCCGCCCGAACAGGCGCCAATTCTGATTGCGACGGCCGTGGCCATCGTCGTGTCGCTGCTGCAGGTGCTGTGGCTGCTGGCGCGCGGGCGCAAGGTCGACACGACGCTCTGGGTCAGCTTAGGGGTCATCGTGGTGTTCGGCGGGGCCACCATCTGGCTGCACGACGAGAGCTTCATCAAGTGGAAGCCAACGATCCTTTACTGGCTGTTCGCCACCGCTCTGGTTGCAGGTCACCTCGGCTTTCGGCGCAACCTGATCAAGTCCGTGCTGGGCACGCAACTCGACCTGCCGCAGCCCGTCTGGCAGCGCCTGCTGTGGGTATGGAGCGGCTTTTTCGCGGGTGCGGGCGCGCTCAATCTCGCCGTCGCCTACACCGTGCCGACCGCCGCCTGGGTGAACTTCAAGCTCTTCGGCCTGCTCGGCCTGACGCTGACCTTTATGCTGGTCGTTGGCGTCTGGGTGTCGCGCCATGTGAAGGAGGCGCCGGATGTCTGACGGCGCGCCGGGCGAGCGGCTGGCCCGCATCGAGGCGCGGCTGCGCGCCTCCCTGCAGCCGCAGTTGCTGCGGCTGTACGACGACAGTGCGCTGCACGCCGGCCACGAAGGCGCCAAGAGCGGCGGCGGGCATTACCGGATACACCTGGTGAGCGCGCGTTTCGAGGGCTTGCCCAAGCTGGCACGCCATCGCCTTGTGTATGATTCCTTGCACGATCTGATGCAGCGCGAAATTCATGCGCTCGCCATGACGCTGCAGTCGCCCGGAGAGGCCGCCGGCAGCGCCGACTGAACGTCCTTGTCTTCCAGAAAGTCCGACATGAATCTCAAGCTCCTGCGGGGCCTTGCCCTGTTTTCGCTCACCGTAGCGTCGTCCGCCGTGCTCGCGCAAAACCTGGCCGTGGTCAACAATCGACCGATCCCCAAGGCGCGCGAGGATGCGTGGGTCGCCCAGCTCAAGCAGCAGGGCCAGCAGGACACGCCGCAGTTGCGCGAGATGATCAAGCAGGAGCTGATTCGCCGCGAGATATTCCTGCAGGAGGCCGGTCGTCGGGGCCTGCCCGAGAAGCCGGAAGTGAAGTTCCAGCTCGACGTGCAGCGCCAGAACACGCTGATCCAGGCGCTGATGCGCGACGAACTGGAAAAGCGCCCGATCACGGATGCCGAAGTGGCGGCCGCCTATGAGACGCAGAGGAAGCAGATGGGCGACAGGGAGTACCGCGCCCGTCACATCCTCCTGGAGAAGGAAGACGAGGCCAAGCAGGTCATCGAGCAGCTCAAGCGCGGCGCCAAGTTCGAGGACCTGGCCAAGCGCTCCAAGGACACCGGCTCGGCCGCCAACGGCGGCGATCTGGACTGGGCGGGTGCGGACGCTTATGTCAAGCCGTTCTCGGACGCGATGGTCAAGCTGCAGAAGGGTCAGGTGGTCGACGCGCCGGTGCAGTCGCAGTTCGGCTGGCACGTGATCCGCCTGGACGACGTGCGCGAAGCGCAGTTCCCGCCACTGGCCCAGGTTCAGGGCCAGATCCGCGAGGCGCTGCAGCAGCAGCGGATGCAGGCCTTTGCCGAGGATCTGCGCAAGAAGGCGAAGGTGCAGTAAGGCGCCGGTGACCGGCATGGCGCCGGTCGGGTCCAAGGCAATGGGGGGGCGCTGCGGCGCCCCTACATGTTTGCGGTCCCGCCGCGCCGGCAGGCGGAGCGCCTCGGCGTGACGGTCGCGCCCACAGCGCGGTGCGGTCGAGGTTGCCGCGACGCCGCCGCCGATCGCGGGTCCGCGGCGGTTGCCGGATCAGCCGACGTGCCGGCGCGCGTTGCGGAACATCCGCATCCAGGGCGAGTCCTCGCCGAGACCGGGCGGCCGCCAGCTCATCTGCACCGTGCGCCGCACGCGCTCGGGATGGGGCATGATGATCGTGAAGCGCCCATCGGGCGTGGTCAGCGCGTTGACGCCGTCCGGCGAGCCGTTAGGGTTCTCGGGATACCGTTCGGTGGCGCGGCCCTGCGCGTCGACGTAGCGCGCGGCGACGATGGCCCGCGAGCGCGCCGCCTCGCTGGCGAATACCGCGCGGCCCTCGCCGTGCGCATTGGCAATCGGCATGCGGCTGCCTGCCATGCCCGCAAAGAACAGCGACGGCGAGTCCAGCACCTCGGTCATCACCAGCCGGCCCTCGAACTGCTCGGAGGCGTTGCGTTCGAAGCGCGGCCAGTGCTCGGCCCCCGGAATCAGCGGCGCCAGCTGGCTCATCATCTGGCAGCCATTGCACACGCCAAGCGCGAAGCTGTCGGGACGATGAAAGAAGGCCGTGAACGCCTCGGCAAGCCCGGGGTTGCACAGGATGGTCTTGGCCCAGCCGCCGCCGCCGCCCAGAACGTCGCCATAGGAAAAGCCGCCGCAGGCGGCCAGGCCCTTGAAGTCGGACAGTGACACCCGACCGCTCAGCAGATCCGTCATGTGGACATCGACCGCCCGGAAGCCGGCATGGTCGAAGGCGGCAGCCATCTCGTACTGACTGTTGACGCCCTGCTCGCGCAGGATGGCGATGCGCGGCCGCGCGCCGCTGGCAACGAACGGGGCCGCCACGTCTTCGGCCGGATCGAACGTGAGGTGGCAGTGCAGGCCGCGGTCCTCCGCGGCGCTGACGCGCTCGAACTCCTGGTCCGCGCACTGCGGGTTGTCGCGCAGCCTGGCGATGCGCCACGATACCTCGCTCCAGGCCTGCTGCAGCTCGGCCCGCGGCCGGGCGAAGATCGCCTTCGCGTCGCGCCAGATCTCGATCACGTCGCGGTCGTTGGGCTTGCCGACCGTGTGCGACACCGCACCCAACCCCTCGGCGCGCAGGACGTTCATCACCGCGCTCTGGTCTGCCTTGCGCACCTGCAGCAGCAGTCCGAGTTCCTCGTTGAACAGGGCACGCAGCGTCTGCTCGCTGCGGCGAACCGACACCTGCTCGGGCCGAATCTTGAAGTCGCCCCAGTCGCTGGCCACCGGGTCCATCGCCAGCACGTCGATGTTCAGCGTGACGCCGCAGCGCCCGGCAAACGCCATCTCGCACACCGCAGCGAACAGCCCGCCGTCGGAGCGATCGTGATAGGCGAGAACCTTGCCGTCGCGCTGCAGTTGCCGAACTGCACGCAAGGCGGCGGTCAGCCGGGCCGGGTCGTCGAGATCCGGCGCGTCGTTGCCCAGTTGCTGGCTTACCTGCGCCAGAATCGAGCCGCCGAGCCGCTGCCGACCGAGATCGACAAGGACGAGCAAGGTGTCGACCGCCGGGTCCAGTTGCGGCGTCAGCGCGCGGCGGACGTCATCGACCGGGCACGCGGCAGACACGATCAGCGACACCGGCGCCGATACCACCTTGGCGCCGCCGCCGTCCTGCCATGCCGTCTTCATCGACAGGGAATCCTTGCCGACCGGAATGCTGATCCCGAGTTGCTGGCACAGCGTGCTGGCTGCCTGCACCGCGTCGAACAGCTTGGCGTCCTCGCCGGCCATGCCGCAGGCGGCCATCCAGTTGGCCGAAAGCTTCACGCGTGCCAGCTCGGTGTCGGCCGACGCCAGGTTCGTCAGCGCCTCGGCAATGGCCATGCGCGCCGCCGCCGCGGCGTCGATGATGGCCAGCGGCGTGCGCTCGCCCATGGCCATCGCCTCGCCGGCGTAACCGGTGTGGTCGAGCAGCGTTACTGCGCAGTCGGCCACCGGCACCTGCCAGGGTCCGACCATCGGATCGCGGCAGTTCAGTCCGCCTACGCTGCGATCGCCGATGGTGATCAGGAACGACTTGCTCGCCACTGTCGGATGGCGCAGAACATCGAGTGCCGCCGTCGCCAGGTCGATCGCCGTAGTGTCGATGGCCGGCAGCGCCTGAGTCAGCCGCTGCACATCGCGATGCATCTTGGGCGGCTTGCCGAGCAGCACATCCATCGGCAGCGCGACGGCCGGTGCCTGGCCGTTCTCGGCGACGACGAGCTGCCCGTCGTCGCTCACCGCGCCGATCACGGCGTACGGGCAACGCTCGCGCCGGCACAGGTGATCGAACGCCGGCAGGCTCGCCGGCGCAATCGCCAGCGCATAGCGCTCCTGCGATTCGTTGCACCAGATTTCCAGTGGGCTCATGCCGCTTTCCTCGACCGGCACCCTGGCCAGGTCGAAGTGCGCCCCCTTGCCGGCCGCGTGTGCGAGTTCCGGCATCGCGTTCGACAGGCCGCCGGCCCCAACGTCGTGGATCGACAGCACCGGGTTGCCGGCACCCAGCGCCCAGCAGCCGTCGATGACCTCCTGTGCGCGGCGCTGGATCTCGGCATTGCCGCGCTGCACGGAGTCGAAGTCGAGCTGCTCGGTGTTGCTGCCTGCGTCCATGCTCGAGGCAGCGCCGCCGCCCAGGCCGATCCGCATGCCGGGGCCGCCGAGCTGGATCAGCAGCGTGCCGGGCGGCAGGTCGAGCTTGGCGGTCTGGTCGGCGCGGATGCTGCCGATGCCGCCCGCGATCATGATCGGCTTGTGGTAACCGTACCGCTTGCCGCCGACGTTGGCCTCGAAAGCGCGGAAGTAGCCGAGCAGGTTCGGCCGCCCGAACTCGTTGTTGAAGGCCGCAGCACCGAGCGGCCCCTCGACCATGATCGACAACGCATTGGCGACGCGCGACGGAAAGCCGAGGTCGGCCTCGCTGCGCTGCCCAAGCGTCACGTCCGCATCGGTCTCCCAGGAACGAGGGACATCCGGCAGCCGCAGGTGCGACACCGAGAAGCCGCACAAGCCGGCCTTCGGCCGGGCGCCGCGCCCGGTCGCTCCCTCATCGCGGATCTCGCCGCCCGCGCCGGTCGCAGCACCCGCAAAGGGCGAGATGGCGGTCGGATGATTGTGCGTCTCGACCTTGAAGACCGTGTGCGTGAGCTCGTCGCGTGCGGCGTACTCGACGCCAACCGCGCCCTGGGGGTGATCGGAGCGCGGATAGAAGCGGCGCGCCACCCGCCCCTCGATCACCGCGGCATTGTCGCTGTAGGCGACCACGGTTGCCTGCGGTGCGGCCGCGTGGGTGGCGCGGATCATGCCGAACAGGGAGGCCTCCTGCGCCTGCCCGTCGATCGTCCACGCGGCATTGAAGATCTTGTGGCGGCAGTGCTCCGAATTGGCCTGCGCGAACATCATCAGCTCGACATCGGTCGGATCGCGCCGCAGTTGGCCGTAGGCCTCGACCAGGTAGTCGATCTCGTCATCCGACAGGGCCAGGCCCATGCGTACATTGGCGGCGGCCAGCGCCGCGCGGCCGGCGGCGCCCAGCGCGATCACCTGCAACGGCTTGCCGGGCAGCGCACGAAACAGCGCAGCCAGCTCGAACTGCGCGGGCAGCACGCTCTCGGTCATCCGGTCGTGCAGCAGCGCGGCGATCTGCTCGCGCCGGCGCTCGGAAAGCTTGCCCGCCCCCAGCAATCCGTGCCCGAGCGTTGCCACGTAGCGGGTACCACGCTCGATGCGGGCTATCGTGGTCAGGCCGCAGTTGCGGGCAATGTCGGTGGCCTTGCTCGCCCACGGCGAGATGGTCCCCAGACGCGGCACGACGAAAAACACCTCGCCCTCGGCGGGCCCGTCGTAGTGGTCGCCATAGCGCAGCAAGGTGGCGAGCTTGTCGCGTGCGGCCTGATCGAGCGGGCCGCTCGCATGCACCAGATGCACGTGGCGCGCAGCGACGGCGGTGATGTTCGGCTCGATCGCCCGTAGCCGTGCCAGCAGGCGCGTCGCGCGGAAAGCAGACAACGCGCCCGGACCGTCGAGCGCGAGGAACGTGTCGGTGGAGCTCATGCTGGAGCGGTCGAACCGCTGGAAGGGAGCAGACCTGCGGCTGCGAGCGGTGAAGTGAATTGAATTATGCCAGCCGCCCTGCGCAAGGCCGATCGTCTCAGTGGCCCGACCCTGTTGCAGAGGCCGCAATCCGAGGCGGTCGGACGGCAGGGTCGTCGCACCGCCGCTGCCGTTGCACGAGCTTCCCCGCTGCCGCGTTGACCCTGGCGCGCGCTGGCAATTCCTCGCGCTAACGCGGTCGCTGTGCAGCGCGCACAGCGCGCTGGCCGGCGGGGGTACCGCTGTGGGGGTCGGGCGGCAAAGGCGACGGCACGCCGAGGGCTACCCGGCCTGCGGTCGCGCTACAGGTCGTTGTCGAGCGTATTGGCCGCGGCCAAGGCCTTGAGCAGGGCCGCGTTGCACGACGACACCGACATCGCCAAGCCGTCAATGTGTCTTGCCAGTCCGATCGGGTCCGAACGCTCGATCGACTCGATCAGCGAAAGATAGGCCGCATAGGGGCCCCGGCGGCTCACGATGGCATCGGTGACGCTTTCCGACAAGGAAATGAGTTCGAACAGCTTGTCGAAGGGCGCACCGGTGATTCGGTCGAGCATGGAGAACGCGCCGGTGATGAACAGCTCGTCGCGTACCTCGGACGGGGTGTCCTCGCCGCCGATGTACTCGAGGAAGAGCCCGCGCCGAATCGACGCATGCATCAGCGGAAAGGTGTTGGCGTCCTTGCTGGCCGTCGCCAGCAGCAGCGACAGCCAGCGCATCATCTTCTTGTAGCCCAGCATCATCACCGCATGCTGGAAGCTCGTGATCTGTACGGGCAGGCCGAATGCGGCGCTGTTGACCAGACGCAGCAGCTTGAATGCCAGCGCAGGGTCGCGCTTGAGTGTCGCTTCGATCTTCGTCAGTTCGGCGTCGTCGCGCACCATTCGGAGCAGTTCGAGCACCACCGTTTGACCCGGCTGAAGCGGTCTTATCGATTGGTGCCGCGCGTCGTCGAGCGGCCAGCCTACGCTTGCCGCAGCGCCTCGTTCGAATGCAGCATCGATGTCAGCTACGGTCTGCACACCCGTATTGATGAATGGAATGCGCCGGGTGTTTCCGCCAGCCGCAGAGGCTCTACGGCCGCTGGTGTGGATGCGTCGGTCGTCGGTGGTGTGAATCAGCGCGTACTCAAAGCACGACAGCAGCGCCGGGGGGAGCGCTGCCTCAGAGCGTCCGCGCAACGCCAGCCGCTTGCCGTCGCGAAACAGCATCTGCACGGCAGTCTGCACCTCCGGAGCGCGCAATGCCGCCGCGGGCACCTCGAGAATGGCGTTACGCGGCGGCTGCCATGAGCTGGCCGTGTCATCGATTGTTACGTCGAGAGGCGCCACCAGTACGGGCGCGCTGGAATCCGGCCAGACCGCATTCAGCGCCTCCAGCAATTGACCCGCCGTGGCTTTGGCCGCTCCGCGCGCGGAAAGCAGCGTCAGCCGCGTACCAATCGCCTTGCGAGTCTTGTCGATCAGCGGCGCATAGCAGATGTTGAGGCTCCCCAATTGCGCGGCGCTTTGCGAGGAGTGCGCTTGGGCGAGCAGCGTTCGGTCGGGTGCGTTCATGGCGGGTCAGCGGGAAAGGCGGGCTGCTCCGACGATCCGTCGAGGCAACGGAATGTTCCCGCACCTGCCGAATACCAAAGCGTTGAATTGCTACCGGCCCGCGCCCAATTCCCTGCAATGGAGCAGCGGGCTGCCTGCGAGGTCCGGGCCGCGCGTCGAGGGCAAGCCGGGCGCCGCGCCTGAGACCCCGCCGAGATTCGACCATCCGCCCCGATCTCGCGACTGCGCCGCTACCCGTACCTTTTCTACGGGCCCGCAGCGCGGCGCAACCTCGGGCCGCTGGCGACGGCGTTCTCGACAGCTCTCAGGCGGGTCTACCGTACCCGCCGCCGCCCGGTGTCTCGATCACGAAGACATCGCCCCGCGCCATCGCCACGCTGCCGATGTGCGCCAGTTCTACGCGCGAACCATCGCCACGCTCGATCCAGTTGCGCCCAGGCGCGCCGGGCGCCCCGCCAGCGGCACCGAACGGAGCAACCGAACGGTTGTTGGCGAGGATCGAAGCGGTCATCGTCTCGAGGAAGCGAAGTCGGCGTGTGCCGCCATTGCCGCCTTGCCAGCGTCCGGCGCCGCCCGAGCCCGGACGGATGGCATAGCTGTCCAGCCTCACCGGGAAGCGGAACTCAAGCACCTCGGGGTCCGTGAGCCGCGAGTTGGTCATGTTGGTCTGCACGACATCGGTGCCGCAGAAACCCTCGGTCGAAGCGCTGCCGGCCAGCAGGTCGACGACACCGGCACCCGAGCCGCCGCTGATCGTCTCGTAGTACTGGTAGCGCTCGTTGCCAAAGGTGAAGTTGTTCATCGTGCCCTGTGAGGCTGCCTGCACCTCGAGCGCGCCGTACAGCGCGTTGGTGATGCAGGTCGAGGTTTCGACGTTACCGGCGACTACGGCGGCCGGGTACTGCGGGCTCAGCATGGAGCGCGGCGGGATCACGATCTCGATCGGCTTCAGGCAGCCGGCATTCAGCGGGATCTCGTCGTCCACCAGCGTACGGAAGACGTACAGCACGGCAGCTACGCAGATCGAGGAAGGCGCGTTGAAATTGTTGGTCAGCTGCGCCGAGGTGCCGGCAAAGTCGATGCGCGCGCTGCGAGCAGCGCGGTCGACCGTGATCTGGACGCGGATGACGGCTCCATTATCGAGCGGATACTCGAAGCGCCCGTCCTTCAGGCGCGTAATGACGCGGCGGACGGCTTCTTCAGCGTTGTCCTGCACGTGACGCATGTAGGCCTGCACGACGTCCAGGCCGAACTGCTCCACCATCCGCAGCAGTTCCTCGCGGCCCTTCTCGTTGGCTGCGATCTGCGCCTTCAGATCCGCCAGGTTCTGGGCCGGATTGCGGGCCGGATACGGCCCCGATTGAAGCAGCGCCAGGCACTCGGCCTCGCGCAGCCGGCCCGGCCGGTCCACGCCCTGCCCTTCGACCAGCTTGAAGTTGGTGAACAGCACGCCCTCTTCATCGAGCGTTGTGGAAAACGGCGGCATCGATCCGGGCGTGATGCCGCCGATGTCGGCGTGGTGCCCGCGCGAGCCGACGTAGAACAGCACGCTGCGCCCGTCGCGGTCGAACACCGGCGTGATCACGGTGACATCGGGCAGATGCGTGCCGCCGTGGTACGGATCGTTCACCACGTACGCGTCGCCGGGCACCATCTTGCCGGCGTTCTCGCGCATGACCGTCTTGATCGACTCGCTCATGCTGCCCAGGTGCACCGGCATGTGCGGCGCATTGGCGATGAGGTTGCCCCGCTCGTCGAACAGCGCGCAGGAGAAGTCCAGCCGCTCCTTGATGTTGACCGAGTAGGCCGTGTTCTGCAGGCGCAGACCCATCTGCTCGGCGATCGACATGAACAGGTTGTTGAAGATCTCCAGCATCACCGGATCGACCTCGGTGCCGATGGCACGGCGCGCCTGGCGCGGCGCCACCCGGGTGATGACCAGGTGATCGCGCGCGGTGACCTCCGCCTGCCAGCCGGGCTCCACCACTGTGGTGGCGTTGGCCTCGGCGATGATCGCCGGACCGTCGATGCAGTCGCCCGGCCGGGTGTCGGCGCGGACGTACAGCGGCGTGGCATGCCAAGCGCCGTCAAAGTACGCCTGTACGGTTTCGGCGGGCTGCAGCGCGGCGGCGCGCGGTACCGCGCACACCTCGGCCTCGACCGCCGCATCGCCGGCGCCAATCGCCTCCACGCTGACCGCCTCCACGACGAGCCGCCGCTCGCGCATGAGGAAGGAAAAGCGCTGGCGATAGGCTGACTCGAACTGCGCCTGCAGTTCGGCATGCGATCCGGCCGCCACCAGCAGCGCCGAGTCGGTGCCTTCGTACTTCAGGTGCACGCGCCGCACGGTGCGGATGCGCTCCAGCGGCACCCCCTGAACATGGAGCTCGTGCACGGCCGGCTGCGCCAGCGCGTCCAGTGCCTGCGTGAGCTCGGCCTCGCCAATCTCGTCGAGCCGCCGCTCCACCGTGGCCTCGCGCATGGTGGTCTGGTCGGCCAGGCCCATGCCGTAAGCCGACAGGACGCCGGCCAGCGGGTGCGCAAACACGCGGGTCATGGCTAACTGATCGGCCACTGCGCAGGCGTGCTGGCCGCCCGCGCCGCCAAACACCGACAGGGTGTAGCGGGTGACATCGTGGCCGCGCTGCACGGAAATCCGCTTGATCGCCTCGGCCATGTTGCCGACGGCGATCTCAATGAAGCCGGCGGCCACCTCCTCCGGCGTCTTGGCCTGGCCGGTCGCTGCGCTGATCTGCCGCGCCAGTTCGGCGAACTTGCGCTGAACCACGTCACGGTCGAGCGGCTGGTCGGCGCCCGCGCCGAAGACCCGCGGGAAGAACGCCGGCTGCACCCGTCCGAGCATGACATTGGCATCGGTTACGGCCAGCGGTCCGCCACGGCGGTAGCAGGCCGGGCCGGGGTTGGCGCCGGCCGAGTCCGGGCCGACTCGCAGCCGCGCCCCGTCGAAGTGCAGGATGGAACCGCCGCCGGCGGCCACTGTGTGGATGCTCATCATGGGCGCGCGCATCCGCACGCCGGCGACCCGGGTCTCGAACTCGCGTTCGCAGTCGGCCGTGCTGGCGCCGGCAAAGTGCGACACATCGGTCGAGGTGCCGCCCATGTCGAAGCCGATCACCTTGTCGAAGCCTGCCATGAGGCTGGTACGAACCATGCCGACGATGCCGCCGGCCGGCCCCGACAGGATGGCATCCTTGCCCTGGAAGCGATGCGCGTCCGTCAGGCCGCCGTTGCTTTGCATGAACAGCAGGCGCGCGGCGGCGCCATTACGTCCGGCCGGGCCGCCGAGTTCAACTGAAACCTGCTCCACGTAGCGGCGCAGGATGGGCGACAGGTAAGCATCCACCACCGTCGTATCGCCGCGTGCCACCAGCTTCATCAGCGGGCTGACGCGGTGCGACACCGAGACCTGCGGAAAGCCGATGTCCTGGGCGATGGCGGCAATGCACGCTTCGTGCTGCGTGTAGCGGTAGCCGTGCATCAGCACGATCGCCACCGCCCGCAGGCCATCGTCGAAAGCCGTCTGCAAGGCGCGCCGCACCGCCTCCTCGTCGAGCGCCTGCACGACGTCGCCGTGGGCGCCCATGCGCTCGTCGGCTTCGATCACCCGCGCGTAGAGAAGCTCGGGCAGCACGATGTGACGGTCGAACAGACGAGGCCGGTTCTGGTAGGCGATGCGCAGCGCATCCCGGAAGCCGCGGGTAATCACCAGCGCGGTCGGCTCGCCCTTGCGCTCCAGCAGCGCGTTGGTGGCAACCGTGGTGCCCATTTTCACCGCCTCGATCGCTTCGACCGGCACCGGATCGCCGGCCGCCACGTCGAGCAGGTGGCGGATGCCGGCGACGGCGGCATCACGATAGTGCTCGGGGTTTTCCGACAGCAGCTTGTGGGTGACCAGGCCGCCATCGGGCCGGCGCGCCACGATATCGGTGAAGGTGCCGCCCCGGTCGATCCAGAACTGCCAGCGGCCGGTGGGACTGATCGAATCCATGAAGCTTCCTCAGAGACTGGTGGCCGCGCGGGCTGCCTGGTCGTACATGCCGGACAGAAAGCGCAGGAAGGCAGCCAGCTCGCCAAGCCGCGCATTTTCGTTGCCGTCCTTTGCCAGCGCGGCCACCAGGCAGGCCTCGCGCACCTGCCGGTAGCGCTCGATGTGCTCCTGTCCGGCGGCCGAGGTCGAGAACAGGACCTCCTTGCCGCGCCTCTCGGTCTGCATAAGGCCGAGGCCGACCAGCTTTTTCAACGCATAGGCCACCACATGGGTGTCCTCGATGTTCAGCATGAAGCAGATGTCGGCGAGCTTCTTCTCGCGCGCACGATGATTGACGTGGTGCAGCAGCAGGACCTCCAGCGGCGTCAGATCCTTGAGCCCGGCAGCGGCCATGCAGCGCACGACCCAGCGGTGGAACGCATTGGACACCAGGATCAGACCGAACTCGAACTCCGACAACTCGCGGCTGCGCGGCGAGACGAGATGCGAGGACGAGACAAACAGGCGCGGCACCACCGGCTCGACCGGCGGCGCGGCCGCCGCGACCGCCTCTGCAGCAGGCAGACGGGCACTCGGCGCGCGGGGCTTGGAACGGGCGCGACTTGCAGGCACAGTGGATCTCCGGGGTGCGCGCCCGGTCGATCGGCGGAGAGCCAAGCGCCTTCGTCGCACAAGTTATCGACAATTTATCGATATTTTCTTGACATGCTAGACCGCTGCCCTTAGCTTTTCAACCCACGTGCCCCTGCATCTGCTGGCCGGCACGGCAATCTCGAGGAGAATCCATGCGCTTCGTCCGAACCCTTGCCGCTGGCCTGCTGGGTGGCGCCGTCGCCTGCGTTGCGCAGGCTCAGTCCAAGTGGGACATGCCGACCGGCTACCCCATCAGCAATCCGCATACCGTCACGCTGCAGCAACTGGCCAAGGACATCGAGTTCGAGACCAAGGGCAAGCTGCGGATCGTGGTGCATCCCAACGGCTCGCTGTTCCGCATGCCGGAGATCATGCGCGCGGTCGAAACCGGCCAGGCGCAGATGGGCGAGATCCTGATGAGCACGCTGGTCAACCAGAACCCGGTCTTCGGCCTCGACTCGCTGCCCTTCCTGGCCACCGGCTTCGACGACGCCTACCGCCTCTATTTGGCGCAGAAGCCGGTGCTCGAACGCATCCTCGACAAGCGCGGCGTCAAGCTGCTGTACGCGGTGGCCTGGCCGCCACAGGGCATCTACGCCAAGAAGGAACTGCGCTCGGCAGCCGACATGAAGGGGCTGAAGTGGCGCGCCTACAACCCAGCCACCAGCAAGATTGCCCAGGTGGTGGGCGCTACACCGCTCACGATCCAGGCGGCCGAGCTGTCGCAGGCGCTGGCCACCGGCGTGGTGGACTCGACCATGACCTCGGGCGCTACCGGCGTCGACAGCAAGATCTGGGAAAGCCTGACCCACTATCACACGGTCAACGCCTGGTTGCCGAAGAACATGCTGGTGGTCAACCGCAAGGAGTTCGACCGACTGGACAAGGCCACGCAGGACATCGTCGTCAAGCTGGCGCAGGAGGCCGAGCGCAAGGGCTGGGAGCGGATGCGCCGCTACAACCAGGAGTCGATCGATATTCTGGCCAAGAACAAGATGACCATCGTCACGCCGACGCCGCAGCTGATGTCCGACATGCGGAAGATCGGCGACGAGATGGTCGCCGACTGGCTCAAGCAGGCTGGCGCCGACGGCAAGGAGATTATCGACGCCTACAACCGGAGCGCCCGCCCCGCGGCGGCCAAGAAGTGATCTGACCGGCCCGAGCCCCCGTCCCGCGGGGGCTCTTTGCATCCGGCGCGCGCCATGAAAACCCGCCTCGATCCTCTTTACGACCTCTTCGGCGCCATCGGCGGCCTGTTCATCGTGCTGACGCTCGGCATTCAGGTGGTGTCGATCTTCGGCCGCTTCGTCAGCTTCACGATTGAAGGCTACGACGCCTACGCCGGCTACTTCCTGGCCGCCGGCTCGTTCTTCGCGCTTGCGCACACCCTGCGCCGCGGCGACCACATCCGCGTGACGCTGCTGCTGAGCCGCCTCAACGGGCCGGCGCGCGTGTGGATGGAGGTGTTCTGTCTGGCGGCGGCCACCTTCCTGACCGCCTACTTCGCCTACTACTCTTGCAAGCTGGCCTGGGGTTCTTGGGCCTACAACGACGTATCGCAAAACGTCGATGCCACGCCGCTGTGGATTCCGCAGCTGTCCATGGCGCTCGGTATGCTCGCGCTGGCCGTCGCCTTTGCCGAAGAGCTCTTCTACGTCGTCCGGCGGCGCGAACTGCCGGTGCAGAGCGACGAGCTGGCACGCACCGAGTAGTCATGGACGCGCTCATCGCCCTGCTGCTGATCGTCCTGGTCTTCGCCTTTCTCGGCGCCGGCGTCTGGATCGGCGTTGCCATTCTCGGCGTCGCCTGGATCGCGATGGAGTTGTTCACCGACCGCATCGCCGGCGACTCGCTGGCGCTGACCGTCTGGGGTTCGCTGTCGAGCTGGACCCTCACCGCGCTGCCGCTGTTCATCTGGATGGGCGAGATCCTGCTGAAGACACGCCTGTCCGAAGGCCTGTTCCGCGGGCTAGCGCCGTGGCTGCAGCGGCTACCCGGCCGGCTGCTGCATACCAACATCATCGGCTGCACGATCTTCGCTGCCGTCTCCGGCTCGTCGGCCGCCACCTGCGCCACCATCGGCAAGATCACGCTGCCCGAGCTGCGGCGGCGCGGCTACCCCGAGATGATCTCCATCGGCTCGCTGGCCGGCGCCGGCACGCTCGGACTGCTGATTCCGCCGTCGATCATCATGATCGTCTACGGCGTGGCCGCCGATGTCTCGATCGGCAAGCTGTTCATCGCCGGGGTGATCCCCGGCCTCATGCTGGCCGGGCTATTCATGGCCTACACCATGCTGTGGTCGCTGCGCCATGGCGAGCAGATTCCGGCAGCCGACATTCGTCTCAGGCTCATGGACAAGTTGCGCGAGGGGCGGCACCTGCTGCCGGTGGTCGGGCTGATCGCTGCGGTGCTGGGCTCCATCTACGCCGGGGTCGCGACCGCCACCGAGGCCGCCTCGCTCGGCGTACTGGGTGCTTTGCTGCTGGCGCTGGCGCAGCGCACCCTCAACTGGAAAAGCTTCCGCGACTCGCTGATGAGTGCCACGCGGCTG
>Ga0209972_10002528_pt1 | contig 14873 bp, 8 predicted proteins | sample NOAtaG_7_FD_187302 | JGI IMG/M metagenome (GOLD analysis project Ga0209972, IMG submission 187302) | Freshwater lake microbial communities from Lake Erie, under a cyanobacterial bloom - NOAA_Erie_Diel1S_2200h metaG (SPAdes) (version 2) | ecosystem: Environmental > Aquatic > Freshwater > Lake ... | reverse complement strand
GATGAAGGCGCGGGCCGGGAAATCCTTTCCGAAGTAGGTCCGGTAGATGGCGTTGAACTTGTCGTAGAGAGTCAGATCCGGACAGTAGACCGTCACCGTCACCAGGTTGTCCATGGTCATGCCGCTCGCGGTGAGAGTCTCCTTGAAACTGTCGAGCATGTAGCGGATCTCCTGTTCGACATCGGCCGGAATCTGGTTGGTCTTCGGATCGGTCCCCAGACGACCGGAAAGGTAGAGAGTGTCTCCAACCATCACCGCGTCAGTGAAGGGCAGCGCGGGATTCTTCGATGGAAGATTGATGTAGCGCCGTTTGAGCGCCTGGCGACCCTGACTTGAGGTCACCGCGCCGCCGATACAGAGACCGATCAGAAGGCCGGTTAGAATAAGGCGAAAGTTTTTGCTCATATCATCTCCAATTTGCAGAGGGGTGTTGAATAGACCTGCGCATCATAGCCTGAGAATCGACCAACCACAATCTCTCTCGATTCATCCCGGCTTCGGCTTGATCCCGTCCTGAGCCAGATCAATTGGGCCGTGGTCGGAAAGGCTTCCTGGCGACCATCGTCAGTCCGCTTGGGCGCCGGCAATCGAAAGATGTCGTGCTGATACTTTTTCCTCCTCATCTTGGTCATCTCGTTGGAGTTGTCGTAAACTGCCATTAAATCGGGATCGGCTGATAAAATGCTCTGTTCCGGATGAAGATCCGTGACTGGGCCAATTGCGTAATCTCAACACAGAAGATAGGGTTTGATGATGACTATGGAGATAAGTTCACTGTTGACAACAGAGGTGATCGGCGCGCCACTGCCGGATACGGCGGCGGCGCAGCTGGCCGGGCAGTTGAGTGAGGTGACCGGCGGCCAGATCTACCCGGCTTCGATCACGGTTGCCCACCGGGCGATCTTCTTTCTGGTCCGGGATGGAATAGCCAAGTGGTTGGGGGTTCTTTCGAGCAGTGGACTTCCGGGCAGCCCTGGAAGCTTGACGGGATCGAGTCGACCGGTCACGGTCGGGGGAGCGTCGCTGACTCTCAGTGAGTGCCCGCTCAATGCCGTGAACGCGGCTGCCATGCGCGAACTCTTCCCGTACCTGGTTGCGCAGACGCTTGGCCTGCGCAAGTCGGCTGGTTGTGGTGACCGGTTGGGTCTGGCGACCCCCGGCCATCTGCGAGCGATTCGGGCGTCGACCATGGCGCCAATTCTTGCCCAGCAGTCGATTCGTGAGAATGCCCGCACCGGGCGGACTCCGCAGCAGGTCATGGATGAGGCGCTGTGGGGAATCTTCGAGGATGGCTGGCGTGATGGCTTCGGTGCGGACGCTGATCATCTGAAGAGCACCGCGGACATCGATGTTTGCGCCGCCGCCGGCTTCACCTTCTACACTATCGATCCCGGCGAGCACGTCGACAATGAAGCAAATGAGGCCCCGGTCGAGGTCTTGCGGGAGAAGATCGTGCGGCTCCCCTGGGCAGAGTTGGAGACATCGTGGGAAGAGACCCGGGCGGCGCTCGGGTCCCAGCCCATCGATCTGGGCAGCTTCAAAGTCGCGCTGACTGAAGAGGATCTGCTGCGTGCCGCGGCCAAGTACGGGTGGGTGGTCGCCCACACGGTGAAGATGTATCGCCACCTGGTCAAGGCAAAAGGCGATCAGCCTTTCGAGTTGGAGATGAGTGTCGATGAGACGGAGACGGTGACGACGCTCGCTGAACATATCTACATTGCGCATGAGCTGAAGCGGCTTGGCGTGAAGTGGGTCTCTCTCGCCCCACGCTATGTCGGAGATTTTGAGAAGGGAGTCGACTACATCGGCGACCTGGCGGCCTTTGAAGAGTCTTTCACCCGCCACCTCGCTGTCTCCCTGACGTTCGGACCTTACAAGTTGAGCCTCCATTCCGGTTCGGACAAGTTCAGCATCTATCCGATTGCCGCCCGCGTGGCCGGCGATCTGGTCCACCTGAAGACGGCCGGGACCAGCTATCTCGAAGCCTTGCGGGCGATCGCGGTGGTCAATCCCTCCCTCTTCCGAAACATCGGCGCCTTTGCCCGGGAACGCTATCCGATCGATCGCGCCAGCTATCATGTCTCCGCGCTGGTCGAGCGGATGCCTGATCCGGCGACGCTCAGCGACGAGCAACTGCCGAATCTTCTCGAAGACTTCCACGCCCGTGAGATTCTCCACGTCACTTTTGGCTCGGTTCTCCACCATCCGGATTTTCGTGAGCCATTCTTTACCACCCTGCGCGAGCACGAAGATGTCTACTATGCGATGCTCGAGAAGCATTTTGGCCGCCACTTTGCGCCATTTGATCGATCTGCGGCGCCGGCGATTGCTGATTAAATCAGAGAGGTCCAAGCAATGAATAAGAGCGAGTTGATCAAAATGTATGACTTTACCGGACGCACGGTCGCGATTACCGGTGGAGCGGGAGTACTGTGCGGGGCGATGGCCGAGGCGCTGGTCAGTTGCGGGGCGAACGTCGCCATTCTCGACCGTGAGCCCGAGAAGGCCCAGCCAATCATTGATCGCCTCACCGGACCCGGTCGGGCGGTGGCCTTCTACACCGATGTTCTGAAACCAGAGGTGCTGCGGGAGAACCTCGACCAGATTGTGGGTGAATTTGGCGGGTTCGACTACCTGATCAACGGGGCGGGCGGAAACAGCCCCGGGGCGACGACCCGGCCTGATCAGACCTTCTTCGATATTCCGGAGAGCGCTCTGCGCTTCGTCTTTGATCTGAACATGCTGGGAACCATCTTCCCCTGTCAGGTCTTTGGAAAGCGGATGGCCGAGCTGGGCGATGGGGTGATCCTCAATGTCTCGTCGATGAGCGCTTTTCGACCGTTGACACGGGTGCTTGGGTACTCGGCGGCCAAGGCCGGGATCAGCAACTTCACCCAGTGGCTCGCCGTCCATTTGGCCCAGGAGTACTCGAAGCAGCTGCGGGTCAATGCGATCGCTCCCGGGTTTCTGGTCACGGAGCAGAACCGCAACCTGCTGCTCGACGCCTCAACCGGGGAGTTGACCCCGCGTGGGCGGAGCATCATCGATCACACGCCAATGGGCCGTTTTGGTGATCCCGAGGATCTGCTGGGAACTGTCCTCTGGCTCCTCTCGCCGGCCTCCTCTTTTGTTACCGGGGCCGTTATCCCGATCGATGGCGGATTCGCCGCTTTTGCTGGTGTCTGATCACCCTGTCGGCAAAGGAGACCATATGATTTCAGGACTGGGATACACCGATCGTTTCCTGACCGAAGATGAAGTGCGCGGGTTGATGACCGAGGCGCTCGCCCGTCACCCGCTCGACGGCAAGCGGGTCATTGTCATCATTCCCGACGGAACCCGCACCGCGCCGATTCCGATGATGTTTCGCCTCTTTGGAGAACTGCTCGGGGAGAAGGTCGCGAAGCTCGACTATCTGATTGCGCTCGGCACCCACCAGCCAATGAGCGAAGAGGCGATCACCGAATTGGTTGGCGTCTCGGCTGAGGAGAGAGTGGAGAAGTATCCCCGCTCGCAGGTCTTCAACCACTATTGGAACGATCCGCAGACTTTTGCTGAACTTGGTCAGATTCCGGAAGAAGAGATTGTCAAAATCTCGGATGGCCTGCTGAAAGAGTCGGTGCGGGTCATCGTCAACCGGATGATCTTCGATTATGACCAGATCATCATCTGCGGGCCGACTTTTCCGCACGAGGTGGTCGGTTTCTCGGGGGGGAATAAGTACTTCTTTCCGGGGATCAGCGGTGCGGACGTGATCAACTTCTCCCACTGGCTGGGCGCCTTGATCACCAGTTATACCCTCATTGGCCAGAAGCATACGCCGGTCCGGCGGGTGATCGACCGGGCCGCGGCGATGATCGATCGGCCAAAACTCTGTTTCAGCATGGTCGTCAAGGGGGAGTCGCTGGCCGGACTCTACATCGGTCCGCCGGAAGAGGCCTGGGAGGCCGCCAGCGATCTGTCCTCCCAATTGCACATCATCTGGGTTGACCGTCCATTCAAACGGGTTCTCTCGGTCATGCCGAAACTCTACGATGATATCTGGACAGGCGCGAAGGGGATGTACAAGCTCGAACCGGCGATCGAGGACGGTGGCGAGGTGATCATCTATGCTCCGCATATCGAGGAGTTCAGTTATACCCACGGGCCGGTGCTTGAGCAGGTCGGGTACCATACTCGTGACTATTTCATCAAACAGTGGGACAAGTTCAAGAACTTCCCCCTCGGAGTGATTGCCCACAGTACCCACCTCAAAGGAATCGGCGCCTATGACGAGACGACCGGGATTGAGTATCCGCGGATCAAGGTGACGCTGGCGACACGGATCCCCCGCGAGAAGTGTGAGCAGCTCAACCTTGGCTACCTCGATCCTGATTCGATCAACATCGATGACTGGAAGGGGCGTGAGGACGAGGGAATACTGCTGGTCCCGAAGGCTGGCGAGATGCTCTACCGAATCAAGCCGGATCAATCCGCATGAGCAATGAACTCCCCAAGATGGTGCGTGGGGCCTGTCCCCACGATTGCCCGGACACCTGCGCGATGGTCGTGACGGTCGAGAACGGTCGGGCGACCAAGGTCGCCGGTGACCCTGATCATCCGACTACCAATGGATTTCTCTGCACCAAGGTCAATCGGTACCTCGAGCGGACCTACAGTCCGGAGCGCCTCCTCTACCCGATGAAGCGGGTCGGTCGCAAAGGCGAGGGGCGCTTTACCAGGATTACCTGGGAGGAGGCGATCGACACGATTGCCTCCCGTTTTGCCGAGATTGCCGCCGACGACCCCCAGGCGATTCAACCCTATAGCTACGCCGGAACCATGGGGCTGGTGCAGGGAGAATCGATGGATCGCCGCTTCTTCCACCGCCTTGGCGCTTCATTGCTCGACCGGACGATCTGTGCGAGCGCTGGCGCGGCTGGGTACAAGGCCACCATCGGGGCCAGTATCGGCACCGACCCGGAGCGATTTGGCGAGGCGCGGCTGATCATCATCTGGGGATCCAACCCGATCACCTCGAATGTTCACCTCTGGCCCCGTATTCTCGAGGCGCAGCGGCAGGGAGCGCGGGTTATCGCCATCGACCCCTACCGTAGCCTGACCGCTGAGAAGTGCGATGAGCACTTGGCCATCATGCCCGGGACTGACGGCGCTCTCGCCCTCGGGATGATGCACGTCATCATTTCCGAGAATCTGGTCGATCAGGACTACCTCGACCGTTACACCCTCGGCTATGATCTGTTGCGCGAACGGGTTCGCGCTTATGATCCGGACCGGGTGGCGGCCATCACCGGACTCTCCGCCGCGACGATCGTGCGACTGGCCCGCGAGTATGCGACGACGACCCCGGCCGTGATTCGCCTCAATTACGGGATGCAACGCCACGCCGGCGGAGGGATGGCGGTCCGGACGGTCAGTTGTCTGCCCGCGCTGACCGGCGCCTGGCGCCATGCCGCGGGCGGAATCCTGCTCTCGACCTCCGGGGCCTTTGGCATGAATACGGCGGCTCTCCACCGTCCTGACCTGATCTGGAATAACCCCCGCACGATCAATATGTCGGCAATTGGCGATGCGCTTCTCGGTGCGGGGCGAACCGTCAGCTTCAATCGGGATGCGGAACATCATCCGGTCGAGGATCGCCTGACCCCGCTCGATCCACCCATTCGGGCCATCTACGTCTATAACTCCAATCCGGTCGCGGTCGCTCCCGACTCGCGGAAGGTGGTCAGGGGCTTCGAGCGGGAGGACCTCTTTACCGTCGTCCACGAGATCTTCCAGACCGATACGGCAGACTATGCCGATATTCTGCTTCCGGCGACCACCCAGCTGGAGCAGCATGATGTTCATCGGGCCTATGGACATCTCTATGTCGTTCTCAATCAGCCATCGATTGCGCCACTTGGGGAGGCCTTGCCGAATACGGAAGTATTTCGACGCCTTGCCCGCGCCATGGGTTTTACCGAAGACTGTTTTGACGATTCGGATGAGGACCTGATCCGCCAGGCGATCGATTCACCCCATCCGCATATGCAGGGGATCGAGTTTGATGAACTGGCGCAGCGGGGCTGGATGCGGCTCAATCTCCCGGAACGATTTGCCCCGTTTGCCGAAGGCGGTTTTCTGACCCCCTCCGGAAAGTGTGAATTCTACAGCGAGTCGCTGGCCCGGCAGGGAATCGATCCGCTGCCTGCGTTTGTTCCACCCCGCGAGTCGGTCGCCAGTGCGCCGGAGCTGGCCAGCCATTATCCGCTGGCGGTGATCTCTCCGCCCGCCCATAATTTTCTCAACTCGACTTTTGCCAATCTCCCCACCTTTCTCAAGGCGGAGAAGGAGCCCCACCTCGAAATCCACCCGATCGATGCCGGGGCGAGGGGGATTACGAATGGCGATCTGGTGCGTGTCTTCAATGAACGTGGCGAGCTGCGCGTGAGGGCCCGAGTTACGGAGAAGGCCCGGCCCGGAGTGGTCGTCGCCCTCTCCATCTGGTGGAAGAAGCTGACTGCCGACGGGGCCAACGCCAACGATGTCACCTCGCAGGCCCTGACCGATCTTGGCGCGGCGGCCACATTCTACGATGCCCTCGTCGAGGTCGAGAGAGTCTGAGACCGCCGTGGCCTGCCCTGAGGATTCAAGGTATGGACCGAACCGATTGGATAATCGTCAGTATTGCCTTCTCACTCTTTGCGATCATCATCCGCCTCGAGATGGGGTGGTGGCGCAAGCGTGGCGCAGAGAAGTACGAGTGGCGTGACTCACTTGCCAATTATGCGCTGGTGGCCATGCAGTTCACCTCCGGCGTTGTCGGCAAGGCGATCTTCATCATCACCGCCCTCGAGTGGTTTCGCGCCCGCGGACCACGCTTGGCTGGCGATGGTCCGCTGAGCTGGCTGGTCCTCTTTCTGGGGGTCGATTTCGGCTATTTTCTCTTCCACTGGGCGAGCCACCGCATCAGAGTTCTCTGGGCGATCCACGAGGCCCATCACTCCTCCGCGCGCATGAACTTCTCGGTGGCCTTGCGTCAGCCGCCGCTTGAGCCACTGGTCGACTGGATCTTCTTCATCGGTCTGGCCTGGATCGGTTTCCCGGCCAAGGCGATCCTCACCACCTATGCCTTCAACCTCTTCTACCAGTTCTTTATCCACACTGAGATGGTGAGACGGCTTCCTGGCTGGATCGAGTGGGTCTTCAACACCCCCGCGCACCATCGTGTTCACCACGGCACCAACCCCGCCTACATCGACCGCAACTATGGCGGCACGCTGATCATCTGGGATCGGATCTTTGGGACCTTCACGCCCGAGATCGAGCCGGTTCGTTACGGGGTCATTCATCCGGTCACTTCGACCAATCCATTCTTTGTCGCCTTTCATTTATGGTCGGATATCTGGGAGGATATCGCCGCAAGTCGCTCCTGGTCTGAGCGGCTTGCCCATCTGCTGGCGCCGCCTGACTGGAGTGACCGGCAGCGGCAGAGACGCGGCAGTGAATCCTCCTGACCAGTTCACAGGCCCGCGAAAAGCGAAAAGGCGGAGGAGTTGGACTCTTCCGCCTTCTGTCAGCAGGTCTGTCGCTTGATTAGCCCGCCCGTCTCCCGTACCGTGACTCGACATACTGGTTGAGGATCTCGATAAAATCCGGGACGATGTTGGGACCCCTCAGCGTTGTTCGCAGTTTTCCGTCGACAAAGACCGGCGCCCGCGGATCTTCTCCGGTGCCTGGCAGACTGATGCCGATGTTGGCGTGCTTCGACTCACCCGGCCCGTTGACGACACAACCCATCACGGCCACCTTCATCTCTTCGACTCCGCCGTATGATTCCCGCCAGATCGGCATCTGCTCGCGAAGGTAACGGCCAATGTCATCCGCCATCTCCTGGAAGAGCGTGCTCGTCGTGCGGCCACAACCCGGGCAGGCCGTAACCTGCGGAACGAAGCTGCGGATGCCCATCGATTGCAGAATCTGCTGGGCGACGATCACCTCTTCGGAGCGATCCCCATTGGGGGCCGGGGTGAGCGAGACCCTGATGGTGTCCCCGATCCCCTCCTGGAGCAGGATCGCCAGCGCCGCTGCGCTGGCGACGATCCCCTTCGATCCCATACCCGCCTCGGTCAGGCCGAGGTGGAGCGCGTAGTCCCCGCGCCTTCCCATCTCACGATAGACGTCGACCAGATCCTGGACGTTCGAGCACTTTGCGCTCAGAATGATGCGGTTGCGCGGCAGACCATAGCTCTCAGCGAGCTGCGCCGATTCGATGGCGCTCCGCACGATCGCCTCCTTCATCACCTCTTGTCCGTCGCGAGGCGCGGAGAGTCGCGCATTCTCATCCATCAGTCGGGCGAGCATCGCCTGGTCGAGTGAGCCCCAATTGACGCCGATCCGGACAGGTTTGTTATTCTCGATCGCGACATCGATCATTCGCTTGAAATTTTCGTCGTGATGCTTGCCGGCTCCGACATTGCCGGGATTGATCCGGTACTTGGCCAGTGCCCGCGCGCATTCCGGAAACTCGCTCAGCAGAATGTGGCCATTGTAGTGAAAATCACCGATGATCGGTGTATTGTACCCCGCATCACGCACCCGCTGGAGAATCTCCGGGACCGCGGCGGCCGCCTCACGGTTGTTGACGGTGATCCGGACCAGCTCTGAGCCGGCTTTGGCAAGCTGGATGATCTGGGCCGACGTCGAGATGGCGTCGGCGGTATCGGTGTTGGTCATCGATTGAACGACCACCGATTGGCATCCGCCAATCGTTACTCCACCCACTTCAACTGGGACTGAGCCCCGGCGATCGATTTTAGCCATGTTTCCTTTCCCGCTCGTTGGATTGAACAAAATCTCATTTTACACTCATCGTGACCAGATTGGCAGTCAGCCCGTCAACCGTCAGCTGAATCGGCACTTCACCGCGACCGGAGAGGCTGCTGATTGTCGCCGGAAGACGCAGATTGACCTGATCGACCCCCGTAAAGATGGGCTGCACCCCGGCATAGAGAACTTCACAGGGCACCCCGCCCACTGTTGCCCTGACACTCGCCAGGTTGGTAATCTGCCGCATCCCCGTCCCAAACAGGACCAGATAGAGTGGCGCCGTGCTGTTCCCAAGGTCGAGCGGGGCCGCCACAAAACGATTCTGTCCAGTGTCGAAATTGATGATTTGGACAGTTTCGAGGCTGCCGCCCGGCCGTTCCCGCAGCACATAAGCCGCCGCCACCCCGGTCCCGCTGGAGTTCGCGGAGAAGAGACCAGGTCCATTGGCCTGGACAACGATGGTTCCATACGAGGCCGTTCCGAGATTGCTGGTCACGATGACGGCGGCCTCACCAGGCGCCGTTCCGGCCGGGACCAGATAGTTGATCTGTCGTGGCGAGACGAAGAAGAGCGGCGCGTAGCGGATGGCTCCGCGCGAATCGCGCACCGCGACCCGCGTGCCGGCCAGTCTGGTTGGCAGAGGAGCCTGGGTCGCCGCCTCCGTGCTGATCGCCAAATCCTCCCCAAAGACGCTGGCGATCGACTCGGCCGACAACGGGGCATTGCTCTGGAATGACGCGGCTGAGACATTGGCCGCCGCGAGGGGATTGGCGAGCCGGAAGATGCCGCGTCCATGCGTCGCCGCAAAGAGCGTCCCGGTTGCCGCATGGTAGCGCACGGCAAATGTGGCGATCATCAGCATGCCCAGACCGGGCCGTGCCCAGGTCTGGCCACCATCGATCGTCTGAAAAACTCCCAGATCTGTGCCGATAAAGATCTGGTTGGGATTGCTCGGATTGATGGCGACCGAAGTCACTGGCACATCAGGGAGATTGCCGCTGATGTTGGTCCAGGTCATCCCCAGATTGGTGGTCACAAAGACGTGGCCGGGAGTGCCCGGCGTGTTGGTATCGAAGCCGGAGTAGACCACCACCGCGTGCTGCGCGTTGTTCGGATCGACGGCAATCTCGGAGACAAAACGATTGGGGAGCGGCGACTTCGTGACGTTGGTGAAGGTGGCCGTCGCACCACCGCCGGCATTGGTGCTCACCTGGACCAGTCCGTCACTGGTGCCGACCCAGACCGTCTCACCGGGTGGAGTGGTCGTCTGATTGAGAACCGGACTGGCGGCGATCGCGGTGATCACCCCCGCTCCTTTGGTCAGATCAGCTCCGAAACCATCGGTGCTCGCACCCAGACCAGTCCAGCTCTGACCGCGGTTGGCTGTCCGGTAGAGTCGGTAGGTTCCAAAGTAGACCACGTTTCCTGACGGGCCGGTAAAGGCGGTGTTCTGCGCCATTGGCGCATAGAAGGCGACTCGGTCCGCCGGATTGAAGTTGCCGGCCGTGGCCGTGGTGCATCCGAAACAACCACGCTGCGCCCAGGTGCCGAATGAGCCGCCACTTGTCGACACCCGCGGTCCAATCTGGGCCCGGTCGCGAGCATTGTTGACGTTGAAATAGGTATGATAGACCACCCGGGGATCGGATTGATCGACCAGCACATACCCCCCATCGCCATCCGCCACATGATCCCAGGTCAGCGAACCAACGTACATGTTGGTGCCATTGTCCTGCGTCCCTCCATAGAGTCGGGCCGGATTGGATGGATGGAGCGCCAGCGAGACAAACTGGCTCAGATTGAGCGTGTCATTCAACTGGCGCCAGTTGAGCATCTCCGCGCGGGCATTTTCGGTGCGCCACACGCCACCATCATTACCCGTGACGAGCATCGATGGGTTGTTCCGACTGATCGCGATGCGGTGGGTGTCGGCATGGAGACCTCCACCTGTCTGCCCGATACTAATGTCCTTCCAGGTTTGTCCGCCATCGGCGGTTCTCCAGAGCGTTCCTCCGCTGAAGGCGGTGTTGGCAGAGGTTCCATAATAGAGAATATTGCCGTTGCCCGGATCGACCGCTATATCCAGATTGTAGTTCGTCTGACCCAGGCGTTGCGGCGAATTGACAACTGTCCAGTTTTCGCCATTATCAACTGAGCGGTAGATTCCCAGCAGGTCGTCGTTGCTGGCGGCAAAGGCGGCATAGAGCGTGCTCACCGTCGATGGCGCAACTGGCGGTCCCACGGCCAACGCCACCCGCCGGTATGGCGAGGTTGAGGGACCCGAGGCCCCGGAGGGATTGTTGCCGATGTCCGGCAGTCCTTTGCTCAACAGCTGCCAGCTGCCCGGCGCCCCCTTGGAGAGAGAGCGGAAGATCCCGATCGTGCGCATTCCCACGTAGACGATATTTGGATTGAGTGGGTCGACGGCCACATCGTGGGCGGAGAAGCCTCCATTGGTGCCACCCGGATCGAGGTTCGCCCAGGTCTCTCCACCGTCAGTCGATCGCCACAGTCCGACTTGCCCGATCGTTACCTGCTGCCCCGAGGAGGTGGCGTGCGAGGTGTAACCAAAGGTGGTCGTTGCATAGATCGTTGAAGTCGTGACCGGATCGATGGCAATCCTGGTGAAGGCGGCGTTGCTGAAGACTGGCTGGTTGGGCGGCACCTGCGAAATCGGACCGGTAATCAACCTCCAGTTGCGTCCACCATCGGTCGACTTGAGCAGACCACTTCCATAGTAGCAGAGGGCGCAGCGACTCCCTTCGCCAAGCCCGACATAGATCGTCTCGGGCTCCCGGGGGTCGATGGCGATCGCCCCAATCGCCTGGGACGGCTGATCATCGGTCAGTGGCCGCCAGGTCTCTCCGTTGTCGTCCGTTCGCCAGAGTCCACCCTGGGCTCCACCAAGGTAGATGGTTCGGTTGTTGACCCCGTCGTAGCGCGGATCGACGGCCAGTGCGGAGATTCGTCCCGAAACATTGTTTCTGGGAAATCCAAATGTCTGACCATTCTGGATCGGCTCGGGACCAATGGGCGCCCAGACTGGTGGAGGAGTCCCATTGCCGGTCTTTTGCATCAGCGCCGCCGACTCAGCCTCGAGCTTCCCCACTTGCTCGAGCATCTTCTCGCCGGCGGCGACCGGAATCGTCTCCAGCGGATAGGCTCGCTGCTGATAGAGCCATTCGTCCAGTTTCGCCCCGCCGCCGGACTCGTCCTCGCCTCTCTCCTCCTGGTCCATCTCCGACCCACTCACGCTGAAGAGCGCCAGAGCGAGAGCCATTGCCACCAGAATCAGCGTTTGAGTGGTGATCTGTTTGAATATTGATGCCATATCGTGCGCTCCTCCTTCTCTACCTGACTTCAAACTCGTAATTGTTCTCGGAAATAATCTTCCCCGATTTCTCCCTGATCATTGCCCACAAAGTGTACCGACCGGGTCGATCGATCTTGAAACGAACATCCCGCCACTTGAACGATGAGTCGCTCGGGAGGGTGACCGGGGCCAGGTCTCCCTCGCCGGTAATGCTTTGCCCCATCTCGTCGACTACCCGCCAACTGACCCGGGCCTGTGCCACCTCTGCCCACCGATCGTTGATCAGCCAAAGCTCGGTCGAGATCTGTTCGCCAATCTTCCACGTGTCTCGGTCATAGGCGAACGATGGCAGAACCATCTGAAAAGATCGCTGGACCGTATAGTACGATTTGGTCGGTTGACGGTAGTAGTCGAGCGCGGCCATCGTCACCGATGGCCAGAGATCGATCGCGTGGAAATGGAGAATCCCGCCGGCCGGATCATACTTGAGCCTTCGCATGCGCTCGATTGCCAGTTGAAAGAGGCGGGCCACGTAGTCCTGAGTCTGCGGAATATACTCCGGCAAGGTCTTGCCCTCCGGGCTACCCCACGCGCGCATAGCCTCAAAGATCTGGAGTTTGTGGAAGACCCAATCCGCCGCGTGGTCCTTGATTGGCCAGTGGTTGGGGAGAAACTTGATCAGACTATCGTAGTTTGGCAGCGCTGTCGCACCAAGCTCGGAGATGAACTTCTCACGGACCCTGGTGTACTCCCAGATCGTCCCGCCATACCACCCCTCATAAACGTGAGCGTCGCCGTACCGTCCGGTCGAGCGGACGACGGGTCGGCGCTGCGGATCGTGCAGGAAGAGGCGGGGCTCGAGGTGCTTGGTCAGATCACGGTAGTTCTCCAGTGACTCCTCGTCGCTGGTCGCCCAGAGCGCCAGCGAAGCGTGGTTACGCACATACTTGATCAGCGGGTCGTAGAGCGCCGCCGCCTTCATCGAGAAGGCGCGATCCTCCGGATACCAGGCTTCGAGGTAGTCCTGAAAGATCAGGATTCCCAGTTCATCGGTCAGATCGTAGAAGTCGGGATTGCTGAAGTGGCAGTGGAGCCGGATCATATTGATATTCATCCGGCGCATCAGGTCAAGATCCCGCTCGTAGTCCTTTCTGCCCACTTCAGAGAGGAAGAGGTTGTAGTAAGAGTTGGTGCCGCGGATGAAGAATCGTCGCCCATTCAGGTAGAACTTCCAGTCGATATGCTCGATCTCCCGAATGCCCACCTTGAGTTGACGCGCATCTGAGAGCCGCTCCCCATCGAAGAGCGCGATCTGCAGCTGGTAGAGATTTGGCTTCCCATGATCCCAGGTCCACCAGAGTTCCGGTTTCTCAACGTGGATTCGGTACTGCCGTTTCGTTCGTCCAGCCGCGGCCTGCACGGACGATGTGAGCTGCCGCGCCTCGGTTCCGGCAAAGTTGTGCGGGCGGAGAATCATCGTCAGTCCGTAAGTCGCCTGGCTGGCCGACTCGAGCGTCAGGTCGACGACGACCGTGGCGCTTCCATCCGCATTCAGTCGGGTATCGATGGCCACCTCATCGATCGTCCCCGGGCCGGTCACGGTCAGATTGGCCGGACGCGTGATTCCCGTCGGGGTGATCTTGTCAGGTTTCTGATCGACTGCCCCGTAGGATCCTTTGATCGTGTAGGGGCGATGGCGCCAGTAGTAGCTGACCGGGGTCCAGACCCGCACTGCCAGCGTATTCGGTCGATCGGCCAGCAACTGGTCGGTGACCTCGATCGACCACGGATCGATGTAGCCCTCGTGACGACCAATCAGTCGATCGTTGAGGTAGACATCCGCATAGTAGTCGGTCGCTTCGAAGTGCAGCCAGACCCGCTCACCCGGAGCCGTGACAGGGCGGACAACCTGGCGGCGATACCACCACTCCTTCGCGCTGACCCATTCGGCTTCACGGCTGTGAACCTTTGCCGGATCGAGGAACTGCAGGTGGGCTGAGCCGGGCACCTTGACCTCGCGCCACGACCGGTCATCAAACTTCGCCAGGTGGTAACCTTGCTTCTCCCCCTCCGCTTTCTCGGCCCACGTTGCCCGCCAGCTCCCACCCAGGTCGGCCTTGATCGTTGTTCCGATCTCCACTGCCAGTTGGCGTGAGTCGGCCTTGTCGATCTTTGTCTGCTCCAACTGCCCCGTCTGGTGTTGACTGCTCCCAACCGGCGTGGCGGTCGACTGGCCATCAGGTCTGATCACCGCGCGGATCGGCTCGGTGAAGCTTCGGTAGGCGGACCGTGCCTCGACGATGGTCACCGTTCCTTTCCAGCGTGGAAACGAGAGGCCAATCGCGGTTCCCGCTAATCCTCCTCGCAACTCCCTGACGGCGTGGAACTGACGCGCGCCGATCCCTGTCCAGTCGAGTCCAGGATCGAGTTCAAAGATACCCAGCGCGCCGTAGTCTTCCTGGCGGTTATAGTAAAGAAAGTGGCCACCGGGTAGATTCTGATGGTTCTGGGCGCCAACTGCCCGGTCGGGTGGGTTGTCGGTCTCCCATCCGTCCGGAAACCTTGTCTCTTCACCATCAAAGACCCGGTTGAATGGTTCATAGGGGGTGGCCGAAACAGAGGAGAAGAAGAAGCCGTGCCGTTCACCCGGTTCACTTTTTTCAACCAGTGTGCGCCAGGTGAGCACCGGACTTCCAGCGACGGAGGTGAACTCCCAGATCTCGCGCCGTTCTCCCTCGCGCGCCATTCTGAT
>Ga0209972_10002522_pt1 | contig 14916 bp, 10 predicted proteins | sample NOAtaG_7_FD_187302 | JGI IMG/M metagenome (GOLD analysis project Ga0209972, IMG submission 187302) | Freshwater lake microbial communities from Lake Erie, under a cyanobacterial bloom - NOAA_Erie_Diel1S_2200h metaG (SPAdes) (version 2) | ecosystem: Environmental > Aquatic > Freshwater > Lake ... | reverse complement strand
TTATGAGCGCGAGCAGGAGGCCGATCAGAAAGGAGCCGACCGAGTCCCAGCCGGACCAGCCCGTGACATCGGTGAGACCGACCGCGACGAGCGCGATCGCGAGGCCGAGGAGCGCCGCGGTGTCCTCGGCGAGCACCACCGGGATCGTCGGATCCTTGGCCTGCATGAGGGTCACCCGGAACGAGCGGCTCCCCTGCATCTGCTTGAATTCGCGGTACGCGACCGAGAACGACCAGCTCTCGAAGGCGAACGAGGCGCCGAGTACGCCGTAGCTCCAGATGCGTGCGCCGTGCTCGGTCTCGGCGCCGTGCCCCGAGGCCAGCTCGAGGAGCCCGTGCACGCCCTCGTAGAGCGCGAAGAGGCCACCGAGCAAGAAGATCCCGATCGAGACCATGAAGGGCCAGAAGTAGCTCTCGACCGCGTGCCCGAACGGATGCAAGAGGGTCGGAGGTCGCTCGGCGCGGCGCATGCCGACGATGAGGAGCACCTGGTTCGCGGTGTCCGCGACGCTGTGGATCGCCTCGGCGAGGGTCGCGACGCTCCCCGACATGAACGCCGCGAAGAACTTCGAGAGCGCGATGAGCAGGTTCCCCGCCAGCGCGGCGACGACGACCTTCAGACTGTTTCCTTCGGAGCCGGCCGCGGACATGGCCGCGCCCTACCACGCTCTGGCGGCTGGGCCAGAGCCGGCGGCCTCGCTCTCTGGGGCGGCGCGCTCCAGCGCGGGCACGAAGATCCGCACCACCGAGCGTCCCCGCAGCACCTCGAGCCAGCGGGCGACGTCGGCCCGCACCGACTCGGAGGCCAGCCACGCGCGGAGCGGCTCGCGCACCTCCTCGAGGAGCCGTCCGACGAAAGGGTGATCGCCCAGCGCGTAGCGGGCCTCGACCTCTGCGTCGCTGATCTCTCCGCTCCCCTCGAGGTTCGCGCGGAAGAACGCGGTCACGTGCGCGCGCCGCAGCGCGATGGCGTCGAGCTCGGCCATCGTCGCGTCCTCGGCGCGGAGGAAGACCGCCGCGGCCTCGGCGCCGCCGAGCGTGGCCTCGAGGCGCGCCCGTTCGCGCTCGACATCCTCGCTCGTCGGCTCCGCAGTGCCGAGCCGCGCTGCCTCGCGCGCCACGAGCAACTCGCCCACGATCTGCTCGAGGGTCGCGGTCAGCAGGGCGGACGTGATCGGAGCCGCGTCGGCTCGTCCGACGAGGGCGAGCTCGAGGCGGGCGCGGAGGGTGAGGTCGCTGAGGAGCACCACGTCCACGCCGGGTGCCGGGGTCGGACCGCCGACGGTCGCCACGATGGCCTCGGCGGGCAGGCGTTCCTGCGCGGCGACCGGCGCCGCCGCGCCGAGCATCAGGGCGAGCGCAGCGAGGCACGCGGCGACGTTCCCCGCGCGCACCGCGGAGCCGCCTCCGTCTTCACGCGCTGCTCGTCTCGCCACCGGACTCTGCGCTCTCGGCGGCGCCATCGGCCTCGGCTTCTTCGAGCCGGAGCCGTGGCAGGTGCTTGCGCTCGCGCAAGAACTCGCAGAACGCGAGCGCGGCGTCGAGCTCCCGCGCGGGCAACAGATCGGCGAGCTCATGCAGTCGCCGCCGCTGCGCCTCGGAGAGGGTCGCGCGGTTCTTGCGCGGCCGCTCCGCCTCGACGTCCGCGGGCTTCTGCACCTCGTCGGCCGTCGGCACCCGCCACTCCTGTCGCGGGACCGCCGCGAGGTGGTGGGTCTCGAGCCAGCCCTCCATGCACGACCGCAGGCGCTCCGAGCGGAACGCGAACCAGCGCTCGCGGTCCACGGGGAAGCTCATGAGCACGTCCTTGAAGCGGCGGAACGCGCCCTTGCCGTCGATCGACTGCACGAGCTTGTCCCGCAGCTCGCCGGCCTCTACCGTCGCGATGAAGCGCTCCATCCAGCGGTACTGCTCGCGGGAGCTCACCGGCTCGATCCGGAGGTAGGCGGAGTTCGACATCACCCGCCGGTGCATCTCGGGGTCGGCGATCCCGTCCACGATGCGGATCACCTCGCCGGTCTGGGTGTGGAGGTAGCTGTGCACCTCGTGGGCGTTGTTTTCGAAGGCGTCCTCGAGCGCCTCCCAGGCGACGGGCACCTCGCGGAGGGAGCTCGGAGCGGGCGTGTCGTCGGCGCGTGACATGGGTCGGGGATGCTATCCGAGCCGTCCCGCATCGGCACGCCGATCGCGTGAAGGCTCGGAGCCATCCTTGCGCACCGCGGCGTCGGTCCCCAGAGCCGCGCGCATGGAGTGGCTCAACTATCACCACTTGCTCTATTTCTGGATGGTCGCGAAGGAGGGCACCGTGGCCCGCGCGAGCCAGGTGCTGCGGCTCGCTCAGCCGACGCTCAGCGGCCAGATCCGAGCCCTCGAGAATTCGTTCGGCGAGAAGCTCTTCCAGAAGCGAGGCCGGCACCTCGAGCTCACCGAGATGGGCCGGGTCGTGTACGAGTATGCGGACGAGATCTTCCGCGTCGGACGCGAGCTCACCCAGGCCGTGAAGGGGCGCCCCACGGGCCGGCCGCTGCGGCTCAAGGTCGGGGTATCGGACGTCGTGCCGAAGCTCGTCGCCTACCGCATCCTCGAGCCCGCGCTGCGCCTCGCGCAGCCCGTGCAGCTGCACGTCGAGGAAGACAAGACCGATCGCCTCCTCTCGCTCCTCGCGACGCATTCGCTCGACGTCGTCCTCACCGACCAGCCGGTCCCCGCGGGCTCCGCCATCCGCGCGTTCAACCACCTGCTCGGCGAGAGCACCATCTCGTTCTTCTCGAACATTCGCCTCAAGGAGCGGCTCGAGGGGCCGTTCCCGCGCTGCCTCGACGGCGCGCCGATGCTCGTGCCGACCGCGGGCTCTCAGCTTCGCGCCGCGCTCGAGCGCTTCTTCGACGCGCACGACATCCGGCCCAACGTCGTCGGGGAGTTCGAGGACAGCGCTCTGCTCAAGGTGTTCGGCGAGCGGGGAGAAGGGGTCTTCGCCGGACCGCGGGTCATCGAGAAGGAGATCCGCAAGCACTACGACGTGACGCTGGTCGGTCGGGCCGAGGACATCAAGGAGCGCTTCTACGTCATCACCGTGGAGCGACGGATCTCCAACTCCGCGGTGCAGGCGATCGAGGCGGCCGCGAAGGAGCGGCTGTTCCACGGGTGAACGGTGCCCGCGACGGCGCGCAGCCCCGCGCGCGGCGCACGTTCTGCGGCCCGAACGAACCCCTTGCAGGCAGCCCGAGCATGGAGGGGAAAATGGTTCATTCAGGACTGGATCCATCGTGAATAGCGATGGTTCTCGGTGGAACAAATTGCCTTGGCAGCAGGCCTTCCTGCTCTAGGACTACGCACTCGGTCGAACCCGCCGAACGCGCCCCGATGCCCCGACGAACGAAGCCCCGCCCCACCATCGCACCGCTGCGGCGGCCGAACGCTGACGAGCGAGACGCGTGAGCCACCCGCCCACCACGACCGCCGCTCCGGGGGCGGCAGACGCCAGTGGAGCGCTCGATGCGGCCGAGGTCAGCCAGGTCCTCTCGCGCCTCCTCGAGCTCACCGGGGTCGCGGCGCTGCCCGAGCAGGTGCGCGACGCAGCATTCGACGCATGCCACCACGCATCCCACACCGGCGAATCGTGGCGGGGACCGCTCCTGCAGGCGTGCCGGCGGGTCGGGCTCACCGCGGCGGGCGTCGAGGCGCCCGCGGAGACGATCCTGCCGACCGTCGGCCCCGGCCAGCCTGTGCTCGTCCGTGTGCACTTCGACGCCCGCGACCGACTCGCCATCCTCACTGGACGCGACACCGCGAGCGTCACCGTCGAGCTTCCTGGGGAGTCCGAGCCTCGTCGGATGAGCCCGGCGGCGGTGGGAGCGCTGGTTGCCTCGTCGTCCCACGGCGGCTGGATCACCCTCGAAGCCCCCCTTCCGCGGGCCGCGCCGACAGCGGCGGGCGAGGACACCCACGGCCACGGCCACGGCGCCGATCCCCGCGCCCGCCTCTGGGCGTGGATGGCCCTCGAGAAGCAGGACATCTTCACCGTCCTCGTCTACGCCGTCTTCGTCGGCTTCTTCACGCTGACCACGCCGATCGCGGTCCAGGCGCTCGTCAACACGGTCGCCTTCGGGACGCTGCTGCAGCCGCTCGTCGTGCTCTCGCTGCTGCTCTTCGGCGCGCTGGCCTTCGCAGCGACGCTCCGGGGCCTGCAGTTCTGGGTGGTCGAGGTGCTCCAGCGGCGAATCTTCGTCCGGGTCGTGGCCGACCTCGCCCGCCGCCTGCCCCGCGTTCGGCGCGACGCGCTCGACGGCCACGACGGCCAGGAACTCGCCAACCGCTACTTCGAGGTCGTCACGCTGCAGAAAGCGGCCTCGTCCCTGCTGCTCGACGGGCTCGAGGTGGTGCTGACGATCTCCGTCGGCATGCTCGTCCTCGCCTTCTATCACCCGTTCCTCTTCGCCTTCGACATCGGTCTGGTCGTCGCGATGGGCGTGGTCGCCTGGCTGGGACGAAAGGGGCCTGCGACCGCGATCGAGGAGTCGAAGCGGAAGTACGAGATCGCTGCGTGGCTCGAGGAGCTCGCGCGGCACGACGTCGCCTTCAAGCTCGGCGGCGGTCTCGAGTACGCCGAGGTGCACGCCGACACGCTCACCCGCAGTTGGCTCGGGGCACGCAGGGCGCACTTCGGGGTGGTGGTCCGGCAGTTCGCGGTCGTGCTCACGATGCAGGCGCTCGCCGGCGCGGCGGTGCTCGGCATCGGTGGCTGGCTGGTCATCCAGCGCCAGCTGACGCTCGGTCAGCTGGTCGCCGCCGAGCTGATCGTCACCGTCGTCGTCGCCTCGGTGGCGAAGATGGGGAAGTACCTCGAGGTCTACTACGATCTCCTCGCTTCCCTCGACAAGCTCGGCCACCTCGTCGACCTGCCGATCGAGCGCGAGGGCGGCGCGCCGTGCGTGCCCCGCACCGATGCGCGTGAGGGCGGTGTCGCGCTCGTCGCCGAGAACCTCGTGGCGGGGTACGCCGACGGGCCAGACGTCTTCTCCGGGGCGTCGTTCCAGCTCGAGGCAGGCAGCAAGAACGCGATCATCGGTGCCGATGGAAGCGGCAAGTCGTTGCTCGTCGAGCTCGTCGCTGCGCTCCGGGAGCCACGCAGCGGCCGCATCGCCATCGATGGCTGGGACACCCGCTCGCTCGACATCGAGTCGCTTCGCCAGCGCATCGCGGTGGTGCGCACGGCGGCGATCCTTCCCGCCACCGTGCTCGAGAACGTGCGGATGGGTCGACCTGGGATCGACGCCCAGGAGGTCCGCGACGCGCTCTCGGCGGTCGGCCTCCTCGACGCCATCGAGCGGCTCCCACACGGCGTGCACACCGAGCTCTCGGCGACCGGAGAGCCACTCTCCCCCGGAGAGCGCGCGCGGGTGGTCGTGGCCCGTGCGATCGTCGCCAAGCCTGCGCTCCTCGTCGTCGACGACGCGCTCGACAGTCTACAGCCGAGCCTTCGCGGTCAGATCTTCGACCTCCTCGCGAATGCGTCGCGGCCCTGGACGGTGCTGATCGTCAGCGACGACCCAATGCTCCACGCGCGCTGCGACCACACGCTGTTCCTCGAAGGTGGTCAGGTCCGCACCGATCTCCCGCGGCCCTCGCTCGTGCCTCCCGCCCCGGAGTACCGCCGATGAGCGCCTCGAGCGGACAGCCCTACCGTTCCCTGCCCGAGCGCATGGGGGAGGTCCCGGCGCGTCGGCTCGTTCCGCCGCCGATGCGTGCGCGGCGGGTGGCGAGGGTGCTCGCCGTCGCCTTCGTCGCGGCCCTGCTCACCGCCGCCCTTGCGCCGTGGCAGCAGAGCGTCACTGGCAGCGGCCGCGTGATCGCCTATGCGCCCCTCGAGCGTCAGCAGACGATCGAGGCGCCGATCGACGGGCGGGTCACGCACTGGTTCGTGCAGGAAGGAGACCGCGTTCACGCGGGCGACGTGCTCGTGGACATGTCCGACAACGATCCGGAGCTCACGGCTCGGATCGAGCGCGAGATGGCGGTCACGAACGAGCGGGTCGAGAGCTACGCCGCACGCGTCGAGGCGCTGCGGGCGCGGATCACGTCGGTGACGCGGGCGCAGGACGCCGCGGTCGACGCGGCCGCGGCGAGGGTTCGCGCGGCCTCGGATCGGGTCGAGGCGGCCGAGCAGGCGCTCGGCGCGGCCGAGGCCGACCTCGAGGCGCAGGCGCTCAACCTCGCCCGTCACGAGGTGCTCGTCGAGCAGGGGCTCGTGTCGCAGCGCGAGCTCGAGCTCGCGATCCTCGCCGAGGCGCGGGCCCGGACGGCGCGCGACGGCGCCCGCGCGAGCCGCGATGCGGCGCGCGGTGAGTTCGCCGCGGCCGCGGCCGCAGCCGACCAAGCACGCGGCACGCGCGACGCCGAGGTCGAGAACGCGAACGCATCGCTGTCTTCGGCCGAGACCGACCTGCAGAACGCGCGCGCAGCGCTGATCCGGCTCGAGACCCGGATGGCCCGGCAGGAGACGCAGCGTGTGCTCGCGCCGCGGGATGGCACGGTCCTACGTCTGCTCGGCAACGAGGGCGGCGAGCAGGTGAAGGCGGGCGATCCGCTCCTGGTGCTCGTGCCCGACACCGAGGAGCGCGCCGTCGAGGTCTGGATCGACGGCAACGACGCGTCGCTGATCGTTCCCGGGGAGGCGGTGCGCCTGCAGTTCGAGGGCTGGCCCGCGGTGCAGTTCACCGGCTGGCCGTCGGTCGCGGTCGGCACCTTCGGCGGCGTGGTGAACTTCGTCGACGCCACCGACGACGGTCGCGGCAACTTCCGCATCGTGGTCACGCCCGACCCGGCCGACGATCCCTGGCCCGCGATCCGCTTCCTCCGCCAGGGCGTGCGGGCCAACGCTTGGGTGCTGCTCAACCAGGTCTCCCTCGGCTTCGAGATCTGGCGACAGTTCAACGGCTTTCCCCCCTCGCTCACGAACATGCCGTCGACGTCGCCGGCGCGGACCAGCGCACCGTCGGGTGGCGGCGCCTACGGGGGCGGTGGCAGCTACGGCGGCGGCGGCAGCTACGGCGGCGGCGGCAGCTACGGCGGCGGTGGCGGGTACGGCGACGACGAGGGCGGCTACTGATGTGGGGGCGCCTTGCCCTGGCCTTGGCCCTCGCGCTTCCCGCTTCGGCGTCGTCCCAGACCGAGGACGCGGCGTCCATCGCGCCGGTCGCGCCCCGCTTTCCCGGCGGCTACCGCCTCGAGCCGCTCGTGCCGATGGAGCTGCCCGAGGTCGCCCGCGACCTCGGCGGTGGCGCTGCGCTGCGCCTCGACGAGGTGATCGCCTCGGTCGACCTGCACCATCCGCCGCTCGAGGCGCTCGCTGCGCGGGTGCGCTCCGCCGAGGGGGCCCGGCTCGCCGCGGAAGGGGCCTTCGATCCGGTGCTCGGCGCGCGCGGCTTCCTCACCGTGTTCGGCTACTACGAGTATGGGCGCCTGGACGTGTCGGTGACGCAGGCCACGCCGCTCTGGGGCACGTCGTTCTTCGCCGGCTGGCGCATCGGCCGAAGCGTCGAGATCGATCGCAGCTTCCCCGAGTACTACGGGCAGGATGAGACCCTCGACGGTGGCGAGCTGCGGGCCGGAGCGATCGTGCCGCTCCTGAGGGACGGCTGGATCGACTCCCGCCGAGCGACGCTGTGGCGGGCCGAGCGCGCGACCGACGCCGCCGAGGCCGAGCTCGCCGCGCGCCGTCTCCGCGTGGTGTACGGCGCGACCGAGGCCTACCTCCGCTGGATCGCGGCGGGCCGGAAGCTCGAGATCGCCATCGCTCTCGCGCGGCTCGCCGAGGACCGGGACGCGCAGCTCGCGGCGCGCTCCTCGAGCGGTGCGATCGCGCCGATCGAGTACCTCGAGAACCGGCGCGCCGTCCTCGAGCGCAGGCAGGCCGTCGTCACCGCATCCCGGGCGCTCGAGCGCACCGCCATCGCGCTCGGTCTCTTCTACCGTGACGAGGCGGGCGCGCCGAGGACGGTGGGCGCCGAGCGCTATCCCGGGCTCGACGAAGCCGTCGCCGTCGACGTGCCTTCCGAGGCCGAGGCGATCGAGGCTGCGCTCGCCGAGCGCCCCGAGCTCGAGCGCTTCCGGGCCCTCCGCGAGAGCGCGGAGATCGCGCGGGACCTCGCCGAGAACCAGCTCTTGCCCCGGCTCGACCTGACGCTCTCCGGCGCGGGAGACATCGGGACGACGTCCGACTCGAGCGCGCGTTCGCGCCTCGCGCCGCCGGTCGCGGAGGGGCTCGTCACCCTGTCGGTGCCGCTGCTGTTCCGGGAGGGTCTCGGCCGGCGTGACGCGGCCCGCGCCGACCTCGAGGCCATCGGCGCCGACGCGGAGCTCGCGCGCGATCAGATCACGCTCGAGGTGCGCGATGCGTACTCGGCGCTGCGTGCGGCGCAGCAGGGCCTCGAGCTCGCCGCGGAGAGCCGCGAGGTGGCGGCCGCGGTCGCCGAGGCGGAGCGCGCGCGCTTCGAGGCGGGCGCGACGACGCTGCTCATCGTGAACCTGCGCGAAGCCACCGCCGCACAGGCTGCGGCGAGCTGGGTCGATGCGCGCATCGACGTCGAGATCGCGCGGGCTCTCGTGCGTGCGGTGACCGCGGGACGCTGAGCCGACGGACGCGGATTTCTCTGCTAGGCCCGCCGCATGCGTCCAGCGATCGTGCTCCTCGTGCTGTCGTGGCTCTCCTCCGTGCAGCCTGCGTTCGCCCAGGACGCGGTGCCCCGCTACCGCGCGCTCGTCGACGACTCGATGCCGTGCCGCGGGCCCGACGACGCCCTCGTCACCGTGGTGATGTGGAGCGATTTCCAGTGCCCGTTCTGCGCCCGCGTCGGGCCGACCCTGGACCGGCTACGGGAGCAGTACGGGGACGATCTGCGGATCGTGTGGCGGGACATGCCGCTGCCGTTCCACGAGCGCGCCGACGAGGCGGCGGAAGCCGCCCGCGAGGCGTTCGCGCAGCTCGGCGACCGCGGCTTCTGGGCGATGCACGATCTCCTCTTCGCGCACCAAGACGCGCTCACCGACGCGGACCTCGAAACCTACGCCCAGACCATCGGGCTGAACCTGCGGCGCTTCCGCCGCGCGATGGCCGAGCGCACCCACCGGGCGAGTACCGAGGCGGGGGCGCGCGCCGCCGCGGAGGCCGGGGTGTCGGGGACGCCGTCGTTCTTCGTGAACGGCCGGCCTCTCGTCGGCGCTCAGCCGTACGAGCGCTTCGCCGAGGTGATCGACGACGAGCTCGCGCGCGCGCGGGCGAGCCTCGCGGCGGACGGCCCTCGCGGTCGCCGCGCGGGCTACTACGAGCGGGTGCTTCGGGACGCCGTCGAGACCCCGGTGCGCGAGCCCGAGGCGGCTCCGACCCCGGCACGCGTCCTCGACGAGGACGCCCTCTACCGCGTTCCCGTCGCCGGCGCGCCGAGCCGAGGCGCCGCCGACGCGCTCGTGACGATCGTCGCCTTCAGCGACTTCGAGTGCCCGTTCTGCGCCCGGGCCGTCGCGACGATGGCGCGCCTCGCGGCGACCTACGGACCCGACGTGCGGCTGGTGTTCCGGCACCGGCCGCTGCCCTTCCACGAGCACGCCCGGCTCGCGGCAGAGGCGGCGATGGAGGCCTTCGCGCAGCGCGGCGATGCGGGCTTCTGGGCGATGCACGACCTCCTCTTCGAGAACCAGCGCTCCCTCGAGCGCGCCGATCTCGAGCGGCTCGCGGGGCTCGCAGGCCTCGATCTCCGCCGCTTCCGCGCGGCCCTCGACGCCCACACCCACGCGCCCGCCATCGAGGCCGATCTCGCGCTCGCCGAGTCGCTCGGCGTGGTCGGGACGCCGTACTTCTACGTGAACGGTCGTCTGGTGCGCGGCGCGCAGCCGTTCGAGACGTTTCGGGCTGCCGTCGACACCTCGCTCGCCGAGGCCCGCGCGCTGCTCGGCGGAGGAACGCCGCGTGCGGCGATCTACGACGCGGTGACGGGCCGGGGCTCCACGACCGCGGTGTGGACCGCTGCTCCCGACGAGGAGGAGGAGGCCGACGTCGTCTACGACCTGCCGGTTCCTTCGCGGGCTCCGAGCCGTGGTTCGCCGACGGCGCGGGTCGTGGTGCAGATCTTCAGCGACTTCCAGTGTCCGTTCTGCGCTCGGGTCGAGCCGACGCTCGACGCGCTCGTCGCGCGCTTCGGCGATCGCGTGCGCTTCGTGTGGCGAAACTACCCGCTGCCCTTCCACGACCATGCGCGCGCCGCGGCCGCGGCGGCGATGGAGGCCTTCGCGCAGCGAGGGGATGCGGGATTCTGGGCCATGCACCACCTGCTCTTCGAGCACCAGCGGGAGCTCGAGCGAGCCGATCTCGAGCGCTACGCCGCGTTGGTGGGCCTCGACCTCGGCCGGTTCCGGAGCGCGCTCGACCGCGGCACGCACGACGCCGCGATCGACGCTGACATCGCGGCGGTGCGGGAGGCTGGCGCGTCGATCGGCACGCCTTCGTTCTTCATCGCGGGCCGCCTCGTGCAGGGCGCGCAGCCGCTCGAGGTCTTCGTCGCGGAGATCGAGCGGGCGCTCGCAGAGGTCCGCTGAGCGTCACGACTGAGGTACAACGGCGGCATGGCGAACGAGTCGGGCCTCGTGAAGGGGCCGCTGGTCTGTGTGGTGATGGATGGCGTCGGCATCGGCCGGAAGGACGAGGGGGACGCGGTTCACCTCGCGCACACACCGGTCCTCGATCAGCTCGGGCAGCGCTGTCCGACGGTGGCGCTTCGGGCGCACGGCACGGCGGTGGGCTTGCCTTCGGACGACGACATGGGCAACTCCGAGGTCGGCCACAACGCCCTCGGCGCGGGGCGCGTCTTCGATCAGGGCGCGAAGCTCGTGAACGGGGCGATCGCGAGCGGCCGCATCTGGGAAGGGCCGTGGCGCGAGTGCGTGGCCCGTGTGAAGTCGAGCGGGCAGCCGCTGCACCTCCTCGGGCTGCTCAGCGACGGCAACGTCCACGCGCACATCGCCCACCTCTTCGCCTTGCTCGAGCGCGCCGCGGCCGAGGAGGTGCGACAGGTCCGCGTGCACGCGCTGCTCGACGGGCGCGACGTGCCGGAGACGAGCGCACTCGAGTACGTGGAGCAGCTCGAGGCCAAGCTCGCCGCGCTCTCGGTCGGGGGCCGACGGTACTGTGTCGCCTCGGGCGGCGGCCGGATGAAGGTCACGATGGACCGCTACGAGGCGGACTGGCCGATGGTGGCCCGGGGCTGGCAGCTGCACGTGCGCGGCGAGGGGCGTGGCTTTCCCTCGTTGCGCGCCGCGGTCGAGACGCTCCGCGCCGAGGACCCGGGAGTGAGCGATCAGAACCTGCCCGGCTTCGTGATCACCGAGGGCGGTGCGCCCACCGGGCGCATCGAGGACGGAGCGGCGGTCATCCTCTTCAACTTCCGCGGCGACCGCGCGATCGAGATCTGCCGCGCCTTCGAGGACGCGCGCTTCACCGCGTTCGAGCGGGGGCCGCGGCCCGACGTCCTCTTCGCGGGGATGATGCAGTACGACGGGGATCTGAAGCTGCCGGCGCGCTTCCTCGTCGCGCCGCCGGAGATCGAGGGAACGCTCTCGGAGCGGCTCGCGGCCCGCGGCGTGCCGCAGCTCGCCATCTCCGAGACGCAGAAGTACGGGCACGTGACGTACTTCTGGAACGGCAACCGCAGCGAGCGGCTTTCCGGCGAGAGCTGGATCGAGATCCCCTCCGACGCTCTGCCTTTCGACGAGCGACCGTGGATGAAGGCGGCCGAGATCACCGACCGGCTGATCGCGGAGCTGCGCACGGGCCGGTACCGCTTTGCCCGGGTGAACTACGCGAACGGCGACATGGTGGGTCACACCGGCGTGCTCGACGCGGCGCGCGTGGCGGTCGAGGCGGTGGACCTCAGCCTGGGACGGCTCGTGCGGGCGGTGACGGCGCTCGACGGAGCGTTGCTCGTCACCGCCGATCACGGCAACGCCGACGAGATGGTCGAGCGTGACAAGAAGGGGAACCTGCAGCGCGGCGAGGGCGGGCGATTCAAGCCGAAGACGAGCCACTCGCTCAACCGCGTGCCCTGCCACCTGGTGGGCGCGCCGGCCGGGGTGGGGTTGCGGTCCGACGAGGAGGCCGGTCTCGCCAACGTCGCGGCGACCGTGCTGGACCTGCTCGGCGAGCCGGTGCCGGCGGCGTACGAGCGCTCGCTGCTCGTCCGCTGAGTTCGTCCGCGCTCAGAACAGGAGCGGGCCGCAGGTGCCGTCGCCGTAGCAGACCAGTGGGGCGCAGCAGTCGGCGTCCGAGCCGCAGCCGACGCACATGCCCCCGACGCATGCGCGGTCGTCGGTGCAGCCGGTGCCCCCGCAGGGCTCGCACTCGGTCGGCGGCGGGCAGTCGACGTCGACGTCGAGGATCGCGCGGTCGTAGCGCACGTCGAGGTAGCCGGGCATGTCGATCCGCTGGCCGAAGAGCGAGCCGTAGACGGTCGTCGCGCCGGGCGCAGTGATGCGCGCGCGCGGCGCATACACGTTGCCGACGAAGCCCGAGGCGCCGACGAGGGTGACATCCCCGGTACCGCCGACGTAGATGCGCGTTCGGGCCGGGCGCGCGCGGTCGCCGTAGGAGCCCGCACCGATGGAGAGCAGGTTGCCGGCGATGAAGAGGTCGAGCTCGCCGCCCGGACCGAGGTCGATGTCGAAGGCGCCGAGGGCGTTCACGTCGCCCTGCACGAAGAGTGCGGTGCGGCCATCGACCCGGAGGGTGATGTCGCCGAGGCCGCTGATCCCGGTCAGGTAGAAGCGCCCGCAGGGCAGCGTGATCTCGCGGCCGAGCCCGATCACCGGGTCGAGCTCGTTGGCCACCAGACCGACCGAGGCGTTGTCGTTCACCCGGGACGCGGTCGCGACGATCGAGGCGATGTCGACGATGTCGGAGGCGCCGCAGCGGCAAGGCGGCGGCACCGTGAAGGTGCCGGTGTACCGGGAGCCGCCGATGTCGTTGATCGGGCTGAGCGTGCGGCCGGCCGGCTGGTGCAGGTCCCGCGTCACGTAGAGGCCCACGGTGAGCGGCAGGTTGCCGCGGATCCAGAGGTCCCGGGCGACGTCGATCCGCCCGATCGCGCTGACGTCGTCGGCGAAGAAGGCGTCGCCGCCCACCCGCAGGTAGCCGACGAACGACACGCCGGAGGTCCCGGCGACGACCATCGTGCCGCCGATGTCGGCGTAGCCGCCGGTGAGGTAGTCGGCGTTGACGCCGACCGGCGCACCGAAGCCGTCCTCGCTGGTGCCGGGAACGCCCGAGTCGAAGGACGCCGTGCGGAGGTAGCCGACGACGTTCGTGTCGTCGCAGGAGCAGATGGCGTGATCGAAGACGCGCGAGGCGATCGAGCCCGCGCAGGTCTCGGTCATCATCGTGGCGTCGCCCACGATGACCGCCGGGCCGCGGCCCATGCAGAACTCTTCGCGGGTCAGGTACGCGTCCGGCGTGTCGGGAAGGATCGGCGCGTCGATGGGCGGCGGACGGGGCGCGTCGAGGCCGGGCACGTCCCGCTCGACCACGGTGGCGTCCGCGCCTCCGTCTCCGCCGCCCGCGTCGCGTCGTCGCTCGCCGCCGCCGCAATCGCAGGCCGAGAGGGTCAGGAGGGGAAAGGCGCAGACGAGCGCGGCGATCGGACGCATGGGCCGCAGGGTACGCGAGGAACGGCGAAAGAAGGAGGGGGGCAGCGCGTTCGGAGGGCCGCCCCCGTCGGGCGGGAGGATGGTTCGGGCGCGTTCCGGATCTCCGGTCTCCCCGCGCCCGCCGGCCGCAGTCCGAGCCCTGCGCTAGGCCCGCTCGGCGACCGCGCGCAGGGCCCGCAGGCGCTCGAGGTCGGCTGCGGAGCGGGCACGAACGGTGAGGACGGCGCGCGCGGCGTCGCCCGGCTTGGAGACGATGGAGAAGAACCCGAAGGTCGTGACGAGCCACATGGGTCCCTGGACGTCGGGACTCGGAGCAGACTGACAAGCCGCCGCCGCGGCGGCCGAGCCGCTCAGGCGACGCGTGAGAGCGCTGCCGCGGAGCGGGACGCGTCCTCGTAGCCGAGACGCTGGTAGGCCGACACGCCACGCGCGACGCTATCGCGCACCGAGACCTCGCTTGCGCCGCTCGCCGCGGAGGACGTACCCACTTCGGATGCGCCGCCGTTGGCCGACACCCGGTCGGCACGCTCGTCGGCATCGCGTGCGGTCTGCTCGCGCTGCGCCGCGCTCGCCTGTCGCTGCGCCTTCGCTTCCATCGCCGAGGCGGCCGAGGCCACCGAGCGATCCGCGCCCGATGGGTTCGTCGGCGCGAGGGCTGCGGCGCGCACCTGCCGCGCGCGGCGGATCGTCTCCTCGGGGGTACGCCCCTCGGCCAGCGTGATCGGGACCTCGCCGCCGATCGCGTAGAGCACGCCGTCCGGCCCCCGCTGGAAGGTGTAGGACACGGCGCCTCCCAGGCTTCCTGCGACCGCCTTGTGCGCCGCCTCGTGGGCCCGCACTTCGGAGTCCCGACGGCGCAGCGCGGCGACCTCGCGCTCCTGCTCGGGCGTGAGGTTGGCCCCCGGCGGTCCGCTCCGCGCGGGCAGGTCCCCCGAGGTGCGGGTGCGTCCGCTGTCTGCGGCGCCAGGCGTACCGGTCCGGGACGCGGCGGGACCCATCGCGCGGGCGGCGCCGATGGCGTCCGTCGTGCGACGTGCCTCCGAGGCGCCTTCGACGCCGCGGCCCATGGCGGGGGTGGAGTTGCCGCTCGCGCTGCGGGAGGGCGCGATCATGCCGGGGACGGCCGCCATCGCGGCCATGCTGCCGCTGGCGAAGTAGGTCGCCGGGCTGCACATCGAGCACGACTTGCAGACGTGCGTTCTGCCTCCGACACCGCCGATCACCGCCC
>Ga0209972_10002518_pt1 | contig 14921 bp, 28 predicted proteins | sample NOAtaG_7_FD_187302 | JGI IMG/M metagenome (GOLD analysis project Ga0209972, IMG submission 187302) | Freshwater lake microbial communities from Lake Erie, under a cyanobacterial bloom - NOAA_Erie_Diel1S_2200h metaG (SPAdes) (version 2) | ecosystem: Environmental > Aquatic > Freshwater > Lake ... | reverse complement strand
CAGCGCAAAAGACTACCGCCGCAAAGAAAAAAACAAAAAAGACTTGCGCGAAGAATAAAAACAGTTATCTTACTACTATGAACGAAAAAACAAAACTTTGGGATGTTCAGGAACAAGTCAATGGCGAATGGATAAGCATTTACTGTGCGCCTTTTGAAGATTGGAGCGAAGCAAAGGGAGTTTTTGATGAAGCTTTGATGAGTCAAAAAATGATGAATCAGGATAATCCTGTTCGTCTCATCCAAGTTAAAGAATAAAAACAGTTATCTTACCACATGGACGCAAGACAACACATCATCCGCGAAGCAGTCGAAGAACAACGCTTGATCTTTGGTTCCGAGAATCCCGAAAAGCAATGGATTCTTTCTAGCTGGGACACTTGGGAGCGCAACCCATTTTATACAGGACCAGATCAGGGACACCCCGAAGACGATTATCCTAGAGAATAAGAGGGTTGCCTAGGAAAGTTACCTAGTCCAGGCCGCCTGGCGTAGGTAAAATGCCTAAGCGCTAAAAATGAATAAAAAAGACTTGCGCAAAAGACAAAATCTGTTATCTTCTCCCCATGACCCAAGCACAATTCCACAACAAAGTTCTGGCACACTATCACGCAGCCGCGAAGAGAAAGCGCAATCATCCCATCAACGAGATGATCAAGAGCATGAAGAAGAAGATCGACAATGCGCGAAACACTAGGGAAACTCTCATACCAAAAATCGTCAAAGGCAAGGCTACTCAATATGACATTAGTGATTTTAACTTTTGCGATGGCGTGATTGATTCGCTGTCTTTGGAAGTGCTTGGACTCAACAAACTGCGCGAAGAACTTTTTGACTTGATAGACTCAAACGCTCAAGACACTGAACCTCGCTGGAATGGCCGCGAGCCATTGCGCGAAGAAGTTGATCTTGAAAAAATGCAGGAAATCTTGCACGACATGAGAGAAAGAGATTGACAGAATAAAAACCCTTGCTATCTTACCACCATGACCACCATTGAACGCACCCTAATTCAACGTGACGGCTATTCTCGCGCAGAAGCTCGCGAAGCTCTACAAGAGGCACGCGAGCGAGTCACCAACGGCGAAGACCCCGAAGAAATTCTTTATGAAGAATTTGGGCTTGAACCTGATTTTATCTTTGACTTGATTTAAGACTTTTCCTTGCTAGGGGGACAAGAGGCTCCATGCCTCGATCAAAGCTCTAAGAGCGGCGACTTACCCCTAGTAGGGAACTTACCTAGTCCAGGCCGCCTGGCCTAGGTAAAATTCCTAAGAGCAAAAAAAAGATAAAAAAGACCTTGCGGGTTTTGTTTTCTCGCTTATCTTATCCCATAACCAAACAGAACCACATCATGAACAACAACACCATCCGCAAATTCAAAACTGGCAAACTCTATCGCAACGACCGCAGCCCCGAAGCTCTTTACATGTGCGTTTCCGCTGTCACTTGGGACGACAAAGGCAACAAGAAAGCTTTTCACAACAAAAGTCTTGTTGTGCTGGATGATGCTGGCAGCGATTGCAAAGGCCACATTGTGCGCACAAGTGCCGTAAAAGAATGGAACTGGCGCGAAGTTTAATGTTGACAAGCTCCCCTTTCTCGCTTATCTTTACCCATGACACAAACCAACGCTATGAACGACCTCATCACCAAAGACAACCTCATCGCCCTTCTTCGCTCCAAGAAAGAAGCGGTCATTGAAACCCTCAACAACAAACACGTTGTTTATCTCAACAACGGAGATAGCAAAGTCAAAAGCAACGGAGTCCGCAGCTTCACCATCAAAGACATTGAACACGTTGGAACTGGCAAAGCTGGCAGAACCTACATCACTGCCAAAGTGATTGACCATGATGACGGAGATGCTGAAAAGTATCGCAATCTTCACATCGCAGGTTTGGAACTTGCTTGGGAATAAAAACAATTCGAAGAGAGAAGGCAAATAACGAAATGCCGCAAGGAACCTATACCGCCCCAGCGACAGGTTTATCCCAAACTTGCACAGTGAGTGCAAATCTCACCCTCTTCACCCTTTTTTAAAAACATGAGTGCCGAATCATCCGCCATTCTTCAAATCATAAGAGACAACGGAAGTCTTTCTTTTGATCCTGAACGTCTCGCGCTTTCTACCTGTTACGCTATCAGAGACTTGATTCGCGCAAACATTCTTTCAAACAACAACAACACTCTTACTCTATGCATCGCCTAGAAACTTCCACAACACAAGTGAACGCTGCTCTTGAATACTGCCGCGAAAACAAAGTTGACATCTCCGCGCCTGTCAAACACATTGGCAGACCTCTAATCAAGAGCATGAGCTTCAAGCAGCGGCCAAAACAAACAAAAAGAAATCTTCTAGAGAATCTCCTAAGTCGGTTTGCTTAGGTTTTGGATGGCAGGGGGGAGGGAGTTTTTTGTTCATGTGTGTTCTCCCTCTCCCCTGTTAGGAGAAATACCTATCCCAGGCCGCCTGGCCTAGGTAAAATTCCTATGCCCCACTAGAGAAAACACCTAAGCCCCTCTTGTCAAGAAAAAAATAAACAAAAAAAAGACTTGACGCGCTTTTCCCCAGCACGAACCGTGCCAAGTCCCGCGAATAAAAAAGAACAAAAAAAGCACTTTTTGCTCTTTTCTTTTCCTTGTTTTGTGATAGATTATCCCCGCATGAAAAAACAAACACAAGCCATTGATGTGCTGGTCAACCTTGTTGACTGGATGATGAACAACAACCGTGAAGCTCTCGTTCCCGCTTTTGATGCGTTGAAACTGGATGCGGACACGGTTTTTGATGCTTTTGATCTCGCCTATGGCGACGACGAAAGCGACGACATGAAAGACCATCTTGTTCCCTTGCATCGCGTGAATCAAGAATTGCGTGCAATGGGCGTTGACGTTGAAGAATAACTTGCTATCTTATCCCCATGACACCGAAACTTGCTCTTGAAATCTCTGGGGGACTTAGCTCCCCTTCCAAAATGCCAGGCTTTGCTCATAGCATCCCCGCGCAAGCTTGCAATGTCGGAAGTAAACTTCGCGCCGTTGCTGGTTCCATCTGTTCAAAGTGTTACGCTTTGAAAGGCCGTTACGTTTTCTCGAATGTAAAGAACGCTATGAGCCGCCGCCTTCAAAACTTGACTCATCCGCGCTGGGTTGATGCTATGGCGTTTCTTATCAATCGGAAAGCCAAGAAGGGCAACGATGTTTTTCGGTGGCATGATAGCGGCGATATTCAATCCTTGGAACACTTGGAAAATATCGCTAAGGTGTGCGAGGCAACGCCAACCGTTCGCCATTGGATTCCTACTAGGGAATATACCATCGTCACCGCCTACAAGGAAAAACATGGAGCATTCCCCGAAAATCTCACCGTGCGGCTTTCCGCTTATATGGTAGATGGACCACTTCCCGAAGGTGCTGCCAATCGCCTAGGCGTTACAATGTCGGGCGTTACAAGTGACCCCCAAAAAGTTTCTTGCCCTGCCTACAAGCAAGGCGGCGTGTGCGGCTCTTGCCGCGCTTGTTGGGATAAGAATCAAGCCGTAATCTTTTATCCTAAGCACTAAAAATGCTTTTCATTGTTTTCATCATCGCAATTTTAGCCTTGACAGTGAGGCATCGCTAAGAAGATTCCCTACGGGGGGCGGGAAACCGCCTCCCTTTTTAGGCGCGTTCCCTAGGGAAAATACCTAGGCCAGGCCGCCTGGCGTAGGTAAAACACCTAGCCTGGCATAGGGAAAATCCCTAAGCATTCAACTATCGTGCCAACTCTCAAAAAACTTTCGGGAAAAACTTTTGCGCCAGAGTAAAAAGACGTTGCTTTTTGTTTTTGATGGGTTATCTTTACCACGTTAACAGAAACCAACTAACCAAATAGAAAGAACAAAACATCATGTCACTCCTTATCGCTAAAAACAAAGTCTCCGCTGAACAGCTTCTCACTGTCGCCACGCCTGAAAAGACCGAATCTTTTCAGCCCATCGGCCACGCTTATCTTGTGGACCAGATGCGCGAAGCTATCGCCCGTGCTGGCTACACTGTGAAAGAAGAAGAACATGCGCTTGCTCGCATGGGTCAGCGTTACTTTGGCGGATTCGTCATCACTGGAAAGAACCTTGACGCGACTGATCGCCAGCTTGTGCTTGGCCTTCGCAACGCACACGATAAGAGCTTTGCGGCTTCTGTGTGCATCGGCAATAGGATGCTCGTTTGTGAAAACTTGTGCTTCGCCAGTGACATTAAGCTGGCACGCAAGCACACAACGAACATCTTGCGTGACATTCCTCGCGTTCTCAGTGACGCCGTGGGGCGTCTCGTCTCTCACTTCACCGACATGCAGAACCGCATTGAAAACTACAAGACGCTGGAGCTTGTGGAAGATGAAGCGGCTGGCTTGATCGTGAAGCTGGCAGATGCCAAGGCAATTCCTGCTCGTGAGGTTTACCCCATCATGCAGCAGTTCCGCACGCCGAACCATCCAGAGTTCAACGGCCAAACCTTGTGGAGCCTCTACAATGGTGTCACGGAGTGCCTCAAGGGGGGCGACCTTTCCAAGCTCCCCGCTCGGACCATGACAATGCAAAGCATCTTTGATGCTCGCGTAGGTCATCGCTCGGTGATTGAAGCGGAGATTGACGCAAGCGAGCTTGTGATGGAAGCCTAAGCAGAAACCCTACGGGGGCGGGAAACCGCCCCCTTTCTTATGTGGATGCCCTAGGGAAAATACCTAGGCCAGGCGGCCTGGGCTAGGTAAAACACCTAAGAGTAAAAAAAGAATAAAAAAGACTTGTGATCTTTTCTTTCTCTGCTACTCTTCTGAATCATGAAATACATTGTTGTTTTTGAAACCCGCTCTCGAAATGCTATCGGCTGCTTTAATCCTCACACTGTCGAGGTAGAAGCATCAAACAAAGAAGAAGCTTGTCGCTTGGCAATGGAAGCTTGTCATGCGCGAAATCTTGAAACGCGCTTTCCCATCTCCTGCAAAGAAATTGTTGACAAACAATAAAAAACAGATTAAATTCTCACCATGAACACACTAAAAGAAATCCTGCTCAATGGCGGCTATGTCACCAGCGCGGCACATGCTGAACTGAAAGACGTTTTCCCCAATCTCGTTGTTTGCGTCAAGTGGGGCGCGGCTCCACGCCAGAACGCCACGCTTGGCAAGCTCGACGCTGTGCTCGATGCTGGCGAGGCTCGCGGCGACTATGTGCGCGAAGTTTTCGTTCCCGTGAGCGCATTCGACAAATTGCGCGAAGCTCTCGGCATCACGGAAGAAGATCAACGCTCCTACTATCAGGAACTCGCAATGCAGCAAAACCTTTCTGGCTTGTCATGAAACGAGTAAAAATCTATCGCAATCTCCACAAAAAATGCCTCTCTGTGCTTCATCGCACGGAAAAAGGCTGGCGGCTTTGGAAACATGTGCCACGCATTGAAGTTTTTAATGTGGTTTTTAAAGTGTCGCAAGCTGGGCGCGAGCGGGTGCTCAGAGAAAAGCGTAAAAATGTTCATGCTTTCATTGAGGGAGACTATGCAGGCGTGACAAATGTGACCAGTTCAAACTTGCGCTTTCTTCGTTACAATCCCTACGAGGCTGGACACTTCTTTGATGCAGAGACTAAGAAACCCGCTAGGGAATCTTCTTGGGCCTTTGTCAATGAAAAAGGTATAACGGCGATCAATGTTCTGTAGGCAAAGGGGGCGGGAAACCGCCCCTTTTTTATGTCTATAGCCTAGGTAAAATACCTATGCCAGGCGGCCTGGCCTAGGTAAAACTCCTACTACACACACCTACAAACCATAGGTGTTATTATTACTCTATATAGGGTTCAATATTAAGACTCTTAGGGTTCAATATTACAGTCTCTAGGGTTCATTATTAGGCGTTATTAGGTTCAATTATTAGGAGCCTGGCGGCTCAATTATTAGGGAAAAACGCGCTCAAATTTTATTTGTGGCGCTCGCGGTAGGATTCGAACCTACGACCCGCAGATTAGAAATCTGCTGCTCTATCCACTGAGCTACGCGAGCATTTGCCCCCCTCCTTTCGGAAGGGGGCGGTTAACGAACCACCATTAACCAACTGTTTCCAAGAGTCGCAAGCCTTGACTTGTGATCTGTCTTGTGCCTTCGATGCGTAGAAGATTCATCTTGAGCAAGTGAAGTTCTGCATCTTTGCGGAGAGCTTGAATGCTGAGTCCAGTGATAGCGGAAAGCATAGTGAGCGTGAGAGGTCCGCGCTCTTTGAGAGCATTGAGAATCTGAATCTCTGTATTAGACAAACCGCGCTTGTTGATGTTAGCTTTGTGGCAGAGGCTTGCCCAATCTTCGCTAGAGAAGTCAGGGTTGTTCTTTGCCTCACAATACATTTCAATTTCTTTGGCACGCTTGACTGCGCTGCGAGCATTGCCGCGAATCGTGGTGGCGATGTCATCGAGCACGCCAGCGGCAAACTTCACACTTGGCACGCGCTTCTTAATGATGTCCTTGACCTCGCTGTTGGTGTAAGGGACAAAATCAACAACCGTGAGACGATCTTTGAATGGCGCAAACAAACGATCCATTTCAGTCGTTGCGAAGATGAAGCTCATCTGCTCAAAGTTGAACGTGTATTCCACATCTTGATAAGTGTAGTGGACGACTGTTTTCTTTTCTGTGTTAAGAATGGACAAGAAAGCGGTAACAAGTTTCTTGGGCAGTTCGTGCGCCTCATCAAAGAAGAGAATGCACTCGGTGCCTTGAATCTGTGGCATCATCTGCTCGAAGAATTGTTTTTCGCTCTTGATGCTGCTGCTGTTAATCTCGTAGAAGGTTTTCTTTGCTGCTCCACCAAGGGCGCGAGCAAACTCGGTCTTGCCGATGCCGCGCTGTCCATTGAACATGAGAAACGGCAGAATGTTTGTTGTTTTATAAGCATCAAGGTAAAAGCTGAGTTGACGCTTGATGTGATCTTGACCGACGATGTGTTTGAAGGTAGGGTTCATAATGGTGGTTCGTGTTAAGGCTTATATTGTAGCGGCTTTTTATTCCGTGTCAACATAAATCTCTGCTGGAGGGTCTGGAAGCTGCTCCTTGTCGAAGTGTGTAACACTGAATTGAATCTGCGGTTCTGGCTCTTGCTCTTCTGGAGCAGCGGTGACAATGATGGGTGCTGGAGCTTGAACGCTCACGCCATATTCGCGCAACCAGATTGCACCAACTGGAATGCTGGAATCAAGAGGGAAAAGCTCATTGAGTTGGCGAAGAGTGATGTTGACTAAGGATTTTGCGCCTGCTGGACGACCGCGTTTTGGATTTGTATTCATGGAGGTTATTAGTGTAAAATTATTGTTCGATAAAGAAACTAGAGACGCACCAACCATACTTGTCAGATAGCGCATCTGCAATGCTGTCTTCGTCTTCTGCTTCAATGACAACCGATGCTGGAAGATTAACAGCTTCGCCATCAGTGTCCCAATCAATGTAAGTGCATTTGAACTCTTTCATAAGTGTGTTAATATAATGGGTTTTTATGCTTTGTCAAGAAAATTGATGAAGTCCTCTGCTAGTATAGAAATGAGTTCTGCGACTTCTTCACGATCCAAACGCAAAGCGTCCCACAATTTAATTCTGCTTTTTTTAAACTCTTCGTCATCGCCTTCAAGCGCAAGAATGATTTGTTCGCCGCTTAAATCTCCAGTGCTGCTAAGAAAGTGGCTGGCGGCAAGAGTGAGAGCTTCGTTGTAACGTGGATGGTTTTCGTGGTTCATAGTGGTGTTAAGATAATGGATTTTTATGCTGGTGTCAAGTTGTTTTTCTCAATCCACTCGTTGATGAAATTGAGTGCGGCGTCCTCGGTGCTGAATCCGTAAACTTCCAGCGTGTTGCCGCGCTCGTCGCTTTCGGAAACTTCCCACTCGTTAGAGTATTCGTTCCAGTAGGGGGAGAGATCAATTAGTGTTGTCATGGCAATAATATAAGGGGTTTTTATTCCTTGTCAAACTGTTTCTTCAAGTCTCCCGCTTTGCTTCATCCAAATCAACAAATCAATTTGTGCGATGCTCATGTAAGGAAACTCAGACTGCGCCAAGTTCAAGAATACTCGCTCCAAGAACAAATATTTTTCGCCGCTAGGAGTGGAAGGGGGAGCGTCAACTCCCTTATCGCGCATCCATGCCAAGATGTGCGTGTCCAGAACGGCGCACTCGCATTGACTGCGCGTGTGAAGCAAAAAGAAACGTGCGGTCTTAGGTCCGCAACCATGCACATTCATGAGGTCTTGCAATGTGGCAGTGCGCAAATCAAGAGACAAAGACTGCATGATTGCTTTGGTGAGCCTGCCATACTGACCAATCTTTGCGGCAACAAGAGCGTTGTGAACGCCAGTTTCCCCAAGTTCGCGCAGATAATCAAAAGGATTTTGTTCTTGGTTTTTTGCTTTACTCAAGAGGCGAGACAAGCATTGGCTGGCATAGTCGCTATTTTTTCCTGCTACAAACAAGGAGAAAAGCCAGAACGATTGGAGTTCTGCGCTTGTGCGATTGAAGTTAGTGATGTTCTTGGGGTCAATGTGGTTCATAGCAACAATATAATGCAATAAAAACTCCCGTCAAATGATTTCACATTCTTTTTTTAACGCACGAATAATTTCATTCTGCTCTGATTTGGTGCAACCGAGTTGTTTTAAATGTTTTTTAATGCGCGAGTAGGTGCGCAGACGCGCCAAAACACCAAAAATACTCTTGTGGTAATTGAGCTTATTTGGCGAAATGTCGCTCATTTTTTATTTGCTTTAATAACGCTCACATTTATTACGGCAAAAATCATTCATAATTGGCTCCCAAGGTAGGGGTCGAACCTACGACATCAAAATTAACAATTTCGCGCTCTACCTCTGAGCTACTTGGGATTATTAAGAAAAATCGCGTTCATAAATTGGTTGCGGCTCTGAGAATCGAACTCAGGTTGCGAGCTTATGAGACTCGCCAGACTACCAAGCCTAGCCAACCGCTATGAGTTAATGCTGTTACGCTTTTCTCCCCAAACTATACCCAACTTTCGCCGCTGGTCAAGAGAAAAATTGCTCAAATTATGTAAAACACTTTCTGCGCCAAGTTTAAATGCAGTATTTAATGCCTGGGCCATTTGTTTTGCTTCTTCTCTAGTGCCGCAAACAACTCGGCGTTCCTCTGAATTGTCGCAAACAATGTATTTGCCGCTGTTTGATTCAAAAATTTTATACTCATCAACTGGAAAGAACGGTGGAATTGTAATGTGTTCCTCATCTTCCTCTAAGCTCTCCCACGCTAGAGAGAATGCATCGCCCCTTTTGTTTTTGCAGCGACTGCATTTTTTTTCTTTTGTTGCGCGATGAATGTATTCTGCTGGCGCTCCGCAGAGCAGTGTGCTGCATCTCATAAATGTTCTTATTTGGGTGAGAATGGTTCAAAAATTCTTTATTTGGCTGAAAAGCGTTCAAATTTTATCAACGCTTCTCTCTATATTATAGAGGGGGAAACTCTTTTGTCAACGCATATTAAACAAAATCTCGCTCAAGAATCACAAAAGTATCAACAATCAGTGGCCAAACGGTTAAAAATAGTGTTTTACCCTGTGCAAAAACACACTTTTTGGGTTGTGGTGGTATTTTTATGATTTTTGGCGGGGGATTTTGCAGCGAAATTTGGGCCGTTTTGATTAAAAAAGGGCAATATTTAATACATTTAAATTGCCGTGGAAGCTTTCTCCACCATTCTAATAACAAATCTCATCAAAAATGTTTGTTTTCTCTTCTATGTTTATCCCTTATATGTTTCTTACATCTATCTTGTATTCTACCTATACAGTGGTCAGTGAGCTTGGCACTATCTTACCCTTTAAAATCCAAACGCCCACAAGGGCATTTCTCCTTGATAATCAAGGAAAAACTCAGTCCTTCTTGGCACCAAAATTCTTTCTTTTCTTAGGGCGATATTTGGGCTTTTTGCGGCTATAAACTTTGTTGTTTTGAGGGAGTTTTTGAGGCTCTAAACACCGCAAGCATTTACTCAATTCAGACTCTCTTTCTCTCTTGCTTGTGAACCAGTAGGTTAAAAATTTACAAAGTAGCTTTCCTAAAAATTTCATTTGTTGTTTTAATTGGTTTATAATAGCATTATAATATTACACAATGCGGCAAAAATGTGGAGATTCATTAAGAAATCATTACAAATTGCGCCAGGATGTTTTTTTTCGGGTGTTTTAAGGCATTATTTATTATCTAATCTTTTCTCCTTGATGCTGCCAAACAGATTAAAAACAATAAAATTCCGCCAAAAATTGCCACACATACAGACTCGATTGAGTGTTCAGTTTCTTTTCTTTCGCGAGAAACATTCGAATGGGGAACGATTCGAATATTGGAGTGGTGAGGCATGTTCATATCTTTACTCCAAGCAAAGATTCTCTTCCGTCATTCTTTGAAAGATGAAAGCTCGCACGCTTTCAAGGTTTCTAACTGTTTCAGAGTTTAAATCATTATTATATTTTAAATCATGGCGAAGATTTTCGAGCGTTTCGTTCACAATCATGCGCCATTTCCAGCCGTCAAGGGCTGTTTGATGCTCTCCAGAGTCTTGCGGCAGTTCAAATTCAAGAGTTGCTTTCATGTTTTTATTATAGTGATTGCCTCAAGTTAGTCAAGAGATTTTATCATGATTTTTAAGGTGTTCAGCCATTTTAATCATTGCTTCTGCCAGTAGCAAAGCCATGTCTGGAGGAATAAATTCCATTTCTCCATCACTTTTTTGCAAGCAAACACAGTCTAAACCATCAGGGTCATCGCAAACAATAAATGTTTTTATTGGCGGGTCAGTAGTGTGGTCAAAGATTTCGTATTTGGGGGAGAGGGAGTATTGTTTCATTTGTTTTCTTTCCATTTAAATTCAACTTCTTTAGTTCCTGCGACAATTTGCCACTCTGCAAAACCTTTGTCAACAAGTTCTTGCCGCCAAGAGTCTGAACAAATGCACCAACTAAGCACGCCTCCAAAAATCAGTGCCATTGTTGCTACCATCGCAAAAATAATAGGACTATCTTCGTTCATTGATCTATTTGTTTTTTAACAGTTTTAGGAATTAAACACCAGCATCCTTGAGAGTCTTGAACGATTTTCCACTGACAGGTTGCTTCTGCGCCAAGAAAGATGGCATTTTCAGCATATTCGCCAAAGTAACGCAAGCTGATCATGGAATCATAGGGGCGAAATGCGTCATTGATTCTGCTCAAAGAAGCGTTCTCATTGAGTTTAGAGAGAGCTTTGGTCGGCTGTTTGTTCATGCTCTCATTATGGAGAGGTCTTGGCCGCTGTCAAGATTTTTCTCAATATATTATTCCAGCGTGCTAAATCTACCTCTCGAACTAATTACTCTATCAACTTCAAAAGTGATATATTTTAAACGCTCCATTGTGCGATTAAAAAATGGCGTATGCGTAATCACTTCAAGAGTGTATAAGCCATCTGCTGATGCATAATTTGATAAATCATTAATAGTTAATGTTAAATTTTGAGGTATGTTTGTAGCTTCGTCTGTTTGGTTGTAATAAGAACCAAATTTTATTTCGGTTCCGTCCACTATTTTACCTTTAGTTCCAAGAACTTGATTGCCTTTATAAATCTGGATAAAGGTATGAGAATCGGGATATAAGTGATTAAATTCAATAATAATAGAAGGAATGCGATCAATAAAAACCTGTTTAGGTGTGATGTTATTTATAGTGGCAGAAGCTAATGGCCAAATTTCTATTTTAGGCTGCGCTAGAACAGTATCAGGAACATTGTAGGATGAATAACGAACAAATGTAAAAGTTTGTTCTCCATTGCCTGAACTTATTGTTGGTGAAGTAAGCTGATGATACAATGGATTTAAATTATATGTTCCGTTTGTAAGATTGCTTTCTTCAATCAAATATTGTTCTCTGTTAAGAGAAGAGTATGTTTTTGCATCATAATTTTTACCTTGAACATTAAAATATATATATTTTGTTGTTAATTCATTACCCGCCAATCCTTGAACTTGTATATTAACAGCAAACGGACGATCTGCGCGAGTGCGTTTAACATAAGTTAAGCTATTCGCTTCACCTTTTAAGTAAGGGTCTTCCGAAACAATGTCAACAACCACTTGCGGGTTATAAGTTCCAACTATTTTAGTGTCAAGCAAATAAATATTATTGTCCCATGCTGTGCCGCGAGCAAAGAGTTCAAACATTGCCCCTTCTTTGTTTATTTTTAGCGGAGTTATGTATTTGCCGCTTTTTTCATCAATAAATGTGTCGTAAATTTGTCCAGTGGATAAATCGGTTTGACGCACCCAAGATTCCGTGTTTTGTGCGAGCAATGATACAGTGAGCAAGCAAAAAAATAATATTTTCATTTTAATCTCGGATGACTTTTATAGAGGCTTCTGGGTTGCTTTCACCTTCAATTGCTAAATTGCCAAGATTAAAAATAATTGAACCAGTTGGAATTGGCGGGTCTTTTTGATACTCTCCTAAAATATTAAAAACTCCATTTGGTTTATGCGCGTTTCCCTCTCCACTCCATTTCAAAACAATTTCAATCGGATGATCGCTTGATTGAAAAACAGCGGCAGGATAAATTAATAGTGTTTGTATCGGAGATAGATTAAAATCTTGAATATTGCGAAACTCAAGCAATCCAGCTTTTTCAAATTCTTTTGCACTACTTGAAACGGAGGCTTTTAAGTGAAATTGACCACCATTACCAGTTATGCCAGAATAACCTTGAGCACCTAGCGTATCGCCTTTAGCTTGAATACCATAAAAAATAAATCTATATGAATTTGATAATGTGTAATCAATTTGAAATGGAACCTTAGTAGCGATTCGTGAGCCAATACTTATGCCAGGCGCTCCGAGCAAAATATCAGCATAAGCTGTTGTGACGCTTGCTGTCAGTAAAAAAAATAACGTAAGCAATGTTTTCATAATTTTATTTTTTCTTCCAAGATACTATTTTATTTAAATACTTTTTGCGTTTTGAACACCCACACTCTTTGAGGTTAAACCAAGATTTAAACTTTTCTTCTGTGATGCCAAACTTTGTTAGCACGTTTTCCACCAAGTCTCCCAAGCCAGTTTCCTCAACAACATCGAGCGAAATGTTTTGAGCTTCAAGGTCTTTGATGACCTCATCCATTTCTTTTTGAATTTTTAAGTTTGCTTGTTGCTCTTCTGGAGTCATGTTAAAGATTGTTAACGAAAAATTCGCGATAGTTTTTAACTTCGCGGCTGTTTAATTTCTTACTATCATTATAATCATGATACATGATAAAATCCACACTTTCTGCATGTGGCAAAGCAAAAACATGACCAAATTCATGCAGTGCGGACGATCTTAGATCATATCCAATGCCAAGCGTTTTGCGCCAGCCACCAACATGCCATTTTTCGCGACTGTCAAAAGAGATTTCCCAACGACGAGGGTTTCGAAAAGCGCGGCACTCTGCGATTCTGTTGGGGTTGAGTTTTTTATCTATTTTTTGATCAAAGCAGATGCGTATTTGAAGTTCGCCGCTTCCTTCTTTTAGCTCTACTAATCCTTTCATGCAAAGATTCCACTCGTTCGTAGCGTGGCGGATAGCAGAAAGAATTTGCTCATGGGATAGGTTCTTTGGCTTCCAGAGAGGTAAATAAGTCCAGTGAACAATGTCGCTCATGAATTTATTTACACTAATAATGTTGAAAATAGTGCCGATAGCCAGGCTCGAACTGGCAAGGAGTTTCCTCCAGCAGATTTTAAGTCTGCTATGTTTACCTGTTTCATCATATCGGCATTTCAAAGATCAAAAGTTTTTTAACTTCTAGCGGCGAACCGCCTTGTAACAACTCTATTATGCCTTGGCTTTAGTGTTTGTCAAAGGTATTTTGACAAATGTTTGTAGCAAAGAAATTTATAGCCTTCTGGAGTGGGCGTGCCTCCACTAACGGGATTGATGCAGTCGTCGCTGTCGCAAAGAGCCGTGAATCCTTCTTCGCATTGCTGGCAGTGAGGACAGCCAAAGATTTCCGCTCCCTCAATAAAAGGATGGGGAGCGACTAGTTTTTCCGCTGGGAAATTAAATATAATTTTATCGCACGAACGGCATTGGAATTTGTTCTTCATAGTGTATTATCTTTTGAAAGGAGTTTTTATGATTATTCTCGTCACTGGCAAAAGCGGAGCAGGCAAAACATATTTCTGCAAGAGATTCTTGGAGCAGTGTTACGCTGCGCATTTTAATAACGATTATATTCGTAACCTCACTAAAAATCAAGACTTCTCAATGGAAGGCCGCATTCTCGCGGCAAAAAACATGAGAAAAGCTATTGATGAAAGCGATGCTAGAGTGAAACTGGTTGATATGATTTGCCCAACAAAAGAATTGCGCGAAATCATTTCTCCTGACACAATCGTTTACATCAAAACAGATTGCCCGTCAAAATATAGCGACACTGATGCTCTTTATCAAGAGCCGTCAATTGAAGAAGCAAAATACTTCTTTAGCTGCTATACTCGCAAGACTGATCAGCTTGTTGATCGTGTTGTGTATTGGCTTCAAAAGGGCCATCACTAAGCTCTTCTGCGCCTTCGATTTCCCAAGGTTGAATGGGAAGATACTCGTATTCGGTATTTTGGTCGTTGTTGTTCATAATTTATTGATTTAAAAGTTCACTATTCTCAAAAATATTACCAATTACTTCATTATGCTCTTGCGCCAACATTGCAACATTATCCCACTCTTCGCATGGATAATATTTAATTTTAGTATAAAAAATCCAAAAAGTATCAAAGCCAACAACGCAAATTTGTGGCCCATCATTTAAGCAGATACCAGAAACAATGTCGCCTTCGTAAATGTCTTTTCCATGTTTGTCCTGCAAGCCAGTGTATTGTTG
>Ga0209972_10002511_pt1 | contig 14961 bp, 15 predicted proteins | sample NOAtaG_7_FD_187302 | JGI IMG/M metagenome (GOLD analysis project Ga0209972, IMG submission 187302) | Freshwater lake microbial communities from Lake Erie, under a cyanobacterial bloom - NOAA_Erie_Diel1S_2200h metaG (SPAdes) (version 2) | ecosystem: Environmental > Aquatic > Freshwater > Lake ... | reverse complement strand
TTCGAGCAGGGTCTCCGGCAAATGCCTGACGGCACGCACGGACGCTGCCAGGGCTGTCTGAGCAAAGTGATGACGTGAAAGCGACGACTCGTCGGGGGGCTCGACTTTCGTACGGAAGCTGCTGCCCTGAATGACCATCGCCTCGCCATGGTGCTTCAACGCCTCCAGTCGATGTTCGGGCAGAATAATCAACTGATTCCGATCGTAGCAGCGTACGTGGCAGGCTGCGACAACACCATTGGCCATGACTTTGACTCGAGTACTGTCTGCTCGAATCATGACAGGCGCCTGCACCCTGCAACCATCATTTCAGCTTCGTACACAGGCACCGGCCAAACCGGGCAGCATCAGGAACTGCGGCAACTGCCCCCTCCCAAAAAAACAATTTCCTCAACAAACCTGCCTCCGGGATTTCTGAATTCCTTACGTTTCGCCCCAGGCTTCTGTCTCCCCTGTCGCAGCTCACAGCTGGAAAACGATCTGGTTTGGTCAGGCAGATCCTGCGATAAAGCCTCAGCTGCAACTGGTTACTCACGTCAGGTACGTTCCTGCGGCACCGCCGTTTCACCAGCCCGGCACCGGATTTCCCATGGCCTCACTTGTCGAACAACTGACCGCTCGCGGACTGCTCCGACCTCCCGCCTTCCTGCCGGCCAATATGCTTTACGAAACACGTATGGGCTCGGTCGCCTACGGCGTCGCATCAGAAACTTCCGACTGCGACGTCTATGGCTTTGCCATGCCCCCGCGCGACCAGCTGTTCCCGCACCTCGCCGGTGAAATCGCCGGCTTCGGTAAACCTCAGCCACGCTTCGAAATCTTTCAGCAGCACCACGTCCGCGATCCACTCGCCGGAAACGGCAAAGGCTGCGAATACGACTTCACCATCTACAGCCTGCCCCGCTACTTCACACTCTGCATGGAATGCAACCCCAACCTCATCGACTCGCTCTTCACCGCACAGGAATGCATCCTGAAACTCACCCGAGTCGGCAGTCTGGTGCGCGAGCGACGGACGCTGTTCCTGCACAAAGGCGTCTGGACCAGATTCAAAGCCTATGCCTACGCACAGCTGCACAAAATGCAGTCAAAACAGCCGCAGGGAAAACGGGCCGCACTCCGCGAACAATACGGCTTCGATGTCAAATTCGCGTATCACGTCGTGCGACTGCTTTACGAATGCGAACAGCTGCTGCTGCACGGTGAACTCGACCTCCGCCGCGATCGCGAACACCTCAAAGCCATTCGCCGCGGCGACATCTCCGAAGCCGAAATTCGCTGCTGGGCCTCCGAAAAAGAAAAACAGCTCGAGCATGCCTGCCTCCACAGTCGCCTGCCCGAACAGCCGGATGTTCCCGCCATCCGACAACTGCTCCTCGAATGCATCGAAGAACACTACGGCTGCCTCGACCAGATCATCGCACGCCCCGATGCCGCAACGCAGTCACTCCACGAAATCAGCCGTATCATCGCCCGCTGGCAACACGCTCGGCCGGCCGAGGAACCAAACGCATGACAGATCCGCTGACGTGGCAGTTCTGGCAGCAATGGACCACTGCACCACACCCCTCCGACGTTCTGCTCTCACTGCAGCACTCCGGCCAGCTCGCGCTGCTCCCCGAACTCGCAGCACTCCAGGAGACTCCGCAGGATCCCCACTGGCACCCGGAAGGCAATGTCTGGGTGCACACACTGCATGTCTGCAATCAGGCCGCAGATATCAGCCGCCGCGACAGCCTCAATCCGCAACAGCAGGAAGAACTGCTGCTGGCCGCACTCTGCCACGACCTCGGCAAACCCGCCACAACTGTCTTCGAGCAGGGACGCTGGAAAGCACCAGGACACCCGGCTGCCGGAGTCCCCGTGACCGCACAGTTCCTGCAGAAAATTCAGGCTCCCGCACAGCACATCGCCACCGTCCTGCCACTGGTCGCCGAACACCTCGTACACGCCAGCCCCGCACTCGGCCACAAAGCCATCCGCCGACTGCTCGCTCGACTGCACCCCGCACCGCTCACTCAGCTGATCCGCCTGATCGAAGCAGATCTCGGCGGACGCCCGCCTCTGCCCGCCGGACTGCCACCGGCCGTCAAAAAGTTCGCTGCTGCTGCGCTCACAGTCGCAGCCACAAGTCCGCCGCAGCCACCCGCTGAAGTACCGCCCCCGCTGATCCTCGGAAGACACCTGATCAAACTCGGTTACCAGCCCGCACCCTGGTTTAAACAGATACTCAAAACCTGCGAAACAGCACAACGGCAGGGGGCGTTTCAGAATGAAAATCAAGCCCTCTCGTGGCTCAGACAGCTGCTGGAAACAAATCCCCCCAGCCGCCAGCCCTCAATTCTGCCCCCGCAGTGATGCCGCAGTCACACTGCCCGACCGCTCCAGCAATTCCGCCGGCAACCCGCTCAACATCAGATCTCCCCTCGTGCGTTTTGCTGCAGCAAACCGTCTCCGCCCCACGCGAGCGTTGTGTTGCTGTTGCTCGTGCCCTCCCCGCCGCTGCGGCGCGGCAGAACAGCAGCCACGCCCCGCACCCGCGGACTCCCGTCCGCGGCTCGCCTGCCACACACCGCCCCTGTGCGTTTCCCTTCGCGGCTTCGCGGCTTCGCGTGAGCCCCCAACCCCCAACCCCTAACCCCTAACCCCGCAGTGATGCCGCTGTCACGCTGCCCGAACGCTCCAGCAATTCCGCCGGTACCCCGCTGAACATCAGTCGCCCGCCCTCCGACGCCGCATCCGGCCCAAGATCCAGCACCCAGTCCGCCCCACGCAAAACTTCCAGATTGTGCTCAATCACCACCACCGAATGCCCCCGGCCACACAGTCCACGCAGATGCCGCATCAGCATCGCAACATCCAGAGGATGCATCCCACTCGTCGGCTCGTCCAGCACAAACAGTGTCGCCGGCCCCCCGGCACCCGTTAACTCCGTCGCCAGTCGCGCACGCTGGTTTTCTCCCCCGGAATATGTGCTTGTCGGCTGCCCCAGCTGCAGATAGCCCAAACCCACATCGCAGTACGTTGATAACGCAGCACTCAATACCGGAAACTCCGAAAACAACCCCCGCGCTTCATCCACTCGCATCTGCAGCACTTCCGCCACAGAATGACCGCGAAACCGAATCGAATTCGCCAGCCCGCCGAACCGAGTTCCGCGACAGGCAGCACAAACCACCGCCGCCTGCGGAAAAAATGCCGTGCGCACGCTGCGACTGCCCAGACCCAGACACTCCCCACAACGACCACCACCCGCATTGAAACTAAAAAACTGCGCCCCCAGACCGCGCGCCCTGGCCTCGCGAGTCTTCGCGTACAGTCGACGAATCTCCGTCCAGATCGGCCCCAAAGTCGCCAGACAGGACCGCGCTGAACGACCAGGCGGAGACTGATCAATCGCTACCATCCGCTGCAGCGACTGCCAGCCACTTACACCAGCACACCGCACCCGCTCAGCCGCCTGCCGCTGCTGCTCACCACTGAGCCCCTCCTGTCCCACAACTGCCGCAAGAAATGGCGCCAGCGTCCCCCGCACCAGTGAACTTTTCCCCGATCCGCTCACCCCGGAAACCACCGTCAGACAGCCCAGCGGAAGCTCAGCCGTCACAGACTGCAGATTGTTAAGACAGGCTCCCTCAATCCGCAGCCAGCCACGCTCTCCCGGCTGTACCGCGCCCGCCCCGGCCACACCACCGCCAGTCGCTGTTCCCCCAATCTGCTCTGCCCGAGTCCTCAGGAAATGACCGGTCGGAGTCTCTGCCAGAGTCCGACAGTCCGCCGGTGTTCCCGCAAACAGCAATCGCCCGCCGTCACCACCCGCACCCGGACCAATATCCAGCAGCCAGTCCGCCGCCAGCATCACCTCCGCATCATGCTCCACCACAATCACCGTACACCCCTGATCACGCAGCCTGTACAGTGCACTCAGCAGCCGCTGAGTGTCCCGGGGATGCAGACCGGCCGTCGGTTCATCCAGCACATAATGCGCTCCATGCACTCCCGCCGACAAACTGGATGCCAGCCGCGCTCGCTGATACTCCCCACCCGACAGCGTCCGCGCCGGTCGATCCAGCGTCAGATAACCCACCCCAATCTCCTCCAGACACCGCAGCCGCGACTGCAGCTCCGGCAGAGTCCGCTCAGCCACTAAACGCCCCTCGCGCGAGACAGACTCCCCACCCGACAACAAACGCTCAACCCAGCCCTCAACCAGCGCCAGCGCCTGCACCACCGACAACCGACAAAATTGCGGCAGTGTCGTTCCAAGAAACTGAATACCCCGCGACACCGGATTCAGTCGCTCGCCCCCGCAGCCACCACACACCGCCGCCTGCAGCATCAGCGTCGACTCGTCATCCTCCGACACCGCTGTCCCCAGACCGCGACATTCCACACACGCCCCACGGGCCGAAAAATGACTCAGACTGGCAGGCTCAGGAGTCGGAAAACTCAGACTGCAGTCGGGACAGACAAAACGCGTACTGTAAAAAGTCTCACGCCACTCACCCGCTGACTCGTAACTGATCAGACAGGTCCCCTCACTCTCCCGACACGCCAGCTCAATCGATTCCCGCAGCCGCCCGGCTACCCCCTCCTTGATCACAATCCGATCCACCACCGCCTCAATACTGTGCTGTCGCCCCGGTGACAACGGCGCCGCTTCAGTCACATCCAGCAGCTGACCGTCAATCCGCACCCGCACAAAACCATTCCGCACGATCCGCTCCAGCACCTCCGCATGAGCCCCGCGGCGCTGCCGGACCATTGGAGCCAGAACCATCAGACGCGTTCGCTCAGAAAGCTCCAGAACCTGCGACACAATCTGGTCCACCGACTGCTGTCGCACCGGTCGCCCGCAGCCTGTGCAGTGCACCGTTCCCGCTCGCGCATACAACAGCCGCAGGTAATCGTGAATCTCAGTCACCACCGCCAGAGTACTGCGGACAGGAGCCGTGGCCACACGCTGATCCACGCTGATCGCCGGAGCCAGGCCGGTGATCTCATCCACGTCCGCCCGCGGCAACTGCTGCAGCAGCGAACGCGTGCGAATCGAAATACACTCCAGATAACGCCGCTGACTCTCAGCAAACAAAGTGTCAAAAACCAGCGAACTCTTGCCGGAACCACTGACACCCGTCACCACGGTCAGGCGACCAATGGGCAGGTCAGCATCCACGTTCTGCAGATTATGAGTCCTCGCGCCGCGAATCCGCAGCCAGCGGACAGAACCAGCCGACAGCGGTCCCGCAACACCGCCCACGGAATCAGAAAACTCTGACAGCATAACAGCCATATCCCGCTGAAACTGACACAGCCGTCAGGCAGACTGCGCCGGGGGCCGAGCACACGGAGTGTAGCCGATACCCCCCAGGCGGGCCAGACTGCCCATGATGTGGTCCGTGACCTCCGCCAGCAGCTCCGGACTGCTGCGACGCCCCTGCCACGGAGTTAAGTCCAGCGGCTGACCAAAAATCAGACGCACCCGCGCTCGCCGAAAAAAGACCCAGACCATCGAACCTGACCGCGGAGCATTCTGGATGAAAATCGGAATCACCGGCACCGCAGCCTTCAATGCCAGCCAGGCCACACCTGTATCACCCGCCAGCAGCCGGTCATTCGGAGTCTCCCCGTTCAGACGCCCCTCCGGAAACAAACCCAGCAATCGCCCCTGCTTCAATCGCTCCAAAGCCTGCCGCACCGACTGCATATCCCGCCCGTTACGGTCCACAGGGATGCACTCCATCGCTCGACAGACCCAGTTCACAAACCCCGGCAGCTCAAAATACTCCCGCGCCGTCAGATAACCGATCACTCGCAAATGCGGCCGCCTGAAATGAATAAAATGACGAGCCCACAGGAGCACTGGATCCACCGGGCTGGTGTGGTTCGAAACGATAATCGCAGGGCCTGCCTCCGGAATCGTGCATGTCCCACTGTGCTCCACACTCACCAGCAGACTGCGATGCACACGCGCGATCTGATAACAGACCCACGCACGCCAGCCCGCTCGGCCCTGACGAATCCCCCAGGCCACAGCGCACCCCGCCAGCAGCATTGCCAGTCCCGCACACACCAGCAACATCGTCACTGAATCACCCATCCTGCCGACCCCCTGCTGGCAACTGCCCTGCACCACGCACCACGGCCCGCCAGCATCCCTTCCTACTCTTTTCACGCCTCAGAGTCAAATCCGCCGAGCCCTGCTGAGTCTGGCAGGAAATGCCGCAGAATTCAGCCCATGCACTTCGCTCACCCACGAACTGCCCGACGACACCCTCATCTCTGTAGACGAACTCAAAATCGTCTGCTACCCTCCGCCGTCCCGGCTGGTCGCACTACCTCCGGGACAGGACACGATGTCCCCGGTTACTATCTGTTGTTTCGCGTGTCTGCAGCAGGGATTCGCTGCACAAAAAGCTGCCCTCACAGCCCACGAAGACACGCCACTCGACAGACCTGCAATCTTCGGTGCAGTTCGTTCTTATCGGCACGGAGGCCGGTATGGCAGTCAGACGTACAGCTCAACAGAACCCGGCAGAGGGCAACGACGATCGCCCTCGTCTGGAGGCGTCACGCACTCAAATTCGCTGGCTCATCCGCCGCGATATGGATGACGTACTCGCTATCGAACGATCCAGCTTCCAGTTCCCCTGGACTGAGGAAGAATTCCTCTGCTGCCTCCGTCAGCGCAATTGCATCGGCACCGTCGCTGAACTGGATCACCGCATCGTTGGATTCATCATCTACGAACTGCACAAGTCCCTGCTGCGAATCCTAAATTTCGCCGTCGCCCCCGATGTCCGACGCAACGGCGTCGGTCGGCAAATGGTGCAGCGACTGATCGACAAATTGTCGCAGCAGCGACGCAGCGAAATCGTACTTGAGGTGCGTGAAACCAACGTCCCCGCCCAGCTGTTCTTCGCCGCCAGTGGCTTCCGTGCCGTCACCGTTCTGCGCGGACACTACAATGATACCAGCGAAGATGCCTACTACATGCGCTACTGCCTCAATCCCGAAACGTCTGCGTCGTTCGTGCCTCGCAACCGCATTGCCGATATGGACGCAGCCTGATCAGAAGTTCTGATTCAGGCTGCTGCTGTCAGCCAATGAATTCCGGCACAACCAGTCGCGGAATCACACCACTGTCGTAGCCACGTCGCAGCAGCAGACGCACTGCCTCACGACCACGCGGCCCAAAATCAACCGTCCAGTCGTTGACATACATGCCCACAAATCGGTCTGTCTTGGCGTGATCCAGGTCGCGACCGTATTTCATGGCGTGCTGCAGAGCAGGCTCCCGGTTCGCCAGACCATACTCAATGCTCTGCTTCAGCAGCGCCGTCACTTCCAGCATCGCCTGCTGACCAAGATCCCGGCGGATAGCATTGCCTCCCAAAGGCAGAGGTAATCCCCCCGTCTCGTCGTACCACCACTTGCCCAGATCAACGATCAGCTTCAGGCCCTGAGTGGCATATGTCAGCTGCCCCTCGTGGATGATCAGGCCGGCGTCGTACTTCCCCGCAGCGACCAGATTCAAAATCTCGTCGAACGGCTCAACCGAGTATTCAAAAGTGTCGCCCAGCAGCAGCTTCAGCGACAAAAACGCACTGGTCAGCGTCCCCGGGACCGCAATTCGACGGCCCCGCAGATCAGCAATTGACAGGCCTTCCCGAGCCACCACCATCGGGCCGTAGTTGTCCCCCATGCTGGCACCGCAGGCACACAATGCATACTTGTCGTCAATGAACGCAAAACCGTGAATACTGACGGCCGTCAGTTCCAGTTCCCCGCCAAACGCACGGCGATTCAGCGTCTCAATGTCCTGCAGCTCATGCACAAAACGATAGCGACCGGTGTCAATCGCGTCATTCGCCAGTGCATGAAACATAAAGGCGTCGTCCGGGTCAGGACTGTGGCCCACGCGAATCAATTGTTTTTCAGCATTCATTCCGGCTGCTTCTTCCATCTTTTATTCAAATTCCACACAGAAACCGCGTGATTCTAGCCAGACCGGCACTGCAGTCGAGCGAGCCCGGGCAATTCAGAATGCTCCCCAGATCGGTTAACCGCTGCCGGGTTGCACGATCCGCCCGTGCACCCCCCTCCGAACCGCCCATCCCACCGCAAATTAACGCTTTCGCCCCTCACCCCGCCATTCCCGCACCAGGATCTCGATCTTCCCAGGCGTCGGAATTTTGTCTATCGTCCTGACAAAGACTCATGACCAGGGCAGGTCAGAGCTTCCGCAATCGTCGAAGGATCGAAGGTTATGACACTGTCGAAGGTACAAAGAAGTGGCTGGCTGCTGAGCGGACTGTGTGTCATTGCAGGCTGCGGTGGTGGTGAATCCGGACAACCCGCAGCCGTCACACCTGCCGCCACAACCACCGCCACGGAAAATCCCTCGTCCACTGCCCCCCAGTCAGTCCCCGCCGCCCCGGTCTCCGCCGATGCTTCCCAGTCGGCCGTTCGGCAGGCCACGCTGACCAAAACACCGGGCACCGCCGGCGCTGCGGACACCGAGCAAAAAGCCTCTGGAAAATCAAAAAACGCCCCCGCTGCCGCTCCTGCAGACGAAGCCGCCACAACACTCAGCGAAATCCAAAAACTCCGAATTTCTCCAGTCCCAAACGACCTCGAACAGGCCCGCAAAGTCCGTCGGGAACGCAATGAACGCATCGTCGAAATGGCCACTCGCGTCATTCGCCTGACCATGACGGACGAATCCAAAAAACCTCAGTTCCAGGCAGCCGTCGGCCAGCTGCTGGAAGCCCGCTTCCAGAATGCACTTGCCGGAGATGACGAGGACATCGACATCTTCTGCTCAGATGTCCAGGCACTCAGCGAGCGGGACCCGAAATCCGCCGCCGCCGCCGAGGGCGTCTACTACATGGCCCGCTTCGCACACACTCGAGCAGGCCTCGTGGGATCCACTCAGCCGGTCTGGTTCGAAACACTCTCCCGCTGGGCGCGCGAATTCGCTGACCGCTTTCCGGAACAGCAGAATCGAGCCGCGTCGCTGCTGTTCGGAGCCGCCCGCAGCTGCGAACTGCACGCCGACGCCGCACAGGATCTCGAACTGCGTCCCAGACTGCTGACCGAAAGTCGCCTCTGCTACGCCGCACTCTCCGAAAAATTCTCCTCCACCGAACAGGGGCAGGAAGCTGCCGCCTCGCTCCGCAGACTGTCTGTCGTCGGACAGAAACTCACTCAGTTCACCGGTCCCACCATCGATGGCGGTCAGATCTCAGCCGAAGATTTCCGCGGCAAAGCCACCCTGATCTACTTCTGGGATTCCGAAAACGAACTCTTTGCTGAACAGTTTCTGCCAGCCATCAATGCCGCTCTGGCAGCCGCCACCGGTGAAAAACTCCGAGTTGTGGGGGTTGCCATGGATGAGGAAGAAGGTCGACTCAACCGCTTCCTCGATATGCATCAGGTACCCGGCCAGCAGGTGTTCTTCCCCGATGCCGAACAGCGTTCGTGGAACAGCCCCATCGTCACCTGGTGGGGACTGGCTCGCTGCCCCTCCATCTGGCTGGTGGATGGCACCGGCAAAGTCGTGTCCACCAGTGTGTCACCGAAAAACCTGACAGTGGAAGTGAAAAAACTGGTTCGCTGAAACCAAACCCGACAAAAAACTGCCTCAAAAGGAAGCTGCCCAGCGAACTCCCACGACGTTCATATCCGGCAGCCGGTTGACCGTAAAATTTTCGGACGGCCTGCCTGCCCCAGAATCATTGAATGCATAAGCCTGAGACTGCTGGTCCGGACGCCCCAGCAGACTCAGACGCGCTTCCCCCGACAGCAGCAGTTCGCTCTCCACATACCAGCCTGAAACGTGATCGCGACCATACTCGTCGTTGAACTCGTAGTAAGCATTGGTATTCCGTCGCGCGTATTAGGCCTGCACTCGCTGCACATCCGCCAAACGCCACGTCAGATCCGCTCCGGCAATCAGAAAACTCAGCCAACTGGCATCCGGACCAACGCCAAACCGCGGCGCATACGGCCCGGAAATCAGCGATGAACCCAGCTGCAGACTGGTGTTGCTGATCGTCCGGCGACCACCGACTGCCGGAGTCGAATTGTTGTCCACATAATCACGGCTGTCATCAAAATTGATCGGCACCACCGGACGGCCAGCCCCCGGCAATATCTCCGTCTCACCGTCCGCCGAATCCAGAAATTGCGATGCCTGCACCAGACCTGAAGTCCGGGAAAAAGCCTCAATTCTGCCATGCCGGCGAATGCGTCCGCAGTGTTTGAGAATTAGTCCCGAACACCTTGAGTTCCGAACCCTCGCCCCCGTCAACTGAACCAGCCCATCTGGACGTCGTCCAGTGCCCGTGCATAGCAGCCTGATATACCGCAAACGGTTCACACAGGGCGCGGTAGCTTCGCACTATGACACTGCGCACAACGCTTCTGAAACAAATTCCGCCCCGAATCAATCGTGCGCTGATCGGTCACTGCAGCACCCATGGAAACATTCCCCGTTCCGTTGCCCGGATTCTCAGCAGACGGACTCGACTCCGACTGCGGCTGTGTTGCAGATGCTGCCCTGACCGTGTGCAGCGACGGACGCACCGCAAACAAAACACGTCTTCAAACTCGCCAGCATCGACGGCAAACTCCTCTTTCACACTGACATCCCATGACTGCAGCGACTGCCTTCTACAAACCGCCCGCGAGTCCGAAAATTTCAGTTTTCGATGGGTAAATTGGAGTTCATGTGCCAGCTGTTCAGATTCGGACACCCAGCATGAATACCGGCAGTCCTCCCCTGTCACAAAGCCGCTCCTCCTACTGTGTCCCACTGGCAACCGCGACAAAACTGCGCATTTTCAGCCGCATTCCCGCCCTGACGGACAGATTTGAACGTCCCGGCCCGTTAGCCTATGATGCATTAGCGGTTCCGGCCTTTCTCACTTGCAGCGGAAGTGAACGTGATGCTCCACTGTCAGAAAACACCAGCATTCACCGCATTCTTTGCGGAATGCTTCCTCCTGATCGCAACGTTCTGTGCATTCCCGGTCGCCGCAGCGGCGGACGAACTGACCCCGCGCGAACAGGCGTTCACACAGCAGATGGAAAATTGCGTGCTGGTCGGCACCTTCACGGTCGATGGTCAGAACGACTCAGATCCGCTCAAACCCGAACGCTATGAAATCGAAAGTGCCGTCAAAGCCTCCGGAGATCTCTGGGTCTTCACCGTTCGTATCAAGTACGGCAAACTCGATACCAAACTGCCGGTCACAGTACCACTGCTGTGGGCCGGAGAAACGCCAATGGTCTCGCTCACCAATGCCTCGATTCCGGGACTTGGCGAAGGTTTCTCGGCGCGCGTGCTGTTCCATGAAGACCGCTACGCCGGAACATGGCAGCACGGGAAAGTTGGTGGTCATATGTTCGGACGGATTGAAAAGGCAAAAGCCACCGCACCCGGCGAGAAAAAAACTCAGACTGACTCGACGAACAAACAGGGCTCAGACAAATAAACCGGCGGTTCAAACGACCGCTTTTCAGAATTCCACGAACCGGAGCACACTCGATGAAATTGTTCTGCTCACTGACATTGGCGTTGTTTCTGGGCTCAGCCTGCACGCTGCACGCTGCTGATGAAGCGGCGAAGAAACCGGCTGCACCAAAAGCTGAGGAAACCACGACAGTGAAACTGCAGCAACTGTCGCTGAATCTGCCCAAATCATGGTCAGAATCCGATCAAAAAAGTCAGATGCGTCTGGCCACCTATTTCGTCCCGCCTGCGGCCGGCGACAAGGACAAGGCGGAATTGGCGATTTCCACATTCGCCGGTGGCGGCGGCGGAATTGCTCCCAATCTGCAGCGCTGGATCTCACAATTCGATGCCGCCGGACGGAACGCGGTTGTGAAGAAGGGCAAAGCCGGAGCCAACGAATATTATGTCGCTGATATCTCCGGAACCTACCAGAAGTCCGTCGGCCCACCGATTCTGCGCAAGACCGAACCAGCGCCCGGCTACCGCATGCTCGGCGTCATAGTGGTACTGCCCAGCGAAGAAGTTTACTTCCTGAAACTGACCGGCCCCGATGCCACCGTGAAGGCTCAGGCCGAAACTCTCCGCAAATCATTCGGCGGCAAGAGCGAAGGTGAAGAGGATTTCGAACTCTGAAACTCGGCTCCTTTCCAATCCCTCTCCCCACGAACACCGACAGCTCGGGCATTTCTGCCCGAGCCCCCTCTCCACGGCACCTCCCCGTTCGATCCGGGGCGTCAATGCAGGACGATCGATGCAGATCACATTGAACGGAGCTGTCCGGGAAATTCCCGATGCATGGACGATTTCAGACCTCCTCGCAGATCTGAACATCGAAAATCGCTACTGTGCCGTGGAACGCAATCGGCAGGTGGTGCCCCGCGAGACACATCGCTGTGCGACACTGGCAGCGGGTGATCAGATCGAAATTGTGACACTCGTGGGTGGTGGCTGAATTGTCAGCATTCGTGGCAGAAAGCAGACTTTGATGAGTGTACAGATGGCGGACAGACCCCTGGTGCTGGGCAGCCACACCCTGAAATCCCGGCTGATTGTGGGCACCGGCAAATATGCCACGCTGGAACTGATGCAGCAGTGCCTGGAAGTCAGCGGATCTGATGTGATCACGGTGGCTGTGCGGCGCGAGCGTCTGGTGGATGCCTCCGGACGAAACATCCTCGACTACATCGATCTCAATCGCTACACAATTCTCCCCAACACAGCCGGTTGCTTCAATGTGGAAGACGCTGTGCGAGTCGCCCGACTGGGCCGGGAAATTCTGCGCGGGCTGGAGAACCCCGGAGCCGACTGGGTGAAACTGGAAGTCCTCGCGGACACACGCACGCTGCTGCCTGACCCTGTCGCCACCGTAGTCGCCTGCGAACAGCTGGTCGCCGATGGGTTTCAGGTGCTGTGCTACACGTCTGACGACCCCATCACCGCACGGCGACTGAAACTTGCCGGTGCCACCTCGGTCATGCCCGCCGGCAGCCCAATCGGCAGCGGTCAGGGGATTCTGAATCCCAACAACATCCGGATCTGCCTTGAATACCTCAAAGAGAATGATCCGGATTACCCAGTGATTGTCGATGCCGGTGTCGGCACTGCCAGCGACGTAGCCGTTGCCATGGAGCTGGGCTGTGACGGGGTCCTGCTGAATACCGCGATTGCCAGTGCCCGCGACCCCCTTAGAATGGCTTATGCCATGCGAATGGCCTGTCAGGCCGGTCGGGATGCTCTGCTCTCAGGTCGCATTCCGCGAAAACTCTACGCGACCGCATCCAGCCCGACCGAAGGTGTCATCAGTCGCTCAATCGGCGGGTAACTCATTCCTGTCGCCTCGATACTCAGAAAGTACCGCTCCATGTCCCAGCAGCCGGCTTTGGCAGCGCCCCCCGTTGTGTTGACCAGCAAAAAGCCGGTCAGTGGCCGCACCGTCGTCGTGCTGATGTTTGTCATGGGAATCCTCGCCACCGCCTTCCTCTACACCTACTGGACACTGCACCTCACGCCGTTCATGCCGCTGCAGGAAGCCATCGTCAGGGAATTTCCAGGATCGGCACCACGAGTCAACGGTGGACGCAAAAAGATCCACAAACAGACCCCGATGATCCTCCGCATAGCCATCAAGTCTGAAACAGACCCCACATCGGAGGCACCCGCTGATCAGCAGGCCATGCTGCACCTCAGACAGCGAATCGCAGCCATGACTCGCGAACTTCAGCCGCTGCCAGGAATCGAACAACTGGAAGTGCATGTTTACAAACTGCTGAAGGAAGATCAGATCCGCAAACAGGCGTGGCAACTGCTGATGACTGACGGTGCCCAGTGGCAGCCGCTGGACGAAACCGGAACCACCGCCACGGTACAGAAACCAACGGCAGCAGCGGCTCCCGGAAATTCGAAATGATCTCCACGATCGAACTGCTGGCAGTGATCAGCGGCGCCGTATTCGGAGTCCTTGCCGCCAGACGCAAAGGACTGGATCTCGTCGGAGTTGTTTCAGTCGCCATGATGACCGCCTTCGGCGGAGGCAGTCTGCGGGACCTGCTGCTTGATCGACACCCTCTGTTCTGGATTGAACACTCACGTTACCCCGTGATTGTCTTCGCTGTCGCCTGTGCACTCTCCATGCTGCCCCGCATTCCTCGAACGGCAGTTCGACTCCTGGATCTTGCCGATGCACTCGGACTGGGACTGTTCAGCATCGTCGGTACCCAGTTGGCCCTCGATCAGGGTGTCGCCCCGTTTGTCGCCGTGCTGCTGGGAGTGATTACCGGATCCTTTGGCGGTGTCATTGCCGACATCGTCTGCAATGAAGTGCCTGGACTGTTCCGCCCCGACACACCGCTCTATGCCACCTGTGCCTTCACGGGCGGCTGGATCCTCATCGGACTCAGACAACTGGCACTGGCAGATTCACTGGACTTCGCCATCGCCACCGTCGCCGTCGTCCTGATGCGACTGGCAGCCCTGCGATTTCGCATCGTCCTCCGATCGACCCGCCACGGCCACGACTCTTAACAGACGCCACGCGACAAAAATCGTAACTCCGGCTTCGGCCCGAGATCTGTCGCTCAAAAATACGAAGCTTTTGCCCCAGGATTGTGCCGTCTCACGCGAAGCCACGAAGCGATAGACGTGGCTGGCGGCGGTCTTGAACCGAACGAGTCAGTGTTGTTTTTTTGCTGCAGTTGTTTACAAAAATCCACGGACGATCCGAGCGTCCCCGACGCCCCGGTAAAGTGCTGTGGCCCCGTCGACCCGGTGAAGTGCTGTGTCCCCGCCCCCCGGTGAAGTGCCGTGTCCTCATCACCCCGGTGCGTCGCCCCCAGGTGAAGTGCCGTGTCCCCGTCGCCCGGTGATGTGCTGTGTCCCCATCGCCCCGGTGAAGTGCTGTGGCCCCGTCGACTCGGTGAAGTGCTGTGTCCCCGTCGACCCCC
>Ga0209972_10002509_pt1 | contig 14964 bp, 11 predicted proteins | sample NOAtaG_7_FD_187302 | JGI IMG/M metagenome (GOLD analysis project Ga0209972, IMG submission 187302) | Freshwater lake microbial communities from Lake Erie, under a cyanobacterial bloom - NOAA_Erie_Diel1S_2200h metaG (SPAdes) (version 2) | ecosystem: Environmental > Aquatic > Freshwater > Lake ... | reverse complement strand
GGCCACGCCCTGGGCATGGTTGCCTGCGGACATCGCGATCACGCCGCGCCGGCGCTGCGCCTCGTCGAGCGACAGCAGCTTCACCAGCGCGCCGCGCTCCTTGAACGAGGCGGTGAACTGGTGGTTCTCGAACTTCAGGAACACATCGGTGCCGGCCATCGCCGAGAGCGTCTCGGACCGGAGGCAGGGCGTGCGGACGATGCGGCCGGCGAGCTGCGCCGCGGCCTTGCGTATCTCTTCGACGGTGACGGTCATGCGTACATGATACCTTTGGACACCGCTGTCATGACCTCGCCCTCCGAATCCCCCCTGCAACGCTGGCGCCAGGGCACTCTCGCCCCGTTCCAGCACCGCGTGTTCGCCCTCTTCTGGTGGGCGGCGCTGGTGTCGTCCTTCGGCAGCCTCATCCAGACCGTCGGCGCCTCATGGCTGATGGCGACCATCTCCCCCTCGCCCGACATGGTCGCGCTGGTGCAGACCGCGGGCACGCTGCCGTTCTTCTTCCTGTCGCTGGTCGCGGGCGCCTTCGCCGACACCCACGACCGGCGCATCGTCATGCTGGCCTCGCAGGGGCTGATGATGGTGGCCTCCGTGGTGCTGGTCGGCATCGCCTTCGCCGGCAGGGTGACCCCGGAGTCGCTGCTGCTGCTGACCTTCCTGATCGGTTGCGGCGCGGCCGCGTTCGCGCCCGCCTGGCAGGCCTCTATCGGCGAGATGGTGCCGCGCGAGCAGGTCCCGGCCGCGATCATGGCCAACGCCTTCGGCTTCAACCTCGCGCGCAGCGTCGGCCCGGCGATCGGCGGTGTGGTGGTGGCCGTGCTCGGCGCCGCCGCCGCCTTCCTCGTCAACGCGCTGTCGTACCTCGGCATGCTGGCCGTGATGCTCTGGTGGCGTCCGCAGCGCACCGCGAGCACGCTGCCCCGCGAGCCGCTCGGTTCGGCGATCGCCGCGGGCGTGCGTTACGCGTCGCTGTCGCCGCATCTGCTCGCGATCCTGTTCCGCTGCCTGCTGTTCACGGTGCCGCTCGCGGCGGTGCCGGCGCTGATGCCGGTGGTGGCGCGCGACCTGCTGGGCGGCGGCGCGCAGACCTACGGTCTGCTGCTCGGCGGTTTCGGCTTCGGCGCGATGATGGGCGCGTTGTCGAGCGCGGCGCTGCGCGCGCGTTTCACGAGCGATGCGCTGCTGCGCGGTCTGTGCGTGGTCGCGGGCCTCGCGATGGCGGGCATCGCGTTCGCGCCTTGGGCGCCGCTCAACCTGCTCGCGCATCTGGTGGCGGGCTTCGTGTGGACCCTCGGTCTCGCCACCTTCAACATCGCGGTGCAGATGTCCTCGCCGCGTTGGGTCATGGCGCGCATGCTCGCGCTCTACCAGACCTTCGCCTTCGCAGGCATGGCGTTGGGTTCCTGGGGGGCGGGTCTGCTCGCGGCGGATCTCGGGCTGCGCAGCACGCTCGGGCTCGCCGGTGCGCTGGCGCTCGCCACGGTGCCCTTCGCGCGCTGGCTGCCGGTCTCGGTGGCGCGGCTCGGTTCGCTCGACCCCTACGCGGCGCCCGAGGTGCAGCCGCCGAAGGCCGAACTCGACGAGTCATCAGGCCCGATCGTGGTCACCATCGAGTACCGGGTGCCGCCGCAGAACGCCGTGGAGTTCGCGGAGGTCATCAACGACCTCGGCCGCATCCGCCGCCGCGACGGCGCGCGCGCGTGGTCGGCGAGCCAGGACATCGACGACCCCGTGCTGTGGGTGGAGCGCTTCGAGAGCCCGACCTGGGCCGACCACCTGCGTCGCTATGCGCGACCCACCCTCGCCGATCAGGCGATCCGTGAGCGCCTGCGGCAGCTCATCGAAGGCGAGCGCGGCAGCATGCGCCGCTATGTGGTGCGTCCGGCGGGTGCGGAGCCTTTGGGCGGCGCGGTCGTGCGACCGGAGCCGGTCGACCGCACCGCCGATCACGGTTGAGGTCCGGGCCGGGCGGGGACGGGTACGATAGGGAGATGGAAACCCCGACCTCCCGCTCCAGCGACCCCATCGCCCGTCTCGCCCGCTCGCGCCACGAGTTCGGCGAGCACGGCGGCGTCAACCTCTCGATCGAGACCAGCGCGACCTTCACGGTGCTGGAGGCCGGCAAGATGCCGGAGATCTTCGGCGGCCGCGCAGGTCCCCAGGGCGGCTGCTTCCTCTACGGCAGGCATTTCAACCCGACGGTGATGGTGCTGTCGCGGCATCTCGCCGCGCTCGAGGCGCTGCCGAGCGCCTACTGCACGGCGAGCGGCATGGCGGCGATCTCCGGCACGCTGCTGCAGGCCTGCGACAGCGGCGACCACATCGTCGCCGGTCAGGCGCTCTACGGCGGCACCTGGGCGCTGCTGCACGACTACCTGCCGCGCAAGGCGGGCATCGGGGCCACCTTCGTCGACCTGTCGGACCTCGATGCCGTGGCGCGCGCCTTCACGCCGCGCACACGCGTCCTCTACTGCGAGACGCTCTCCAACCCGACGCTGCGGGTGGCCGACCTGCCGGCGCTCGCCCGCATCGCGCACGAGCGCGGGGCCAAGCTGGTCGTCGACAACACCTTCGCGCCGGTCGCGGTGACCCCGGCGCTGCACGGCGCCGATGTGGTCATCCACAGCCTCACCAAGTTCATCAACGGCGCCTCCGACATCGTCGCGGGCTGTGTCTGTGCGAGCGGCGAGTTCATCGACCAGCTCTACGACCTGCACTTCGGCAGCCTGATGCTGCTCGGACCCGCGATGGATCCGCGCGCCGCCTACGAGGTGGCGACGCGCATGCCGAACCTCGGGCTGCGCATCACCGAGCATGCGCGGCGCGCGCTCGCCTGCGCCGAGCGTCTGGAGGCGCTCGGCGCCGCGGTGATCTATCCCGGCCTCGCCTCGCACCCCGACCACGCCGTGTTCCGTCGCATCGCCAACCCCGGCTACGGCGCGGGCGGACTGCTGAGCGTCGATCTCGGTACGGCCGAGCGCGCTTATCGCTTCATGGAGCACCTGCAGAACATCGAAGATTTCGGCTACATGGCCGTGAGCCTCGGCTATAGCGACACCCTGATGAGCGCGAGCGCCTCGAGCACCTCGAGCGAACTCGACGAGGCCTCGCTGCGCGCCGCGGGCATCAGCCCGGGGCTGGTGCGTCTTTCGGTGGGCTACACTGGAACCTTGGAGGACCGTCTCGACCAACTGGAGCGCGGCTACCGCGCCGCCGGAGGCTGAACATGCAGGAACAGGCCATCGCCCGCCCCGTCGACCGTTTCTTCGACGCCTATTCGGCGGACCATCGCGACGCGACCAACCAGCTGCTGCATGTGCTCTGCGTGCCGGCGATCGTGTGGTCGCTGCTGGCGCTGGTGTACTGCATCCCGCTCGGCGAGGGTGCGCCCGCGGGGCTCCTCGCCGCGGTGCTCGCGGTGGTGGCGGTCGCGTTCTGGTGCTGGCTGTCGCTGCCGCTGGGGATCGGTGCCGGCGTCGCGATGGCGCTGTCTTTCTGGTCGGTGGCGGCGCTGCACGCGGCGCTCGGCAGCGGCGGACTCGCCGTCGTCGGCGCGGTGGTGTTCGTCGTGGCCTGGGTCGGGCAGTTCATCGGCCATCACATCGAAGGCCGCCGCCCGAGCTTCTTCACCGATCTCGTTTACCTGATGATCGGCCCGGTCTGGGTGCTCGCCAAGGCCTACCGTAAGGCCTCGCTCGCCTACTGAATCATCTCGGCTCGAGCTGTCTGCCGTTCGGGTCGAAGAAACGCGTCACGGTGCATTCGCGCAGGTAGGGCCGCGTCTTGCGGTCGCACTGCACCTCGGCGACCTTCGCCGCGGTCTCGCGCGAGTCGAGACCGCAGCTGAACTCGTGCCAATGGAACCCGTCATCGTTCTGCAGGAACACATCGACGCTCCACCGCGCCGGGAAGCACCACGCGATGCGCTTGCAGGCCTGGGCGTTGCCGCCCTCGCGGATGCACTTCTCGCGGGCGCAGGCGAAGGCCTTCTCCGGCGTGCCGCCGGTGCAGACGCCCGAGCCCATCTCCGGGGCGTGGACGAAGGCGATGCCGGTGGGGCCCGTGGCCTGCGCGGCGGCGCTGAGGCAGAGCGCGGCGAAAGCCGTGATCCAGAGACGCTTCATGACGGACCCCTCGGGCATGGCCTGTGCTGGGTGCATACTATCCGAGGTCAGTCGACCCACGGGAGTCCCGCCATGCACCGGATCTTCGTCCTTGGTCTGTCCCTCCTAGCCGGCCTGGTCCACGCGGCACCTGCTGAGGCGTCCGACGCACGGCGTTGGATCATGACGGTCGACAACGGCAAGCCCGCCGGCGAGCTCGTCGTTCGCTGCGCCGATGGCGGCGACTGCCAGACCCGCTACATCTTCAAGGACAACGGCCGCGGCCCGGAGGTCACGGAGCGTTATCGGATCGCCGCGGACGGCACGCTCGCGCGCTACGAAGCGAAGGGCAAGACCACCTTCGGGTCGGTCGTCGACGAGCGCTACGAGGGCAAGGGACGCGGCGGCTCCTGGCGCTCCACAACCGAGCGGGGCGGCAGCGATGACGCGCTCGGCAAGCTCTACCTGCCGCTCAACGGCTCGGGCATCGTCTACGAGAACATGCTGCGGCTCACCACCGGCGGCCGCACGCTCGATACGCTGCCGGTCGGCAGCGTGAAGCGCACCACGCTCACCCGCGCCACCGTGGGGCAGGGCGCGGCGCGGCGCGAGGTGGAACTGGTCGCGTTCACCGGCCTCGGTTTCACGCCGGAGTTCGTGTGGGCGACGCCGGGCGACCGGCCGGAATTCTTCGGTGTGGTGGTGCCGGGCTATCTCGCGGCGCTGCCCGAGGGCTATCAGGACGAGGAGGCAAGGCTCACGGACCTGCAGAAGGAGGCCGAGGCCGCGCTGCTCGGCACCATGACCGCGCGGCTCGCGAAGCCGATGCCCGGCCTCAGCGTCATCCGCAACGCCAAGGTGTTCGACGCCGAGAACGCGCGCCTCCATGACGGGCTGCGCGATGTCTACATCCAGCGCGGTCGAATCATCGCCATCACGCGCTCCGACGCGCCGCTCGAGGGCTTCACGCCCACCCGCCAGGTCGATGCCGCAGGTCGCGTGCTGCTGCCCGGCCTCTACGACATGCACGGCCATGTCGGTCGTTGGGGCGGCGGCCTCAACCTCGCGGCGGGCGTGACCACTTCGCGTGATGTCGGCAACGACAACGCCACGCTGCAGCAGATGATCGACGAGACCGCCGATGGACGGCTCTTCGGCCCGCAGATCGTCGCCGCCGGTTTCCTGGAGGGCGAGAGCCCCTACAGCGCGCGCAGCGGCTTCGTGGTGAGCACGCTGGAGGAGGCGAAGCGTGCGGTCGACTGGTATGCCGCACACGGCTACATCCAGATCAAGGTCTACAACAGCTTCCCGCGCCAGCATCTGCGCGAGACCGTGGCCCACGCGCATTCGCGCGGCCTGCGGGTGAGCGGCCATGTGCCGGCGTTCATGCGTGCTGCGGAGGTGGTCGAGGCCGGCTTCGACGAGGTCAACCACATCAACCAGGTGATGTTGAACTTCCTGGTCGACGACAAGACCGACACGCGCACCTTGCAGCGCTTCTACCTGCCCGCCGAGCGCACGGCGGGCCTCGATTTCGATGGGCCGAAGGTGCAGGCGTTCATCAAGCTCCTGCAGGAACGCGGCACGGTCATCGACCCGACGCTGACCACCTTCGATTTCCTGCGCCAGCGCGATGGTCAGCCCTCGGAGGCCTTCAAGGCGATCATGCCGAACATGCCGGCGGGCTTCCAACGCTCGCGCATGAGCGGAGGCATGGACATCCCGAACGACCGCGTGCAGGCGCTCTACGACAAGTCCTACTCGCGCATGATCGAGTTCGTCGGGCGTCTGCATCGCGCGGGCATCCCGCTGGTGGCGGGCACCGATGAGATCGAAGGCTTCACGCTGCACCGCGAACTCGAGCTCTACACGATGGCCGGTATCCCGGCGGGCGAGGTGCTGCGCATCGCCACCTGGAACGGCGCCAAGTACACGCGCACGCTCGCCGACCGCGGCAGCATCGAGGTCGGCAAGGTCGCCGACCTCGTGCTCGTCGACGGCGATCCGACGCAGGACATCACGGCGCTGAAGCGCATCGCGCTGGTGGTGACGCAGGGCCGCAGCATCGACCCCTCGGCGGTGTACAGCGAGCTCGGCATCAAGCCGTTCGTCGCGGAGGTGCCGCGCTGGATGGAGCCGCGCTGAGCGGCGCGCGCGGCGGGGCAGCATCGATGGGCGCATACGACTACTCGCGCATCCCGGCGCTGCCGCCGGAGGTGTTCGTCGCGCCGCTGCGCAAGCCCGCGGGCTTGGGCGAGGACTGGTTGGAGCCCGCTCAGCGGGACTACTCCGCGGCCGAGCACCGCATCTGGGACGAGCTCTACGCGCGGCAGATGGCGCTGCTGCCGGGTCGCGCATGCCGGGAGTTCATGCAGGGCCTCGAGCGGCTCGACCTCGGCCGCGGCGGCATCCCCGAACTCGGCGCGCTCAATGAAAAACTCCGCGCGCTCACCGGTTGGACGGTGGTGCCGGTGCCGATGCTCATCCCGGACCAGGTGTTCTTCTACCATCTGGCGAACCGCCGCTTCCCCGCCGGCAACTTCATCCGCACCCGTGAGCAGCTCCACTACATCCAGGAGCCCGATGTCTTCCACGATGTCTTCGGGCATGTGCCGCTGCTCACCGACCCGGTGTTCGCCGAGTATCTGGCGGCATACGGTCGCGCCGGCTGGAAGGCGCTGCGCTACAACCGCCTCAAGGCGCTGTCCGCGCTCTACTGGTACACGGTGGAGTTCGGGCTGATGCTGGAGGAGGGCGCGCTGCGCATCTACGGCGCAGGCATCCTCTCGGGGCCGACCGAGACCGTGTTCTCGCTCGAGGGCCGCTCACCGCATCGCATCCATCTCAATGTCGACCGCGTCATGCGCACCGACTACGAGATCTCCGACCTGCAGTCGACCTACTTCGTGATCGAGTCCTTCGCCGAACTCTTCCACATGACCGAGCAGCGCGGCTTCGAGCCCATCTACGAGTCGCTGGCCCCGGCCTTCCAGTACGCCCGCTCGGCGGCCCTCGACACCGACCACATCTACCACCGGGGGACACAGGAGTACCTGCTGCGGGGCGGCCGCGGCTCAGGAGCGGCGGCGGTCTGACCTCGGCCCCGGGGTGGGGTTGGTCTGGATTATGTCCGGTTTACGCACCGGGCTCCGTATAGCAAAGGGCACCCGTCACGGAGCCCCCGCCATGAAGACCCCCGTCGCCCCTGGCTTTCAGACCCCGCCCAACGCCCAGCAGGGCTTCATCGTCAGCGCCGCCCAAGTCACCTTGCTGATGGTGGCCTTGGTGGTGAGCGCCACCGCTTTCGCCCTCGATACCACGAGTGAAAAGGCTGCGGACGGCCACGCCTATTTCGTGTTGAAGGCCGGCGACGACCTCGAGCGCGCCCTCGTCCGCGCCGCTGATGACAGCGGGCTGCGGCGCGAAGAGATCGCCCGCGCCGTGCGTTTCGAGGAGCGCAGCGACGGCTCGCAGATCGGCCTTTTCGATGCGCGGCTGCGCTATGGGCGGGCGCCGGATTGGCCCGAGGGCGTGCTGGCCGAGGGTGTCGAGGAGGCAGGCAGCCTCGCGTGGGTCGAGGGCGAGGCCCAGGTGATCGAAGTCGCCGGCATCGACCTCGCCGTCTGCCGTCGGGTGAACGAGTTGCTGCAGGGCGCAGACCCCGCCACGGCCCCGCCGTCCGACCTGCGTACAGCGCGTCGCGAGCTCGGTTGGACCCAAGGATGCTGGGCCCCGGGGGGCGCCAAGTCCGGTCGTTGGTTCATGGAGGCGTTCGCCGCCTCCAACTGCGTCGGTGACCGATGCCGCCGCGGCAAAGGGATCGCTTCCGCTGCCCGGCAGACTTCGCCTGCGTCGGCCGTCGAGCGGCCGGTCGCTGTGGTCGAGGAGCCGTCGCCGCCGAGCCCCCTCGAGGCATTGGCGCAGTGCGCGGCCCGTGAAGCCGCCGCCGGGGTGCGCGATCCGCAGGAGGTCGCCGCTCGTTGCACGGCGTCCACCTGAGGACCTAAAACAAAGATGTCCGGGATCCGACGGGACCTGCGTAAGGCGCGGGGAACCCGATACGGAGACCGGACATGCAGACCCTCGACACCCGCCCGAACCGCCCCCAAAACGCCCGTCGGCTCGTCCTCCGGGCCAAGCAGCAGGGCTTCGCCGCTACGGCTGCCCAGGTCACCATGGCCCTCGTCGCCTTGGCGGTCAGCGCTTCGGCGTTTTCGCTCGACAGCATCCGCCAGCAGGCCGCCGAGCAGGCGGCGCATGTGCATGCGTCCTACCTGCTGAAGGCGGGGGCGGACCTCGAGACCGCGCTCGTCCGCGCTGCCGGTGACAGCGGCCTCTCGCGCGGAGCCGTCTCGCGCACCGTGGACTTCCGCAGCGTCAGCAGCGGCTCGCAGGTGGGTCTGTTCGATGCCAGTCTGGGCTACGGCCGCATACCCCAGTGGCCGGAGGGTCTGTTGGCCGAGGGCGTCGAGGGCGCCGGGTCGCTGCGCTGGGCTGACAGCGAGGGGCAGGTCATCGAGGTGACCGGTATCGATCCTGCGGTCTGCCGTCGCTTCAACGAGATGATCCAGGGAACGGATATCCGTCGCGCGCCCCCGGCGGACCTCGCCACGGCGCGCCGCGAGCGGGGTTGGACGCAGGGCTGCTGGGCCGAGGAGGGTGCGCCGTCCGGCACCTGGTTCATGGAGGCGTTCGCCGATGGCCACTGCCGCGGTCCCGCCTGCCGCAGCGGGGATGTGGTCGGCGCCTCCGCCCGGCAGATGATCGCCGCGGCGTCTGAGCCCGCCCCGGAAGCGGTCCCGAGCCCCCTCGATGCTCTGGTGCAGTGCGCCACCCGGGAGGCGGCGGCCGGAATCCGCGATCCGCAATTGGTGGCTGAGCGATGCCGGGTATCCACTTGACGCCAAAGATCGCGGGTATGCTTATGTCGCATGGGGGATGTGACGCAGCTTCTCGGACGGGCGCGCAGCGGTGACGCTGACGCGCTCGACGCCGTTTTCGCGCTCATGTACCCGGAGCTCCGCAAGGTCGCGCACCAGCGGCTCGCCCCGCACCGCGACAAGGGTCTGATGCAGACCACCGCGCTCGTCAATGAATGTTACCTGCGGTTCCGCGAGGCCGGCCGCGTCGCGCCCGAGGACCGCAACCACTTCATGGCCTACGGCTCGCAGGTGATGCGCTCGATCATCGTCGACCTCGCGCGTCGCCGGCTCGCCGTGCGCCGCGGCGGCGACCAGCGTGCCGTCACGCTCGATACCGACCTCGGCGACGGCGCGATCGGCGACGGGCTGCCGGAGCAGGAGGTGCTCGACATCCACGACGCGCTCGAGCACCTCGCGCGGCTCGATGGGCGGCTCGCGAAGGTCGTCGAGATGCGCTACTTCGGCGGCATGGACGACGCGGAGATCGGCGAGGCGCTCGGCGTCACCGACCGCACGGTGCGCCGCGATTGGGACAAGGCCCGCGTGCTGCTCGCGCGGGTGTTGAAGTGAAGGGCGCGGAGCACGGACGGCTCGGCTGATGCGCCTGCCGATCGAAACCCGACCGCTCGCCGACATCGAAGCCGACTGGCCGCGGCTCAGCGGGCTGCTCGACGAGATCATGAACCTGCCGCCGGCGTCGCGAGAGACCTTCATCGGTGCGCTGCCGCCGCCCGACGATAGGCTCGCCGACACGCTGCGCGAGCTGCTCGCGCTGCAGGCCAAGGTCGAGACCGAAGATTTCATGGACGACCTGCCGGTGTTCCCGGGCGTCACCGACCTGGGTGCGGCCGATGCCGCCGGCGCAGCCGCCGGCCGTGCGGCCGGTGCTGGTGGGCTCGTCGAGGGCGCCGAGGTCGGACCGTACCGCCTGCTGCGGGCGATCGGTGAGGGTGGCATGGGCGCGGTGTGGCTCGCGGAGCGTGCGGACGGCACGCTGAAGCGCAAGGTCGCCCTCAAGCTGCCGCGGCTCGCCTGGGCGCAGGACCTCGCCGCGCGCATGGCGCGCGAGCGCGACATCCTCGCCGGGCTCGAGCATCCGAACATCGCGCGGCTCTACGACGCCGGGCTCGATGCGCAGGGGCGTCCTTGGCTCGCGCTGGAGTTCGTCGAGGGCCGCGACCTCACGACCTATTGCGACTCGGAGCGGCTGGATCTGCGCGCCCGTGTCCGGCTCTTCATGCAGGTGCTCGACGCCGTGCAGTATGCCCACGCGAGCCTCGTCATCCACCGCGACATCAAGCCCGCCAACATCCTCGTCACGCCGCGGGGCGAAGCGCGGCTGCTCGACTTCGGCATCGCGCGCCTCGAGGAAGGCGCTGCCGAAGCGGGCCCCGACCTCACGCGCACGGGCGTGTCGGCGATGACGCCGCGCTACGCGAGCCCCGAACAGGTGCAGGGCGCGCGGCTCACCGTCGCCTCCGATATCTATTCTTTGGGCGTGGTGCTGCATGAGCTGCTGACGGGCGAGACGCCCTATGTGCTGCGTCGCTCGAGCCGCGCCGAGCTCGAGCAGGCGATCCTCGATGCCGATCTGCGTGTGCCGAGCCGGCTGAAAGCCGGCGCCGAGGCCGCTGCGGCGCGCGCGACGACCCCGGAGCGCATCGCCCGCGACCTGCGCGGCGACCTCGACGCCGTGCTGCTGCGCGCGCTCGCCCGGACGCCTGCGGCGCGCTACGCGTCGGCCGCCGCGTTCCGCGACGATCTCGAGCGCTGGCTCGGGGGCAGGCCGGTCGACGCGCTGCCGCCCTCCCGCCTGCACACCCTGCGCAAGTTCGTGGCCCGTAACCGCCTCGCCGTCGCGGCCTCCGCCGCCGCCGCGCTCGCGCTGGTGGCGGTGAGCGTCGTCGCTGTGATGCAGGCGCAGCGCAGCGAGTCCACCAAAGACCTGATCCTTGCGGTGATCCGCGATGCTGATGCCAGGCGGGACATCAACCCTGAGATGAGCGTCAAGGACATCGTCACTGCGCAGATCGACGAACGATTGACCGATCAACCTGCGCTTCGGAAGGATATCCTGGACCAATTATGGGAGTCCTATGCGGTCGATGGTGATCTGAGCGGGGCGGGGGCGGCCTCAGCACGGGTTTCGAGGAGCGCGTTGGAGAAGGGTGATCTGGAAGTGGCGGTGACAGCGCTGCTCCAAGAGGGCTACTACGCGATCTCCAGAGATGACTTCGAGACGACACGGGGGAAGATCGACGCCATCCGCGCGCTGATCGGCAGGGGATCGCTTCCTCCCGCGCAGCGAGCGGCCCTCCACGATCTGGACGGGCAGTTGCTGGCGGCCAAGGGAGATCGGGTCGGAGCGTCCCGACATTTCGATCAGAAGATCGAGGCCGCTCGCGAGGCGAGGGACGAGGCGATGGTTTTTGCCGGGTTGGTCGATCGGCTGCGGGTCGAAGGTGGATTCCATGACGACGCCGCTCTGCGTCGGCGGGTCGATGAGATGACGGATATGATCGGGCGCATGCCGGAGTCGAGCGCAGTCGAGAATCGCGCACTGCTCTCCCACGCGCTGTTCCACGTCGGTGCGTATCGCGAGGGCTGGACGGAGATGCTGCGCGTCATGACCGCTGCGGGCGGTCTGGTGGGACAGACTGGCTATCTGTCGAAGAAGGTGCACGAGACATGGCTGCGGTACTGTGTGAAGGTCGGTCGCCCGGAGTTGGGGGTGCGGTGGTTGCGTGATTTCGGCCAGCCGGCGCTTTCACACACGCTCCGCAACTTCGAGCGTGATCCCGCCTGGCATATCCGCGTGGCGGAGGTGCTCGTCGCAGACCGCGACTGGGAGGGTGCCCGAGCGCGATTGGATTCGGCGCGCGGTCTGCTGGGGTCGCCCGCTGCGAAGATGTCTTCGACGACGCAGCGCTTGACCGATGAACTGACCCTTGTTTCGGCTTCTCTGGCGATCAGGGAAGGCATGAGTGGAAGGTCGCGTGTGCCGGCATCCGCTTTGCTGGCCGACCTGCGGGATCCGGTCGGGGACGGAGGCGCCCTGACCTATCGATGGGCTTGGATGCGGGGGCTGGTCGAGATGGTCGCGGGAAGCGACCAGAATTCCGTCAGCGAACTTGCGGAGGCGTCGCGGCGCGCCCGAGCGCAGATCGGGCCGAGGCATCCCGATGCTGCATGCGTCGATTTCGCCCTCGCCGTCGCCCGGAGCCGATTGGCAGGCGGAATCCCCGATCGGGAGGCCGTCGCGTTGCGTAGGGGCGCGGAGTCCGCGTTCCGTGCTGCGTTGCCCCCAGCGCACCCGATACTGCGGTATCTCGATGGACTCGGCGATCCTGGGGAAGGTGGCGAACGTCCTGGCCAAGCGAGCGCCCGAGCATCCGCAAGTCATCTGCCGGAAATCTTCATCCCGTGATTCCATGACCGAAGCAGCCAACAAGGAGCATCTCGTATGAGTGATCTATCTTTTTATCTCACCGATACCGGAAACCTGATCGTGGCATCTTCCAAAAAACCTCCGCCGCCGGTCTTTCCCAACAGAATATATGTCCAGTGCACCTCCGACGGCACCTCGGTCAGCGCGGTGTCTTTGACCGTTCCCAGCTTGTACGAGCGGAACGCGAAGAAGCTCGCCGCTGCGCTGCGCAAAGCGGCCGATGCGCTGGAGTCGAAAGAAGTGCTTCAGCAAGCGGGCACCGAGGGCGACAAAGGTGTCAAGATCGATCTGTCGTCGGTGATGAACGGCAAGTAGCGCTCCGCTGTTTGCGTCCCCGCCGCTCTCGACCTGAGAGCGGCGGGTTTTTGCACCGTCGTCGCGATAGCAGCGGCGATTCGCGCCCCAGGGTGTGATCGCGTCGGGCGGCCTGTCGGGCTGTCAGCATCGACCTTGGAAGTCGGCGGAGCGCACGCACGCAGGCCGTGCCGTCGCCGATCGCTTCGTAGGGTCGATGTTTCCGGGGAGGCGGTCGTCGTGGTCCCTCATGCAGGGGGATTTGAGGGAGTGTCCACCGATGGCGCGGGGGCGTGGAGCGCCTCAGTCGGCGGATAGGGTATCTTCGGCTCCATGAACATATCCCCTCGCTCACGCCTTTCCGGTTCTGTCGCCTTGGTGGCGGCGCTCTCCCTCGCGCTGCTGGCCGCCGGCTGCGCCACGGCCCCGGTCGTCGCGCCGTCGGCTGCGCCCACCCCCGCCACCGCACTCGCCCCCGCCACCGCGGCCGCGCTGCGCGAGCGGCGCATCTGGGCGCACGAGGCCTCGGACCTCAAGCCGGATCCGGCCGTCACCTACGGTCAGCTGCCGAACGGGCTGCGCTACGCGTTGATGAAGAATTCTTTGCCGAGCAAGACCGCTGCGGTGCGCATGCGCTTCGGCGTCGGTTCGATCATGGAAGCCGACGACCAGCAGGGCCTCGCGCACTTCCTCGAGCACATGGTGTTCAACGGCAGCCAGAACGTGCCCGAGGGCGAGATGGTCAAGCTCCTTGAGCGTTACGGACTCGCGTTCGGGCCGGACACCAACGCCTACACGAGCTTCCTCGAGACGGTCTACCAGCTCGACCTGCCCGACACGCGCGACGAACTGGTCGACACGGCGCTGATGCTGATGCGCGAGACGGGCGACCGGCTGCTGCTCGCGCCCGCCGCCATCGACCGCGAGCGCGGCATCATCCTCTCCGAGAAGCGCAGCCGCGACTCGCCGCAGTTCCGCGCCCTCGTCGCACGCCTGAACTTCTTCTATCCGGAAGGCCGTATCGGCAAGCGTCTGCCCATCGGCACCCAGGAGGTCATCCAGGGCGCGCCGCGCGAGCGCTTCCTCGACCTCTACAAGGGCTGGTATCGGCCCGACAACGCGCTGCTCGTCGTGGTGGGCGATCTCGAGCCGGCCGCCGTCGAGGCGCGCATCCGCGAGAAGTTCGGCGATTGGCAGCGGCCGTCGACGCCGATCGCGCTGCCGGACCTCGGCAAGGTCTCGGCGCCGGCGCTCGCGGCGGGCTATTTCCAGGATCCGACCATCCCGACGGTCATCAGCTTCGGGCCGCAACGGCCGTTCGATTTGACGCCCGACACCGAGGTCGAGCGTCGCACGGCGCTGGTGCGGAGCCTCGGCTTCTACATGTTGGCGCGGCGTTTCGACACGATCACGCGGCAGCCCGGGACGCTGCTCATCAGCGGCGGCACCGACTACTCGGCGGCCTTCGACCTCGCCGAGGGACCGAGCGTCAGCGTCGTCGCCAAGCCCGACAACTGGCGGGCTGCGCTCGCCATCGGCGAGCAGGAGCTGCGGCGCGCGCTGCAGCACGGCTTCAGCGAGGTGGAGTTGAAGGAGCAGGTGAGCAACCTGCGCACCGTCTACCGCAACGCGGCCGAGGGCGCCGCGACGCGGCGCAATCGCGCACTGGCAGGGGAACTGGTGTCGGGCTTCGACAACCGGTCCGTCTTCACCACACCGGCCGAGGACCTGCGCCTCTTCGAGGCCGCCATCGGCAGCATCTCGCTCGGCGAGGTGGAGGCGGAGTTCCGCAAGGCCTGGGGCGACGATCCTCCGCGCATCTTCATGACCTCTTCGCTCGTGCTCGAGAAGCCCGAGCAGCAGATCCTCGCCGCGTATTCCGCGAGCCGCGCGGTCGCGGTCGCGGCCCCGGTGAAGACGCAGGACGCCGCCTTCGCCTACGCCACGCTCGGCGCGCCGGCGCAGGTGGTCGCGCGCGGCGAAGCGGCCGATCTCGGCATCGTCACGGCGAAGCTCGCCAACGGCGTGCTGGTCAACGCCAAGCGCACGCCCTACCAGAAGGACCGGGTGTCGGTGCAGGTGCGCTTCGGTGACGGGCAGCGCGTCATGCCGAAGTCGCAGCCCGGTCTCGAGCTCTGGATCGACAACTCGTTCGGCAACGCGGGCCTCGGCAAGCACTCGGTGGACGAGTTGCAGC
>Ga0209972_10002496_pt1 | contig 15006 bp, 17 predicted proteins | sample NOAtaG_7_FD_187302 | JGI IMG/M metagenome (GOLD analysis project Ga0209972, IMG submission 187302) | Freshwater lake microbial communities from Lake Erie, under a cyanobacterial bloom - NOAA_Erie_Diel1S_2200h metaG (SPAdes) (version 2) | ecosystem: Environmental > Aquatic > Freshwater > Lake ... | reverse complement strand
CGGGCAAATCAGCCACATCATCTAGAGTAAGTCGTTTACCTGTGCTTCTAAAACTCTTATCAGTTCCCCAATGTGGGTCAACAAAGAAGAAAGGTGAGTATTGGTTCTTATCTTGCTGAATGGTAGTCCATCCACTGACAGCTTTATGACCAGTGTCCACGATACTTTGGTACAATCTCTCCACATCATCTACGTCAAAGATGCAATCACTATCTATAAAGAGAAAATATTTTGTGCTGATTGCTGGCTTTTGATACTTTCCTTTAGTGCTATCACACCCAAGAAGTCTATCGCGGATTGAATACACCGAGCTTTCGTAGCCCATTTGCACTTTTATCTCAGGATGTGCCTGTATCAGTTTAACTAAAGAGTTAAGAAAGCTAATGTGAAAGGTATTACCAGGTATCAGAATGGTAAGGTCAAGTCGCAATTTATTGTCCATTATAATAATTTATACGAAATGACAAGGATATCCTGCAATAATATTCGTATAATAATAATACTCTAATGCCATTGAGTAGCCCCAAGCCTTTCTTTTTATCTCTTTGTTCAGAAGGTGAGGGGCTTTTTTATTTATAAATACATAGAATGAAAATAGATTTGAATGTATTGTTAAACACATTGCCATACTTTGTGTCGGCAATTATTTGGCTCGCAATCATGCAATTTAAAGTGGGTCAATTAGAAAAGGAAATGCAAATCCGAGGCAATAAACTAGAGGATACACAATCTATGCTTCATGAAATCTTAAACCGTATAATTAAACTGGAAACCATAATTGAACAAAAGCTTAAATGAGAAAGAAAAAGGTAAGAAGATGCCCAGCGTGTGATAAACTTCATATGCATTTAGATAGAGATATGTGCTCTAAATGCTACAATCTTCTTTACGTAATACCTCTTGCTCATGAAGGTCAGCAGAAAGTACGAGAAAAGCTTAGAGCAAAAAAGAAATATATGAAGTTGCATTCTCTCTATGAAACCTATGCCAAAATTAAACACAGAAGTAAACAGAGAAATCTTTCGCTTTATAAGCCCTGGCGAAACTTCTGGAAGTTCAAAGAATATATTTATAAGAATGGTTATGTAGATGGATGCACATACATAACGAGACCAAATCGAAAACTAGGATTATCTCCATATAACATCAAATTAAACATAAGGAACAAAGACCATGCAGAACAATAAAATTGCCCCGATAACGATAGTGATACCCACCGCTGGTAGAGTGAAAAACATTACCACCAAGCTCATCCACTCAATTCAAGATTATGTTGACCAGATTATTTTATTTGATAATAAAAGACAATTCAATAAGAAAGATTTTGCAGAAAATGTTCTTGTGATAAGAAAGAACGATTTAGCTGTAAATCCAGCGTGGCAAAAGGGCGTGGAGATGGCTCGCAATGATACTGTGGTGCTGATGAACGATGATATCTTATTCAATCACAATGAAGGAGAGTTGTTTGAAGAAATAATATTTGAGCTATCAAACAATCAATGGTCTGTGGTAGGAGCTGATAATAGTGGGATGGTGATGTTCGATGAGGAAAGCGAGCTACCGAGCGAATTGCCTTATGAAGGTTTCTATTGCACCAAAGCGGAAAAAAGAAACGAGAACTGGGGTGCATTCATTGCTCTTAAAAAACATCTTATGGTTCCTATTCATGAGGACTTGAAGATTTATTATGGCGATGACATCATCTTTAATTTTAGTCCATTAATGCATCCGCATGCAAAATGCTGTGGGAAGATGTGGTTTAAGTGGTATCACAGAATGTCAAGTACATCTAGCCAGATAAATGATGATGCTCGCAACTTTGAAATACAGCTTTATTCTGTGATTATAGAAGGATTAAATCGAAGGCTAGAGGCAAGAAGACAGCAAGAAAAGGAATTATTAGGCACGAGATAGAATAATAAAAATAACAGTATGATAAATGGATTGTCGTTCCCCAATTTAAAAGTATTAGCATCAGTAACACTGGAGGATGTTGAGAATACACAGATTTCTTTAGTAGATATCACAGATATCTATTTGACAAGTTATTCTGGCATCGTGGGCATTACAATCACATCAAGCAGTAATTTAAGACTGATGATTAATTCACAGGGAGCAAATGGAGATGCAGAAACTGATGACCCTGGTTTTTGGATTTTTGCATATCAAGATTTCACAATCTTCATGACAGTAGAAGAGATGCGAAGGACGATGAAGATTTGGGTTGATGCTGCTGGTACACCTGTAGCTGGCTCAGTATATGTCAATTGTTTATTTTTAGGACAAGAATGAAAAGTTTAATTTGTAAAGAAATATTAGGAACAAGAACTTTAAGTGGGTCTAGTGCTCATTCACTTCAAGCTACAGACATTCCCGAAGGTACAAAAAGCATCTTATTTACAGTGGATGATAATATTGGAACGGCTTGGTACGTAGATGTGGCTTATGGTTATGATAGCCCTTTTAAACCTGATAGTAAAAATCATTTGTACCTCCACCGTATTTGGTCTAATGAATACGGTGCAATTGGTGGAAACAGTGACCAAAATAATTTTAGTATCGCATTTATAAGAGATAGTGGCAACTTTTCAAACATTACGGTGGTGTACTTGAGATGATAAACAATAATCCATTAGAATATATCGAGCAAACAGTGGCAGTGGAAGACCTGTTAATTGCTGGTGTGTCACGAAAACTTCGAAACGATATTGGCTATGACTTAGTTTATCTATCTTCACCTAATGATTTTGAGCTTACAACAGGAGCCACAGGCTCAGGTCTTAAGTTTATTGGTGGAACCACACACCGTTTGCCTATACAATCTGACTGGACACAGCTAACATTTATTTCTTCTGTAGCAAATCAGATTGTGTATGTGGTTTATGCCGAACTCACCACTTATCAACCAGTGGAATTGAGCACAGATAGTAGAAATTATGTATCTCGTATTGGCTTTCTTAACACTGATGCTCTAACGACAGGCACATTCACTAGAGCTGCCACTACAAACGGGGCTTATTATTACAACAGTGTAGGTTTGCTTACTACAGCTGGAACAAATGTGCCTAGATTTGATTATAACCCTCTCACATTGGAAAGTAAAGGACTACTTCTAGAGCAGACAGCCACAGAGTATATTACTAGAACAGAAACCTTCAGCAACTGGACAGGGGTGGGTATCACTGCCACTGATAATACACTTGAAACCTTAAGTCCAACAGGGCAATACAATGCATCTAAGATGGAATATACATCTGCATCAGCAAATCGATACTTGTTATCTCCTGGAGGAGGTGCACACGGCAGCACTTTAGATGCTGGCTCAATTTATGTAAAGAAAGGGAACTTCACAAACTTTGGTTTTGAACTGAACAACTGGGACATTGCATCTTCTACTATTCTTAAAGGTACATGTAACTTAGACACAGGCTTAATTACATACACCACTGGTACAGGAAGCACAAACATTGCTGAACAACTTAGCAATGGATGGTGGAGGGTAGGATTTAGCACATCCGTAGGTGGCGTTAGCACTTCTAGATGTGCATTACTACCTGGAACAAAAAGTGTGGGTGAAACTGTTGGTAATTATTGCTATTTGTTTGGAGCAAATGTAACAAATACACCAGTGGTGCAGTCTTATATTAAAAATGAAACTGGTTCAACCACTGTTAACAGACCTACCGATGTCTACACAATCTCAACATCAAGTTTTGGTTTTAGCACAAGTTTAGGTACAATATATTTAAGCTTTGATGGTAACATTTTTGATGGCAACAGCCAAACTTCTTCTAGAAGACCATTAGTATTACTGCCTCCGAACGAGTACTTTTTTATCAATGACACAAGTGGTAACCCAGTATATTCAGGTAAATCTAGAGATAGTGCTTCAAACGTATTATTTTGGAACAACCCAGACCCAGTGAATAACAAATTGGCAAATCGTGTTTTGAATGCAGCACTATCATTTAACACTCAGGTTGGTTTATTTACTGGCGTGATTAATAATGGAACAGCAGCTCGTCAAACTTTTGCTGGCTTTACGACAGCTGGTGCACATGTTTATACCTTTAATAACCAAGCATTCCAAGGACATATTAGGGAGTTCAAGTGGTTTGGCTTTGCTTTCACTGATGCACAACTAGGAGATTTAACAAAATGAATTTTAATAAAAAGTTTAAAGGTCAGGTTCAGCATTCAGCCACTCAAAATGTGAATGCTAATCCATTAACAGGTATCACCACAAGTTTTGATGGCATCATGGTAAATGCTAACAAAAGATTTTTGATTGGGTTTTCTACTAATGGAGTGGGAATTAATTCTACTAGATGGTACGATGTTTCAGGAAATAATAATCATGCATTATTTACAACAATGCCAGCATTAAATCAAAATAATGGAGGCTCAGCTACCTTTAGCACCACCCCCACTGTGTCAGCAATGACATTTTCTAATCCACTTCCAACACAAACTGCTTCTACTCAGAAATGGACTGTATCATTGCTCACACGAATGAGACCATCATCTTCTATGCAAAGAATTGCAGGCTGGAATAGTGATATAAGGGTAGCAGCATCGTCAGGTATAAGCAGCACTCTCAATTATATAAATAATACTGGAGCAGAAATCTTTACGTATGGGTCAAGTATCAATAATAATACTTGGAATTATGTAACATTTACATGTGATGTGCAAGCCCAAACAAAGCCCACATACGTTAATGGAGAGTTATCAGTGGTTGCTCCATTAAACTCTGGAGACTGGGCACAAAATGCTTCAGGATTATCAGCCACTATAACAGTGACAAGCTGGGATGCTGATGTTGCTGTGTTCCAAGTATATAATCGGGCACTTACACAAGCTGAAGTTAGACAAAACTCTAACTTTTTCAGAACAAGGGTGACAGGAATTAGCACAGCAGCCACAGATTATGTGAGAGATGGACTTGTAATGTTACTTGATGCAAATAATCCAGCATCACTACCGCGAGAAACTAAGATTTTTAACGGCGTGGCTGGTACAAACACTGGGATTATCTGTCAACCAAACACAATCTACGATTTTCCATTCAATCAAATCAGAAACATCGGTGTATTTACCACTGAAGCTTCTACCACAGTCAATTTCGTTTTGTACGATGAGGAGAATTAATGCCTTTACCACCAACAACCACACCATCAGGATTTAGCACATCATTGCTTCAGAACAATCAGTTTTACCCAAGCTATCATTCTTATCTAGGGTTCAAAGAACTTAATAAACAAGTGTTTCCTTTGCTTGATTTTATAAATGGACAGGAAATTAATACTTTTCCTTACACATTAACACCTCCAGACGGCACAGATTATGTTATTATTCAGTCTTATGATATAGCAAATGGTAGCAATCTTATACTTTCACATTCAAATACGTCTCTTGGAGGACTTATTATTCCTCAAAACACTATTTTTTCATTGATGATGGACGGAAGAAGTTTGAACAACTGGGTACTTAATTCATCTGGCTATGGTGCTCAAATAGCATACTTTAAAATTGTGAGATAATATGGACAAACCTACAAAAAAACTTGCGGATACTAGAGTATTGAAGGCTCAAGCTAAAGAGCAGGCACAACAAGTGCAGGCTTCTGTGAAGCTAGAGCTTCAAGACTGGATTAAAAATGGTGTGGTAGTAGACCAGCTAAAAATAATCATTGAAAATCCAGATACAAAACAATCTGAAAGGCTGAAAGCTATTGAGCTTCTCACTAAACTATCAGGCTTTGAAGTGGAAAGTGTAAAGACAGCTGCCACTGCCACATCTCAGGATGTGGGATTATGGAATGCAGACTTTGAAGAGCTTAAAGTTATTTGGGTCAATGAAATAAAACGCGGATTAGATATTCCTCTCAAAGACAATCTAACATTTTTAACCAGTGCCACTGAGGATGAGCTAGAAGCTTTTGTATTAGAAGCCAATACTGACATATGAACTTAATTGAAGCAACAAAGAGTAACTTTAGGGTGTTTTGTCAATGGGTGGGAGGCAAAGATTTTGAGATTGCTAACCATCATGAGAAGATTATTCAAGAGTTACAAGATGTATTTGATGGTAAAACTAAAAGATTAATCATAAATTGTCCGCCGCAACGTGGCAAATCGTTACTTACATCTGTTTTATTCCCCGCATTCTTACTTGCCAATAATCCAAACAAAAGAATTGTTGTTATCAGTTATGGTCAAGAGTTATCTCTGAAGTTTACTCGCGATAGCAAGGCAATTTTAGAAGGCGAGCGATTTAAATTACTATGCCCTGATGCAAAGTTCAAGAAAGACCTACAAAGAGCTGACTATTTCTCGCTAGAAAACTCATCTGGCTACTATAAATCCACGTCTATCGGTGGCTCTCTCACAGGATTTAGTGCAGATTATGTAATTGTTGACGATAGTATTAAGGATTGGCAGCAAGCAAATAGCCCTGGATATCGAGAGGAAGTGTGGAACTACTTTACTACTGTAGCTCTCACTAGGTTATCGCCTCAAGGCTCTGTTATCATCACACAAACTAGGTGGAACGAGCAAGATTTATGCGGCAAACTACTTGAAAATCAAGCCAAGCTTTGGAAATCATTAAAGATTAAAGCCATTGAAGACGACGAAACTGTTTGTTGGTCATCAAGATATACACTAGATGACTATAACAAAGTAAGACAAGCCATTGGTGTGCCACAATTCAATGCTCTCTATCAACAAGAGCCTAGAGGAGGCGGAGAAACTACTTTTGATATTGCTAATTTTAGAAGATATCAAGAAAGAGACGAGCCAAATGTACAATGGATAAGGAGCTGGGACTTAGCAATCTCTACAACAAAGCGAGCAGACTTCTCTGCATGTGCTCTTGTTGGAATAGACGCCGAAGGTACTGTCTTTATTAAGAACATACAGAGGTATAAATTGCCTTGGAACCAACTCATGGATAAAATAGAACTCGTAGCTCGCACTGACGGTCCAAGCGTACATGTACTTATCGAAGCGGTGAGTATAGGTATTGCAGGTTTCGATGAGACGAGAAGAAGGTTAGAAGGTTATGTCGTTAGAAAGGCTGAGAACACTCACCTTAAAAAGGAAATGAAAGCGATGGTCTTTGCGAGCCGAGTAGAAATACAAAAAGTAAAAATCTTACAAAATCAAAACTGGCATTCGATGTTCTTGGATGAATGCTTAAGTTTTCCTGGTGGATTACATGATGACCAGGTGGATGCTGTTAGCAATGCAGTCAATTATCTTGCTAACAAGAATGGAACTTTCAAAGAAAACACTACCTATAAGCCTGGAACCGTTGAGTATTACGAGCAACTCGTAGCTACACAATTGTATGCTCCGAAGAGAAACAGGTTTTCGAGGAAGTTTCTTTGAATAGTCAATAAAGGGTAAAACCTTTAGATAGGAGAAAATAATAATTATGCCAATTCTAGCAACAAACTTAGTAACAAATGACATCAATTTGATTATTTGTGCTTGTCAATTAAGGGCTGAGAGAGCTAATGGGCGACCAATAGCTGAAGTGGTACGATACAATGCTGGTCTTGCTTACATAGTAAGTGAGCCACAAGCTGGTATCAACACTTCATTCTACAACTTTGAAATTAGACCAGCGTTCGGACAATCACCTTCAGCACCAGGCTATGCCGTGACCAGTGGTTCATTCCCATCTACATTCGTAGCTGAACTAGGGAGAGCCTAAGATAATGAAAAAAACTGCGAAACCCTCCAGAAATTGGCTAGAAGACATTACTCTAGTTGGTTGTTTATGTGAAATGGAAAGTGCTCGTATTAACGAAGTACCAAAGCATAAAGTAAGTTTGTATCGTGATGGATTGCACTATAATGTAATTAATCAACACGAAAACAAAGTGTATTTATGTGAGATTTCAAACAACCAAAAAGGCGAAGGTGGCATCAATGAGCACCTGGCTATAGGTTATGGTTTCAAAGCAAGTTTGTTGGAGGAAAGACACGATGACTTATGAATATGCTTGTGATGTCTGTGATGTAGAATTAGAGATACAGAAGCCGATGGCAGAAAGTAGTAGAGAAGAGAAATGCGAAGATTGCGGAAACGTTCTTCGTAGAGTTTTCAGCACCCCTCAGGTGGTCAATTATGGAAACTACTTTGATACAATGACTGATAGTGAGCGTTGGGGATATGCTGAACACAAGCGTAAAACCGAAGCAGACATTAAAAGTAAGGCAGCACAAGGTATTAAGGTAGATAAAATAGAAAATCCTAAAGGAACACCTAGCGAGTTTAAAGTGGAACATCCAAAATAATTATGGCACTAACAAATGAAGAAAATATAAGGGATAGGCTAAGAGCTAGTTATAATACTAAGCGAATGGTTCAATACTATCGCCTGCAAAAGTTTGCTTTTGGTGAAGGTTGGGAAGAATATGAATTGCCTTCTCAGGATACAACATACATAAATGATTTTCCTGATGTTGTTCCAGATTATCTAGCCATTGGTAGAAGCCGAAGGATTTTAAATCATACCTTCATCACCATGTCTAAGATTTTATACGCCAATCCAATACCAGAGTTTCAAGGTATCACATCTGAAGTGGCACAGATTAGACGAGAGTTCTGGAGAAAGAGAAGCACAGAGAATAAATACGGGGAAGATTTTAGCAATGAGATTGCTTCTGCGTTTCTTGATGGCGATAGTTTAGGTTTAGGATTTGTTCAATTAGGATTGGTTAATGGTATTGCTGAGCAAAGGATTTCTCTGAAGCACGTACCAATCACACAAGTAATTTGGGACAGAACTTATAAGAACCCAGGCAAAGGAAGATTTGTCGCGTTCATTCACTATCTACCTGAAGACTTAGCTATTGAGCAATTCGGTCAAGATGTTTGGTCTCGAAATCAACGAACACAATATAATGTTGATAGTCAAGAGTATCCAGTAAATAATCTTAGAATTATTGAATACTATGACATTGGCTGGGGTTCAAATGGTAAACCAACAAGATGTGTATTTGCTTCTGATTTTGGTGGCGAAGTATTAATTAAAGAGGAAAATCCTTTTGGAAAGATGCTTCCATTTGCATTCTACCAAAACTGGACACCACCTGGATGTCTTCAACCAATCGGGCGAATTGTTCAGCAGCTTAGTACACAAGAAGCTCTGAATGAATTAGAAGAAAATCTTCGCGAAACAATCTTACGCGGCACACCGTTTACATTACTTGATAAGGGCTCAATTGACCCAATGGATTTTGAGAACTTAAATAGTGGAGAACCATTGCCAGTGGTAGGTTATACACCTGGTCAAGGCTCACCATTTGTTCGTGTACCTGGAGCAGAAGTGCCACAAACTCTTCTTGCATATCAATCTTATCTTGAGCGATTACTTTCTACTGAAAGCGGCTTAAGTGATTTGGATAGGTCAAATACTCTTGGCACAGTTAGGTCTGCACAAGAAGTGGGCTTGCTTCAGCAATCATCACAAATCCAAGGTGCATGGTCGCGAAAACAATTAGCTATTTTCTATAAACAAATCATAGAAAAACTTCTTAGAATTGCTAAGGATTATGATAGAGACCCACTTATGATTGAGTTCCAAGGTCAAGATTTCTTAATGAATGACCCTGAAGTGCCACAATCGTGGATTGAGTTCTATCTTACTGATGAGGCTGTCATCTTTGTTGATGAAACTTCTCTTGACCAAAAGGATGGAGAGGCAGAAAAGCTCAAGAAACTTGCTATTCTTCAGCAATTGCAACCAGACTTAGCGGCTGGACTTATCAATGCTGAAGCATACATTGGCGAAAAGCTAAAGATTTTGGGTCTCGACCCAGCGACATTCATCAAACCTGTGGAGCCACCTATGCCACCTGTTGGACCTGAGCAAGGATTACCACCAGAATTAGCACAGGGTATGCCACAACTTGATGTTCAGTCAATTATGAGTGCGATGGGCGAGGGAGAACCTGCCGAAGGTAATCCTATTGCTGATTTAGCTCAAGGATAAAAAAAATGCTAGAAAATAATACAGAAAAAACCACATTGGATTTAATCCAAGAATTAGAAAATGAAGAAACGAACCCATACTTTGATGACCAAACTGGGTTAGATTTATCACCTACACAATCTGAAGAACCAGACGCTGAGAAAGAGGAAGCTGAACAGCCAGAGGATGATACAGATTTTTCATCTGTATATGATGAATACCTTGGCTCAGATGATGATGTTTCAGACGATTGGGAATACGAGCTTCCTTCTCTTGACCCAGCACTAGCTGAAAATCCCGTGCTTTTGAAGAGGGCACAAGATTATGAGAAGGGTGTAAAGAAACTTATTAACCGAGTGAAGGAAAAAGAAAGTGAATTAGGTGACCTCACAAACCTTGCTGAGTGGAATAAGGCATTGAGTGACCCAGAAACTGTTAAACCTGCTCTCACTCATCTTGTCAAAGAGCTAAGCAAGATGTACAATCTAGATGTTTATGACCTTATTCTGGATGCACAAGACAACACACAATCTTTCACTCCAGACACCTCAGACATTAATGCTTTAGTTGAGGCAAAGGTACAAGAGAAACTAAAAGCATACGAAGAAGATTTAGGTTATGTAAGGCAAAAGAAACAAAAAGAGGAAACAGAAAGTGCCTTACAGAATTACTTAAAAGCGGTGGCTACCAAGACCATCAAAGAAATTGCCAGTGCCGACAACGGATGGCAGATAGACGAGGGAATGATTAGAGAAGCGGTACAAGCCCTTCCAAACCTAATCAAAGACCCTGTTAAAGCTGTAAGAGCTTACTACTCAGATGAGAGGTTGGCTCATTACCAACGAGTTGGACGGACAGATAAAAAAGGTCCTACATTAACTACCCAGTCTAATGTTGGCTACAATCTTCCAAAAGACCCATCCAAAATCAGTGCTTTAGACATCATGAAAATGTTAGAGGCACAACAATAAGAAAAATAATTAGGAGAAAAAATTATGGCACTATACGATAGTTCTGGTATTAATAATAACGTCATCGCATCGGTGTTTAATAAGCTTTATTCACAAAAGTTTGTTAACACAATCCGAAGACGAAACTCGACACTTTACGCAATTCTTGGCAAACAAGAAATTGGACAAACACCTGGGCTCGAAAGCTTCGAAGGTCTCGTTAACAGCGAAGGCAACAACATTGAAGTAAGAGTAATGGGTAAATTACGGTCCGTTCCTACTGTTGCAAACGCAACAGCTGCAATTGCCACAGCTACCCTCAGCTATGATGCTGATGTATTCGGGGCTATGACCTTCGATTACACTCACTTCGCTGATACTTTACCAATTCCAACGAATGACCTTTTGAAGATTAGAGGTAACATGACCAAAACAGCATCTTACATTGATGACCTGTTCAATCACGTGGTATTCTCATTAGAGGCAACTCTTGGTAATGCAATCACTGCTGTTCCAACAGGTACATTCACCGCAGCTCTCTTTACGACAGGAACGAGAACAACGATGGTGAGCTTGTTTAATGCAATTTCTGATGGCACGTCAACCTATAGCACTACAAATGTCAACTACTTCTACCCAGCTACAGATAGCTTTATGGGACGATGGTACGGAAACATTGACCGAAACGATAGCACAAACGCTCAGTTCCGAAGTGCTGTTTATGGCGGTACTTCTGAAGCAAGTGCAGGTGCAGGTCAGCTCACACTGTCCAAGCTCTATACATTGATGAACCGACAAATCGCTTTGGGTGGTAATCCAACCATTGCTATTTCTGACGCACTTGTGCACGGTTACATTCAAGCCCTGACAGCTTCTGCTGCTCAGGTAATTTATGAGACAGACACTGAGTTCAACACCTTTGGTGGACGATACCTCAATGCATTTGGTATGAAGTTCTTGCTTGAGCAAAGACTTGGCAACCAAGCTGGTACAGTACAAAACTCTTGTGGTGCACTGTTCTTACTTGACCCAACATACTGGAAGATGTATCGGTCTGACCAAAATCTTAGCACCGCTGGTGTCGTTGTCGACCCCTCGCGTGTCGCTTCAAGTGTGCTTCCCTATCAGTGTCTCACGCAGCTTGTCTGTGTAGACCCAGCGAAGGGCGGTTCGAAGATGATTGGTATCACTGGTTAATCTTAACTCAGCCACACACAAATAGGGGGCGAAAGCCCCCTTCAAAGCATTATGATTTTATCAGAAATACTCACATATGTAAAGGATAATTACACCTATGATAGCGATATTGCTAATTCATTAGGCGAGGCTCCTACCGATACTCAGTTAATACCTTATGTCAACTGGGCAGTCAGAACTATTGCTAGAAAAACGCGGCAAATTAGTATCTATATTCCAATTACATTAGTGGCAGGACAAGGTAGTTACAATCTAAACGCTGGTTCTGCAATCTCTTCTACAAATGCAAGCCAAGTAACGAGAGTGCACAGGGTGTTTATTGGTAATAATGTAATGACGAAAGCAAATAGTAATGCACCTGGCATGTGGGCTTACAATGAAATAGAAAGATTTGCTCCAAATTACAGAGCGGCTGCATCAGGTCAACCAATCGCGGCGGCTCAATGGGGAAACAATCTTCTTCTTTATCCTGCTCCTAGTTCTAATGTATCTTCAGGCTCAGGAAATTATTTGGTTGCTGAGTATCTTCCTGCAAACCTTACAATCTCAGATTTATCTAACTCGCCAGACCTTCCTGTAGAATTACATGAAGCTGTGGCATATCTCGCCGCTATCAAGATAGCTGCTCCTCAAATCACAGAGGCAGAAAGTTATCAACGATTACAACTCTACAATTCCTTTATCAATGAAAGTATCCAAGAAGTTAAAAAGCAAAATGAGCAAACCATCCAAGACTTCGGCTCCACGTTCGGCTGGGGCAGACCAAAATGGATTAGGTGGTAAAAAAAAGAAGCCACCAATCCTCTATTAAGTTTAATGGACGTGGAAAGAGTTTTTCTCGCAATTTTCTCTCAAGCGTCCATTAAGATTAGAGGGGCAGTTTGAGGTACGGCATCACCTCTTCCTTTATGCCCCTTTAATCTAGGATATGCAATAGCCAATACAGAATACTAAATTATGCCTCCGAGCAATAAGATTTTAATACCGAAGTTTTCTGGAACCATTACAAGTGTTGATGATGCAATGGTTGGTATTCAAGGTGCTGTTAATGTTGAAAACTTCAGAATACAAGCTGGCAAGCTATTGCCCACAGAAGGCACTACTAAAATCTCAAATAATAATGTCGGGGCATCCACATCTATCTTAGGGCTCACTTATGTCAGAGGCTTCAGTGACCAAAATGTATTTCAAGAAAAGTTTTTTGTTATGTCTATTGGCACAACAAATACATCTTTCAAAGCTACGATGTTTGACGCGGCTGGCTCAAGCCCATCTTTCAGCACAACTAACATTGGCTTTAGCACCACCCCCACACCATCTTTAAATGAATGGATGACTGTTCTGTATGATAATAAAATCATCACAACAAATGCAACAGATATTTATCAAATGGATGTGGGCGGAACCACTCTATATAAAGCTGGTGGATTTGACCCTATCGTTGGCTTCCCTAATTCTTCGCCTACAGCTACATATATTTCTACATCTGTAATCACAGCAGGATGGGCTGGCTTTACTACCACTGTACCAAGCATTGCAATTCTATCACCTACCTTAGATAAAATCTCATATAAAACTGGGGTTGCCACAGAGAACTTGCTCAAAGATACCACAATTCCATTCTCTGACAGTAGCACAGATGCTGGTCCATCGGCTTATTATCTAAAGAGTGACAGAAATATTATTAGATTTGCACACCCATACTATGGCGGTATTACTGCACAGCTTAGCCAAAGCAAGGGTCCATTTAAAATCACACTTTATGCTGATGACATGACCTCACCATCAAGGCAAAACTTTGCTAACCTTCAGTTCCGCGATAGAATATACTTTAGATTTTATGTTGCTGATAGTTATTCAACCAACTGGAATGATAACACAGCAAAAACAACTTTTGATAATTCACAATTCAAAGTAAAGTTCTTTGATAGAAATAATAAGCAAATAGAAGCAAATGTGAATGCTCAATCTATCACAGCTGTAGGCTACGATGAATATGTTGTTTGTGCGTTCTGGGATAATAAAGATAGATTTAGCACTTCAGTGTTTGATTACACTCAGGTTTATAAAGTAGAAATTACAGGATATGTAAGTTTTGCTTGGGTGTCTACTCTTGGAAATACCACACCAGTGAGCAAGCATAGAAACTTGCCATCGTTCTTTGATTTCAAACCTTGCACGATTGGCGGTGTTAATCTTTCGCTCCAACCACCAGATAGAAACAATCAAAACTATATCAATTTTGGTACAGTGAGATATACACCAAGCTCAGGTGAGGTAAGCGAAGTACATAACCTGTCTACACTCACATCAAATGATTTGATAAATGGCACGTTCCTTGATAATAAATATAATTCATTGCCTAAAACTGGCTCGTGGTTATCAGTGGTATTTCCAACATCTGGCACATCAACCACAGAAAGCTGGTTAGTGGTCAATGATAATCAATCTCCTAGTAGCTGGAGAAAGGTGGGCTTTGCTACAAATCCAGGTACAAATGTTTCAGGTGTGGGTACAGCTACCTACTACTATAATGTTAATGATTTACTAAGCAAACCAACAGTAGTTCCAAATCGCACGTATATTCAAAATGCCACTTGTGTAACCACATTTAATGGCTGGGTGGTTTATGGCATTAACGCAGGAATTAATAATGTTCGCCACTCTAGAATTGGTGACCCATTAATTCTCAAGAGTGCAAATGATAGAGAAGGAACAAAATCTAATGGTGCTGATTTTACATTAAGCGAAAGTTATTCTGACGTTCCAATTGCGATGGCTGGTATCCTAGATACTTTAGTAATCTGGGGGCAAGAAGGTGTGTACGCTCAATCTGGTCCATATCCAACAGCAATGACATCTATCAAAAAG
>Ga0209972_10002493_pt1 | contig 15026 bp, 13 predicted proteins | sample NOAtaG_7_FD_187302 | JGI IMG/M metagenome (GOLD analysis project Ga0209972, IMG submission 187302) | Freshwater lake microbial communities from Lake Erie, under a cyanobacterial bloom - NOAA_Erie_Diel1S_2200h metaG (SPAdes) (version 2) | ecosystem: Environmental > Aquatic > Freshwater > Lake ... | reverse complement strand
ACCTACAACAGGGTCTACGCCGAGTACTTCGCGGGCCCTGGCAACCCGAACCCCACGCGCACGACGCTCGGCATCACGAGCCTCCCGACGCCGATCGCGGTCGAGGTGAAGGCGATCGCGGTGGTCGGCTGAGTTCCGGAGTCGAGGACGAAGCCCGAGCGATCGGCTCGCGCTGGCTTGCGTCAACGCGCCAAGCCGAGGATCACCACGCTCCGCCGCACGCCGTCCATCGTGCAGGCGTCGGGGAACGCGCCCCACTGGGTGAAGCCGCGCGAGCGGAAGAGCCGCAGGCTCGGCTCGTTGTGCGCGAAGCAGATCGCGAGCACGCGGTCGATCCCGCACGACGGCGCGCGTGCAAGAAGCGCGTCGAGCATCGCGCGGCCGACGCCGCGGCCCGCCGCATGATCCGCGACGTACACCGAGATCTCCGCGGTCGGCGCGTACGCGGCGCGATCCTTGAAGTTCGTGAATGCGCCCCATGCGCACACGCCCTGCGAGTCGACCGCGACCAGCACGGGCCGCGCGGCGCGGTCGCGGTTCGTGAACCACGCGCGCCGTGCGTCAAGCGACTGCGGCTCGAGGTCGGCGGTCGCCATCCGCTTCGGAATCGACTCGTTGTAGATCGCGCGGATCGCCTCGAGATCGGCTTCGACCGCGTCGCGGATCTCGATCATGGCGCCTCCCCCGTCGCGATGCAGACGTTCGACACGTCGCTGAAGAACCGCAGCGCCTCGTGGCCGCCCTCGCGCCCGATCCCGGAGTCCTTCACGCCGCCGAACGGCACGCGCAGGTCGCGCAGCATCCAGCAGTTGACCCACACCGTGCCTGCTTCGAGCCGCGCCGCCATTCGATGCGCGCGCGACAGGTCGCGCGTCCACACGCTCGCCGCAAGGCCGTAGCGCGTCGCGTTCGCCATCTCGACCGCGTCGCGGTGGCGGTCGAATCCATGCACGGTGACGACAGGGCCGAACGTCTCCTCCTGGACGCAGGCGCTCGTCGTCGGCACGCCGAGCAACACCGTCGGCTCGAGGAACGCGCCGCCCACGATGCGCGCTGGAAGCTTCGCGGGAATCGCCCCGCCGCACGCGACCACGCCGCCATCGGCCACGCCGCGCTCGATCGCGGCCAGCACCTTCTCGCGGTGCGCCTTCGAGATGAGCGAGCCGAGATCGGTCTCGGGCGACAGCGGATCGCCCACGTTCATCGCGCGCACCGCATCGATGAAGCGCTCGGTGAACTCGCGCATCCGCCCGCGATGGACGAGGATTCGCGACGAGCACAGGCAGATCTCGCCCTGGTTGAGGAACGCGCTGCGGGCGATCTCGGGCACGGCGACCGCGAGGTCCGCGTCCTCGCACACGACCGCCGCGTTCTTGCCGCCGAGTTCGAGGGACGCCGGAATCAGCCGCTCGCCGCAACGCGCCGCGAGCCGCCGCCCCGTCACCGTGCCGCCCGTGAAGCTCACGGCGCGCACGCTCGGGCAATCGACGATGGCCTGCCCCGCCTCGGGCCCGAGCCCGTGCACGATGTTCAAGGCGCCCGCAGGCAGCCCGGCGTCGCGCGCGATCTCGCCGAGCACCGCCGCCGTCGTCGGCGTCAGCTCGCTCGGCTTCGCGATCACGCAGTTGCCGGCGGCAAGCGCCGGCGCGATCTTCCACGTGAAGAGGTAGAGCGGCAGGTTCCACGGCGAGATGCAGCCGACGGTGCCGAGCGGCTTGCGCAGCACGTAGTTGATCGCGCGCGCGGGCCGCTCGGTCGCGAAGCTCTCGCTCGACTCGTGCAGGATCGCCGTCGCGAAGAAGCGGAAGTTCGCCGCCGCGCGTGGAATGTCGAGCGATCGCGCGAGCGCGAGCGGCTTCCCAGTGTCCTCGCACTCGAGCATCGCGAGCTCGTCGAGCCGCGCGTCGATGCCTGCGGCGATCCCGAGCAGGACGCGCGATCGCTCCGCGGCGGGCATGCGCCCCCAGATGGCGAAGGCGCGCGCCGCGGCGTCGGCCGCGCGCGCCACGTCGGCCGCATCGCCGCGTGCGATCGCGCGCAAGGGCTCGCCCGTCGCCGGGTTCTCGCGCGCAAGCCGCGCGCCCGACGCCGAGGGCACGAACGAACCGCCGATGAAGTGATCGACCTCGCGAATCATGCGTTCCTCACTGCGCCGCGAGGCGCCCGCCGTCGACCGGAAGATTCACGCCGTTGACATAGCTCGCCGCCGGCGACGCGAGGAACACGATCGCAAGCGCGAGCTCGCGCGCGTCGCCGAGACGACCCGCGGGGATCGTGAGGATCGCGTCGCGCTCGACTTCGTCGACCGAGACGCCGCCGCGCGACGCCTTCCCCTTGAACAGCGCCTCGAGGCGCGCGGTCTTCGTGAACCCCGGCATCACGTTGTTCACCGTGATTCCGAAGCGGCCGAGCTCGCTCGCGAGCGTCTTCGTCCAGTTCGCCATCGCGGCGCGCACGGTGTTCGAGACGCCGAGACCCTTGATGGGCGTGAAGACGGACGTGCTCGTGATGTTCACGATGCGGCCGTAGCCGGCCTCGCGCATGAGCGGTGCGCACGCCTGCGTCCACGCCTGCGCGCACCCGAGGTGCATCGACATCGCGGCGAGGTAGTCCTGCGGCTTCGCCTCGATCGCCATGCCGGCCGCCGGTCCGCCCGTGTTGTTCACGAGGATGTGCACGGCGCCAAGGCGGCGCGCGGTCTCCTGCGCGATGCGTTCGGTGCCCGCGAGGTCGGAGAAGTCCGCCTTCACGGCCTCGTGCGCCGCACCGGAGATCGCCTTGAGTTCATCAAGCACCTTCGCGAGCCCGTCCTCGTTGCGACCGACGATCACGACGCGCGCGCCCGCGCGCGCGCATTCAAGCGCCGTCGCGCGGCCGATTCCTTGCGTCGCACCGCACACGATCGCGGTCCTGCCGTCGAGCGAGAATGGAGAGGTCGTCACGCGGCGCAGGATAGCGCCATGCGCCCAGCGTGCGAGATGCGCGCCGACGGGCGGCGCCGCGGGCGCGCGTCATCCGAAGTTCGCAAGCAGGATGCCGAGGTCGGCGCTGTCGACGGCGCCGTCGCCGTTCAGGTCGGCCGGACCGCCGGCGCCCCACGCACTGAGCAGGATGCCGAGATCGGCGCTGTCGACGATGCCGTTCGCGTCGATGTCGCCGGGAATGCCGCAGTTTCCGGCGGCGACGAACGACTTCGAGGGACTGCTGGCGGCGTTGCCCGAGGCGTCGAGCGCGCGCACGTGGTACTCGACGTGCGCGCACGCCCCCTGCGCCGGAATCACGCCGCGCCAGAGACCGTTGCCGCTCCACGCCATCGTCACCGTCCGCGGCTTGCCGCCGTCGACGGAGTAGACGAGGAACACGCCCCTGTCGTCGTAGCCGCGGTCGCTGGTCGTGCCGTCGACAACCTCGGCGCGCACCGCGAACGGGCCGGCCTGCCGCGATGGAACCTGTTCGACCAGCTTGATGTTCGGCGCAATGGTGTCGGCCGGTCCGGTGTTCACGTAGATCCGGTTCTGGAACGAACCGGACTCGCCCTGCGCGGTGACGATGTCGGGCTTCCCGTCTCCGGTGAGGTCGCCCACCTTCACGTCGAGCGAGCTGTCGGCGAGCGTCGGAAGCACGCCGCTCGTCACCTGCGTGAACGTGCCGGTGCCGTTGTTGCGGTACATGCGGTCGGCCGCGCCGAGCGCCGCGACAAGCATGTCGAGATCGCCGTCGTTGTCGTAGTCGATGAAGCGCGAGTCGTTGTCGTCTGCCGCGGGATTCGGCGAGATCTGCGACGACACGTTCGTCCAGGACGTCCCCGCTCCGTTGTTGCGGATCAGGAGTTCCGCGCTCGATGGGCCCGCATTGACGCCTATCAGGTCGAGGTCGCCGTCGCCGTCGATGTCGCCGAAGTCGTACGAGTACGCCGTCGCGTCGGTGAGGAACGGATTGAGCTTCGTGAATCCGCCCGCACCGTCGTTGATCCAGAGCTGGCTCGAGTTCGCGCCGCTCGCGCGCGTGGCGATGTGCAGGTCGAGGTCGAGGTCGTTGTCGACGTCGCCGAACACGCAGTCCATCTGCTCCGCGAGCGCGGTCGACGGGAACTGCGACGTCGGCGCGTCGGTGAAGACGCCTGCGCCGCCGTTGAGGAACAGGCGCGGACGCCCCGTGGTGGAGAAGCGGTTCGCGCCCGAGTTCAGCAGCACGATGTCGAGGTCGCCGTCGTTGTCGACGTCGCCGAACTGGCCCCGCGAGGAGCCCATGGCGACGTTCGGCATGCGCGTCGTGGTCTGGTCGGCGAAGACGCCCGCGCCGTTGTTGACGAGAAGCAGCGGACGGCGGTTGTAGTCCTGCGCAAGCAGCAGGTCCCAGTCTCCGTCGCGGTCGACGTCGCCCGCCTCGACGCCGCGAAAGCAGCCGATGACGCCGGCCGCTCGAGTGTCGGTCTCGTCGGTGAAGAAGCCCGTGCCGTTGTTCACGTAGATGCGCGGCTTGAGCAGTGCGCCGATGCTCGAATAGCCCTGCCCGTTCGCGAACACGATGTCCTTGTCGCCGTCACCGTCGATGTCGACGAGCGTGCACTGGTTCGTGTACTCCGACTGGACCGGAAACCGGGTCGACGTCTGGTCGACGAACTGCTGCGCGACGGCCGTCGACACGGCGCAGCAGGCGCAGAGGGCGGCGAGCGCCGCAAGATTCTCGGTCTTCATCTGGTCACGCTCCGGGGCGTTGTTCTCGCCACTGGCCGCGGCGTTGCACCCGGATCGAAATGTACCCCTGAATGGGCGCGGCCAAAGTCCCCGCAGAAAGATTCCCGCTGTTTGGACACAGGAGCGGGGTTGACCGGCGGCGCGCCGGATATCCGGCGTCGCGCGTATGTCCGGCGCTATCGGCGCTTTCGCTGCAATCGGCTTCCCCGACGGCCGATGCTCACGCCATGTCTTTGCCAGGGGCCTTCGAACCGGTCTTCATCAGCATCACGAGTCTCGGCCTCGCCGGACTGCTCTGCTGCGCGCCCGCGGCGGCCGCCCAGGAGGCCACCGTCGGTTCCGGCGCGGCAACGGCCGAGAAGGCCGAAGCGAGCGCTGCGACGGAGTACGACCGTCTCGGCGCGGAGTTCCAGAAGCTCGAGCAAGAGCACTTCGGCGGCATCGCGTCGGCCCCGACGGACGACCGGGCGGCATATCTCGCGACCGGCATCGCAAGTGATCGCGTCGCGCGGTGGCTCGCGCGTGCGCGCGAACTTGGCGCCGAACTCGCGCGTGCCGATGCGCTCCCCTACCAGCGCGCGGTCACGCTGAGCGATGGATACACGCCGGGACCTGCCTATCTCGCGCCGCTGCGTGCGGCCGGAAGAGGCACGGCCATCCTCGTCCAGGATGCGGCGATTCGGTCGGATGCGAAGGCGATTGGCGAACTTCTCCGCGTGCAGGTGTCGGTGGCCACGCGCACCGGAAGCGACGGAACGCTCCCCACGTCGATGCTGGCCGTCGTCGCTGCGGAAGAGCACCTCGCCTCGGTCGCCGAGCTTCTCGACCGCTGCGCGATCGATCCGAGTCTTGCGCAGGACATCCTCGACTCCCGTCGGGCGTTCATCGATCACGCCGACTTCGGTCTCATCGCCGCCGCGCGGGCGGAGGTCGTCGCCCTGCAGGCGGAGGTCGACCGGTTGCTCCAGATTCCCTCGGGCGAGCGGCCCGGCTTCGTCGCGGGCGTGCGCGGCAACGTGCGCACGAACTTCGACGACACCCAGCTCCTCGCCGCGCGCACAGGGGCCGACGTCTATCTGTCGGAGGCGGCGGAAGCGCTCGAGGACAACGACCTCGAGGGCGCGAGGCTCGAGATCGCCGCGCTCCAGGAGCGACTTCGCGACGGTGCGTTCGGAGACCTGCTGCGCGTCCTCGCGCCGCAGCTTCTGCCGACGATCGACCTGCTGATCGAGACGCAGGGCGACCTCGCGTCGCAACGGACCACGCTCGAGGCGATCGCGGCTGGCACCGAGCACCCTGCGGTCCACGCCGACGCAGGCCGGCTCTACATGCGCGCCGCGCGCGCGTGCGCCGCGGTTCCCGCCGATGTCCAGATCGCGATCGAGGAACTGCGCGCGGGACTTCTCGCCGCCGACTCGAAGCAGGCGCGCCGCGCGATCGAGGCGATCGACGCGCACCGTGCGGGCGTGATCCAGCCGCTCCTCGACGCGGCACGCAGCAGCCGCTGCACCGTGCCCACGCACCCGAGCGACGTGACCGGCGGAGGCCTGATGCGAACGCCGGCGATCGGCCTGAACGGCGCGGTGCGCATGCTGCTCGCCGATGCGTTCATGGTCGCCGACCCAGCGGACGCCGCGCGCCGGCACGACGCCGTTCTCGCCGCGCTGCATGTGATCGCGCACCTCTCGTCGCTCGGAACCTACTCGCACTCTCTCGTCGCCCAGCAGGTCGCGCGCGACCTCGAGCTTCCGCTCGCACAGCTCCGCGAGCGCGGGCAGACCGACGGTGACTCGCGCGACCGCATCGTCCGCGCCCTGCGCATGCTCGATCCATCCGACCCGTTCGGCTTCCGCAAGGCCTTCGCCGACGAATGCACATGGCTCGCGGCGCAGACCTTCACGCTCGACTCGCGCGCCATCGCCGCGTTCGAGCGCGCCGACCTGCTCCGGCTCGACCCGGACTCGCTCGGCTTTCTGCTCGCCATGTTCACGCCTGCGCCGCTGCTTCCCTTCGACCTGAAGGAGGGCAGCGCGCTCGAGGGCGCCATGGTCGACATCCGGCCGTGGTTCGACATCGATGCCTATCGACGCGCGCATGAGCAGGCCCCGGTGCTGCGCGACCGCATGCTGCGGACGCTGTCGGCGCGCGACGGAGCGCCGCGCGATGCGGGCGTCATGGCGCAGGACCGCACGCCGCTCGCGTGGCTCGACGTCACGAGGCCTGTCGGCGTCGTTGCCCGCACGGGCGCCGCCGACTCCGAGTACGCACGCATGCTCGACGTGTTCGGAATCACGGCGGAAGGCGCACGGTCGACGACCGCGGTGCCGTCCGACGGCGATTGAGCGCAGGTCAGTCGCAGCGCAGCGCGATGCGCAGCGCGAGCGAACGCACCTCACGTCCATGGCGCAGCAGCACGCGGCGACGCACGGCGCGAAGGCCCGGCACGGTCATCGTGTTCTGCTGGATGCCCGCGAACAGCGAGAAGTCGAGCGCGGCGGACCGCACCCAGTCGATGTCCTTCTCGTAGCCGCTGACCGCGAGCGCGCCGGTCTCGCCGATGAATCGGTTGAGCCGGCGCTGGCTGACGCGAAGCGTCTGGCAGCAGCCGAAGTGGATCACGCGGCCTGCGCACTTGCCGCGAAGGGTTTCCTCGAGCTCGTCGAGGGACACGCGCGCCTTGCGGCGGCGCAGATCGCCGAACTGAACCTCGCCCTGCACGCCGTGGAAGGCGAGGTAGAGGATCGGATAGTCGTTGTGGGTGCGCTGCGTCCACTTCTGCAGGTAGTACGCAAGCGCGTCCTGCGTCACCACGTTCCGGTGCACGAAGGGAATCGCCAGAGGCGAACTCTTGAGGAGCGCGAGCATCGGCTCGACGCTCGGAGATCGCCGGACCTCGGTCGACCAGTCGGTCTCGAGGCAGAAGATCCCGCGCACCTTGGTGCGTGCGTGGGCAAGCGTGTAGTCGCGGAGAAGCATGGCAAGACTCCTCGTCGTAATCCTTCCACAAGTATCGAATTGACTGTGCCGTCTATTGTTGGCGCCGGACGCGAAACCGGAGCGCAATCAGGCAAAAACTCACGGTTTCTCCATGCTTTCCGCGCCTGCGCCGACCGGTGCCTCCCGAGTCGCCGAGACCGAAAGGCCCTTGGCGCGCTCTGGCGAGGGGTGGGTGGGGCGGGCGCGAGAACGCCGTCCGGAAACCCGCCGACGACGGGGCGGCCCGTCGCGATCGGCTGACGGCGCGACGCGGGCTCAACAGTCTGTCAATCTAGGTTCTCGCGTTCCACATTCGTATGACGCGCGTCTCTCGCTCGAACCCGAGCACCGAGACGGTGCCCGTCTCGAGCGCGAAACGCTCGGCGTCTTCCGGCGCGAGCTCGAGCCACGCGGCGGCAAGCACGCGCAGCGCGTGTCCGTGGCCGAAGATCGCGACGTCGCCCCGCGCGGCAAGGGCGCGCGCGATCACTCGGTGCATCCGTACCCCGACCTCGTCGGCGGATTCGCCGCGAGGCGCACCGTCGTGGAAGAGGTTCCACGATGGCCTCTCGGCGCGGATCTCCGCGGTGGTCTTGCCCTCGTAGTCGCCGTAGTCCCACTCGCGGAGTTCATCCATGCACTCGGCCTTCGACAGGAGGCCTGCGAGCTCGCACGTGCGGACCGCGCGCCGCATCGGACTCGTCAGCACCAGCGCGAACGGGTGCTTCCGAAACACGGGAGCGAGGAGATCCGCCCGCCGCTCTCCCTCCGCAGTCAGCGGAAGGTCGGTGCGCGATGTGTGCTTTCCCGAAAGACTCCATTCAGTTTCGCCGTGCCGGATGAGGTACACGCGCGAGGCCTCCGGAATCCCTGCGGAACCCTGCGGGCGGTGCTGTCCCGGGTCTCTCGAGTTCGATGCATCAGGCACGGAATGAGGATACCCGCGAATCGGGCGAAAGACGTATCATCGGGCCGATGGCAGGCGCGACCCACCCAAGCACCGAGACGCAGCGCGAGTTCACCCGCGAGACGAGCCGAGCGGTTCGCGTCGATGTCCGATCGGCGACCGTGGTGTTCCGGGTGATCCGGGGCGAGCTCTCGGTGGGTCTTCCCATCGTGCGGCGCGCCGACGGCGCTGCCGAGCGCGGGGTGCCAACGGTCGCGCCGAACGAGAGCGTCGAGGGCTTCGGGCTTGACACCGCTGCGCAACTCGCCGCCTCGCTCGCGGTTCCCGCGCGCGACATCGTGCGCATCGAGCACGCCGGCGTGCGTGCGGTCCGCACCGGCACCGGCGCTCCGAGCGTCGACAACCAGACGCTGTACGTCGTCTCGTGGGCAATTGCTCGACCGCTCGCCGCGGCGGCCGGAACCGCCCAGTCGGTCGAGGCCGAAGAGGTGTTCGTACCGATCGCGTCGATCGACGCGCACGGCGCGCTCCACCCAAGCGCGAAGACGCTGGTCGCGTGTGCCTTCGAGGCATTCCTCGACGCAACCCTTGCGGATGCGCTGACCCGGCGGCTGCTGCCGCGCCACGTCCTCTTCCGAAAGACGGACGGCTTCGCGGGCAGAAGCCCGTACGAGGACCTCCTGGGCATGCACGCCGCGCAGGCGCGCGCCGACGCATCGGGCGCCTCCCACAGCGACCTACCGGTGCCCATCTTCGTCGGCCTTCTGCCAGACCCATTCCCGCTCTCGGCGCTGCGCGAGTTCTACGAGCATCTCCTCGGCGCGGCGCTCGACCGCGGCAACTTCCGACGCCAGTTCCAGGAGATCGTCTCGTCGGGTCCCATCAAGGCGCTCCCGATCTTCGAGCGCGGCGTGCCGCATCGGGCAGGCCAGCTCTTCACCTTCGATCGCTCGGCGTGGAATCGCTTCGCGACGACGAAGGCCTAGGTTCTGGCCGACAGAACCAAAGCGCGTCGAACGAGGCTGCGACCCGGGTCCATCGGACGGCAGGGCGGAGGAGGTGCACGCGAGCGCGTGAACGCGTCCGTCGCGTCGGCGACCTCGATGGCGCGGCTGCGCTTCGGCGGCGACCCGGAGTCCAAAAATGAAAAAGGGACCCGACAGTTGGCGCTGAGGAGCGCGCCGGAACCCTCCTGGACTCCCTTCAAGCGGCAAGCCGCGAAGAAAGTACCAGTCGTCTCGAGGTGCCGCGCACAGAATGCGCGACGTGTTCCGTACTGCCGGGTCCCCCCGATGGTGGACCGGATGAGAGATGCGAACCGAGGGCCTTGACGATCGATGGCCGCGAACGGTGCGCTGCAAGGCCAACTGAACCCGTCGACTCCGCTGGCAGTCGTCGGCGGGTGGCGGGGACCCCCTGCCGGGGACAGACGCCACCTTCTCCTTACGATGCGGTTCGGCACGGGTTCCAAACGATCGAAGATTTCTGTGCCGAACCGATCGCACCCCCTTCCCGACTGCCTGCACCCGAACGGGCCAGGAGCCCCCGGCGAATCGCCGCATCGCACGTAAGACGACCGAAGTCCGGGGTACCTTTCGCCGAACCAACGATGGACCAAGCGATCCAGACACTTCCGTCCCTGTCCCGCGAAGGACGTACCGCGAGGATCACGCTGCGCGACCCAGCACGGCGCAATGCGCTCGATGCGCCGGCGCTCGCGACGCTCGCCGGACACGTTCGATCCCTCAGAGATGACGCGTCCTGCGGCGTTCTCGTGCTCGGTGGCGAAGGTCCGAGTTTCTGCGCGGGCTTCGACCTCGCGGCCTGCGCCGCCGACCCGCGTGCGGTCGCGGCCCTGCTCGAGGGTCTCAGCGCATGCATCGGTGAACTGCGCGAACTTGACATCCCAGTCATCGCGGGCGTCCGCGGCGCCGCGCTCGCCGGCGGCTGCGCCCTGCTCACCGCCTGCGACTTCGTGGTTGTCGCCCGCGACGCGCAACTTGGCTATCCCGTGCATCGGATCGGCATCTCTCCCGCGGTCAGCGCGCCGTCGCTCTTCTCACGCATGGGACCAGCGACGCGCGCGCTCCTCATGTCGAACGACCTGATCGACGGCGATGCGGCGGTGGCGCTTGGGCTTGCCACGCACTGCGCCGATGGCCCCCTGCTCGACGCAGAAGTCGATGCGCTCCGGGAGCGCCTTCTCGCGAAGGGCCCGCGCGCGTTGCGCGAGACGAAGCGCTGGATTCGCACGATCGAGGCACGCATGCCCGGCGACCTCGGTCCCACCCCGGCGCGTGATCGCGCGGCGCTCGAGCGCACCCGCGACGCGAGCATCGATCTTGCTTCCGGAACCGAGTTCCCGGAACGGCTCAGGGCTTTCTGGGCATCCCGCGCCGCTCGGCCCGCGAACTAATCGCACAAGAGTCCTCGCATGCCGATCCGTGCGCTCCGAAGCAAGCTCCGCGAGATCGACCGCAACTCGCGGCGGAAGCAGCGCAACATCTTCGATCGCTGGCAGAGCGCCGCCTTCGTGGGCGCAGCGCTGCTCGCGCCCCTGATCGTGATGCAGCTCGACTCGAAGTATGTGCGGTCGTCGGACGAGGTGCTTGCCGCCGCCTTTGCCTTCCGCAACCGCGAAAGCGAGGAGGTCTCCGCAGCCAAGGTTCCGGTCACCCCGGTCCTTCGCCCGCCCTCGGGCATCCTGCCGCTCGCCGAACTGCGCCTCGTCTCCACGCGCTCGTGGCATGGCTGGCCGCTTGCGACAAGCGACCATGCGACCGCGACGCGCGTCGACGTCGCGCTGCTTGCCAACTGCCCGGAGTATCTCCGCGACGAAGTCACGGCGGCGGGCCAGGGTGTCTTCACCCAGACAGGGCTCGCGATGCCGACGCCAAGGACGACCGTCCATGTCGGCGGCTGGATCTTCTCGATCGGCGCGTGGTGGGTGCTGCTGACAGTCGCGGCGGCGTTGGTCCTCGCGCCCCTGCGCTTCGCCTTCCGGGTGCGGAAGACCGTTCGCAACGTCGTCCGACAGGGGCGGATCGACCGCTGCCATTGCCCGAACTGCGGCTACGACGCCCGTGGTTCGATCCTCACCGGGCGATGCCCAGAGTGCGGCGGCGAGCTCTACGAGCGGCCCGACTGGTAACGACGGTCAATCGGCCGGCGATGCGCGGGCGAGGTCGGTTCCGAGCAGTGCGAGAGGTCGGAGAACCATGATCCGAGGCTTATGAGCCGCACGGACTGTAGTTACACGACATCGACAGGCCACGCCGTCGCCAATTTCCACAGATTTCAGGGCAGATGGTGACATGTCTCGTCACCCGATCGCGCCACTTGGGGGTCAGCGCGTCTCGCGCAACACACGTCATTCCGGTGGGTCACGGAGCAGATGCGTCCGCAGTCGCGGCGGCGTTGTTGCGTGCCTCACCAGAAGCGTGGCGGTGGATGGCTTCGTTCTCTCTCGTTTCCCTCTCTCTCTCGTCTCTCAAAAGGAACCGCACCGTGCAGATCCGAACCGCAATCCTCGCCGCATCCGTCCTCTCCGTCGCCGCTTCCGCGGAAGCAAACTTCTGGCGCTACAGCTACGCCAACGCCGGAAACGCCTGGTACTCCTCGATCACCGCCGAGTACCAGCCGGGCACCAAGCGCTTCAAGTGGGACTTCACCGCCGCCAACACCGTCAACGGCTTCTGGCTTGTGGTGTCGCCGGGCCCGAATCCGAAGGGCAACGCCGGTGAACTGGCGATCCTCTACCTCGACGCGAAGACCCTGACCGCCGGCAGCACGATCACGCCGCGCCTCACGATCTACAACTACAACGGCACCAACGGAACCAACAGCTGGCTCGATGGCAATGCAGCCGTCGCGGGCAACCAGACGCCGGACCGAATCTTCAGCTCGCAGAACGCCAACGCGAGTTCGGTGGTCATGCAGCTGTCCGCGTCGGACAACGGCACCAGCACGACTTCCGCGCGCCGCTTCACCGTCGAGCTCGACGCAAGCATCATCCAGAATCACACGCCGCTCTACCCCGCGGCGAACGGCGATCCGTGGACCGGCGTCGCCTTCGGCGATCGACTGGGTGCGTGGTTCCACCCAACCTCCGGCACGACCACGTCCTACGGAACGAACGTCGCCTCGCCCGACTTCAACTACCTGACCAACTTCGGCTACGCCGGGCAAGCGGCGTTCGACACGACGAATCTCGTGACGCAGTGGGTGCCCGCGCCCGGCGCGATCGCCCTGCTCGGTCTTGCGGGCTTGGTGGGAGTAGGCCGCCGTCGCAAGTGACGTTTGGCGCGGCGATCTCCATCCTTCTCTTCGATCGACTTTCTCTCTCAACGCAAAGGAATCCGCATGCAACGCACACTTGCTCTCCTCACCGTCGCGGTGGCGGCCACCGCTGGAACAGCCGAAGCCGGCTTCTGGCGATGGACCTATGGCACCGCTCCGAACAACTCGGTCGTCGCTGAGTTCGACCCGGTCACCAAGCGCTTCAAGTGGGAGTTCGGCGCCGGCACGAACGTGAACGGCTTCTGGACATCCGTCTCCCCCGGCCCGCAGCCACGCGGCGACGCCGGCGAGTTCGCGGCGCTCTTCCTCGACGCCTCCGCGCTCACCGCGAACTCCACCATCACCCCGAAGCTCACGGCATACGCGTACAACGGCGTCCCCGGCAGCAACAACAGCACGTTCACGACCAGCTGGTGGGATGGCTCGCCCGCGGCGGGCACGCAAGCTCCGGATCGCATCTGGAGCTCGCTGAATCCCGCGACCTCCGGGATCATCATGCAGCTCTCGGCCACCGACTACGGCACCTATCGGCGGTTCACCGTCGAGATCGACGCCTCCGTGATCCAGAACCACACGCCGCTCTACCCCGACGCGAACGGCGAACCGTGGACGGGCGTCGCGTTCGGCTCGCTCATCGGTCACTGGTTCCACCCGGTCATCGGACTGAGCGCGTCATACGGCACCGACCCGAATTCAGCCGACTACAACTGGCTGACGAGCTTCAACTTCACGGGCTGGACGTTCAGCGACATGACGAACCGGCCGACGGAGTGGGTCATCCCATCGCCGGGAGCATTCGCGCTGCTTGGCCTTGCAGGTATCGCCGGCGCGCGTCGACGACGCTGACAGGCGGTGCTCGAGACTTCACGCGATTCAATCGGCGGGTTCCCGGTGCTCCGGGGACCCGCCGATGTTCATCTGTGCGGTCTGTGCGGCGTGCGAGGGGGCGCGGCGGCGTGTGTGCGCCCGTGTCGTCATCGCGCCTTGCGGCGCGGCGATTCCGCGGCAAGTTCGGGTGACAAGATGCCTGCAACCCGAGTCGTGCGGAATCGACTCTGGTCGCGGGCCACGGAGGAAGAGATGAATCGCACAATCGCCATCGCCACACTCGCAGCCGGCTTCGCCGCCAGCGCGGCGCACGCCGGATTCTGGCGCTACACCTACAGCAACCCCGCGAACACGTGGTACTCGAGCATCAAGGCCGAGTTCGACCCGGACAGCAACCGATTCCTCTGGGAGTTCACGGCAGGAGCGAACGTGAACGGATACTGGCTGGTGGTGTCGCCCGGTCCGAATCCGAAGGGACATGCCGGCGAGCTGGCCGTGCTCTATCTCGATGCACGCGGTCTCACCACCAATACCAGCATCACGCCGAAGCTGACGATCTTCAACTACAACGGACTGAACGGCATCCTCAGCTACATGGATGGCTCGCAGGCGCCTGGCGTCCAGATTCCCGACCGCATCTTCAGTTCGCTGAACCCGGATACGACGGGCACGATCATGCAGCTGTCTGCCGCCGATACAGCGGGCCAACGGCGGTTCACCGTCGAACTGAACGCCTCGGTCATCCAGAACCACATGCCGATGTATCCATCGCTCGACGATTGGACGGGTGTTGCCTTCGGCCAGCGGCTCGGCGCATGGTTCCATCCAGCGTCTGGACTCGTGACGACCTACGGCGAGAACCCGGAAAGCCCGGACTTCAACTACCTGACCAGCTTCTCCTACACAGGCCAGGCGGCGTTCGACACCACGAACCTCAACACCCAATGGGTTCCAGCGCCGGGTTCTATCGCGCTTCTTGCAACCGCGGCCCTCGTTGGCATAAGACGCAGGCGATGACACGATTCTGACCGGCCGGGCCATGCGCCGGCCCGGGACGATCCGGGCGCCATCGACCACCACCACGCATCCGTCCTGTTCGACATTCGTTCAGGACTTCCCCACCACACCCCGCGCGTCTCGCGATGCGCGGGGTTTTTCGTCCTTTCTGAGAGATGGCCCCCGCCGCTGCGGAGACTCCGGGAGGCGCGCCCTGTGCGACGCCCCACCCGAAGACACGCAGCGAAACCAGACCCAAAGCAGCCCCCTCAGAAAGGACCCGCCATGAAGACTCCACTCGTCCTCGTCTCAACCATCGTTTC
>Ga0209972_10002492_pt1 | contig 15027 bp, 9 predicted proteins | sample NOAtaG_7_FD_187302 | JGI IMG/M metagenome (GOLD analysis project Ga0209972, IMG submission 187302) | Freshwater lake microbial communities from Lake Erie, under a cyanobacterial bloom - NOAA_Erie_Diel1S_2200h metaG (SPAdes) (version 2) | ecosystem: Environmental > Aquatic > Freshwater > Lake ... | reverse complement strand
CTCGACGCCGACAGCGATTGGAACCTCATCCGTCGCGTCGACGGCAAGGTCGCGAAGACCATCAAGGCGAAGGAACTCTGGAACGAGATCAACTTCGCCGCATGGCGCTGCGCCGACCCGGGCGTCCAGTACGACAGCACGATCAACGCGTGGCACACCTGCCCCGCCGGCGGACGAATCAACGCGTCGAACCCGTGCTCGGAGTACATGTTCCTCGACAACACGGCGTGCAACCTCGCGTCGATCAACCTGCTCAAGTTCTACGACTCGCAGACCCGCCGCTTCGACATCGAGGGCTATGAGCACGCGATCTGCCTCTGGACGATCGTGCTCGAGATCTCGGTGCTCATGGCCGCGTTCCCGTCGCGCGAGATCGCCGATCTGTCGTGGCGCTACCGCACGCTCGGCCTCGGCTACGCGAACCTCGGCGCCATGCTCATGCAGGCCGGCATCCCCTACGACAGCGAGGAAGGCCGCGCGGTCTGCGGCATGCTCACCGCGATCCTGACGGGCCGTTCCTACGCCGAGAGCTCCCTGCTCGCGGCCGAGCACGGGCCGTTCGCCGGCTACAGCGAGAACCGCGAGAACATGCTGCGCGTCGTGCGCAACCACCGTCGCGCGGCGATGGGCCTGTCCCGCACGAGCGACGAGTGGGAAGCGCTCCGCATCCGTCCGGTGCCGATCGACCACTCGGTCGTGAAGGCCGGCCGCATCAACCTCTCGAACGCCTCCGACCTCCTCTCGCGCTCGGTCGCCTGCTGGGACGACGCGCTCGGCTTCGGCGAGAAGTTCGGCTTCCGCAACGCGCAGACGACCGTCATCGCGCCGACCGGCACGATCGGTCTCCTCATGGACTGCGACACGACGGGCGTCGAGCCCGACTTCGCGCTCGTCAAGTTCAAGAAGCTCGCGGGCGGCGGCTACTTCAAGATCGCCAACCAGTCGCTGCGCCCGGCCATCCGCGCGCTCGGCTACTCCGCCGACCAGGCCGATGACATCCTCACCTATGTCATGGGCACGCTCAGCCTCGATGTGCCGATGCCTGCGGCCGACGGAACCGTCGTCGCCGGCCGCGGCTCGACGCTGCGCGAGTTCCTGCTGTCGAAGGGCTACACCCACGAGCAGCTGCTCGCGGTCGAGAATTCTCTGCCGACCGTGTTCGAGATCGCCTTCGCGTTCTCGGCGTGGTCGATGCCGGAGAGCGTCCTCGTCGCGGCGGGAGTCGACGCCGCGGCCGCGAAGAACGACATGTCGTTCAACGGCCTCCGCGCGCTCGGCCTCACCCGCAAGCAGATCGACACGATCAACCGCGCGGTGTGCGGCACCCAGACGGTCGAGGGCGCGCCTCACCTGAAGCAGGAGCACCTCGCGGTGTTCGACTGCGCGAACCGGTGCGGTCCGCTCAGCACGCGCTTCATCAAGCCCGAGGGCCACATCCGCATGATGGCTGCGTCGCAGCCGTTCATCACGGGTGCGATCTCGAAGACCATCAACCTGCCCTCGGATGCGAATGTCGACGACATCGGCGCTTGCTACCGCATGAGCTGGGAGCTCGGTCTCAAGGCGAACGCGCTCTACCGCGACGGCTGCAAGCTCAGCCAGCCGCTCTCGACCAAGAGCGACAAGAACGAGGAAGACGACGAGAAGGCCGACGCGAAGGACGCAAAGGATGCGAAGGACGCGAAGGCCGCCGCCGAGGCGAAGGTCTCCGATGCCGTCGTCACCGATGCGGCCGAGCAGAGCGCGCTCCTCACCGAGGCGCTCACCGATGTCGCCCTCGCCGCCGAGCCGGTCGCCGTTCCTGCGGAGCGCGTGGTCGAGCGAGTCGTCGAGCGCATCATCGAGCGCCCGATGCGTCGCCGCCTGCCCGACACCCGCGAGTCGGTCACCCACAAGTTCAATGTGGCCGGCCACGAGGGCTACCTCATCGTCGGCCTCTACGAGGACGGCCGTCCGGGCGAGCTCTTCATCACCATGGCGAAGGAAGGCTCGACCATCGGCGGACTCATGGACTCGCTCGGCACCGCGATCTCGGTGGCGCTCCAGTACGGCGTGCCGGTCGAGAGCCTCGTGACCAAGTTCGCGCACCAGCGGTTCGAGCCGATGGGAATGACGACCAACTCGGACATTCCGTTCGCGAAGAGCCTCGTCGACTACATCTTCCGCTGGCTCGGCATGCAGTTCATCCCTGGCTACCGCGACCTCAACGCTCCGCGCCGTCCAAGCGCCCAGAGCGAGCCGGTCACGGTGAGCACCGACACCACGCGCGCGGCGTCCATCGTGGCGTCCGCGGCGGCATCGAAGGAGGAAGCAGGATGCTCAACAGGACCGGCAACGGGCGGCAGTTCCACCGGATGGAATGTCCGTCGGGAAGCTGCGATCGAGGCCGCGAAGGCCGAGCGCGGCGATTCGACCGCTGGGGTTCCCCAGTCGCGGCTCAGCACCACGCACACCGTGGTCGCTGTGACCGAGACGCGGACGGGCGACGGCCACACGATCGAGGCGATGGCCGCGGTCGAGCGGACCGTGCGGACGACCGCCGCGAATGCGCTCGATCAATCGAACGCCGCGCTGATGGGCGATGCGCCCGCCTGCGATGGCTGCGGTTCGATCACGGTTCGCAACGGAACCTGCTACCGCTGCCTGAACTGCGGCAACAGCATGGGGTGCAGCTGAATCCAAGTCGCCGCGGCGGACGGCTCGATCACTCGGGTCCTCCGCTGCGGCGTCCGATGCGCCTCGGAGTTCGGCTCGCGCGATTCGTGCGAACCGGCTGACGGGCCGCATGCAGGGACGATGCAGCCCCACATAAGCGACTGATGGGCGCAAGCCCCGCCGACCGATGCCTGCGCACGGCGTCCTCGGCGAACCAAGCGTGTGCGGACTGGAGACTGATGGCAGCGCAACCACCGCGCTGCACCGCTGGATCGCACGCCACAGGAAGTGGCAGAGCGTGTTGCCGCATCGCGGCGCCTGACGGCGCTTGCAGCGCGGCGCCGTGAGGAACGGAAGCCGAATTCAGGTGCGATCCTTCCGGACGGGTGTTGCAGTGGCTGTCGCTGAGGACTGCCTTGCTCCGACACACCCAAACAGTTCAAAGACAGGACTGGTGACGCCGTTGGTCGATGTCCGAAGGCAAACGCTCTTCGGCAGCGACAGGTTTCGAGAAGGTTGGCGAGTGGATGGATCCTTCTTGCACCGTTTGGGCGCGCATGGAGTTCGCAGAGCCCAATCCCCGGATCGCATCCGCCTCACATGCGCGACGGGTAACCAGCTCGAGCGTCCCGTCCTGTCCTTTCAGTTCCACCACGGCGGAGCCACCCACGCGAAGGCTCCGCACTCGCCCCCCGCGGATCCCACCTCCGCGGGGGGCACTTTGTTTTGCGCTTGCTGTTTCTGCCATTCCTGCCGCCGCGCACTGCGCGCCCTCCGCAACGCGCGGGGCCGATATGCCGCGTATGCACAAATTGCGACTTTCCCGCCAGGCTGCTGCGAGAAGCGCTCGGCCCGAGCGGAGTCCCCTCGGAGCGGGCTGTCCGCACCGCTCCAGAAGGAGCTCGGCATGCGATCAGTCATCCTCGGCGGCGGCGTCTCCGGCTGCGCTGTGGCCGCCGCGCTTCGCGGTACGCCGCTTGAGCGCGAGGCGATCATCCTCGAGCAGGCCAACCACGGGCCGCAGCATCCGGGCGGCGTCCTGCTGAACCAGACGGGGCTGACGGCGCTCGATGTCATCGCCCCCGAGTTCGACTGGCGCAACTCGGGTCGCTTGATCGACACCGTCGTTCTGCGCTCGAGCACGGGCCGGATCTACTCGGAGGCGCCGATCGACGCCTGCGTCGCCATGCGAGGCGCGGAGTTCGCGCGCATGCTGCGCGATGCGGCGGGGAGCGTGGCATTCCTCGAGGGCTGGGCGTTCGCCGGCCTCGAGCGCTCTGCGAGCGGCGCCATAAGGCAGGCGCGCCTTCCCGATGGCGGAGTCGTCGAAGGCGATGCCTTCTTCGCGTGCGACGGCGTTCACTCCCGCGCACGGCATCTCGTCTTCCCCGAGTCCCATCTCGCAGACGCGGTGGTCGAGGAGGTCATCGGCCTCGCAGACGCCCCGGCGATCGCCGCCCATCTCGGCCACGCCTTCCACAAGTTCCACGACGAGGAAGGCGGACTTGCGATCGAGCTGCTGCCGCTCAACGCGCGCACCGTCGCCTGCTTCCTGCAGTTCGACCCCGCGCGCTGGACCATGGTTGCGCGCGATCCCGTCGCGCTGCGCACCTTCGCCCAGGAACGGACCTCCGGCTGGCCCCCGGAAGTCGAGGACGCCTTCGCATCGCTCGACTACGGGCGCGCGCGCCTCGTCCAGTCGCGAGATCTGCCACCGCTCGACGAACTCGCGGTCGGCAACATCGCGCTCGTCGGCGACGCGGCGCACGCCGCACTGCCATTCACGCTGCAGGCGGCCAACGACGCTCTGGCCGACGCAGCGCTCCTCAACAACCTGCTGCACGCCGTCGTCGACCACGCGGGAATCGACGATGCATTCGCGCGCTACTCGGAGATCCGTTGGCCGCACCACCGGAAGCGCTTTGCCGAAGGCCGGGCGCTCTGCCGCGAGTTCCTCTCGCCAACCCCGAAGGCCGGGCCTCGCGTGCCGCTGGTCGCGTGACCGGCGTCCGCCGCCCGTCGCCCGCCGCCCGTCGCCCGCCGCCCGCTGCCCGTCGCCCGCCGCTTAGGGCGCAAAGTCGACGATGTACGAGCGCCGCCACCGCGGTCGCCACTTGGCGACGAGCTCCTGGTGGATCGGGTGTGCGAGGTATGCCTCGTAGTCGGCGGTCGACTCGAACTGCACGACGATGCCGAGGTCGTAGTCCTTGGCCACGGTCGCGCGCCCGATGTCGACCGGTGTGCCGCAGATGTAGCCGCGGACGGTCGGAATGCGCGGCAGCATCGCATCGCTGTCGGCCTTCATGGCCGCGAGGTCGGCCTTGTCGTTGAGTTCGACGAGCACCACATGCTGCAATCGGCCGGGCATCTCGACCGAACGGGCTGCGCCGGGCCCGTCGGTCGGCGCAAAAGGAGAAGCCTTGCCGCCGCAACCTCCGAGGCAGAGCGCCGAGAGGCCGAGGAGCGCAGCGACGCCGGCGAGCGAACGAACTTTCAAACAAGATGGCGAGTCGTGATGCATCGGGACAGGATGCTACAGATCGCGGCGGCGTTCATCTCGAGAATCTGTCCGAGAACCTGCCAACTTCCGCGGCTCGGGCGAATCGCTCAAACCTCTCAAAGGAGAGCCGTCGGTCGCGCCGAAGACTCACGGGCCGTATCCTCCAAGGCCGCGCCGCGAATCTCGCGCGGCGAACTTGGTTCGTACACGCAGGAAGTCCATGCCCATCGAGACCAGAATCCGACCTTCGATGACGGCCAAGAACCTGATCGCCGCCGTGGTCTGCCTCGGTTTCGGCGTGTGGGGCTGGTACGACTACGCCGTCAAGATCCCGCAGGAGCGCGCCGACTTCGCCGCATTCACCGAGGCGGAGAAGATCAACTCCGAGATCGAGGCCGCGTCGCGGACGCGGACCTTGACCGACGAGGAGCGCGAGAAGGCGAAGGAAGCACGCGCCACCCTCGACCGCTTCAAGGAGGCGAAGCCCTCCGAGCCGGCGAGCTACGACGACGACATCCAGCTCTGGGTCTACATCGTCGGCTGCGGCGTCCTGAGCGGCCCCTACTTCCTCTACGCGCAGTGGAAGCTGACGAGGCGGCGCTTCCGCCTCGATGACGACGGCACGCTGCACGCGCCCGAGGGAACATTCGCGGCAGACCAGCTCGCCGATCTCGACATGTCGCGCTGGATGGAGAAGTCGATCGCGACGGCCGTCACGACCAACGGCACGCGGATCGACATGGACGACTTCCTCTACACGGGCGTCGAGGACATGGTGGCGACGCTTGCGGCCCGCTTCCATCCCGGACAGTGGACGAGCGACGCGCGCCCGATCGGCGACCCGAAGTCACGCGACACGAAGAAGGCCGCCGCCGAGGCGCAGCTCGCTGCAAGCGAGCAGACGACGCCCGCGCCGTCCGACGAAACGCGCGCCTGATCGACAGACGAAGGCTGCGTCACCGCGGCGGCATGCCGCGCAGCGCGGCCGCACATTCACCCTCGGTGGGGGCGTGTCGGTCTACGAGATCGGCGAGCGCGCGGTTGAGCGCATCGCGGTCTGCGAATCGCTGTTCCGCGCCGCGGCCATCCGCGGCGAGCGCCGGGGCCGTGATGCCGGCGTTGCGCGCCTTCGCTGCCTCGGCTGCGATCCACGCAGCGTCGACGCGCTCGGGTAGTTCGGGAGTCGCGAAGAAGATCGGCGACGCGAGCGGATCGACCGCGCGCTCGACGCCGTCCTCGCCCTTCGCCTTCGACTCCGGCACGAGCGCCACGAGAACGCCCGAGTCGAAGCCGATGTTGATGCGCTCGACCGTCTCCGCCCCTGCGAGGAGCACGGGCTCGGCCGTCTGCCGCCGCAGGAGATACGCCGGGTCGCAACGGAGGACGAGCACATGCCCGCGCGTCACCGTGCGCTTGTCCTTGCGCATGTCGTGTTCGTACGGCGCGTCGAGCACGAAGGGGAATGCAGCGACCACCTCGACGACTCCCGCGGGTGTCGCGGGCGTCTTCGGCATGCCCTCGACCTGTCGCGGCGCCTCCGGCCGCGCCTGCGCCTGACGCTCGGGAGCGGCTGCGGGAGCGGCGACCGGCGCCGACTGAAGCGTCGCGACGAGCGGAAGGAGCAGGAAGGTCGAGGAGGAAATCATCGAAAGAGGAATCATGGTGAGGTTCGGGAGGCCCGTTTGCCCGGGCGGATGGAGCGGGGACGGAGTTACTCGCGTTCGATCTGCAGGTCGTCGATCAGCAGGCGGCCGGTGTTCGAGCCGGCGCCCGCGCCGAACTGCAGGGTGACCGAGGAGACGCGCGACAGGTCGATGGTGCGCCCGGCGGCACGGAACGCCGAGACCGGGACGCGGATCGACTCGAACGCGTTCTGCCATCCGACCACGGTTCCGGTCGGGAATCCGCCGCGCTGGTACGGCTCCTCGACGCCGCCGGCAAAGGCCGAGATCGCCACGGCGCTCTGGACACCCGTCTCGTCCGTGAGCACCACCGTGAAGCCGAGATCGCCGAGCTCGGCCGTCGTGTTCGGGTGGCGCGTGCCCTGCGCAGCCCGCAGCGACACGAAGGCGTCGTCGCGGAAGTCGCGCTGAGCGGCCGGCACGCTCCACACGATGCTCGAGGGCGCGTTCCAGTCGAATGCGAGGCCACGCGACGAATCGGTCGTGCGGGCGCGCATCGAGCCGTTGAACGGATCGGTCGAAAGCCAGGAGAACGCCGTGTTGATGTCGTTCAGCAGCGACTCGCCGACGGCGTTGACCGCGGAGAACGCGACGGTTCCGCCGGAACTCGAGGTCGTGGTGGCGCTGTTCGTCTGGAAGCTGTCGAGCGCGAACGCCGCCGCCGGCTCGGGCTTCCACTCGAGGATGACGGTCGTCGACGCAGCCACCGACTGGGGCCGCAGGCTCTCGTACTGCCGCCAGAGGAATTCCTCGGCCGAGCGGTCGTTCTCGACCACGCGGCGGATCATGGCGAGGATCGACGCCTTCGCCACGCGCTGCGCCTCGGCGTTGCCGATCGCGGTGCCGCTCGGGCCGCTGAAGTCGTTGATGCCGCAGCAGTTGAAGTCGTTGTGGTCGGCGCCGTGCACATAGGTCGACTGCCGCAGGCCCACGGCGCGTTCGAGGATGTTGAAGCTGGCGGCGATGTCGGTGTCCGGGCATCCGCACACATCGCCGTCGGCCGCGCCGTAGAGGAGCATGAACGGCACCGCGTGCGGGTCGGAGGTGTTCGTGCCGAGGAAGTCGGTCGGCGCGATCGAGACCAGAAGCTTGATGTCGCTCAGCTGATAGTTCGGCGAGGTGAACGAGCCGTCGAAGAGACGGTCATAGCCGCGCGCAACGCCCTCGCCGCCGCGGGAGTGGCCGATCCAGACGATGCGGTCGCCGTCGACGCGCCCGTTCAGCACGCCGCCGCCGATGGTGCCGAGTTGGGCGAGGAAGCTCTCCGTGTGCTCGACGGTCGTCGTCGTCGCCGATTCAATGCCCGGACCCGTGTTGTTCTGGTGGCTCATGACCACATAGCCCCAGCTCGCGAGGTGCGTGCCGAGGTAGTCGTACCAGGTGTACTGGTGGCCATTTCCGTGCGAGATCACGACCAGCGGCCGCGTGCCGAGGGTCGCGATGGCGGTCGGGTAGTAGATGCGCTCGAGCTCGTAGGTGTCGCTGATGTCCGGATCGTTCACGTCGTACGACGCGATCGTGGTGACGGCGAGCGGGCCGTTCGCGGTGAGGTCGCGTACGAGCCAGAGGCCGGGGGCGTCGCCTCCGCCATCGATCAGGTCGCCGTTCGAGAGCGTGCCGTCGCGATCGATATCGACGACCAGGTCGAGTCCGCGACCGGGGCTCAGGCCGCTGCCGGCGGTGATCGCGCCCATGTTCGCGAGGGTGACGACCGAACTCGCGACCGTGCCCGGCACCACGACCGATTGCGGCGCGCCGCGGAGGTCGGCGAGCGCGGGGTTGGTCTGCCACGCGGCGGCGGAGCGGTTGTCGACGAGGTAGACATCGACGGTCGCGCCCACGAGCGTCGGGAAGTCGAGCGGATCGATCGCGAACCCGACGGGCCCGTTCGACTGGAACGCATCGACTCGGAACGCCCACGGGTGCTGCGCCGTCGCGACGGCCGCGAGGTTCACCTCGACCGGCGCGGCGGGCGTCGGGCACGGTCCCCAACCGCCGAGAAGAAGCGCGAGGTCCCCTGGCCCGACCGTGCCGTCGCCATCGAAGTCGCCCGTCGGGCCGGAGGTCGCCCAGAGGTTCAGGAAGATGCCGAGGTCGCCGGCGTCGACCGCGCCGTTGCCGTCGATGTCGGGCGGGCAGGCGTGCGCCGCGGCGGCGGCGCAGGTCGTCAGCAGGGTGGCGAAGAGTCGGACGCGGGGAGAGGCGGAGGATGGGCGCATATGGGAGGTGGGACAGCGGCCCAGACGGTCCGTCGGGCGGTACGGAGAATACGGGAGAGGTCCCGTCGGATATGCACCCCATGCGTCGAATCGCGCGAGGTCGACGGCGGTGCGGCGGGCGGTTCGCGCGGCGCGTCCATAACCTGCGGGCGGGGCTTCGCATCGGGCTCCGCGGCTTCGGCTACCCTGTCGGTCTTTCCCACGAGTTGACCCATGCGCGCGACCACCGAACCTACGACGGCGATCGAGAAGCAGGACCGCTGCAGCGATCTCCCCCACCGCCCCCGAGTCCTCCTCGGCAAGATGGGCCTCGACGGCCACGACCGCGGCGTCAAGCTGATCGCGCGCATCATGCGCGACTCCGGCATCCATGTCATCTACTCGGGGCTCTGGCAGACGCCGCGGAGCCTCGCGATCAGCGCCCGCGACGAGGACGCCGACTGCATCGCCTGCTCGATGATGTCGAACTCGCACCTGGTGCTCGTGCCGCGCCTTCTCGAGGAATGCGCCAAGGTCGGGCGCCCCGACATGATCGTGAATGTCGGCGGCATCATCCCGCAGGATGATGTCCAGAAGCTGCTCGATGCGGGCGTTGCGCGCGTCTACCACACGGGCACCGGCATGGCCGAGATCGTCGGAAGCGTCCGCGAGAGCGTGAAGCCGTACGCGCCGCTCGCGGCGGGCGTCTCGACCCACCCGACCGCGGTGCTGGCACGCAACATCTCGCTCGCGCACGCTGGAAAGCCCGTCGACGCCCCCCGCCGACGCCCGAAGCAGGTCGTGGGCATCACCGGTTCGCCGGGCGCCGGCAAGAGCACCCTGGTCGCGGCGATGGCGAGCGAAGCGGTTCGCCGCGGCGACAAGATCGCGGTCGTCGCGTTCGACCCGATGAGCCCGATCACCGGCGGCGCGCTGCTCGGCGACCGCCTTCGCGTCGACTTCAACGCGGTCGACGAGGGCATCTTCTACCGGTCGCTTGCGATCGTCGGCGAGGATTACCGCACGCTGCCCGAGATCATCGAGTTGATCGGCGGCGCGGGCTACGACAAGCTCATCGTCGAGACGGTCGGCGCGGGCCAGAACGATGTCGCGATCCGCTCGTTCGTCGACCGCACCGCGGTCGTGGTCGTGCCTGGAATGGGCGACGCCGTCCAGATGGACAAGGCGGGCATCCTCGAGATCGCGGATCTCTTCGTGGTGAACAAGGCCGATCACGCCGGCGAGTCGAAGCTCGTCCGTGAACTGCTCGACATCGCCGGAGGCCGCAAGATCTTCGAGACGATCGCCACCCAAGGGAAGGGCGTCGTCGAACTGCTCGACGGCCTGTTCGCCTGAGACGCCGGCCGGATCGGTGCGCGGCGGCCCTCCGATCGGGTGGACCGGGTGTCGAATGTCATCGAAGTGTCGGAGACAGCGCCTTCGGGTGTTCTCACATTTTGGCGTCTGCCGTAGCGTGAGTTGCACGGAGCGGTCGTCCCCTTTCGGGGTCGGCCGCACGCTCCCGAGGACTCCCGCATGCGCCGCCCGACTCACACGCTTTCGATCGCCCTGCTGCTCGCCGCGTCGACCCAGTTCGCCATCTCCGAGGCCCACGCGCAGTCGAAGGTCGCAGGGTTCGGTGAGATCTCGTTCCGTCATGTCGAGGCCAACGGCTTCGTGAAGATCTCCGCCACGGGCTGGTCGAACCTCGCGATCCGGGGCGATGGGAAGGTCGCGGCGTGGGGCGACTCGCTCTACGGAGTCTGCAATGTGCCGCCCGGATTGAGCGACATCACGGCGGTTGCCGGTGGCGAGCACCATGCGCTCGCGCTCAAGTCCGATGGAACGGTCTACGCGTGGGGCAAGTCGGAGGAGGGACAGACCAATGTGCCCGGCACGCTCGGTCCGTGCCAGGCGATCGCCGCAGGCAACACGCACAGCGTCGCCCTCCGCACCGACGGAGTCGTCGTCTGCTGGGGCGCGGGCACCACCTCGGGCGCTTCGCCGAACTACGGCCAGAGCATCGTGCCGGCGAACCTCGGTCCCGTCACCGCGGTCGCCGCGGGCGGCTGGCACACCCTCGCCCGCAAGGCGAACGGCACCGTGCAGGCGTGGGGATTCAACTCGTCGGGGCAATGCAATCCCCCGTCGACGCTCGGCGTGGTCGCGAAGATCGCGGGCGGCGGTCAGCACAGCGCGGCGCTGCGCGGCGATGGCACGGTCGTCTGCTGGGGACTGAACGGCAACGGACAGTGCAATGTGCCCGCGGGCCTTGGCGCCGCAACCGACATCGCGCTCGGTTCCGGGCACTCGGTGGCGCTTCTTGCGAGCGGAACGGTGGTCTGCTGGGGCGCGAACGGCGCCAACCAATCTACCGTGCCCGAGGAGCTGGACAGCGTCGTGGGCATCGCCGCCGGCGGTACGCACACGCTCGTGCTGCAGAGCGATGGACGGACGAAGGCATGGGGATTCCTCGGCGACTGGGCGCCCCCTGCGGCCGGCCTCGGCAATGTCGTGAAGGCCGATGGCGCCTGGCGCCATGCGATCTTCCTGCGCAGCGACGGCTCGGTCGTCTGCATCGGGACGAACTCGTCCGGCCAGTCGACGGTCCCGCCGAATCTCGGCCCAGCCATCGCGGTGACCGCGGCGAACCATCGCTGCCTCGTCGTCAAGGCGGATGGCACGCTTGCGGGATGGGGCCCGGGCGTCGGCTACGGCGAGGACTATGTGCCGGCCGAGCCGAACATCGCGGGCGTCGCCGCCGGCATGCATCACAATGTCGCGTTCCGGCAGGATGGCACCGTCTTCGCCTGGGGCCGCAACAACTACCAGCAGTGCAATGTGCCCGCGGACCTGACGGGTGTCGTCGATGTCGACGCCGGCTTCTCGCACACGGTCGCTCGGCGCAGCGATGGGTCGGTGGTCTGCTGGGGACGCAACAACCACGGCCAGTCGACCGTGCCTGCGGGCCTCGACGATGCGCGCGATCTCGCCGCGGGCTACTGGCACACGGTGGCCGCGCGGGCCGATGGCTCGGTCGTCTGCTGGGGCAGCAACAACTCGGGGCAGTGCAGCGTGCCGGCCGACGCGTTCGATGTCATCGAGGTCGCCGCAGGAAGCGCGCACACCGTCGCGCTCCGCAGCGATGGCGTCGCGATCGCGTGGCAGCCACCGGCGCCCGGTGCGCTCTTCACGCCGACGGCGGTTCCGACGGACCTCGGCGTGGTCAACTACATCGCCGCCGGCGAGAACTTCTCGATCGCGATCGAGTCGCCTTCGTGCGCGAGCTTCCAGGACGGCGACGACTGCGATGGGAACGGCATCGCCGACTACTGCGACATCAAGAGCGGTGCGGCCGACGACGACGGCGACGGGCGGCTCGATGTCTGCGAGTTCGCGGCAGGCGACCTCGATCTCGACGGCTTCGTCGGAGCGCCCGACCTCGCCGTGCTGCTCTCCTCGTGGGGCGCGGGCGGCAAGTCCCCCGCGGACTTCGACGGCAACGGCACGGTCGGCGCGAAGGACCTGGCGTTCCTGCTCTCGCTCTGGGGACCGGTGCCCTGACGCGGGGCGCGCGGTTCAGAGCGTCTTCGTGGAGAAGTAGGTGACGCTCCGCGGGCCCGGGCCGTCGATCGCATCGAGACCGGCGTATCCGAGGCGCCGATAGAGCGCGATCGCGCCGGAGTTCGTTGCGGACACCTCGAGGGTGATCTTCGCGAAGCGGTGCTCGCGCGCGAGGTCCTCGAGCGCGTTCATCATGGCGGTGCCGACGCCGTGGCCGCGCGCGGCGGGCGCGACATGGACATCGTGCACATTGAAGAGCTGCGCCTGCGCGAACGACGAGTAGCCCTCGAACGCGATGAGGACGCCTTCCGTCGTCTCGCTCTCCGCGCGTGCGGCGAGGAGGACGAGCGTGCCCGCGCGGCGCGCGAGGTCGTCGGCGACGCGGGTGAAGTGCGCGTGATCGAGGTCGGGCCGGCTCGAGACGGGCTCGGCCGCGAACTCGGCCATCAGGCGCGCGAAGGCGTCGCGGTCGTCGGCGTCGGAGAAGTCGCAGATCCAGACATCGATGTCGGGCGACGAGCTCTCGTCCGCGGAGGTTTCATCCGCGGACTCCTGCGATGCGGGCGATGGCGCCGCGGCCTGCGCCGCGCGCTCGCGTGCCTCGCGGGCGGCCTTGGGGGAGCGACGGCTCACTCGTACTTCCCGCGGTTCGCGATCGCGAAGTCGTAGAGCGAGGTGAGCTCGGCCGACGACAGCGAGCCGAGGCGGTTGAAGCGGTCGATGATCGGCTGCGGGTTGTCCGACGCGAGCTTGCCGAGGTTTTCGGCCTTCTTCGCGAGGATGCCCTTGAGGTCCGCGGTCGTGTTGCGCGCGTGGCCGGCGGGGTACATCACGAGGCCCGAGTCGTACTTCTTGCCGTCGGCCATCTCGATGACGAGCGAGGTCGGGATGCCGTCCGGATAGCGGCGGTCGTACTCGGGGCCGCCGTGCGTGAAGGAGAACTTCTCCATCAGCGCGCGCGTCTTCTTGTTGTAGATCGCGTCGGGCGCGTAGTCGTGCGGCACGAGCATCAGGTTCTTCCAGTAGCAGTTGTCGCAGTGGCCGAGCTTGGTCGACTTGGTCGACTCGGCCATTTCAATGGCCTTCCGCAGCAAGGTGCCGACGATGTAGACCATCGAGTGGTCGGCCGACTGGCGCGTCTTCGGGTCGCGCTTGGCGGGGTCGCCGATGATGCCGAAGGCGGGTTCGTAGGCGACGATGTTGATGGACTTGATCTGCTCAGGCTTCTCGAGGATCTGCGGATTCTCGCGGAGGAGCGTGAGGACGCCCTGCAGCGCGCCGGCCGACTGGTGCTCGTAGAGGCCGAGCTTGAAGTGCATGCCCATCACGGCGAAGTCGCTGCCGGAGTGCGAGAGGACGAGGTCGAACGGGCTGTCGCCGTTCGTCTTCTCGAACTGGCGGAACATGCTCTCGGGGTTGCGGAAGATGTCGCGCGGGCCGAGGAATCCGCGCATCGAGCGCATCATCGAGAGGACGGCGACCTCGGTCGAGATCGCGGCCGACGCGCCCTTCGAGTCGCTGAGCTGCTTGCCCGCGCGGATCGCGCGCCACGGGATGTAGTGGGCGACGGTCATGCCGATCGCGGATTCGATCTGCTCGGCGGTCGCGCCCATCATGGCGCCGTAGGTCGCGGCGCTCGCGATCGCGCCGTGGACGACATGGTCGATCTTGTAGGTCTTGAGCGAGAAGACCTCCGCGAGGCGGCCGCGGATCTCGTCGAGGCAGATCATGCCGCGGAGGGCGTAGGCGCCGTCGCGGCCCTGCTGCTGCGCGGCTGCGATCGCGACCGGGTAGAAGTCGTTGTGGCCGAACTCACCGGCGGTGTGGCCGAGCGCGGGGTTGTAGCCGAAGTTCGTGCCGTTCGAGTCCCACTCGCGCACGGCGTTCGAGTTGGCGACGATCGCCTTCTCGGGGGCGACCTTCGCGGTCGAGCCGAAGACGGGCGCGCCCTTCGCGTGCGGATAGTCGGCGGCCTCTGCGCGGAGGATGACCGGCGCGTTGGTGTTGAGCGCGATGGCGCTGATGCCGCAGAGCACGGAGTCGGTGTGGAACATCACCGTGCGCTCGAGGACCGACGCGTCCGGCGAACCGATCTTGCCCGACATGAAGTCGATGGCGAACTGACCAATGCCGAGGGCCTGGTTCGTGTTGCGCGGGAGGACGGTCTGGTTCTTGAGGGCGGTTGCGTCGGTGGGGACAGCCATCGGGGTGCTCGTGTGGGTCTGGAGGTTCGCGGGAGGTCGCGGAAACTGAAGAGTCGCGGTCGATTCGCGCGCCGCTCGGCGGCGAAGGGCGGAGATGGTAGCACCCACGCGCATCCGACTCCGACCGGTGCACGGCACGTGCCGTGCAGTGCCAGGCACTGAACGGCACGTGCCAGGCACCGCGCGAGGCTCGTGTAAGCCCATGCAAAGCAACTACTTGTGTA
>Ga0209972_10002486_pt1 | contig 15046 bp, 13 predicted proteins | sample NOAtaG_7_FD_187302 | JGI IMG/M metagenome (GOLD analysis project Ga0209972, IMG submission 187302) | Freshwater lake microbial communities from Lake Erie, under a cyanobacterial bloom - NOAA_Erie_Diel1S_2200h metaG (SPAdes) (version 2) | ecosystem: Environmental > Aquatic > Freshwater > Lake ... | reverse complement strand
GGTCATCGACGCGACCCTCCTGTCGCAGAAGGAGCAGCGATGGGTCAACGTGCGTTGATTTACTGACCCACCGTATTGTATACTCCACGCTTTGTTCATGAGTTGACAGGCACAAGTGAAAGTGAAAAAGTAAATAAGTGAAAAAGTAAATAAGTGAAAAAGTAAATAAGTGAAACAGTGAATAGGTGGATAGGTGGATAGGCTGGAGTGCCAAACTCGGCAAGTTCAACCCGGCAAGTTCGACCGGGCCCATTGGCCAGCAAACCGGCCAACCAGATCTGAAAAGTATTGGGAGTTGACTAACTATGGCTACTGTAAAAAGGTATAACGTGTATTGCCCGAAGTGCAACCAGAAGTTTCCGATCTTTGCGTCGCTGCACCATTCGATCGATGTCGATGGTTGGCTCAAGGACAAGTCCGACAATCACGACTGCAAGGCCTATGCTGACCAGTTGGCCAAAGAGCGTTCTCCACGCCCGATCAACCCCTTGAAGGCTTCGAAGAAGGGCGCTTAGCCCAGCCCGGGCGGGCGCTCCGGCGCCTGGCCCTTCTTGTTCAATTAATCTGAAGTGAGGTGTCTGATGGCGACGAAGATAACTGTCAACAAGAACGGCTCACTGCGCATTGAGGGCGATATCGAGATCTATGACGCCGCTGGCGGCAAGTTTGATCTCGCTGGACGCACAGTGATCGGCCTCTGCCGTTGTGGAGCGAGCAACAACAAACCATTCTGCGACGGTGCGCACGCCCGTTGTGGATTCGAATCGGAAGTGGTCGCGACCGCTCTGCCGGCGCCCAAGCCAAAGGCCTGAGGGCGGCGGTCTGCTTCCGCGGTCAGCTCAAGTACCGAAGCCCAGCCCTTGGTGGAGAACATCTGCCAGCGGCTGGGCTTTTTTATTCCCAACCCGCTCAGGTTCAATCATTGACCAGTTTCAACCGCCTCGCCCTCCCCGTTCCGGCACGCGCCGGGCGGAGCAAGAGCTGGCCTGAACAACTGTGATGATTGGATAATGCGGCGCAAGCCGCCGATGGACAGGTAATCTTTTGACAGCGGGAAATGTCGTTTGTTATCTTTGACCGGCGAGCGAAGATGTTCTTCTACAAAATATAGAGATCACCGGATCCAGGCACTCGTTCGACGCGTCTCCCCAACACCTGTCCGGTTATTGTGATCTGTTGGTATTTTGCACGGGACCAACTTGCATTGAATCGACTTGATCGCGGAATAATTGCCGTTGCCGCAAAAATAATCTGGAATACTCATGATATTGAGACAGCTGTGTCACGGCAGGCCGTGACCCTTGAAGCAGCACATTAGGACCTAATAGCCATGACAACACCGACCAGCTCCGCCAAAAGTGAAGGCCTACGCGATGTCGTTGCCTCGCCCAGCAATATCTGTTACATCGATGGTGACAAGGGAATTCTCGTCTATGCCGGGTACAACATTCACGACCTGGCTGTAAATTCGACGTTTGAGGAGACGGTCTTCCTTCTCTGGAACACGCGCCTGCCAAAGCGTGACGAGTTGGAGAAGTTCGACGCCGCGCTGCGCGCCAACCGTGAGTTGCCGAATGGCGTGCTCGACCTGATCCGGACCTTTCCGAAGAATATCGTGCCGATGGATGCGCTGCGAACCGGCTTCTCAGCCCTCTCGGCGTACGATCCGGATCGGCATGACTCATCACTCGAAGCCAACCACCGGAAGGCGCTGCGGATGACTGCCCAGTGTGCGACGCTGGTGGCGGCGATCGACCGGATTCGCAATGGCCAGGAGCCGGTCGCCCCCCGGGCCGATCTCAGCCATGCCGCTAACTTCCTCTACATGCTGACCGGCAAGGTGCCGAGTGAGGTTGAGACGCGCGCCTTCGACATCGCCCTGATTCTCCACGCCGACCACGAATTCAATGCCTCGACCTTTGCCGCGCGCGTGACTGCCGGGACGCTGGCTGACCTCTATGCGGCGATCACCTCGGCGATTGGCGCCCTCTCCGGGCCTCTCCACGGCGGAGCCAACGAGGCGGTGATGCGGATGCTCTTTGAGGTCGGTTCGCTCGAGAATGTCGACTCCTACGTGGCGGAGAAGTTCGCCAAGGGAGAGAAGATCATGGGGATCGGCCACGCGGTCTACCGCACCGAGGATCCGCGGGCGACCCATCTGCGCCGGATGTCCGAGGAGGTTGGCAAGGTGCTTGGTTCGACCCGCTGGTTTGACATGTCGAAGCGGATCGAGGAGATCGTCATCGAGGAGATGAACAAGCGGAACAAGGCGATCCGGGCCAATGTCGATTTCTATTCGGCCTCCACGTATTACATGATGGGGATTGCGATCGATCTCTTCACCCCGATCTTCGCAGTCAGCCGGATCTCCGGATGGACGGCCCACGTTCTCGAGCAGTACCATAACAACAAGTTGATTCGTCCGCGTTCGGAGTATGTCGGACCGGTCGACCAGACCTGGGCGCCGTTCGAGAAGAGATAGCTCGTCAGCAGACTGCCGGAGGATCGATGAGTCAGGTCATCATCTACACCAAGCCCGGATGTCCATACTGTGCGAAGGCGCGCGGGTGGTACACTGCCGCGGGGATCGAGTTCGAAGAGCGTAACGCGCAGGAAAATCCAATCTACCGGCGGGAGATGCTCAGTTATTCGAACAACGATCCGACCGTCCCGGTGATCGTCATTGACGGTCAGCTAAAGCAGATCGGCTGGGAAGGGCGCGGTTGAACGATCAGCTGAGACTGGCCGGGGGCTGGTCAAATCGAGAAGGGGTCGGCCACTGACCCTGGTGATCACGGAAAGGCGGTGCGACGAGTCGATCGGCACCGCCTTTTTGCGTCAAAGCTCAGTCGGGTGAGCAAGAGCCCGGGGTGGAGGAGCCGCCGGGAGAGGATGGCGACGATGATCGATGGCAGGATGAGCAGGCGCGAGCTACTTCGGCTTGGACTGGCGGCGACAATCCCGGGAGGGGCATTGGCGAATCTCTCCAATATTGAAGAGCGGCGGATGCGGGAAGGGAAGGGCATCACCGATGTCCCTGGTCTGCGGGTTGGCCATTTTACCAGCCCACGGCGTCCGACAGGATGTACCGTCGTTCTCTGTGATGACGGCGCGGTGGCCGGCGTCGATGTGCGCGGGGCGGCTCCGGGAACGCGGGAGACCGACCTGCTCGACCCGGTCAATCTCGTCGACCGGATCGATGCGGTCGTCCTCGCCGGGGGGAGCGCCTTTGGGCTCGATGTCGTTGGCGGAGTGGTCAAATATCTTGAAGAGACCGGACGTGGTTTTGAGACGGCCGGAGGGCGCGTTCCAATTGTGCCGGCGGCGGTGCTCTATGATCTGGAGCTGGGTGACGGACGGATCAGACCGGACGCGGCCGCCGGCTATCTCGCCTGCCGTGCGGCGACCAATGGTCCGATCCTGACCGGAAATGTTGGCGCCGGAGCCGGAGCAACCGTCGGCAAGCTCTTTGGAGCGGCCCGGGCGATGAAGGGTGGGCTGGGCACGGCGTCGCTGCGGATGGCGGACGGGTTGGTTATTGGCGCTGTCATTGCCGTCAATGCGGTTGGAGATGTCGTCGATCCCCGCCAGGGGAAGATTCTGGCTGGCGCCCGGACCCGCGATGGGCGGCGGCTGCTTGGCTCGCTCCGCGCGATTGAAGAGGGAGAGAGCCTGCCGATTCTGCTCGGCGGCAAGGCGACGACGATCGGCGTGATTGCCACCAATGCCCGCCTCACCAAGGTTGAGGCGAAACGGGTCGCCATGATGGCCCAGGCCGGACTGGCGCGGGTGATCAATCCAATCCATACCCAGTACGATGGTGACGCGCTCTTCGCTCTCGCCACCGGGCGTCATTCCGGGACGTCCAATGTGACGCTGATCGGCGCTCTCGCCGCCGAGGTGGTCGCCCGGACGGTACTGCAGGCGGTCACTGCCGCGAGGGGCTTGCCCGGTCTGCCGGCCGCGGGCGAGATCGACACGGCGCCAATGTCGAATGGAGCCCAATGATCTACCTGCTCATTCTCGCCGGTTACGCCCTGCTCATGATCGTCCTCGGCATGGTGTCGGCACGGAAAGTCCAGACCAGCAGTGACTTTTACGTCGCCCGGCGCGATCTCAGCGCCACCCTCCTCTTTGCGACCCTTCTCGCCGCCAACATCGGAGCCGGATCGACGGTCGGGGCAACCGGCCTCGGGTATCGCGATGGTCTCGCCGCCTTCTGGTGGGTTGGATCGGCCGGAATCGGTTCGCTCATTCTTGCCCTGACCGTCGGGCCGCGAATCTGGGAGGTCGCCCAGCGCCATAATCTCTACACGGTCGGCGACTATCTCGAATTCCGCTATGACCGGCGGGTGCGCAGTCTGGTGGCGGTTCTGCTCTGGGCCGGTTCACTGGCGATTCTCGCGGGTCAATTGATGGCCATCGCCTGGATCCTCGAGGTGACGGTAGGGATTCGCAAGCCACTCGGATGCCTGATCGGAGCGCTTGTCGCGACCATCTATTCGGCCGCCGGCGGACTTGCCGGAACGGCCCGGGTCAATCTGCTGCAACTGGCGATCAAGTTGGTCGGTTTTGGCGGCGCGCTGGCCTGGCTTCTCATTGACAGCGGCGGCTGGAGCGCGCTCCGCACGGCCGTCGAACTCCGCGATCCAGTCGAACATCTCAACCTGGCCGGGCGCGGCGCCAGCACGTGGTGGCGCTATCTGATTATGCTGGCGCCCTCCTTCATCATCTCCCCGGGACTGCTGCAGAAGATCTTTGGCGCGCGCAGCACCGCTGAGGTCCGCCGCGGAGTTGGGCTGAATGCGCTGGTCTTGCTCGGCTTTGCCATTGTTCCGGTATTGTTCGGGCTGCTTGCCTTTGTCCGATATCCTGAGCTGGCCAATCGTGAACTGGCGATGCCAACCCTGCTCATCGAAGCTCTGCCGCTCTGGCTCGGCGGGCTCCTGCTTGGAGCGCTCTTTGCCGCTGAGGTGAGCACGGCCGACGCCGTCATCTTTATGCTGAGCACCTCGGTGGTCCGTGATCTCTACCAGCTGCGCTTCGACCCCGCGGCTGACGATCGCCGTCTCATGCGGGTGACCCGGCTGGTGGCGCTTCTCTGCGGGGCTGGCGGCGCCCTGCTGGCCATCTACCTCAAGACGGTCGTCGCCGCCCTGACCATCTTCTACACCCTGCTCACCGCCGCGCTCCTCTTGCCGATCGTCGCCGGTCTCTATCTGTCGCGAGTCAACGCGCGGAGCGCCCTTCTCTCGATCCTGGTGTCGACCGGACTGACCCTCGTGCTCGAGTTGGCCAATCGTCCCAATTGGACTGGTTGGACTCTCGCCGGTGGAGTTCCGGCAACTCCACTCGTCTGGGGCGTTCTTGCCGGTGGATTGGTGATGCTCATCTTCTCGCGGCGGCAAGACTGATCCTGATCTTTTGGTATCAAATGTTGAGATCGAAGACGATAGGTCAAACCTGGCAAACTTTTCTTCACGCGCTCAACCGTGGGCGGCGCCGATTCTCCAGACGGGTGGCCAGACGGGTGGCCAGACGGGTGGCCAGACGGGTGGCCGGATGGGTGGGGCCACTCCTCATTCTCTGCGCCGCCATTGGCGGAAGACTCTACCAGGGCGTGCCCGTTCCCGATCCCCCCGGCAACAGTATCGCTGAAAACCCAGTCGTCAAATCCTTTGTCCGCCTCGTCGATATCCTCGAGACGGAATACTTTGAGACCCCCGACTGGGAAGGCATGACCGGGAAGTCGATCAACCGCATGCTCCATACGCTCGATCCACACTCCAACTTTTATAATCCTACTGATTTCACCAACATGCAGAATGAGCAGAACAGTAGGTACTACGGTATTGGAGCGATTATCAGCCAGCGTCACAATGGCATCTACGTGGTTGGAGTGACGCCCGGCAAACCGGCCCACCGGGCCGGGATCAAGTATGGAGACGCGATCGTCGAGGTCGATCGGGAGTCGACCATCGACTGGTCTGAGTCAACCTGGCGCAGTCGGATGCGCACTGACCCCGGCTCCTCCGTCGAGATCACCATCGAACGCGCCGGAGTCAGCCGTCGGCAGACCTTCCGGATCGACCGCGACGAGGTTCCTTACCCCTCGGTGCGCCACTATTTTCTGATCAGGCCGGGCATCGGGTACATCAATCTCACCGGGGGCTTCAACCAGGAGACCTCGACCGAGCTGCGCCAGGCGATGGCGGCTCTGAAAGCTCAGGGTATGGAGCGACTGCTGATCGATCTCCGGCGCAATCCCGGCGGCCTGCTCAAGCAGGCCATCCAGGTCTCCGAGATCTTTCTCCCTCCCGGCAACGAGATCGTCTCGATTCGTGGCCGGGAGGGGCGCGTTCCCCAGCGGAGCTATGTCTCTGAAAATCAGCTCCCTGAGACCATGCCCCTCGCGCTGCTCATCGATGAGGGCACCGCCTCCGCCTCAGAGATCTTCGCCGGAGCGTTGCAGGACTATCGGCGGGCGAAGATCATCGGTGAACAGAGTTTTGGGAAGGGGCTCGTCCAGACCGTCTACCGGTTGCGCGGCGGGACCGGGCTTGTTCTGACCACCGCCCGCTACTTTACTCCCCGGGGTCGTTCAATCCAGCGTTCCTACAGTGACGTGAGCATCTATGATTACGAGCGCTCACGTCGTTTGATGCGCCCCGTTGCGGCGCCTTCGACCGGGGGAATTCGTCCCGATCTGCGCGTCAGAAGCGATGAGGTGCTGGTCGATCTTCGCGACGCCTGCTTCCAGTTTGCCCGTCAGGCCAGCGCCGGTCTCATTCCCAATCTGGTCGAATGGGAGGTCAGAGAGGCCGATTTCTACCACCAGTTGCGCGGTCAGGAGTACCAGATAACCACCGTCGTGCGGCGACTCTTTCGTGATTTCGTCCAGATCCATCCCGAATGGCAGCTAGGTCAGCCACTCATCGAGGAGCAGCGTGACTATGTCGAACGACAGATCCGGGCCGAGATGATCGGCACCGCTTATGGCACGGAGATCGCCGAACAGTTCCTTCTCCAGAGTGACCGCCAGGTTCTGCGGGCCATCGAATGGCTGACCCGCCAGGTTCAGAAATAGTTGACCGGGGGCGCTCAATCGTCGCGGCCCCGCGCTCCTTTTCCGCCTTGACCTCCATTGGTAAAAAAAGGATGATATCTTGTTCTGAAAAGTGAGAGTCGGAACGGAGCGCCTTCCGTTCCAGTGATTTCCAGTCCTCTCTGATTCGAAGGCAGTCGATAACGGCATTCTCCCTTGATCGATGAATCTACTGATTAACGTCATCTATCAAACTCAGGAACTGACCCTGCTGGTCGGCCGAACCGTCCGCAGCCTCGCCAAATCTCCCCGCTATGGGAGTGAAGTGATCCGGCAGATGGATATCCTCGGCTTTGGCAGTCTGGCTATTGTCCTTCTCACCGGCACCTTTACCGGCATGGTTCTGGCCCTCAATACGGCCAACACCCTGCAGAAGTTTGGCGTGCAGACGGTGACCGGACAGCTCGTCACGACCAGTCTGATCCGTGAACTGGGCCCTGTCCTGACCTGTCTGATGCTCGCCGGACGCGTCGGCTCGGGCATTGCCGCGGAGCTTGGCTCGATGCTGGTCAGTGAACAGATCGACGCGATGCGCGCTCTCGGCACCGATCCGATCAAGAAACTGGTCGCTCCGCGGATCATTGCCCTCGTGGTCATGGCCCCGGCGCTGACGATCATCTGTGATCTCGTCGGGACACTGGGCGGCCTGCTCATCTCGGTCACGCTGCTCCATCAACCGGCCTCGGTCTATCTCGCCTCGGCCCGTGACGCCGTCGACTTCAACGAGCTGATCGGAGGGCTCATCAAGCCGACCGTCTTCGGTTTTATCATTGCGCTGGTCGGTTGCTACAAGGGGCTGAGCACCACTGGCGGCACGGTTGGAGTGGGCCGGGCAACGACCCAGTCGGTCGTCGCCGCCTCGATCCTCGTCATCGCCTCCGACTTTCTGCTTTCGAAGATCATCATCTCGCTGCTCTTGCAGCCAAACTAACTGGATGGGGACTGTGTACCACAACGCCATCGAATTCAGGCAGGTATCGCTTGCCTTTGGAGACCGGGTCATCCTCGATCGGGTCAGCTTCGCCGTTCGGCACGGTGAATCGAAGATCGTCATGGGCGGATCGGGTACCGGCAAGTCGACCATCCTCCGACTTGCCCTTGGCCTGATCAAGCCTGATTCCGGACAGATCTTCATCGATGGCGAAGAGATCACCAACCGCTCTGAAGAGCAGATGATGGCCATCCGCAGCAAGATCGGGATGGTCTTCCAGGAGGGGGCCCTCTTCGACAGCCTCAACGTCTACGACAATGTCTCCTATCGACTGCGGGAACAAGGCGTGACCGAGGAGCAGATTGAACCCGTCGTCATGCGCATGCTCCGGTTTGTCGACCTGGAAGACGCCGTCTACAAGATGCCCAACGAACTTTCGGGGGGAATGCGGCGCCGCGTTGGCATTGCGCGGGCCCTCGTTGGCAATCCAAAGATCATCTTTTATGATGAGCCGACCGCCGGACTCGATCCGATCACCGCGCGGACGATCTGCGAGCTGGCGCTCAAGTTGCGGGATCTCGAGGAGGTCTCATCGATCTTCGTCACCCACCGCATCCAGGATATCGAGGTTCTCGCTCGTGAATATGTGGTGCGGGATGACCTTGGAAACCTGATCTTTGAGCAAGAAGGTGAACGTCTCTGCCTGATCAACACCCGGTTCATCATGCTCAAGGAAGGCCATATTATCTTCAGCGGAACGGATGAGGAGATCCGCGAATCATCGAATCCTTATATTCAGAAGTTCTTCACTTGATGACGGCGAGTGCCAGAAGGAGAAATTGATGCCCAAGAGTAAGCAAGCCAGTCTGTCCGAGTTGCGCGTCGGTATTCTCGTCGTCGTCAGCCTCGTCATTCTCATCTTTATCGTCTTCACGATCAGTGGTGATCTGAAACTGCCGGGAATGAACACGACGACGACCGTCAAAACGCGCATGGCCAGTGTCGATGGATTGCGCGAAGGCGCTGAAGTCCGCCTCTCCGGCAAGAAGGTCGGCAGCGTGCGGGCGATCAACTTTGGTAGCGATATTCCCAAGGATGTGGCATCCCAGACCAACATCGAGATCTTCATGGAGATCGATGGCCGCCTCGATGGCCGTCCGGCTATCGAGCGGATCAGAACCGATTCGCTTGCGGTGTTGAAAGGCGCCGGAGTGCTTGGCGACAATGTCATCGACATCACTCCCGGTACTGGCGCCGGAACCGCGATCAAGGATGGTGATTACATCAACAGCGTCGCCCAGAAGAGCGTCGGGGACATCATCAACGCCGCCCAGACGGCCGTCACCAACCTCAACTTGATCTCCGACGATATTCGCACCATCACCGGCAATATGCGCGCCGGCAAGGGATCGATGGGCAAATTTATTAATGATGAGTCCTTCTATGTCGATCTCGACCGGACCGTTCGTGAGGCTGAGTCACTCCTCCAGGCTTTTCGGGATGGCAAAGGCACCGTCGGTAAACTTCTCAATGATCCGTCCCTCTACAATGAGGCGAGTGAGACGATCAGCAAACTCCGCCGCATCTCTGATCAGATGAATGAGCAGATCGGGGCGGGGAAGGGGACCATCGGCAAACTGCTCAAGGATGAGGAGCTCTATAACCGGACCAATTCGCTCATCAAGCGGCTCGACGATACGTCGGCCCGTCTCGAACGCGCCATGGCCAAGGTGGAGCGCGGGGAAGGCAATCTGGGCAAACTGCTCAACGATGAGAAACTCTACGCCGATGCGCGCGAGACGATCGACAAGCTGAACAAGATCGCGACCGGACTTGAACGTGGGGAAGGGACGGCGGGAAAGCTGCTCAAGGATGAGCGCCTCTATCAGAACCTCAACAACATGTCGGCCGAGGTGACCAAGCTTCTCTATGACTTCCGCCAGAATCCGAAGAAGTATCTCTCGGTCAAGGTGGCGATATTCTGATGAAATGAAGGGGAGGATGAGGCACTGACGTCCTCTTCCTCCCCCTGACTCTACTCCTCTGCGAGACCCGCTTCGCGCCAGGCCCGAATCCCGCCAGCCATCGAAATCACATTCTGATAGCCCATCTTCTGCAGGTTATCCGCCGCCAGCGCCGATCGGTACCCGCCGCCACAGTAGAGAACAATCTCTGCCGCATAGTCTGGCACCACTCCCTCGATATCCCGTTCAATAATGCCCCTTCCGAGGTGGCGGGCCCCGGGAATGTGTCCGGCGGTCCACTCGTGATCTTCACGGACGTCGATGAGATGAAACTCCGCCCCGCGTGCCTGACGCTCGCGAACCTCGTCGATCGTTACCTCGCGGATACGTGATCGGGCATCCTGACAGATTTTCTCAAAGGCATCGGTATGTTTCATGGCTTGCTCTCACTTTCTTGATGATGATCCGGTTGGCGCGCCAGAAGAATCAGGCTGACTCCCGGACGCATTGTATATGATGTTGGACTGATCTTGAACCCGCCGCTCTGACTGAAGGCGTGGAGCTGGTCCGTGTTGGCAATCACCATCTGGTGGCCGATGGCCGGCTCGCCCGTCGCATCAAAATCTGGCGTCTTGCCGGTAAAGTCGACCGAGTATTGACGGAGGTACCACGGCAGCGGCCAGTATTCCGGCGCGGCAATGAAGATCGTTCGCTTCCCGGCGGCCGCCGCCGCTTCACTCTCGATCAGTTGCACCAGGTTGAGGAAGTCACGATCCGTCTGGGCATAGACATAGCCGACCTGTTCATTGGTCAATGGATAGAGGTTGTAACTCCGTCCAAGGTCGGCAAAATAGCCCTGCCGATTCTGATTGTCATCATAATGGACGAGATTGATCTCCCGGGTGAACCAGGCGGCATAACCCAGCCCGGCGACGAGGGGGAAGAGAAGAAGCAGTCGGAGCGCCGGCGACGGGAACCTCGTCGCAATTCGTTGCGCGGCATGCCCGCCCAGCAGGGCCATGGGGATCAGTATATTGACGATCAGCCAGGGCGTCTTATACCCGATGATCGAATAGGCGAGGAAGAGACCGAGCGTCCAGGCCCCGCTGAAGAGCCAGAAACGGCTGCCCCGCCACGCAATCAGCACCCCACCGGTAATCGCGCCAATCAGCAGCGGCGCCTCAAGTTTGAGAAGGATCGCCGCATAGTACCAGAACTCCTTGACGTGTTCTGAACCACTCCGGAGCGTCCAGCGCCACGGCGACCTGAGCGCGTCAACGATCCCTGCTCCATTGGTGAAGAGCGAACTGTAGAGGATGATATTGACGAAGAGAAAGATGACCAACCCCGCCACGGCGTGGTCAAAACTGACTCGACCCGTGCGCCCGGAATCAGCCGATTCGCTCCCGCGGATCCGCTCCCAGACCCGGGCGCTGATAAGCGCCAGAATCAGGACAATCAGGGTGACTACCGCCGTCTCCTTGGTCGCGAAGAGCAGGCCGAGGCTGACCGCCCCAAGGATAAGCCAGCGGAAGCGCCGCTCATCACTGTACCTCACCGCCCCCACTACAACTCCCAGGGAGAGACAGCCAAAGATCATCTCGTGAATAAAGTCCCGCGAGTAGTAGACCAGGCCGGTCGAGCTGGCCATGAGCAGCGCCGCGACCGGAGTTCCGACCTCCCCCAACCGCCGTCGCAGCAGCCAGAGCAGCGCGACGGCCAGCAGGCCAAAGAACGCCGGAACGGCACGCAGCGCCGCATCGCTCTCTCCCAGCAGCCGGAGTGGCGCAAGGGTCAGGTAGTAGAGCGATGGACCATGGTAGTTGTCGGGGTTGTAACGATAGTCCCCCTCATGGAGGAGCGAGAGCATAAACCATCCGTTGACGCTCTCATCGTGGTGAAGTGGTTTGAGCCCAAGCTGCTCGAAACGCAGCCAGCTGGCGAGGAGCAGCGCGAGGATAAAGGCCAGACTGCCCCATCGGCCGATCCTCTTTCCGGAATCCTGCAGGTTCATCATCAAATTTAACGTGCGGTCGATTCTGGTGACAGATATTGAAAAAGGCAGGCGATCCGGAGATCACCTGCCTCTTCGTGGATTGCCCGGAGGCAATGTTGTGATTAACGCCGTCCGCGGCGCGACTTCTTCGAGACCTTGACCGCCCCGACATCAGCGACGGCCGGGCCAGCCGGATCGTCGGCTCCTGCCGGAACCAGCCACAGCCGGATCTGGTCGCCACTGGTGGAAACTCCACCCGGACGAACCGAGATGCGGTTGGCATCGATGCTGGTGCCGAGAACCGTGTTCGGATCGGCCAGCAGGTCACGAACGTTCTTGCCACGCTGCACGTCGAGCTTCTTCGCCTTCTCCTTCGGACCCTGGTAGGCGTCGATGAGGAGCTTCGCTCCCGGATCGCTCTGCAGGGCGGTCGTGACCCGCTTCAGCAGGTCGAGACAGACGTTGTCGACGCGGGCGTTGTTCCGCTTGAAGGTGTTGCACTGACCCAGCTCAGTCGCCTTCGGCTTGACGATCGCCGGCGGAACCTTGATCGAGAGTCGGCTCGCGCCACTCGCCGAGCAGCTGCCCGCTTCGGAGGTCGCCTTGACCAGCACATCGATCCGTGAGCCAGCGGCCACACCCGTCGTGTCGAGCGTCACCCGGGTTCCCGAACCGACGATACGGCCGGCGGAAGCGCTCCAGTTGTAGGTGACGTTGCCGTAGTTCCGACCACCGGTGACCCCGGCCGTCGAGATGGTGATCTTCTCACCAGCGTCAGCCTCCGACTTGTCGGCCGTCACGCTCAGGTTCGGCGAATAGCAGACCGTCAGCGGCGGGCAGTTGGTGACGGTGATCGTCTTCGAATCGAAGGCGACGCAACCGCAGCCATCATCAACCTCGACCGTGATCGTGTACTCGCCCGGAGCCAGCCCGGTCGTGTCGAAGGTGTTGTTCGATCCACCCTCGGAGGCGAAACGACCACCGTTGGTCGCGCTCGAGGTCCAGCGGTAGGTCAGGGAATCGCCATCCGGATCGGCCGCCGCGGTGCTCAACGCCACCTTGTCGCCAGCGCAGATCGTCGACGCCGACTCACGCAGCAGATCGTTCGATCCCTTGGTGATCGATCCGACCGTCAGGCTGACCGTCGGAGCCTGGTTCGGAAGCACCGGCTCCTCACGCTTGTTGGTCCGTCCAAACGAGAGACCCGCAATGAAGCCGTTCGTTCCAAAACGCGAATTGATCCGGTCAAAGCTGTTCAGATTCCGCTGGTAGGCGGCGCTGATCGAGAGCCAGCGCGTCGGGAAGATGCGCGCGCCACCGATGAAGTCGACCGGGCTGTTGTAGAGAACCGAGGGCGTCCGCGAACCGATGAAGGTCGTCGAGGAGATCTCGGCGATGAACTGCAGATACTGGCTGACCGGGAAGTCGACTCCGACTCCCGCGCGAAGCTCGTTCGGCAGATCGAGCGCCTTCTCGCTCCGGCCAAAGCCCTGAATCACTGCACATCCGGCGCAGAGCGGACCAAGGTTCATGAACCTCGCCTGCGGATCACCCTTGCGGATGAAGCCAACGTTGGAACTCAGGTTGATGTACTTGTTGAGCCGTCCATCAAACGCGACGATCATTCCGTAGTCCCACGAACCGGTGCTCCGGCCATTCTCGAGGCCCGGGAAGAGGTCGCGCGTAATCGGCACCTTGACCACCGGGATCAACGCGAAACCGACCGAGCTCTTCGGCGAGGTCAGGCGGATCTTCGCTCCAAGCCAGATGTCACCCATCCCGGAACCGTTGAAACGGGAGATGAAGGGCGCCGCCGGGTTGTAGCTCGGATTGACGTTGGGCGCGAGCGCCGGGAGAATTCCTCCCACCGGAGCGCCGAGTCCCACGTAGAGCGCGGTGTTGTTGCCCGTCGGGCGGGCCGTGAAGGGCCCGATGTTGAGCCCGCCGGGAATACGGCACGGACCCGGGAATCCACCATTTCCGCAGGGATCTGACTGGAGTACCGAGGCGGAGTTCTGTCCCGGAACGACCACCAGACGACCCGGCGCGAGCGTCTTCGTCCGCACATCCGGCATGTAGAAGCCGCTCAGCAGCGCCGGCGCCCCAACCGTCAGGTTCTTCTGCGACTCGAAATTGGCAAAGAACTCCACGTAGTCGTTGAAGCCGACCTGGAAATTGACCGGGTAGACCTGGAAGCGGATGTTGCCTGGATCGCGGTGGAAGTGGTTGGCGTAGAAGCCAAAGTTGAACTCGCCTTTCCGCAGCGTCTGGGCGTCGTAGACTGTGAAAAGTCCCGTACCGCCATTGACCGTGGGCGCCTGATTGCGAGGATCATCGGTCGAGCGTAGAGTCTGCGCGTCGGCACCGATTCCGATCATCAGCACGGCGAGCAGCAGACCAAGCATTCGTCTCGCAAAAATCATGTTTCTCCTCCTGGAAGTGATGATTAAATATCACACTCTCATTGCAGCCGAGGTAACCACGGGTCGGGAGATGCTCCATCGTTACTCAGACTGGGTACTGTAGATTCAATACTGCAAAAACTTGAAAGAACTTAAAGTCGGCTACGATAATCGTAGCGTGCTCAATAAAGACTTCAATAAAGACAGGCTTCAAAAAAGACTTGCTTCAAATTTTCAATGGTCCCGCTGGATTCGCTGGTGTCGATCTGTTGATGCAGGACACCTTTAAAGCGAATTATCGACATGCGGGTATTCGCGGTCGATAGCCTTGGTTGCGCACATCGCCATTCGGGATGCCCGGAGTCTCGACGCGGCGCACCCCTCAGGCGCTCCAAAACCACTAAAAGAGCTCCGGAAAATAGCGCCTGAGAGATAATAGAGGTCTTCGCATTTTACTTGACAAAAACCAAGTCAAATCTACACTCTGCCTGCAAAGGTGTCAATCGAATTAGAATCCAGCCTCCGATTCCACCATTCTACGCAGAGCAATCACATTTCAGGAGGCGCCCTCCCCGGGGGCGCGGGCCGCCGGCCCGCAGGTCCCCGGTTCAAAAGGTGGCTGAATGCGATTGCCCGGCCATTCTAGGC
>Ga0209972_10002482_pt1 | contig 15051 bp, 14 predicted proteins | sample NOAtaG_7_FD_187302 | JGI IMG/M metagenome (GOLD analysis project Ga0209972, IMG submission 187302) | Freshwater lake microbial communities from Lake Erie, under a cyanobacterial bloom - NOAA_Erie_Diel1S_2200h metaG (SPAdes) (version 2) | ecosystem: Environmental > Aquatic > Freshwater > Lake ... | reverse complement strand
CGGCTCGCTCTCCTCCGGCCCCTACACGTGCACCGCGACGCCGGCGACGAACACGTGCAACGCCTCGCTCGGGGCGGACACGGAGCCCGTCGAGCTCTCGGGCGGGGGCTCCGACGTGATCAGCCTCGCGGCGCCGGCGTACTCCGCGGTCTCGGACACCGAGTTCGTGTGGTCCACGGTCCAGTTCGGGGCCCAGGCGAACCCGCTCAGCTACTACGTCGACATCCGCTTTCCGTGCGGCGGAGGCGAGGCGCGCGCGGTGCTCGACGCGCAGATCGTCGAGCTCGGCGACGACGCGCTCCGCACCACGGTCGCGTACCGATTCACGAACGTCGCCGATTGCTCCGCCGACGGCGTTCCGTCGTGCGAGCTGCTCTTCGACGTGCGCTGCGCCCGCGCCCGCTGAACCACGGTTCAGGCGGCGATCGGCGGCTTGCGGTCCCGCCACGGGCGGGCCGCCTCGAGCTGCGCGGCGAGCCGGAAGAGCAGCGCCTCGTCGCCAAAGCGCGCGGTGAAGCAGGCGCCCATCGGCAGGCCCTCGGCGTTCCAGAAGAGGGGCACGCTCATCGAGGGCTGTCCGGTGACGTTCGCGACGGCGGTGAAGGGCGCGAAGCCGAAGGCGCGGGAGACCGCCTTGTCGAGCAGGCCCGGCAGCTTGAGCGCCGGGGTGAGGTCGAGGCGCGCCGCGAGCTCCTGCAGCTGCTTCTCCCGACCGGTCGCGCCGAGCGCGCCCTCGGGGATGGGCGGCTTGCCGAGGACTGGGGTGAGGAAGACGTCGTAGCGCTCCATGAAGCGGTGGACCTCGCGGGACATCGCCTGCAGGTCGCGGAGCGCGAGAGAGAAGTCGCCCGCGGAGAACGCGGTGCGGCCGATCATCCCCATGAGCCAGGTCGTCGGCTCGACGTCGCTCGGTCGGGCCTTGCGACCGGTGATGCGCGCGGAGTACGCGAGCTCGCCCGAGACGCCCGCGCAGTAGACGGTGAAGAACGCGCGGGCGACCTCGGCGCCCTGTACCGGCGGCGCCTCCTCGACGCACTCGTGGCCGAGCCCGCGGAGCAGCGCGACGGCGTCCTCGATCGAGCGGCGGCAGTCCTCGTTGGGCTCGCCGGGCAGGAGCGGCGCATGGGTGAAGGCGATCTTGAGCTTCCCCGGCGGACGGCCGACCTCGTCGAGGTAGGGGCCGGCCTGGGCCGGCGCCCAGTAGGGCGCGGTGGCCTCGGGCCCGGCGGAGGCGTCGAGGAAGGCGGCGCTGTCGCGCACCGAGACGGTGAGCACGTGCTCGACCGCGAGGCCGTGGGCGCGCTCGCTCTGGTCGGGGCCCATCGGGTTGCGGCCGCGGGTGGGCTTGAGGCCGAAGACCCCACAGGCCGAGGCGGGGATGCGGATCGAGCCGCCGGCGTCGCCTCCGTGCGCCGCCGGCACGATGCGCGCCGCGACGACCGCGCCCGCGCCGCCCGAGCTGCCGCCGGGCGTGCGGCCGGGCTTCCACGGGTTCTTGCAGGGGCCGTAGAAGACCGGCTCGCAGGTCGGCAGGATGCCGAATTCCGAGGTGTTGGTCTTGCCGAAGACCACCACGCCGGCCCGCAGGTAGCGCTCGATCAGCTCGCCGCTCCGCTCGGGCACGAAGCGCTCGTAGAGCCGGCTCCCGCCCCGCATCGGCACGCCGCCGTAGGGCGAGGCGAGGTCCTTGAGCAGGAACGGCACGCCGCGGAGCGGGCCGTCGGGCAGGCCGCGCGCGACGCGGCGACGCGCCTCGTCGTGCATGTCGATGACGATGGCGTTGAGCTGGGGATCGACCGCCTCGGCGCGGCGGATCGCCTCCTCGAGCAGCTCGCCCTCGGTGAGCTCGTTCTTCTTCACCAGGGCCGCGAGGCCGAGCGCGTCGTGGCTGTCGTAGGCCTGCCGGATGGACATGGACGGCGAGCATACACGCGCGGCGCGGCGCGGCGTCGCTCGCGCAGGCCGGGAGCGCGTGGCAAGGCTCGCGCATGGAGCGCCTGCGCCTGGCCCAGCCCGAGCTCGACGAGCGCGAGTCCGCGGCGATCGCGCGGGTGCTCGCGGGCGGGATGCTGGTGCAGGGCGCGCTCGTCGAGCGCTTCGAGGCCGCGCTCGCGGCCCGCTGCGGCCGGCGCTTCGCGGTCGCGGTGACGAACGGGACCGCCGCCCTCGAGGTCGCGCTCGAGTGCCTCGATCTGCGCGGGGCCGAGGTGCTCGTGCCGGGCCTGAGCTGGCCCTCGCCGGCCCACGCCGCGCGGCGCATCGGGGCCGAGGTCGCCCTCGTCGACGTCGATGCCGCCACCTGGAACGCCCGGCCCGCGGGCTACCTCGCGGCGCGGAGCGAGCGGAGCCGCGGCGCCATCGTGATCGATCAGTTCGGCGCACCCGCCGAGGTCGCCGAGGTCGCCGGTGCGCTCGGGCTGTCGGTGGTGGAGGACGCGGCGTGCGCCATCGGGAGCCACCGCGGCGGCGCGCCCTGCGGGAGCCTCGGGACGATCAGCACGCTCTCGTTCCATCCCCGCAAGGTCGTGACGACCGGCGAGGGCGGCGCGCTGCTCACCGACGAGCCGGCGCTCGCGGAGCGGGCCCGCTGGCTGCGCAACCACGGGCAGCGCGCGGCCGGCGTCTTCGCCCTGCCTGCCGGCAACCTGCGCCTCACCGAGATGCAGGCCGCGATGGGCCTCGTGCAGCTCGAGAAGCTCGACGGGATCCTCGCCGCGCGGCGGGCCCTCGGCGCCGCCTACGACGAGGCGCTCGCGGCGCGCGGGCTCGACGTGACGCCGCAGGCGCAGCTGCCGGGCGCGCAGACGAACCGGCAGACCTACGGCGTGCGGCTCGGTGCGGCCGTCGATCGCGACGCGGTGATCGCCGCGATGGGTGAGGCCGGCATCGAGTGCGGCCGGCTCAGCTACGCGCTCGGGACGCTGCCGAGCCTGGTCGGCGCGCGCCGGGGCCCGCAGCCGGTCTCCGAAGAACTCGTCCGCTCCGGCCTCGCGCTGCCGCTCCACACCCGCATGCGCGAGGTCGACGTGGCCCGCGTCGTCGCGGCGCTCGCGCGCGCCCTCGACGCGTCCTGACGTCCGGCTCCCGAGCGGCTCTCCCCCGTGAAGCCCCGCTCGGCAGGCCCCGCTCGGCAGGCCCCGCTCGGCAGGCCCCGCTCGGCAGGCCCCGCTCGGTGCGTCCAGCGCGGCGCGGTCAGGGCGGCGCGGTCAGCGCGGCGCGGTCAGGGCGGGGGGATCGTGTGGGGGCGGCTGCGGTGCTCGGCGGCGAAGCGCACCGCCAGGTCCTTCAGGTCGTCCATGGGGAACGGCTTGCCGAGCGAGGCGGGCAGGCCGAGGCGCTTCTGCACCTCCGGGCGCGAGAAGGCGGCGCTCACGAGGGCGACCGGAGGAACCGCGTCCACGAGCACGCGCCGCAGCGCCTGCACGAACTCCTCGCCGTCGACGCCGGGCATCATCAGGTCGACGAGGATCAGACACGGCCTGGCCTCGAGGCAGAGCTCGATCGCGGCCATCGGCTCGTTCACCACCACCACGCGCCAGCCCTGGTGCTCCAGGTAGCGCTTCATCATCTTCGTGAGGTCGCGGTCGTCGTCGAGGATCAGGATCGGCCGCGGGGTCGTCAGCTTCTCGTCAGCGGTACCGGTCACGACTTCGACTCCTTCGGGTCCACTGCGTCCCCTGGGGCCGCCGGCTTGGGCCGGGGACCGACCAGGAACGCGAAGACGATGCCGAGATAGTACAGGACGACGAGCGGCGCGAGAACGAGCAACATCGTGCCCGCGTCGCCGCTCGGAGTCAGCACCGCGGCGGCCACCGCCGAGATCACCACCCACCAGCGTGAGAAGTTGAGCAGCTGCTTGTAGTCGACCATCCCGAGCCACGCGAGGGCGCCGATCACGATCGGGACCTCGAACGTGATCCCGAGCGCCAGGAGCAGGCGCAGCGAGAAGTCGAGGTAGTCGAGCATCATGATCGTCGGCTCGATCCGCAGCTCCTCGTTCGGCAGCATGCCGGCGAACGAGAGCAGCGCGCCGAAGGCGGGCGGCAGCACGAACTCGAAGCCGAAGAACGCACCGCCGATGAAGAACGCGGCGCTGATGAACACGAAGGGCAGCGCCATGCGCTTCTCTTCGCGGTAGAGCCCCGGCGCGACGAACGCCCAGGCCTGGTAGAAGACCCACGGGCTCGCGAAGATCAGCCCGCAGACGAGGGCGATCATCATGTAGGCGACGAAGCCGTCGGCGGGGTTGGCGAAGTGCAGCTCGGGGTTGCCGAGGTGCTGCGTCCGGTAGGCGTCGATGAGCGGCTGGGTGAGGAACTGCAGGATGTCCTCGGCGTAGATCGCGGCGATCGCGATGCCCGGCACGAGGCCGATGAGCGCCCGGATGAAGCGGCCCCGCAGCTCGGCGAGGTGCTCGAAGAACGTCATCTCGACGTCGTCCTCGGGGTCGCTGCCGGGCGGCGTCTTCGGGCCCGGGTCCGCGGGCGGCGACTCGCCCGGAGGGAGCCTGGTCTCGAGCGGCTTGCCCACGGCTCAGGCCTCCGCCTTGGCCTTGGCGAAGAGCGCCGCCTTGCTCGGATGCACCTGCTCGGGCGGGACGTCCTTGGGCGCCGCTGGAGCGGGCTCGCGCACCCGCGCCTCGCTCAGATCGACGCCGATGCTCGGCACCTCGCGCTCGCGCTCCTCGGCGGTCAGACCGCGGACGCGGGCGTCGCCCGCGGGGCCGAGCGCCGCCTTCTTCACCGGCACGCTCTCGCCTTCTCCGGCCACTGGCCCCGCGGAGGCGGGCGGGGCGGCCGGCTTCCCCGGAGCGGGCTTGACCACCGCGCCCGCGGCCGGGGGCTTGGCCGCGGGCTTGGCCCCGCTCGGCCCCATCAGCTCGAGGCGCTGCTTGCGCAGCTCGGCGAGCTCCTTGAGCTCCTCGTCGCGCAGCATCTGATCGATGCCGGTCGAGGCCCGTACGTCCTCGGCGGTGCGGCGGAACTGCCGGTAGAACCGGGCCGCCTGCTTGAGCATCGTGGGGAGGCGGTCCGGGCCGACCGCGACCAGCACCAGGCCGCCGATCACGATCATTTCCCAGAAACCGATGCCGAACATGGGCGGAAGCGGTCTAGCCCGGAGCGTGCCCGAGGTCCACGGTCCGGCCGAGGGATCATCCGTGACTTGCGCGCGCGGAAACGATCGGTCATCTTGCCGCCCCCCTCGGTTTGGGGGGCCTTCTGCGAAGAAGGTCATGGCGGCCTCGGTCCGGTCACGAAGGTGGCGCGGGCCAGGCAAGAAGAGGAAACGGCCACATGTACGCAGTCATCAAGACCGGCGGAAAGCAGTACCGCGTGTCGGAGGGGGATCGCCTCCGTGTCGAGAAGCTCCCGGGCGAGCCCGGAGCGCAGGTCACCTTCGACGAGGTGCTCATGATCGGCGGCGAGAAGGTCGCGATCGGCACCCCAGTGGTGAAGGGCGCGAAGGTCCGCGCCGAGATCGTGACCCAGGGCCGGGACAAGAAGGTCATCGTCTTCAAGTTCCGCCGCCGCAAGAACTACCGCCGCAAGCGCGGTCACCGTCAGCCCTTCACCGAGCTGAAGATCACCGGCATCAGCGCCTGAGGAGAGACCCACATGGCACACAAAAAGGGACAGGGCAGCTCCCGCAACGGCCGCGACTCCAAGGCGCAGCGCCGGGGCGTGAAGGTCTACGGCGGTCAGGAAGTGCTCGCGGGCAACGTGCTCGTGCGCCAGGTCGGCAGTTCGTTCCACGCGGGCGAGAACGTCGGCGTCGGCAGCGACTTCACCCTCTGGGCGCGCATCGACGGCGTGGTGAAGTACGAGCGCTGGGGCAAGCAGCGGCAGCGCGTCGCGGTGTACCCCAAGGGCGACCCGCGCCTGAGCGCGGCGAGCGCCTGAGCGCGCTCTCCGTTCGATGATTCCGGCCCGGCGCCGCGTCGACCTCCGTGTCCGCGGCGCCGCGTCGCTTCCGTCGTGGTGAGCCGCGTGGACGGGGCGCGGCATCGGGGCCTCGACGAGCTCGATCCGTTGCTGCTCGGCCTCTGCCGCCGCGCGCGCCTCTTGCCCGCGCTCGTCGCCGAGAACGCCGCGAGCGAGCGGGCGCGCATCCTCGCCGGGCTGTCGCGGGGCGAGCCCTCCGAGCCGCGCTGGGACTTTCGCCGCGAGGCGCCGTCGCGGGCGGTCTTCTCCGCGCTCGAGCGCGCCCGCCGCCTCGCCGAGTCGGTGCCCGGTCCGCTCGGCGCCGCCTACCTCGCGCGGCTCGACGAGGTGGAGCTCGATCTCTGGATCCTCGAGGCGCTCGCCGATCCGCACGGCGCACGAAGGGCCCGCGCCCTCGGTGCCCGTCGCTTCGGGACGGCGCAGCAGCCGGTGGACGGCACGCCGCTGCTCCAGGTCGCGCGGCGCTGGCTCGATGCGCTGCCCGCGGGCGAAGAGGAGCGCACGGTCGGGGCGGGCGAGGTCGCCGAGGCCCTCGCGGCGACCGCCCGCGCGGCGGGGCTGGCGATGGCGGTGAAGATCGAGCCGCGCCTGGCGGCCGGCGCGGCGACCGGCGAGCACACGATCTTCGTCGCCGACCGGCGCTTCGGTGCCCGCGAGCGGGTGCGGCTCTGCGCCCACGAGGTGCTCGGGCACGCGGTCGTCGGCCACAACGCCCGCTCTTGGCCGGTGGGGCTCTTCGTCGCGGGGACGGCCGGTGCGTTCGCCGATCAGGAAGGGCTCGCCCTGTGCCTCGAGGAACAGGCGGGCGTCCTCGACGCCGAGCGTCGGCGGACGCTGGCGCTGCGCGTGCTCGCCGCGGGCTGGGCCGAGGACGGCGCGGGCTTCGTGGAGACCGTCCGGCGCCTCACCGGCACGCACGGCCTCTCCGCCCCCGCCGCGGTGTCGATCGCCGAGCGCAGCGCCCGGGGCAGCGGCGTCGCCCGCGACGTCGGCTACCTCGCCGGCTACCTGCGGGTCGCCGCGCTGCGCGAGGCGTCGCCCGCGGGCTTCGCCGAGCTGCGTCGGGCGCGCGTGTCGATCGAGGCGTGCACCCTCCTGACGCTCGATGGCATGGCCCCCGGCGGGCCGCTGCTCTCGCCCCCGATCGCGACGCTCGAGGCTGCTCACGCGCACGCCGCGCGCTGACCGCGGCGCTCAGCGGGGCCCGCCCCCGAGCGTGCGGGGCGGGATCTCCTCGCCCCACTTCGTGCGCTCGATGCGCTGGCCCGGATAGATGCTGCGGTGTCCGGTCAGGAGGTAGGCGAGGGCGGCGACGATCAGCACGTGTGGAAGCACCGCGGCGCCGCACAGCTCCACCGCCATGATCGAGAGCGCCAGCGGGGTGTTCGAGGCGGCGGCGAACGTCGCGGCCATGCCGGCCGCGGCCGCGAGCGCTGGCGGCAGACCGAGCAGCGGCGCGAGCGCGGCGCCGAGGGTCGCGCCGACGAAGAAGAGCGGCGTCACCTCGCCCCCGAGGAAGCCGGCGCCGATCGTGATCGCGGTGAGCCCGATCTTCGCCGCGAAGAACCACGCCGGCAGATCGGGATCGGAGAACGCGCGTACGATCGTCGGCACGCCGAGGCCGAGCAGCTCGCTCGTGCCGGAGAGCTGCCAGAGGAGGACGACCGCCGCGCCGCCGATCGCCATGCGGAGCGGCTGCGAGGACAGGCGCGCCTCGAGGCCGCTCTTGACCGCGTGCGTGAGCTCGATGAAGCCGACGGCGGCGAGGGCCACCGCGCCCGCGAAGAGGATCCAGCCGAGCGCGAGCCCCGGCGTGAGCGGCACGGGATCGAGGGTCGGATAGGCCGTGTGCGGGTGGCCGGCGCGCTCGAGGAGGGCCCGCGTGACCTGATCGCCGACGAGCGCGGCGCTCAGCGCGGGCAGCAGCGCCGCGTGCGCGAGGCGACCGAGCACGACGACCTCGAGGCCGAAGACGACCCCTGCGATCGGGGTCCCGAAGACGCTCGCGAAGCCCCCCGCGATGCCCGCGACGAGCACCCATCGGCGCTGCGCCGCGTCGAGCGCGAGGCGCGAGGCGAGGGTGTCGGCGAGCGCGCCGCCCATCTGCACCGCCGTTCCCTCGCGGCCGGCGCTGCCGCCGAAGAGGTGGGTGAGCACCGTGCCGAGCAGGACCATCGGCGCCATGCGGAGCGGCAGCGGCGGGCCGCCCGAATGCGCGCGCTCGAGCAACAGGCTGCTGCCCCCGCGGATCGGCGCACCGAAGCGCTCGTGGAGCCCGCCGAGGACGAGGCCCGCGAGCGGCAGGGCGAAGACCAGGGCTTCGTGCCCTTCGCGGTAGGCGGTCGCGAGGTCGAGCAAGATCAGGAAGAGGGCCGAGGCGAGGCCGGCGAGGAGGCCGACGAGCGCGCCGAGGCCGAGCCACGCGAAGAGGAGTCGAACGGGAGCGAAGCGAGCGGGCATGTCCAGGGTCCTGTCCCGGGCAGCGCCGGAGGGGACCGCGACAGACCCTACGACGCCCCCGATGGGGCGATGTCGTAGGAGCCATCGGCGACGTCGCGGTCGCGGTTCTCGGCGGACTCCACCGCCATCGTCGAGGGACTCGCGGGATCGTGCGGGAAGGGCCGCGCAGCGGTCAAGCGCGGCGCGCCGCCGGAGGCCCGAACGTTCGTGAAGCGAAGCGTCACCCGAGGCCGCGCAGCCCATGGCGAGCACGCCGCGGTGCGGCACGCCACCGAGCGCGGAGGTCATGAAGGGCGGCCGCGGTGCGCCTGGCCGTTCGCGCATCGGGACCGGCGTCGCCCGCTGGTGCACCGCGCCCGGTGTCCACGCGGAGTACCGCGCCTCGGCGGCGAGCGACCGCCGAGCGCCGGCGCGGCGTCTGCTGCCCTGCCGTTGCCTTGACAGCGCGGCGTCGATGGCATGGGATTGTCCGGCATGACCGTCGCACGAACCCTGTGGGTCCTCGGGGCCCTCCTGCTCTTCGCTCCGTCCGCCGCGGGCGCGCAAGCGCTCACCGAGGACGCCGAAGCCCAGATGCACTTCGAGATGGGGCGCCGCTACTACGAGAGCGGGCGCTTCCCCGAGTCGGCCGAGGAATTCGAGCGGGCCTACGCGCTCTCCCATCTGCCCGCCCTTCTCTACAACCTCTTCCTTTCCTACCGGGACGCCGGGAACGACCCCGAGGCCGCCCGGGTCCTGCGCAGCTACGTGGAGTCCTTGCCGGCCGACAACGAACAGCGGGTGCTCCTCGAGGCGCGGCTCCGCACCCTGGAAGAGCGGGTCGCGAGCGCGCGCGCCGCGGCCACGGCCGAGGCCACTCCGACCGAGCCCACCGAGAGCACCGAGCCCACCGAGAGCTCCGAGACGACCGAGCCCACCGACCCGACGACCACGGACGACGCGGCGTCCAGCTCCTCCGACGCGTCCACCCCCGCGTCTTCCGCGTCGTTGCGCTCGCACGATCTCGCGCTGGCCGGCGGCGCGGTCGGCGGCGTCGGTGTGGCGCTCGTGCTCGCCTCGCTCGGGACCGGCATCGCCGCGCTCGGCGAGCGCTCGTCCCTCAACACCCTCTGCCCGATGAACGAGTGCGCCCCCGGCTTCGAGGGGGCGCGGGACCGCGGACAGGCGCTGGCGATCGCCACCGATGCCCTGTGGATCACCGGCACGGTCGCCGCCGCGACGGGGCTCGCCTTGCTGCTCGTCGACCTGACCGCGAGCGATGACGTCGCCGCGGCGGCGGCGTGCACGGACAGCGGCTGCAGCGCCGTGGTGGGAGGTTCGTTCTGATGCGTACGATGACGAAGGCCTTCGCCCTGCTCCTGCTCGCGGCCCCCGGCTGCGTCGCCCTCACCGACTTCGGTGCCTTGCGACCGGCCGACGCGGGCAGCTCGGCCGACGTGCCCGGGCTCGACGATGTCCCCGGGCTCGACGATGTCCCCGGCCTCGACGCTGGGGATGCCGGTCGCTCGGACGGCGGCTCGCCGGACGGCGGGGCCTGCTCCACACCCTGCGGGGCAGCCGAGTCCTGCTGCGATGGCCTATGCGTGACCACCGACACGCTCGCGAACTGCCGGGGCTGCGGCGTGGTGTGCTCCGATGGCGCCAACGCGACGGCCTCGTGCGGCGCGGCGGGCTGCGAGCTGACCTGCGACGAGGGCTGGGACGACTGCGACGCCGAGCCCGGCTGCGAGACCGACCTCCGCGCCGCGAGCGACTGCGGGGAATGCGGTAACGCCTGCGCGCCCGGCCTGAGCTGTGCCCTGCGCGGTAGCGCCTACACCTGCGTCACCGAGTGCAGCGCCGGCGAGGTCGAATGCGGCGGCTCGTGCACCGACCTCGCCACCGACCCGAGCAACTGCGGCAGTTGCGGGATGGACTGCGGCACGCGGGCTGGCGCGACGGCGTCGTGCAGTGCGAGCGGCTGCGCCTTCGCCTGCAACGCGGGCCGAGGCGACTGCAACAGCGACCTCATGGCCCCCATGGGCGACGGCTGCGAGACGACCCTCGTCCTGCAGTATCCCGACGCCGACGGAGACGGCGCCGGAGCGGCGCTCGCCACGGGAACGCTCCGCTGTCCCGGTCCGGGCTTCGCGCCCTCCGCCGGTGACTGCGACGATGCCACATCGCGGCGCGCGCCCGGTCGCTTGGAGGAGTGCGACGGAATCGACAACGACTGCGACCTCGTCGTTGACGACGGCTTCTTGCTCGGAGGCATGCCCGTCACCGTCGGTGATACGTGCTCGTGCGAGGCGGGCGCGGCAACCGGCCGGGTCGAGTGCGTCGCCGCGACCTCGGTGCGATGCGCCTACCCGACCGAAACCTGCAATGGTCGGGACGACGACTGCACGGGCGGTGCGGACAACATCTTCAGCTGCGTCCGCGGCGCGACCTCGGCCTGCACGGGCACCGGAGCGGGAGGCTGTTCCTTCAGCGGAACGCGGACCTGCAGCGAGACCTGCACCCTCGGCGCGTGCACGCCGCCCACCGAGACCTGCGACGGCACCGACCAGAACTGCGACGGCTTCGTCGACGAAGGGTTGGTGCCGTTCGGTGCGCCGACGGCGTTCACCTCCGCCTCGGTGTTTGGCACGAACGCAGCGTGGGACGACGTCGGCGGCGGCGCGTTGGTGGCCTCGATCCCGGGGGGACCGAGCACCCGCAACCAGCTCATCTTCACCCGCTTCGACCGCACGGGCGCGCCGATGGCCACACCGATCCTCATCGACGACCACCCGATGTACGGGCTCGCGGGCGACGTGGGCTGGGACGGCACGCAGTGGGTGGTCATGTACTCGCGGTACAACGACACGCGGGGCGTGACCGAGATCCTCCGGGTCCACGTGAGCCCGACCGGGATGCTGACCCGGCCCGCGGGCGTGGTCGCCGATGCCGAGTCGGTGGCGATCGCGATGGGCAGCGGCGGGGTGCTCGGGGTGGTCACGGCCCGCCTCCTCGGCCCGACCAACACCGGCATGCAGTTCGGGACCTATGCCGCGGGCGTGTTCACGCGGCCGCTCGCGTTCCTCACCACCGCACCGATGACTTCCTCGGCGCTGGTGGCCCGCGCTGGACCGGGCTCGTTCTTCGCCGTCGGCACCGACGCAACGGGACTCTTCTACCAGCGCTTCGACGCGACGGGCACCCTCGGCGGGCTGGTGCGGCCCGCGATCGCGTCGGTCAGCGAGGCCTTGGCGGTCGACTCGGACGGGCCGAACTTGGTGGTGCTGTCCCTCGGGACCACCGGTGGTGCCCGGCTCAGCGTGATACCGCCGAGCGGCGTGCCGAGCTGGAGCACGGTGCTCCGGCCGCCGGGTTTCCGCGGGACCGTCGGCGTGCTCGGCAGCGAGCTCTGGACCTCGTTCTCCGACATGACCGCGCAGCGGGTCCGGCCCGCCGATGGCACCCCGGTCGTCGAGAGCTACCGCTATACCTGCGACGCGATCCTCACGGTGCCGGGCTCCGGGCTTCGGGGCTTGTGCATCGAGGGCGCGAACATCGTCCCGATCTTGCGCTGCCCCTGAGCGGCGCGAGCAGGGGCAGGGCCGCCGGCGGACCTGGCGCGCGTCTTCGACCAGAATGCCTCGCATGACCTCGTCGTTGCACGTCGGCGTGTTCGGCGCGGGCGCGATCGGCGGCTACGTCGGGGCGCGGCTCGCGCACGCGGGCGTGCCGGTGACGCTGGTGGGCCGGGGCGCGGCGCTCGCCGAGCTCCGCCGCGGGGTGCGCCTCAGCGACCACCGCGGCTTCTCCGCCGAGGCGGCCGGGCTCGCGGTGGGCGATGCGCCCGCGGCGCTCGGCGGGGCGAGCCATGTGCTCGTCGCGGTGAAGAGCGGGGACACCGAGGCCGCGGGGCGGGCCCTGAGGGGCGTGCTCGGCCGGGACGCGGTGGTCATCAGCTTTCAGAACGGCGTGCGCAACGCCGAGCGCCTCCGGGCGCTCTTGCCGGGACACCTCGTGCTCGCGGCGATGGTGCCCTTCAACGTCGTCCGCACCGAAACGCGGCTGCACCAGGGCACGAGCGGCACGCTGGCGATCGAGGCCCATCCCCGCGCCGCGCCGCTCCGGGATGCGCTGGTGCGCGCCGGCCTGCCCACGCTCCTCGAGCCCGAGGTGGCCCGCAGGCAGTGGGGCAAGCTGCTGGTCAACCTCGGCAACGCGGTGAACGCGCTCTCCGGCCTGCCGATCCGGGCGATGCTCGCGGATCGCGGCCACCGGCGGGTGATGGCCGCGCTCGTCGAAGAAGGGCTCTCGGCACTGCAGCGCGCGGGAATTCGCCCGGTCCTCGACATGCCGGTGCCGGCGTGGGTCGTGCCGCGGCTGCTCCGCCTGCCCGACGGGCTCTTCCGCTTCGTCCTGCCAGCGCTCGCGAAGGTCGACCACGAGGCGCGCTCCTCGATGGCCGACGACTTGCGCCGCGGCCGCGCCACCGAGGTCGACGCGCTGAACGGCGAGATCGTCCGCCTCGCCGCGACCGCCGGGATGGACGCCCCGTACAACGCTCGGATCGTCGAGCTGGTGCGGCAGGCCGAGCGCGGCGCACAGCCGCGGTCGTCGGCCGAGCTCCTTCACGCGCTCGGGCTCGCCTGAGCCGTGCGGGCGGGTGCTGGTGCGGCGCAGGCGATCTCGCGGGGGCTCCTCGCTGAACGGCGGCTCAGCGCGGCGGGCCGAGCTCGTCGGCGAGGGCCAGCACGACGTGCGGGTTGCGGATCCGCGAGATGGGAAGCGCGATCGTTCCGCCGCGCGCGCTGATCTTCAGGGTGGCCTCGTCCTCGATGTCCCCTGGCACGTCGAAGACCAGGCCGCTCAGCGCGTGCCAGGGCACGACGCCGGCGCGGGCCGGGGGGCCTCCCTGCACGCGGGACGACGGCGCTGTTTCTTCGGGGAACGGGGCCTCGGGGAGAAGTCCTTCGCGGGTCAGCCGGAGGGCCCCGCAGTCGACGCTGCCGTCCGCCGCGAGCACCTGCCGCGCCTCCTCGAGCGGCCGGCGGACCGCCGCGAAGAGACTGCGCCGGACCGCCTCGTGATCGTAGAAGGGGCACGTGAGGGTGAGGCTCGCGCCGCCCTCGAGGCGCATCGTGTAGCGGTCGACGCGCCAGCCCCGTGAGAAGAACGGGTTCGTCGTGGCGACCGCGGGCTCCCAGACGAGGTCGATGACATCCGCGCAGCGCACCTCGACCCGCTCTCCACGAGCGTGCCAGCCGAGGGCGTCCGGCCCGACGCGCAGGGTGGTCCCGGCGGAGCGGAGCGCTTGCACGCCGATCCCGAGGCTGATGAGCCCGCCGAGACCGAGGAGGAACGCGTTCAGCCCTCGGAGGAAGTCCGAGAGGCCCGGCGCCTCGATGGTCGAGAGCGGGAGGTTCAGGAGCCACAGGAAGCCGCCCATCGCGACCGGGAGGAAGAGCGCGATGAGCAGCTCGCCCACCGTCTGCGCGCGCTCCTTTCGGAAGGTGACCTCGGCCACGCTGCACCTCTGCCCGATCGGTTCGAGGAGTCAGGCCGTGCGCACGGCGATCCGTCAGGTCGCGGTGGCGGCGAACCAGGCCTCGGCGATGGCGTACATCGTGTCCTCGTCCACCGAGCCGCCCTCGGGCACGCCGTTGGCGGCGCCGAACGTGTAGACGATGCGGCCGACCGGCACGCCATCGACGAGCACCGTGAAGGTGTCCTCGGCGAGCGGCTGGATCTTGTAGCGGGTACCGCCGAGGGTGACGGTCTGGTTCGGGACATCGGCAACGGCTTCGGTGCTCATCGCCGCCGGGTGTGGCACGAGGCCGCGGCACGGGCGAAGAAAATCTGCGGCGCGCGGCGTGGGAGGTGTCGTCGCGGATCCGCCTGCCGTGGTCCGAGGCCGCCGCCGGCCCGCTCCGCGGCGCTCGACTTCGCGGCCAGCTCGCGCACGCTCTCCTCAGCTCCGATGGCTTCCGCCCCCATCGTCGTGCTCGGCCGCCTCGCCCACCACGCCGACGCGCAGGCCGTTCACCTGCACGTTCCGTTCGGCACCACCGCGGTCGTGCGCGCCCGACGAGCTGTGGGCGGACGAGGCCCGCGCGCGCGTCCTGCCGATCCGCGGGATGAAGAAGCTGCGAGGCGCGAGCCGCCTCGCGAAGCTCGACCTGCTCGAGTCCGGCAGCGCGCACCACTGGATCGTCCGACGCGAGGCGGCCGAGGCGCTCGCCGCGCTCGCGCGCCCCGGCGAGGTCGCGCTGATTCCGACGCCGCTCGTCGACGACGAGGGCGTGCTAGACGAAGGCTGGGCCCTCCTCGACGTCCGGGCGGTCTTCCCGCTCGACCGCGACGCCTCGAGGCCGCGGCCGACCCGACGATCGCGGCGTGGCCTGCGCCAGCCCGATCACCGCCTACTTCCTCGCGCGCATCGTCGATGGCGCACCGGGCGACGAGACGCGGCAGGGTGCGCTGCGCCACCCGCGCTACGCGACGCTGTACGCGCGCGACGTGGACCGCGGTCCCCGGGACGACACCCGGCGGGCGGCCCTCGCCGAGCGCACCTGCGCGTTCGCCTACCTCGAGTTCGTGGAGCGCACCCCGAGCCCCGCGTTTCGCGCGGTCCTCGGTGACGCGGCCGTCGACGCACTCGAGGACGAGAGCCCCT
>Ga0209972_10002477_pt1 | contig 15067 bp, 10 predicted proteins | sample NOAtaG_7_FD_187302 | JGI IMG/M metagenome (GOLD analysis project Ga0209972, IMG submission 187302) | Freshwater lake microbial communities from Lake Erie, under a cyanobacterial bloom - NOAA_Erie_Diel1S_2200h metaG (SPAdes) (version 2) | ecosystem: Environmental > Aquatic > Freshwater > Lake ... | reverse complement strand
TCAGCAGTCGGCCCTGCTCGGCTAGCTGCTTCTGAGCCTCTGCGCAGGCCCGGGTGACCCCAGGGGCCTTCTGCCAATCGACCCCAGCAGGCATGGGCACATTGATGAGCGTCTGGGGATAGCGCTCAAACTCTTTCACCAGCGCCGCAAGTGGCTGGTGAAAACGCACGATCGCCGCAAGAACCTGTAACGCGCTGACAATCCCATCCCCAGTCGTGTGCTGATCGAGGCACAAGATATGGCCAGACGATTCCCCACCCAAAAGCCAGCCCGTTTCTTTCAACATCTCCATCACATACCGATCGCCGACTTTTGCGCGACGAAAATCAATATGCAGCCGGTCCATCGCGTGCTCAAAGCCCAGATTGGTCATGAGCGTGCCCACCACACCCTGTACAGCCTCCACGCTGACATGCCGCAGCCGGTCTTTGACAATCGCATACAGCAGCTGATCACCGTCAAAGACAGTGCCGCTGCGATCGACCATGATCAGCCGATCGCCGTCGCCATCCAGGGCCACGCCGTAATCGGCCTGCTCGCGCGTGACGCGCTCGGCAAGTGCCTGCGGATGGGTTGCTCCCACTCCAGAGTTGATATTAAAACCATCGGGCTCATGGCCCATGACTGCAATCTCTGCGCCAAGTTCGTGAAAGACGGGCGGCGCAACGTGATACGAAGCCCCATGGGCACAATCAATCACGAGCTTCACACCTCGCAGCGACAGGCTGGAAGGGAAAGTATTTTTGCAAAACTCAATGTAGCGGCCCGAGGCGTCGTCGAGGCGGCGGACCTTGCCCAAATCTGCCGAGGCCACACACTGCATCGGCTGATCAACCGCAGCCTCAATCTCGGATTCGATGGCATCCGAGAGCTTCTCGCCACGGCCATCGAAAAATTTGATGCCGTTATCGTTAAAAAGATTATGCGAGGCGCTGATCACAATGCCCGCCGAAAGCCGCAGCGCCCGCGTGAGGTAAGCGACCGCAGGTGTCGGCATTGGGCCTACCAGAAGTACATTCACGCCCGCAGCGCTAAATCCTGATTCCAGGGCAGACTCCAGCATGTAGCCCGAGATGCGGGTGTCTTTGCCGATCAATACAGTGGGATGCGACGCCTGGCCTGCCGATGCCGTCTTGGCTGACAGCACACGGCCCGCGGCAAACCCGAGCTTTAAAACAAAGTCCGGCGTAATCGGCGCCGTGCCGACAGTGCCGCGAATGCCATCCGTGCCGAAATATTTTCTACTCATCACGCGATTCTAATGCGGCCCACACGCTGAGCGCCTGCCGGGTAGGGCCCACATCATGGACGCGCAGCACGGACGCCCCCTGAGAGGCTGCCCAAAGCGCTGCCGCCACACTGCCCGAGACGCGCTCGCTCGCAACGTCTTGGCCCGTTAAGGCGCCGATCATACGCTTACGCGAGACGCCCACGAGCACCGGCTGATGACGTGCAAATTGCGAGATCGCTCGCATCAGCTGCAGATTGTGATGCAGTGTTTTTCCGAATCCAAAACCCGGATCAATCAAGATGCGCTCGCGCAATACCCCGCGATTCAATAGCTGCTGCCGCTGTGCGAGAAGAAAAGATTCAACTTCGGAGGCCACATCCTGGTAGACCGGATCGGCCTGCATGGTCGCCGGTTCGCCTCGCATATGCATGATGCAAACCCCGCAGCGCGACGCGCTCACTGCGTCGATGGCCTGCGGATCACGAAATCCATTGACATCGTTAATCAAATCAGCGCCCTGCGCGATGACGGCACGCATGACGGCAGGCCGACGGGTATCCACCGACACCGGCAGGCCAAGCGTTAAGGCTGATTCAAGGACCGGTCCAATACGGTCGATCTCCTGCTGCTCGGAAATAGGGGCGGCGCCCGGCCGTGTGGACTCCCCGCCGATATCCAATAGATCTGCGCCCTCGTGGGCAAGCCGCTCTGCAACCACGATGGCCTGCTGTGTTGGCGCAGCGCCAGTGGACTGCAGCAGACCATCGCCTGAAAAAGAATCCGGCGTGACATTCACAATGCCCATGATCAGCGGCCGACTCAGCGCTAGCTGATAGCGCCCACAAATGAAAACCGGCGGGGATTCCGCCGGTTGATCTGAAGTGGCCAAGTCTTATGCCGCTGCCGGAGCCGTTGGGGCAACGCCTGTGGGGCCGGGGCCACCCGAGTTGGAGGTGCCGGTACCGGTCTGCTTTGGTGGGCGCGGTGGCTTGCCCTCGATGATGTCGTTGATCTGATCGGCATCAATGGTTTCCCACTCCAGCAAAGCATTGGCCATTGCGTGCATTTTGTCTTTGTTGTCTTCGATGAGCTGTCGCGCCACAGCGTACTGCTCATCAATGATACGGCGGATTTCTTTATCCACTTTCTGCATCGTTGACTCTGAGACATGGGTTGTCTTGGTGATCGATCGGCCAAGGAAAACTTCACCCTCATTTTCCGCGTAGACCATCGGGCCGAGTTCATCGGTCATACCATAACGGGTCACCATATCGCGGGCCAATGCGGTGGCACGCTCAAAGTCATTGGAGGCGCCTGTGGTCATCTGATTCATGAAGACTTCCTCCGCAATCCGGCCGCCAAAGAGCACCGAGATGGTATTGAGCATGCGGTCCTTATCCAGGCTGTAGCGATCCCCTTCCGGCAGCTGCATGGTCACCCCCAAGGCGCGGCCACGGGGAATGATGGTGACCTTATGCACGGGATCGGTCTTGGGCAGCATGCGTGCCACCAGGGCATGGCCTGATTCGTGATAGGCCGTGTTCTTGCGCTCTTCCTCGGGCATGACAATCGATTTGCGCTCTGCGCCCATCATGATTTTGTCTTTGGCCTTCTCGAAATCCATCATCTCCACAACGCGGCCGTTGCGCCGGGCAGCAAACAGCGCCGCCTCATTGACCAGGTTCGCGAGATCAGCGCCGGAGAATCCGGGGGTGCCACGGGCCAGAATATCGGCACGGACATCGGGTGCAATCGGCACCTTGCGCATATGAACATTCAGAATCTGCTCACGGCCACGCACATCTGGCAAGCTGACTACCACCTGACGATCGAAGCGGCCGGGACGCAGCAACGCAGGATCCAGCACATCCGGGCGGTTGGTGGCGGCAATCACAATGATGCCCTGGCCGGTTTCAAAGCCATCCATCTCCACCAACATCTGATTTAAGGTCTGCTCACGCTCATCATTGCCGCCGCCCAAGCCTGCGCCGCGCTGACGGCCCACAGCATCAATCTCATCAATGAAAATGATGCAAGGTGCATGTTTTTTCGCCTGCTCGAACATGTCGCGCACGCGGGCGGCGCCCACGCCCACAAACATCTCAACGAAGTCCGAGCCTGAGATCGAGAAAAACGGCACCTTAGCTTCACCGGCAATTGCTTTTGCGAGCAGGGTCTTACCTGTTCCGGGCTGGCCCACCATCAGCACGCCTCGGGGAATGCGGCCGCCGAGCTTTTGAAACTTGGAGGGATCGCGCAAAAACTCCACCAGCTCTTGGACTTCTTCTTTTGCCTCATCACAGCCAGCAACATCGGCGAAGGTCACGGCATTGGTGTTTTCATCCAGCATCCGCGCGCGCGACTTACCAAAGGAGAAGGCGCCGCCTTTGCCGCCGCCTTGCATCTGGCGCATGAAAAACACCCAGACCCCAATTAGCAGCAGCATCGGGAACCACGACACAAAAATGCTCATCAGCACCGAGGGCTCTTCCTCAGCTTTTGCTGAGACCCGCACGCCATACTTCATGAGATCGGAGACCATCCAGAGGTCTTGCGGCGTATTGATGACGACCTGCCGCTCATCGCTGGTAATCGCGCGGACGGTACGGCCCTCGACCATGGCGGACTTGATGCGGCCCTGACGGGCCTCTTCCATAAACTGGGAGTAAGGCATCTCCGGCCCCCGGCTCTGACGGGTGTCAAACTGCCGGAAAACCGTGAACAAGACCAAAGCGATCACCATCCAGATGGCAGCTTTGGGAATCATGTTGTTCAAGGCACTACTCCTTTAATAGGAAAAAATTATCGGGTGGGCGGAAATCTTGAGCCAGTTACTTGGATTCTATGCCCCGCCTTAAGTTTCCTCAATGCCAGTGTCACGCAGACACAACCCTTAGGTGGTGGCCTTTTGGGGGGTTTTCAAGGCCGTTTGCCGGCTTTTAGGCGCCTGCCCAGAAGAAAAGTCTCGCTGGACTGCGCGCGGGAGGCCGGGGGCTTGCGGGCGGCTACCGAGGAAAACTGCTGCTTAAAGCGCTCCACCAGCTGGCTGTAGCCGCTGCCCTGAAAGGTCTTCACCAAAAGCGCGCCCTCGGGCTTGAGGTGCTGGGCCGAAAACTCCAGGGCCAGCTCACAGACATGCATCACGCGGGCAGCATCGGCGGACTCGACTCCCGACAAATTCGGGGCCATATCCGACAGCACGATGTCCACCTGCTCACCCGAAAGGCGATCGGAAAGCTGCTGGGCGACTGCGTCTTCACGAAAATCGCCCTCGATGAAGTCCACATCCGCAATCGGCTCCATGGGCAGCAGATCCAGCGCAATGATCCGGCCCTTGACCTGCCGGCCTTTGCCCTCTGGCCCCTTCACAGTCAGCAGTTCGCGGACCACCTGGGACCAGCTGCCTGGGGCACTGCCCAAGTCCACCACCACCATACCCGGCCGAATCAGCCGGTCACGCTCATGGATACCCAAAAGCTTAAATGCCGCACGCGACCGATAGCCCTTGGCCTGCGCCTGCCGCACAAAGGGATCGGTGAGATGCATGTGCATCCATTGGGGATTGAATTTATTTTTTGCCATGAGCCGACCATCTCCACGATGGCCCAGATGCGGCCTGTGCCGACTAGAGGTAGCGGACGTCGAGGATCTCGACCTGCCGCGCCCCGCCCGGGGCATGCACGACGGCGACATCACCGACCGATTTGCCAATCAGGGCCCGCGCAATGGGGCTGGAGATTGAGATTTTGTTCTCTTTGAGATCGGCCTCATCTTCGCCCACGATCTGATAGCTCATGCGCTGATCGGATTCGATATCCGCAAGGTCTACGGTCGTGCCAAAGACCACGCGGCCATCTTTTTCAATTTGGCTGGGATCGATAATCTGGGCCTGGGCGAGTTTTGACTCCAGCTCGGCAATTCGGCCCTCAATGAAGCCCTGGCGCTCTTTGGCCGCATCGTATTCGGCATTCTCAGACAGATCACCCTGGGCCCGGGCCTCGGCAATCGCGGTGATCACGGCAGGCCGCTCTTTGTGCTTGAGGCGGGTGAGCTCTTCTTTGAGAAGCTCTGCGCCGCGAACAGTTAACGGGGTCGTGCTCATAGTCAAAGCCTTTTACTTTCGGCAATCTGCCGATGCATTGCCTGCACATCAATCACGGTTAACGAGGCATCGAGCAGGTGACGGATGCCTTCGACAGCGGCCTGGGCACCTGCGATTGTGGTGTAGGTGGTCACACGTGCCGCCAAGGCGGTGGTGCGAATCGAGCGCGAATCTGCAATTGCTGTGCGCTTTTCTTCCACCGTATTGACGACAAACTGTACATCACCATTTTTGATCATGTCCACCACATGGGGCCGGCCCTCGGTCACTTTATTGACCGTGGCGACCTCGATGCCAGCGGCGGCAATCGCGGCGGCCGTGCCGCGGGTGGCCACGAGCTTAAATCCGAGTTCGGCGAGCATTTTTGCAATGCCCACCACCACCGGCTTATCGCTATTTTTGACACTGATAAAGGCGCAGCCCGAGGTCGGCAGTTTCACGCCCGCACCCATCTGCGACTTCACGAAAGCCTCGGCGAAGGTCTTGCCCACCCCCATCACTTCACCGGTCGATTTCATCTCCGGCCCCAGGATGGTGTCGACTCCCGGAAATTTCACAAAGGGAAAGACCGCCTCTTTCACCGAGAAGTAAGGCGGCGCGACCTCCGCGCCGATGGCCTGATCATCCAGTGAACGGCCAAGCATCGCACGCGCGGCAACTTTCGCCAGTGCAATGCCCGTGGCCTTGGACACGTAGGGCACAGTCCGAGACGCACGGGGATTGACCTCCAACACGAAGACATTGCCGTTTTGAATCGCAAACTGCACATTCATGAGGCCCACGACATTTAAGGCCCGCGACATCAGCGCGGTCTGCCGCTTTAATTCCTCAATCAATTCTCTGGAAAGCGAATATGGCGGCAGGCTGCAGGCCGAATCTCCGGAGTGCACGCCTGCCTGCTCGATATGCTCCATCACGCCGCCAATGAAGACCCGCTTGCCATCAGAGAGGCAGTCGACATCCACTTCAATTGCATCGTTTAAAAATCGATCCAAAAGCACAGGCGAGTCATTGGAGACTTTTACGGCCTCCCGCATGTAGCGCTCTAAATCGCGCTGCTCGTGCACGATCTCCATGGCACGCCCACCCAATACATAGCTGGGCCGCACCACCAGGGGGTAGCCGATTTCCTGGGCCAGACGAATGGCCTCTTCTTCGTTGCGGGCCGTGCGATTCGGTGGCTGACGCAGTTCAAGCCGGACCAGCAGCTTTTGGAAGCGCTCGCGATCCTCGGCGATATCGATCGATTCTGGTGAGGTGCCCACAATTGGAACGCCCGCAGCCTCCAGGGCCTTGGCAAGCTTTAGGGGCGTCTGGCCGCCGTACTGCACGATGACGCCGATGGGCTTTTCTTTATCGACAATTTCTAAGACATCCTCGAGGGTCAAGGGCTCAAAGTAGAGCCGATCTGAAGTGTCGTAATCGGTGGAGACGGTCTCCGGGTTGCAGTTGACCATGATGGTCTCAAAGCCGTCCTCCCGCAGGGCCATCGCTGCATGCACGCAGCAGTAATCGAATTCAATGCCCTGGCCGATGCGGTTCGGTCCACCACCCAGCACCATGACTTTTTTGCGATTGGTGGGGTTGGCCTCGCACTCTTCTTCGTAAGTCGAATAAAAATACGACGTTGAGGTGGCGAATTCCGCCGCGCAGGTATCCACCCGCTTGTACACCGGCCGAACATTGAAGCTATGGCGCAGTTTGCGGATTTCCGCCTCGGTGGTCTCCAGCAGATAGGCCAGCCGGCGATCGGAAAAGCCCTTACGCTTGAGGCCCCGCAGGGACTCTGCATCCAAATCCGCAAGGGTCATCTTATCGAGCGCAAGCTCAAGATCCACAATCTCTTTGATCTGCACCAAGAACCAAGGATCGATTCGCGTCAGCTGATGGACCTCATCGATGCTAAATCCCTGCGCAAAGGCATCGCCGACATACCAGATCCGCTCAGGGCCCGGCTCGCCGAGCTCTTCTTCGATCCGCTCACGATCCGTGGTTTTCTGATTCAGGCCATCGACACCCACTTCCAATCCCCGCAGGGCTTTTTGGAAAGACTCCTGAAAGGTCCGGCCCATGGCCATGACCTCGCCCACGGACTTCATCTGGGTGGTGAGATGGGCATCGGCAGAGGGAAATTTTTCGAATGCAAAACGGGGCACTTTGGTGACAACATAATCAATCGTCGGCTCAAAGGAAGCCGGCGTTGCGCCACCGGTGATGTCGTTTTTGAGCTCATCGAGGGTGTAGCCGACTGCGAGTTTGGCGGCGACTTTGGCAATCGGAAAGCCCGTGGCCTTTGAGGCCAGGGCCGAAGAACGCGAGACCCGGGGGTTCATCTCGATCACAATTAAACGGCCATTGGCGGGATTGACAGCGAACTGCACATTAGAGCCGCCCGTATCCACACCGATCTCGCGAAGAATCGCAATCGATGCATCCCGCATGACCTGGTATTCCTTATCGGTCAGCGTCTGGGCGGGTGCCACCGTGATCGAGTCACCGGTGTGAATGCCCATCGGATCAAGATTTTCAATCGAGCAGACGATGATGCAGTTATCCGCCCGATCACGGACCACTTCCATCTCGAACTCTTTCCAGCCGATGAGCGACTCTTCGATCAAGAGCTCGTGGGTGGGCGAGGCCTCAATGCCCCGCTTACAGATGGTTTCAAATTCTTCGGCGTTGTACGCAATGCCGCCGCCCGTGCCGCCCAAAGTAAAGCTGGGCCGAATCACCAGCGGAAAACCACTGCTGCCCGTGAGCTGGCTGATTTGTTTTTGAACCGCCCAGGCCTCTTCCAGCGTATGGGCGATGCCCGATTTTGCAGAGTCCAGGCCAATCTGGGTCATGGCCTCTTTAAACTTGAGCCGGTCTTCGGCTTTTTCGATGGCCTCTTTTTTTGCGCCGATAAGCTCGACGCCAAATTTCTGAAGCACGCCCTCGCGATGTAAATCGAGTGCACAGTTCAGTGCGGTCTGGCCGCCCATTGTGGGCAGCAGCACATCGGGCCGCTCGACTTCGATAATTTTGGCAACCGTCTGCCAGGTAATGGGCTCGATGTATGTGACATCGGCTGTCTCTGGATCGGTCATGATGGTCGCGGGGTTGCTATTGACCAGGATGACTTTGTAGCCCTCTTCTTTGAGGGCTTTGCAGGCCTGGGCACCCGAGTAATCAAATTCGCAGGCCTGGCCAATCACAATTGGGCCGGCGCCGATGATCATGATGCTGCGAATGTCGGTCCGCTTAGGCATTGCGGCCTCCGGAGTGTTGCTGCATCAATGTGGTGAAGTGGTCAAACAGCGGGCCGATGTCATGGGGGCCGGGGCTGGCCTCGGGATGGCCTTGAAAACAAAAGGCCGGCACATCCGTGCGGGCCAAGCCCTGAATCGAGCGATCAAACAGCGATACGTGGGTAATGCGCAGGTGGCTGGGCAGATGATCAGGATCGACGGCGAAGCCATGGTTCTGTGAAGTAATAAAAACCCGCTTGGAATCCAACTCCTGCACGGGATGATTGGCGCCGTGGTGGCCGAATTTCATCTTCAGTGTTTTCGCGCCTGAGGCCAGGGCCATGATCTGGTGGCCCAAGCAGATGCCAAAGACCGGCAGCTTTTTTTTCATTGCGCTTTGGGCAGCAGCAATCGCGTAATCACAGGGCTCCGGATCACCGGGGCCATTGGAAAGAAACAGGCCATCGGGCCGCAGTGCTTGAATTTCGTCAAAGCGGGTCTGGGCCGGCATCACTGTGACGCGGCAGCCCCGATCGGCCAGCATGCGCAAAATATTGCGCTTCACACCGAAATCGAGCGCCACCACATGGAAGCGGGCCGGGCCCATCGGCGCATGGCCAATGCCCAGGGACCAGCTGCCTTCGGTCCATGCATAGGATTGGGTTGTAGAGACAACCTTTGCCAGATCCATGCCCATCAGCCCAGGAAATTCGCGGGCCGCCGCGACCGCGCGTCCGGCATCAAGCGTCTCGCCTGGTGCTGCAGCCAGCAGGGCGCCATTCTGGGCGCCCTTTTCTCGTAAGACTCGGGTTAAGCGTCGGGTGTCGATGCCGGCAATGCCCACCACGCCTGACTTCTGAAGGGTCTCCGAGAGCGAGGCCTGCGAGCGAAAATTTGATACCAGCAAGGGCAGATCGCGAATCACCAGGCCCGCAACATGCAGTCGGCCTGATTCGTCGTCCTCGGCATTGGTGCCGACATTGCCGATATGGGGATACGTCAGCGTGACAATCTGACGGCTGTAACTCGGATCAGTAAGAATTTCCTGATAGCCGGTCATGGAGGTATTGAAAACCACCTCACCGGCCGAAAGGCCTGCGGCACCAATAGATTGGCCCTGAAACAGCGTGCCGTCGGCGAGCGCAAGAAGGGCCGGCGCCACGTTGGAAGACTGGCGAAACAAGAGTTGTACCCCCGGAATTTTGTGAATTATACGGCCGATCCCGACTCAGCCGAAATTCACTGGCAAAGCGGCTTGGCCGCTGCGCTACGTTGTCCCTGAGGCGAAGACTGTCAAGGTCGTGATAAAGCCCGCAAGCCATGCCAGGGTTCTGAGCGAGGACTTATCCATGACATAAAAACCGATATACAAAATTCGGCTGGCAATAAAAAACATCGCAAGAAAATCCAACTTACTGGGGTCAGCCTTGGTCACCAGGGCAATCGCCACGGCAATGCCAAACCAGGTGAATGCCTCCCAGCTGTTGGCCTGCGCAGCATTGGCGCGACGGCGATAGCCCTCTTGTCGGGCCAGCCATTCGCGGGGCGCGCGATTGTCATAGTCCGATGCGCCCCCCTTTGAAATGCCTGCACACACGATCGGCAAAATGCCAGCAATCATCAGACACCATAATGCAATGCTCATAGCTTTCTCCGCTCTCGAACCGCCTGGGCAATCGTGCCCAAGTCAATGTATTCCAGCTCCCCACCAACCGGCACACCGCGCGCCAGACGTGAGACTTTCTTTTGATCGGCCAGGCCCTTGGCCTTGAGCATGCTCTCAATGGCATGGGCCGTCGCCTCGCCCTCCGGGGTGAAGTTGGTGGCAATCACCACTTCTTTGACCTCGTCTGCAGAAATTCGCGCCAGCAGCCGATCCATATGAATTTCTCTGGGGCCTACGCCTTCGAGTGGCGAGATTCTGCCCATCAGCACGAAATACAGACCCCGCCAGGCGTGGCTTTGCTCGACCGCCAATAAATCCGAGGGCGACTCCACCACACAGAGTTGGCTGCGATCGCGGCCGGCATGGGTGCAGATGCTGCAGACCTCTTCTTCGGTGAAGGTGTTGCACTCGCGACAGTGGCGAATCGCACGTACCGCATTCAGAAGCGACTGGCCCAATAACTCCGCCCCCACACGATCATGCTGTAAGAGATGCAGGGCCATACGCTGCGCGGTTTTGGGGCCTACTCCGGGAAGCCGCCGAAGGGCCTCGGTAAGCGACTCCAGCGCGTGTGGATTGGCAGGCAGGGCACTCACATGCAGTGCTGATTAGAAAAGCTTCATGCCGGGTGGAAGCGGCAGACCCGCTGTCACGGCAGACAGTCGCTGCTGTGAGACCGCCTCCGCTTTTGCCGAAGCATCGTTACTCGCCTCGACCAGCAGATCCTGAAGCGTCTCCCGATCATCTGCATCGGCAGACATCAGACTCGGATCAATCTGCACGGCTTTGACCTCGTGCTTGCAGTTCATGGTGATTTTCACCAAACCCGCACCCGATTGGCCTTCCACCATCTCCTGGCTCAGGCTGTCTTGGACCTGCTTCATTTTTTCCTGCATCTGCTGCGCCTGACGCATCAGTCCCGCAATCTGACCTTTCATCATCCTGGACTTCCTTTTCTGGTTGAGCGAATGGAACCCGGCACAATCTTGCCGCCAAAATCATTCAGGATCGATTGCACCATCGGGTCGGCATGAATCTGGGCCTCGGCACGCGCCTGGGCCTGGGCGGCCGCATCCGCATCCTCAGCCGCTGCGGTCAGTGTCTCGGCCTCGCCGAGTTCAACATCAATTTTGCAAGGCTTGCCGAAGTGCGCCGCCAGCGCCTCCTGGGCTTTGCTGACCGCCGAAGACTCAGTCAGCGCAGGAATCGCGACCCGAAACTGCAGCCGCACACTGCGGCCGAGGTCCTCGAATGCAACGAGTTTTGCCTGCTGAACAAATTGCCGCGCTAGGCCCGAGACCGCAAGCGAACGCGAGACCGCAGGCCACTGCTGTGCAGTCAGTGACGCTGCCGGCAGTGCTACAGCTGCGGGTGCGGGTGCGGGTGCGGACGTGGATGCGGGCCCTGCCCGACTCTGCGAGGGCGCTGCCACCATCCGAGGGGATGCGCTCGTTACCGCCATCGCAGCAGGCTGAAATGCAAAGAGCCGCAGCAGTGTCATCTCCAATCCGGTGCGCTCATCGGGCGCAAGCGGCAGATCTCTTCTGCCCAGTGTCACGATCTGATAATTGAGCTGCAGGACCTCAGGGGACTGATGCTGCGCAAGCGCCTCGATCGCCCCACTGGGATCATCGCGAGATTCAATCTTTAAAGTTGCAAGGGCGCTGGCCTGATGAAAACACCGGGCCATATCGGCAAGCAAGGCATCTGCCGATGCGCCTGAGGTCTGCAATTCTTCAAGTGTTGCAAATGCAGCCTGCGGATCATTACGGGCAATATCATGCATAAAGCGGCCCAACAGCTCACGCTGGACCAATCCGAGCATGGCCCGAACGGCAGGCTCCGTGATTTGTCCGCCCCCATAGGCAATTGCCTGATCCGTCAGCGACAGCCCGTCCCGCACGCTGCCCTGGGCCGCCACAGAAAGCCAGACCAGGGCCTGAGACTCGGCACTGATTTTTTCTTCGTTTAAGACCCAGGCCAGATGCTGCTGCAAAAGCTCGGGCGGTACATTTTTAAGATTGAACTGCAGGCAGCGCGAGAGCACGGTAACGGGAATCTTTTGCGGATCTGTCGTTGCCAGCAAAAACTTTACATCCGGTGGCGGCTCTTCCAGAGTTTTGAGCATTGCGTTAAAGGCGTGATTCGACAGCATGTGGACTTCATCGATCACGTAGACCTTAAAGCGGCCCGCGGTCGGGGCGAACTGGGCCTGCTCGAGCAATTGCTGAATCTCACCCACACCGCGATTGGAGGCAGCATCAATCTCGATGTAATCCACAAAACGGCCGCCATCAATCTGACTGCAGGCGCTGCAGACACCACAGGGGTTCGCGCTCACGCCGGATTCGCAATTCAATGCCTTGGCAATAATCCGGGCTAGAGTGGTCTTGCCAGTCCCGCGGGTGCCCGTGAGCAAATAGGCATGATGCAGCCGCTGGGCATTGAGTGCATGGGCAAGGGCCTTGACCACATGGTCCTGGCCCACCACCTGTGAAAACGATTTTGGCCGCCACTTGCGGGCCAGCACGGCCGATGGCGATTGCAGCCCTGCAGCCGCGGGCGACGGCAAATCTTCAGAGGAAAACAGGGCGTTAGTCATTCATCAGTGTGCGTCAATGGGGGCGAGCCGGACCCCCGGCACTTGAGAAATTCAGCCTTGGCTGCTTCGTTCCCGACCTGACCAGGTATGCCGACTCCCAATGCGGGGCGGCCCGCCTTAGGCCAAGTGTACCAAGCGGTCCCCCTGCAGATCCCACAGCTGTGCCTTGGCCGTCAGAATCTTGGCAGCGACCCTGGCCTGAGGCCGAATCCTGGCGAATTGATCGCGATACAACGCAAGCTGGCGGACGTAATCCGCATGCTCTAAGGGCAGAACATTCCACTTGAAATCAACAATCCACCACTCCTCTGGTGACTCCTGAATCCGGACGACGCGATCGGGACGCATCAGCGCGCCGGATGGCAAATCCACCGCGGGCCACTCGGATTCGGAGTACGCAAGAACATCTGGACTAAAAATGCGGGCTGCAAACTCGGACTTTCCAATGGCCGCGGCTGAAGCGATCACCTCATCTCGGGCAGCACCCGGCAGTCCAAATTCAGCAATCAGTGCGCGGGCAACCGCAGTGGCCTGCTGGGGCCCGAATTCCAAAAGCCGGTGTAAGGCTTTGCCCTGTCGCATCGCCAGTGTCTCGGATGCTGGTGAGCCTGCTGGACTCGTTTTTTTATCAAAGCGCATTCCACGCCATGTCACTGCAGACGGTGCGAGCAAAGCGGAGGCATCTTTCTGTGCGGCCGGGCCTGGCACAGAGGGCTGCGGAAAATCACGTTGCTCGCAATGGTCTTTTAGTTTTTCATACCAGCTGGGCTTACGACTGCTTGAAGCTGGCCGCTCTTCGCCGGTGGCGCTTAATAAAAGCACCTGCTTGGCCCGCGTAATGCCAACATACAGAAGATTGAAATCCTCTTCCTCGGTGCGCCGGTTCTCTTCCAGTAGCGCATCACGAACAAATGGGCTAATGGGATCGCCTGCAATCCAGCCCGCATGGCCGAGGATCGCATCGCGATTCTCCGACCATTGCGACAGCCAACGCAGCCCACTCTCCGATCGGCCCTGATCCATCAGCCCCGCAAGCACGACAACCCTGGCCTCAAGGCCCTTGGCCGCATGCAACGTAGAGAGGGCCACCGCCTGCTGATTGGGCAAGACACCGGGGCCGGGAGACTCCGAATCTGAGAGGGCAGCAGCCCGATTTAGCTCGCGCAGAAATCTTGGCAGGCTGGGCAGCCGTCCTGTGTCGAGCTCCAAGGCAAGGCCAATAAAGGCTTCAATATTCGCAAGCCGCTGCAGGCTACGAAAATCAGGAGTGCGCGAGGCAATCCGATCAAAAACATCTTGATCGTGCAGGATCTGGTCCAGCAGATCATGGACTGGCAGCTGCGTCGATAAATCAATCCAGCGCGACAGACTTCTGGCAGCAGCCGCCAAGGCGGGGTCTGCATCGGGCTTAAGACCGCAGGCAAGTAAGCCAGCGTAAAAACTCTCCCCATCATCAGCAGCCCGCTGTTTTGTAATTGCCACCAGCTGCGAATCGGCGAGGCCAAAGATCGGGCTTTTCAGTGCCTGGGCACAGTCGCGATCCGACCAAGGTGCAGCCAAGAAACGCAGCAGCGCAATCAGATCTTCGATTTCCGGAGACGACAGCAGCCCGCCTGAACGATCACTGACAAAGGGAATGCCGGCTTCGGTGAGCGCCAGCTCATAGCTCTGAAAATGCGTGCGGGCGCGAAGCAAGATCCGCACCTCCGACCACTTTAACGACGGCAGCTCTTTCCGAAGCTGCAGTAAAGCAGCTGCAATCGCCCTGCCCTCACTTTCCCAATCGGGTGCCAGGCCAAGACGCGCAACAAAACCGGCTGCATCGGCTGCGCGGGTCTCGTGATCGGCGAATCGATTGGGCGCAGCGCTGCCAAGTGCGGCATTCAGAAACGCCACCACCGCGGGGCCGCAGCGATAAGTGGTGTTCGTGGAGAGAACGTCTGCGCCAAAGTGTTGGGCAAGCCACCGGGATGCCGCATAAAACACCTCTGGGTCAGCACGCCGGAATCGATAAATCGACTGCTTGGGATCGCCCACGATAAAGACCCGGGGGGCGCTGGCTGCAATGCTGTGATCATCTTGCTCATACTGGGAAAGCCAACCCCGCAGCATCGCCCACTGCACCGGATTGGTATCTTGAAACTCATCGACCAGGAGTTGTGAAATCTGACGATCAAAACGCGCATGAAAATCTGCCGCTAATGCTCCGCCAAGCAGCTCCCATGCCTTCATCTCA
>Ga0209972_10002475_pt1 | contig 15070 bp, 15 predicted proteins | sample NOAtaG_7_FD_187302 | JGI IMG/M metagenome (GOLD analysis project Ga0209972, IMG submission 187302) | Freshwater lake microbial communities from Lake Erie, under a cyanobacterial bloom - NOAA_Erie_Diel1S_2200h metaG (SPAdes) (version 2) | ecosystem: Environmental > Aquatic > Freshwater > Lake ... | reverse complement strand
GGTTGTGGCTCCGGTCGATGCCCTCGTTGCGGAAGTTGCGGTTGATCTCGTAGACCTTGCGCAGTCCGCCGACAAGGCAGCGCTTGAGGTAGAGCTCGGGCGCGATCCGCATGAAGAGCGGCATGTCGAGCGCGTTGTGATGCGTCGTGAACGGCCGCGCGGCGGCGCCGCCCGCGATCGGCTGCAGGACCGGCGTCTCGACCTCGAGGTAGCCGCGCGCGTCCATGAAGCGGCGGATGCGCGACACGATGCGCGCACGCATCGCGAAGACCTTCGCGGTCTCGGGGTTCGCGTACATGTCGACATAGCGGCGGCGGTAGCGCAGCTCGGGGTCGGACAATCCGTGCCACTTCGCGGGCGGCGGCGCAAGCGACTTGGCGCCGAGCGACACCGCGGTCGCCCACACGCACACCTCGCCCTTGTTCGTGCGGCCGATCGGACCTTCGGCCACGAGGATGTCGCCGTAGTCGACCTGCTTCGCAAGCTCGAACGCCTGCGGCGACACCGACGCCTTCGACACGCTCACCTGGAGGTCGCCGGTCGCGTCGCGAAGGAAGAGGAACACCAACTTCCCCATGTCGCGGTGCTGCACCACGCGACCCGCGATCTTCACGCTCGCGCGTCCGTCCGACACCGCGACCGCACCACCCGCGGCCTTCGCTTCCTTCGCCGCCGTCTCGTAGGCGACATGCGCCTCCTCGCTGAAGAGGGCGCGCGCGTCGGCGAGCGAAAGCAGCCCGTCCTCGCGCTGGCCGTACGGCTCGAAGCCGAGTTCGTCGCGGAAGCGCTTCAACTTCGCGCGGCGCGACGCGATGATCTCGGATTCGGAGAGCGGAGCGGGTTCCTGCGGGGTCGTTTCGGACATAGCCCGCAATCCTAGCGAAGGCCATCGTTTCCCGCCGCTTTGCGCTACCCTATTTGACTTCGGCCTCGGTCGGGGCCACCGAATCCTCAACCACCCAACCATGCCTCCCTCACTCAAGCGACTCGGCATCCTCACCGGCGGCGGCGACTGCCCCGGCCTCAACGCGGTCATCCGCGCGGTCGCGAAGACCGCCATCCTGCAGTACGGCATCGAGGTCGTCGGCATCGAGGACGGTTTCCAAGGCCTCATCGAGCACCGCGTGCGCCAGCTGAACCAGAAGGATGTCAACGGCATCCTCACCCGCGGCGGCACGATCCTCGGCTCGAACAACAAGGCGAATCCGTCCCGCTACTGCGTGGGCCGCACCGAGTCCGGCGATCCCATCTGGAAGGATGTCACCGACCAGTGCCTCACGACGATCCGCCGCGAGCGTCTCGACGCGCTGATCGTGATCGGCGGCGACGGCACCATGGCGTGCGCGGCCCCGATCGCCGAGGCGGGCGTGAATGTGATCGGCGTCCCGAAGACGATCGACAACGACCTCGTCGGCACCGAGATCACCTTCGGCTTCCTCACCGCGGTCGCCACCGCGACCGATGCGCTCGACCGCCTCAACTCGACCGCGGACAGCCACCACCGCGCGATGGTCTGCGAAGTCATGGGCCGCAACGCCGGCTGGATCGCGCTCACCGCGGGGGTCGCCAGCGGCTCGGATGTCATCCTCCTCCCGGAGATCCCCTTCGATCTCCGCAAGATCGCCGACGACATCGACCGCCGCATGCGCGACACGGGCTTCGCGATCGTGGTCGTCGCCGAGGGCGCGCGGCCGCAGAGCGGCAAGCAGGTCATCAGCCGCTACGACCCGACGAGCCCCGATCCGGTGCGTTTCGGCGGCATCGGCAATCTCGTCGCGAACGAGATCGCCGACCTCACGGGCATCGAGACGCGCACGACCGTGCTCGGACACATCCAGCGCGGAGGCGCGCCGATCGCGTCCGACCGCATCCTCGCGACCAACTTCGGCTTCCACGCGATGGCCGTCCTCGCAAGCGGCAAGCGGAACCGCATGGTCGTCCGCGAGAGCAACCTCTTCTCCGACATCGACCTCTTCGAGACCGTCGGCAAGCAGCGCCTCGTGCCGATCGACCACCCGCTCATCGCGGCGGCCCGCGCGATCGGCACGAGTTTCGGCGACGGCGCCGGCTCGATCACGCCGAAGCCGATTCCGACCGCAGTCGTGTAAGAGATAGGAGAGGCCGAAATCGCCGCGCGGCGCGCAGGTTCGCGCCACGAACGCACCCCGTATAGTGGGTCGGCCAGAACGCTCCGCGAATCCGATGCCTCTCGACCCCGCCATCTTCCTCGACCGCGACGGCACCCTTGTTCCCGATGACGAGCGCGCCGGCAACCCTGCCGCCGTGCAGCTTGTCGACGGAGTCGCGCCGGCGCTGCGGCGGCTTCGCGACGCGGGGTTCCGCCTCGTCGTGGCGACCAACCAGGGCGGCGTCGCGCAGGGCCGCTTCACCGAGGCCGATGTCGACGCCTACCACCGCAAGCTCAGCGAGATGCTCGACGCCGCGAGCGGCCTCAAGCGCACCGTCGAGCGCTTCTACTACTGCCCGTTCCATCCGAAGGGCACGGTGCCGGGCTACACCCGCGACCACCCGTGGCGCAAGCCGAAGCCCGGCATGATCCAGCAGGCCGTGCAGGACATGGAACTCGACGCGGACCGCTCGTGGATCGTCGGCGACTCGCCGCGCGACATCGAGGCGGGCCGCGCCGCCGGACTCCGCACGGTGCTCGTGTCGCGCGACCGCGCGCGCATCGCGGAAGCGGCGCCCGACTTCTCCGCCGCGACCATGGCGGAGGCCGTCGAACTGATCCTGCGCCACCGCGACGACGCGATCGTCGCGAGCGCCGTCGCCAACGGCGCAGCACCGATCGCGCGCACGCGCCGCACGCGCGCCAGCACGCGCAAGCTCCGGCGCGACCGCGATGGCGAGCGCCTCCGCCGCGCCCTCGGCGAACTCACCGAGGAAGTGCGTGCGCTGCGCCTGCGCCGCTCGGAGACCGGCGCGATCCGCCTCGCGGCCATGGGCCTCCAGCTCCTCACGATCCTCGTCGCGGCGGTCGCGTTCCTGAACCTGAGCGACACCGAGTCGTTCCTGCGCTGGATCGCCGGCGCCGCGCTGCTGCAGCTCGTCACCGCGACCATCCTGCTCTTCGATCGCTCGTGATTCGCGCGGGAACGCCTCCGAGGGTCTCTCCGTGAACGCACGCGTCACGCTCCACGCCGCCACGCCGACCGCGCTCGCCGATCAGGCGCTCGCGGCGCTCATCCGCGCGTGCGCGCAGGAAACCGCGGAGATCCAGGGCGTCGCCGTCCCGACCGTCGCGCTGTTCGATGACCGACTCGAGCTTTCCGGCGCGATGCCGATGCCGATCCTGCTCGCGATCGCAGGCGAAGTGCGGCGATCGACCGGCCGCTGGCACCTCGCGAAGCACGGCTCGCAGCTCTGGCAGGGCGAATAGCGACGCCTCGACGCCGCCGCGCACCCTGCCTCCATTCCGTATCATCGCCGTCCATGGATCCGTCGCAGGCTTCGTCGGCCGCCACCGCCTCCGGTGACCCAACCCCGCTCCTCTGGGCGGCGCTGCCCGTCGCCGCGTACCTCGTCGGCAGCTTTCCGACCGCGCACCTCCTCGCCCGTTCGCGCGGCGTCGACCTGAGCACGGTCGGCAGCAAGAACTACGGCGCCACCAACCTCGGACGCACGCTCGGCCGCTCGTGGGGCATCCTGTGCTTCGCCATCGACGCGCTCAAGGGCGCGCTTCCGGTCCTCGTCGCCGGCTGGCTGCTCGGCGCGCTCGGCGCGAAGGCGGGCGGCGTCTCGACGGCGACCGCGTGGTGCTGGCTCGCGACGGCGCTCGCCGCCATCCTCGGCCACACCCTCTCGCCCTGGATCAAGTTCAAGGGCGGCAAGGGCGTGGCGACGGGATTCGGCGCGCTCGCCGCGATGTGGCCCGTGCTCACGCTGCCCGCCGTGCTCGCGATCGTGCTGTGGGGCGCGGTGCTCGCGGTCTTCCGCATCATCAGCCTTGCCTCGATGGTCGCGGCGATGTCGGTCCCCTGCTCCGTGCTCGTCGCCGCGCTGGCCGCGAACGGCCTCGCCGGCGTGCGCGCCGCGACGCCTTTCCTCATCGCAAGCGGCGCGATCGGCCTCTTCGTGGTGTGGAAGCACAGGGCGAACATCGCCCGCATCCGCGCCGGGGTCGAGCCCAAGGTCGGCCAGAAGAAGGAACAGGGCAAGCCGTCCACCTCGCCGTCCGCCTCGGCGCCCGCCGCAGCGGCGGCCAACGGCACGCAACCCGACCAAGCGAGTTCACCGTGAATCACGACCAGAGCCAGTACGACAGCTACCGCTCCCCGCTCGAGACCCGAAACGCAAGCAAGGAGATGCGCGCGATCTGGTCCGAGCGTCGCAAGTTCGGGCTCTGGCGCCGCATCTGGCTCGCGCTCGCCGAAAGCCAGCACGAGCTCGGCATGCCCGTCACGCGCGCGCAGGTCGACGCGATCCGCGCGCATCTCGACGACATCGACTTCGCCGCCGCCGCCGCGTACGAGTCGCGCCTCCGCCACGATGTGATGGCGCATGTCCACACGCTCGGCGACGCGGCCCCCGAGGCGCGCGCCATCATCCACTTCGGCGCGACGAGCCAGGATGTCGTCTGCAACGCCGACACGCTGCTTCTCCGCGACGCGCTCGACCTCGTCGCCGGCAAGCTCGCGCGCGCGATCGACCGCCTCGGCGCCTTCGCCGCGAGGTACCGCGCGCTGCCGACCCTCGGCTTCACACACTTCCAGCCCGCGCAACCGACCACCGTCGGCAAGCGCGCCACGCTCTGGGCGCAGGACTTCGCGATTGCGCTCGAGACCGTCGAGTTCGCGCGCGCCTCGCTGCGCCTCCGCGGACTCCGCGGCGCGACCGGCACGCAGGCGTCGTACCTCGGGCTTCTTGATGGCAACGGCGGTAAGGTCGACGACCTCGAGTCGCGCTTCGCCGCGAAGCTCGGCTGGCCGAAGGATCGCCTCCTCAGCGTGTGCGGCCAGACCTACCCGCGCCTCGTCGACGCGCAGGTCGTCGCGGCGCTCGCGGTCGCGGCGAGCGCCATCCACAAGTGCGCCACCGATATCCGCCTCCTCGCCAACAAGAAGGAGATCGAGGAGCCCTTCGAGAAGGACCAGATCGGTTCGTCCGCCATGGCCTACAAGCGCAACCCGATGCGCTGCGAGCGCGCGTGCGGCCTCGCGCGCTTCGTGATGGGCCTCGTGAACGACCCGCTCCAGACCCACGCGACGCAGTGGCTCGAGCGCACGCTCGACGATTCGTCGAACCGCCGGCTCGTCCTCCCCGAGGCGTTCCTCGCGCTCGACGGCGCGCTCGACATCATGGCGAATGTGGCCGAAGGCCTCGTCGTGTGGGAAGCGACCGTCGCCGCGAACCTCGCCGCCGAACTCCCGTTCATGGCGAGCGAAGGCATCATGCTCGAGGCGACCCGCGCCGGCGCCGACCGCCAGGAGGCGCACGAGGCGATCCGCGTCCACTCGATGGCTGCGGCCGAGGAAGTGAAGAAGCACGGCAAGCCGAACGACCTGATGGCGCGCCTTGGCAAGGATCCGTTCTTCGCGAAGGTCGACCTCGACGGGGCCCTCGAGCCCTCGCGATATGTGGGCCGCGCGCCCGAGCAGACCGACCGTTTCATCGCGACCGTCGTCGACCCGATCCGCGCGAAGTACGCGCACGCGATCGGAACCAAGGCCGAACTCCGCGTCTAAGCGAGCCCCGCATGCCGATCCCCCGACCAACGCTCGACCGCGCCGCGCTCCTCGTCATCGATGTGCAGGAGAAGCTCCTCCCCACGATCCACGACGCCGACCGCGTGGTCGCGAACTGCGCGGCTGCGCTGCGGCTCGCACAGGCCCTCGGCCTGCCCGCCATCGTCACCGAGCAGTACACCAAGGGCCTCGGACACAGCGCACCCGTCATCCGCGAGGCGGCCGCCGGCCACGCGCGCGTCTTCGAGAAGACCCGCTTCAGCGCCCTCACCCCCGAGGTCGACGCGCTCCTCTCCGCCAAGCGTTGCGACGATGTGCTGATCGCCGGCGTCGAGGCCCATGTCTGCGTGGCGCAGACGGTGCTCGACCTCCTCGCGACCGGCCGCCAGCCCTACCTCCTGCTCGACACCATCTCCGCGGGGCAGGTCGACCAGATCGCGCCGGCCCTGCGCCGGCTCGAGAAGGCCGGGGCTGTCCCAACCGGGGTGCTGGCCGCCGCTTACGAGCTTCTCGGCGACGCGGCCCACCCTCAATTCAGGGCGGTTCTGGGCATCGTCAAGACACTTCAACCCCCGTTGCCGTTACGCTAGGGCCTGCGGACGGGGTTTCCGGGCCGACCGATGCGTCCCGTCGGGCCTCGTCCACACAACTGGAGATCGCCATGGAACTCTACGAAAAGCTCTGCGCCCTCGTCCGCGAAGTCGAGGAAGACATGAAGAAGGCAAACGGTGGCAACAAGGCCGCCGGAACCCGCGTCCGCAAGGCCATGCAGGACATCAAGGAGACCGCGCAGGAGATCCGCGCGAAGGTCCTCGAGATGCGCGGCACGGAGGAAGGCGGGGCCTGAGCCTCGCCCGTGAGCCGTGGCAAGCCCTCCGCTCTTCGACATTTCGGGGATCGACCTCAACCAGACGGCGTGCGACAGCGCGGGACTCGATGAGTACCTGCCGCAGACCGGCCCCATGCGCCAGGTCAATCGCATCGTCTGGGCGAACGAGACCTACAAGCGCTGCGTCGCCGTGAAGGATGTGCGTCCAGACGAGTTCTGGTGCGACCATCACATCAAGGGCCGCCCGCTCTACCCTGGCGTCCTCATGATCGAGTCGACCGCCCAGGCTGCGAGCTGGCTCTTCCGCAAGCAGTGGCCCGCGCTCGGGTTCCTCGGATTCCTCCGTTGCGACGAGACCTGCTTCCGCGGGCAAGTCGTTCCGGGCGACACCTTCGTCATCCTCGTCGAGGAGATCGACGCGAGCCCGCGGCGCTTCATCTCGAAGACGCAGGGTTTCGTGCGAGGCAAGCTCGTCTTCGAGGCCAAGATCACCGGCATGGCGATCTGACGCGCCCTCCCCGCGCACCTCGACCGCCCCATGCTTCCTCCCCTCGCCTTTCGACCGATTCTGAAGGCGCGCGCGTGGGGTTCGACACGCCTTCGTTCGCTCGGCAAGCCTGTTTCCGCCGACACCCGCATCGGTGAGAGCTGGGAACTCGCAGACCTCCCCGATTCGATCGCGGATGGGCAGTCCACCATTGCCGGCGGACGGTTCGACGGAGTCCGCCTCCGCGACCTCCGGCTCGCGCACCGCGACGAACTCCTCGGCGTCACCACGCCCGCCCCCGACGGCGCGTTCCCGCTCCTCGTGAAGTTCCTCGACGCGGCCGAGCATCTCTCGGTGCAGCTTCACCCCGACGCCGCGTTCGTGCGCGCGCACCGGGACGCGCACCTCAAGACCGAGGCGTGGGTGGTCCTCGATGCGACCCCGGGCGCCGTCCTCTTCCGCGGGTTTCGGCCGGCTGTCACGCTCGGAGACTACGAACGCGCCCTCGCTGAAGGCACCGTGGTCGACCTCCTCGAAGCGATCGAGGTCCGTCGCGGCGACTGCGTCTACTTGCCGAGCGGCATCTGCCACGCGCTGGGCGCGGGCGTCATCGCCGCCGAGATCCAGACTCCAAGCGACACGACCTTCCGCGTGTGGGACTGGAACCGAAACGATCCTGCGCGCCCCCTGCATCTCGACGAGGCGCGCGCGTGCCTGCGCTTCGGCGCCGATCAGTTCGACGGCTTCCCTCCGATCGTGCGCGGCGAATCCGCGCCGACGCTCGCGGCGCATGGCTTCGTGACGAAGCAGCTCGCGCGCAACCCCTTCTTCCGCATCGAGTGGATCGAGGCCACCCGGGCGGGCGCGATGCCGATCGAGCCGTCCGGAGTCGCCGAGGTCTGGATGACGGTCGCGGGAAACGCGCGCTGGCGAACAACCTCGGGCGAGCAGGCCGCTCCCGTCGGCGCCACCATCCTGCGGCCGGCCGCCGTGGAACCGGGCGAGGTGCTGATCGATGCGGGCACCGTGATCGTGCGGACCCACTGCGGAAGTCCACTCGATGGCGCGATCGCGACCCAATGAGGTCCGAGAACTTTACCTACCGCCCGATTTCGATTGCGAAGGGGTGGAATGGCTGCGGATCGCGTAGCGTCTCAGGAGCGCCGCATATGCGGCAGGAGCGATGAAGAACTGATGGGCCAGCCCTTCTCGGAGCGTGTCCTCAAGCACTGGATGGTTCGTCTCAGTCCAGGCCTCATTCAACTGTCCTACGGCATCTGCCGCGACCGGCACCGTGCGGAGGAGATCGTGCAGGAGGCGTTCGTCAAGCTCTGGAAGTCGCCGCCCGATGCGGGCGAACCGGCGATCTCCAGCTGGATGCGCGCCACCGTCACGAACCTCTCGATCAGCGTGGTGCGGCGCAAGCGTCGCATGTGGACGCTGATCGACGAATCGGGCACCGCGCACGATGTCCGTGCCGAGCGCCCGGGCACCGCGCTCGAGCGCCGCGAGGACCAGTCGCGCATCGAGGCCGCGCTCGAGCGGCTCGACCCGGACAAGCGCGCGATGATCATGCTGAGGGTCAACGAGGGACTCTCCTACGACGCCATCGCGGCGCATCTCGGCGTACCGATCGGGACGGTGATGAGCCGCCTGAACCGCGCGCGCCTTGCGCTCCTCGATCAACTCGGCGAGTCGGGCGACAACGAGCGCCCGAGCGATTTCGACATCAACACCTTCCGCGACGGATCGAGAACCGCGATCCGCCGCTGAGAGACTGCGAGCGACCATGCACGACACCAACCACGAAGTTCCCGCCGGCCCGATCGACTGCAACGCCCTGAAGGCGTCGCTTTCGGCGTATCTCGACGACGAACTCACGCGCGACGAGCGCCTGCGCGCGGATGCGCATCTCGTCGCCTGCGGCGGCTGCCGCAACCTCGTGGAGCGCGCCGAAGCGCTCGACTCCCAGCTTCGCGCGAACCTCGCCGACGACCTCTCCGACGCGGCGGCCGAACTCGCGACCACCCCGGTCGACATCGCGGCGCTGCAGTCGCGCGTGTTCGAGTCGATCGGCCGCGAGCATCGACGGACCTGGCTTCCTCGGATCGCCGTCGCGGCGGGCGTCGCGCTTGCGGCGGGTGGAGCCGCGTGGCTCTGGAATGCGCGGGAAACCCCGCAATCGCTCACCCCGGCCGGCCCCGGCACCTTCGTGCGCGGGAACGACGAGGGCGCGTCGCGCGCGGTCAATCCGATCGCGCCGCCCGACTCGCGCACCGTGCGCCTCGCGTCGCTCACCGATGAAGACCGCCAGGCGCTCTACGCGACGAGCCTGATCCTCGACAACGCGCGGCGCACGGCGTTCGTCGACGAGGCGCGCCGCACCGAACTGCGCGAGACGGTCCGCTACGACGAACTGGTCGACCGGCTCGAGGAGGTGATGGTGAAGCTGCCGCCCGAGGAACAGGAGACCGTCGCGCTCGCCCGCGACGCGGCCGCGCGCATCGCGTCGGCCGCGGACGATCCGCGCGCGTGGGTCGAGATCCAGCAGGAAGTCGAGCGACGCAGCCTGGCGCCCTCGATCGAGATGATGAGCGAGCCGAGGCAGTACTGAGCGCTCGCCGCTGCGGCGGCGAGCTTTGGTGTGAAGAGGAGGGTTCGGCGCTCGCCGCGACATTGAGCGCGACTTCGCGGACGCATTTCACGCAAGTCCTGCGCGCGGTTCGCCCCTGCGTCTCCCGAATCGCGCCGAGGTAGGCAAACAGGCGGCGACCTCCCGTATATTCCCTCTCGCGAATGGACTCGCTCGGCCCGATCAACTTCCAGGCACACGCAGGACGCGTCGCGCAGGCCTACGGCGTTCGAAAGCCCGCCGGTGCCGCGCTCGCCCCGACAGCACGCGAGGCAGGAAAGGCGACCATCGGCGCCGATGGCGTGATCCGCCCGCCCTTCGCGCCGGGCGGAAACCCAGCCGACACCCGCCAGGACCGCGTCGCGTTCTCAAGCGGCACCGCGATCCCCGAGCAGATCGAGCAACTCATCGCCGGGCAGGTCGACTCGCCCGTCTCGCGCGGAGAGGGCTTCGACGAACCCCCTTCCCGCCGTCCTGCGAACGCAGCGGCCGCGGGCGCCTCGGGGGCCTACGCGATGTACACCCGCTCCGCCGACCGGGTCGAGGTCGCGACCTCCGTCGCGCTCGGACGGTCGCTCGACGCCCGCGGCTGACGAGCCCGCAAACCGCGTTTCCAACCCATTTCGGGCCCGCCGACCCCTTTGCAGGAAGGGCTGTATCCCTGTATCCTCTTCGTCCCCTGTGAAATCCGTCACGAACTCCGCGCGGAGTCCGTGGCTCTTCAATTCGAGATCCCGAACGAGTCGGGACGCGGCCGACGAGGCAGCGTGACAGCAGCTTTCGCCCCTTTGGAGCCCACATGGCCAGCACCGGCACCGTCATTCAGGTCATCGGATCCACCTTCGACGCGCAGTTCCCCGAGTCGGACCTGCCGCAGATCTACAACTCCGTCCACATCAACTTCGAGGCGCGCGGCCAGAAGATGCTCCTGGTCGGCGAGGTTGCCAAGCACCTCGGTGGCGGCCAGGTCCGCTGCGTCGCGCTTGCGTCGACCGACGGCATCAAGCGCGGCGACCCCTGCGTCGACACCGGCGCTCCCGTGCGCGTTCCGGTCGGTGAAGGCGTGCTCGGCCGCGTGTTCAACCTGCTCGGCCAGCCCGTCGACGAGCGCGGCCCCGTCGCCTCGCAGAAGACGGCGCCGATCCACCGCGAGCCCCCGACCTTCGTCGAGCTCAATCCGAAGACCGAGATCCTCGAGACCGGCATCAAGGTCATCGACCTCCTCTGCCCGTTCGTCCGCGGTGGAAAGATCGGTCTCTTCGGTGGTGCAGGCGTCGGCAAGACCGTCGTCATCCAGGAGATGATCGCGCGCGTCGCGCGTAACTTCGGTGGCTACTCGGTGTTCGCCGGCGTCGGCGAGCGCACCCGCGAGGGCAACGACCTCTGGCTCGAAATGCAGGAGGCCGAGTACACCGATTCGAGCGGCAAGAAGATGCATGTGCTCGACAAGGTGGCGATGGTCTTCGGCCAGATGAACGAGCCGCCGGGAGCGCGTCTGCGCGTCGCCCTCTCCGCGCTGACCATGGCGGAAGAGTTCCGCGATGCGTCGGGCAAGGAGACCCTGCTCTTCGTCGACAACGTGTTCCGCTTCACCCAGGCCGGTTCGGAAGTGTCGGCGCTCCTCGGCCGCATGCCGAGCGCCGTCGGCTACCAGCCGAACCTCGCGACCGAAATGGGCGCGCTCCAGGAGCGCATCACCTCGACCCGTCAGGGCGCCATCACCTCGGTGCAGGCGATCTATGTGCCTGCAGACGACCTCACCGACCCCGCGCCGGCGACGACCTTCAGCCACCTCGACGCGTTCATCGTTCTCGAGCGTAAGATCGCCGAGAAGGGCATCTACCCCGCCGTCGATCCGCTGTCGTCGACCTCGCGAATCCTCGATCCGCAGGTCCTCGGCGAGCGCCACTACAAGGCCGCGCGCCGCGTACAGGGCATCCTCCAGCGCTACAAGGACCTGCAGGACATCATCGCGATCCTCGGCGTCGACGAACTCTCCGAAGAGGACAAGCTCACGGTCGCGCGCGCGCGCAAGATCGAGCGCTTCCTCTCGCAGCCGTTCTATGTCGGTGAAGTCTTCACCGGCATCCCCGGCGTCACCTGCCCGCTCGCGGACACGATCGACAGCTTCGAGCGCATCTGCGCGGGCGAAGGCGACGACCTCCCCGAGAGCGCCTTCATGTACGTCGGCAACCTCGCCGACGCCCGCAAGAAGGCCGAGAAGATGGCTGCGGCCGTCTGATCGAGCGACTCAACCCACGCAACACCAAGCGCCCCTGCCCTTCGGCGGGGGCGTTTGCTTGACGGACGCCGCACGAACCGCGACTGTGCGCGCATGACGCTCTCCCCCGCCATCGCGCTCGTCGCCCTCGCCGCCATCACGCTCTGCTTCGGTGGCCTCGGCCTCGCCGACCGGCCCGCACAGGACGGCGCGCGCAAGCCGAGTTCGCTCGTGCCTGCGGCGCGCACCGACGAGTGGGCGATCGCGCGCGAGAAGGAACTGATCCGCCGCGCGAAGGAAGAGAAGCCCGCGAAGCTCGTGTTCGTCGGCGACTCGATCACGCAGTCGTGGGAGGATCCGGGCAAGGCCGCGTGGGAGAAGCACATCGCGCCGCTCGGCGCCATCAACCTCGGGAACTCGGGCGACCGCACCGAGAATGTGCTCTACCGCCTCGCGCAGGCGCCGCTCACGCGGCTCGAGCCCGAGCATGTCTTCCTGCTGATCGGAACGAACAACCTCGGGCACGGCACGAGCAACGCCGCCGAGACGCTTGCGGGCGTGCAGGCGGTCGCGGACACGCTCGCCGCGCAGTGCCCGAAGGCGACCATTCACATCATCGAGATCTTCCCGCGCGGCGAGGTGTTCAACGCCATGCGCGGCGACATCCTGCAGATCAACCAGGCGATGCGCGCGTGGGTCGCGCAGCGTGGCGCGCGGTTCGCGATCCACGCGATCGGCGACGCGTTCCTGTCGCCGGACGGAACGATCTCGAAGGACATCATGCCTGACTTCCTGCATCTCACGCCGAAGGCCTACGACATGTGGGCGCAGGCGGTCGTGCGCGCCGTCGGCAAGTGACGCGTTCAGAACTGCCCGACGCGGCGGTCGCGACGGTCGCGGAGGATGCGCGCTTCGTCGGCCTCCGCGTCGACCCACGCCGGCGGCACGGCGCGGATGACCTTGCCTTCCTTGTCGAAGACGACGCTCCACGCGCGCTCGGGGTCGCCCTCGAAGACGGCGCTCGACGCGAGGCTCGAGAGGCTGTCGCCCCACTGCAGCCGCTCGCCGTCCACGCCGTCGCGCGCGGCGGTCAGCAACCGGCCCGAGCTCGGCTTCCCGAGCATCTCCACGACCTCCTCCTTCGACATGCCGGGCTTGATACGGTCGAAGCGGTCGACCACCTCCTGGGAGGCGCAGGACGCGAGGAAGATCAGGGCTGCGAAGGCTGCAAGGCGCATGTGCCGATTGTCGCGACCGCGCGCGCCGCACACAAGTCCATGCGGAGCAGCGGCTTGCGCAGACGCCGAACTGCGCACATTTTCCAACCTGCTTCGCCGAGCGCTTTCTTGCGCATCCCGCGTCCATTACGCTTAGTCTCATGACCCCTGCAACGGCCGAGTCGTCCCAGTCCGCCCCGACCTCGAACACCGCGAAGATCGCGCTTGGCGACGCGTCCGCGCGCGCCGTTGCGGCGCTCGTCGCGAAGCACGGCGAGGCACAGCGAGCGGCGATCCGGTCCGGCGTCGAGCGCGTGGCCGCGCGCTGGAGCGCGGCCGATGGCGACGCCGCCGCGTTCGAGTCGTTCTGCACCCGGTACTTCGTCGCCGACCCCGCCGAGCGCACGCGGCTTCTCAACCGCGTCGAAGGCGCGCTCGAGCAGATCACGGGCCACCTCTACGAGATGCGCCGCACGCTGCGCCGACACCACGACCTGCGCGGCGACGAGTTCGACGGCGTCGACGACATCCTCGCGCAGTTCGATCCGTCGCCGGATCTTTCGGAGCAGCTCTACCGCCAGAAGCTCGCGCATCTTGCGCTGTTGAACTTCGCGCGGCCGAAGCTCGACGACATGCTGCGCGACGGACCGTCGTGGTCGGTCGACCAGTGGGTCGCGGCGCGCGTGGCGCATCAGTTCGGCCCGCGCATTCCCGCGGAGCTCTCCGACCGCGCGCGCAAGAACTCGTTCGAGGCGGGCAAGTTCGTCGCCGACTTCCATGTGCCGGTCGGCGGCATGGTCGACGCGAACGGCAAGCGCTGGTTCGAGGCCGACCGCAGGCTGATCGCGCACTGGCTCGTCCGTGAGGAGATCAAGGCGGGCTACGGCGACACGGACGGCGTCCACAAGCAGCGCGCGCTGTCGTGGGTGATGGCGCGTCATATCGACGGCACGATTCCCGCGCGCGTGATGAAGGGCGACGAGAAGCGCGACTGGAATCCCGAGAAGAACACGGTCGCCGGCGGCGACGCGGGTGAACTGCTCGGCCTCGTGCGCTACGAGCACTGGATCAAGAACTTCCGCATGGCGCAGGAGTTCGATCCGCTCTTCCCCGACGAGCCGACCGCGATCGCGCGCAAGTTCGCGCTCGAGCGCGAGATGCCCGAGACCGAGGTCGAGAAGCTGATGGTCGACCTCCTCGAGTCGCCGGTGCGCAAGGACATCGCTGCGTTCATGGCGAAGAAGCTCGGCCGCAGGCTCGAGCCGTTCGACATCTACTTCGAGGACATCGTCGAGGCGAAGCCCGCTGGCGAGATGAACGCCGCCGTGAAGGCGCGCTTCGCGAATGTGAAGGAGTTCGAGCAGAAGCTCCCGACCGTGCTGCGCGAACTCGGATTCAGCGCGCAGGACGCGGATTTCCTCGGCACGCACATCCGCGTCGAGGTCTGCAAGGGCGCGGGCCACGCGATGCGGCCCGAACTCACGGGCTACGGCGCGTGGCTGCGCACCTCGAGCCTCGAGAAGGAGATCGGCTGGGACGGCTTCGACACCGCCATGCACGAGCTCGGCCACAACCTCGAGCAGCTGTGCTCGACCTACTTCGTGTCGCGCCCGTCGCTGCGCGGCGTGCCGAACACGGCGTGCACCGAGGCGTTTGCGTTCCTCTACCAGTCGCTCGCGAAGCGCGTGATCGGCGTCGAGGACGCGGCCGAGGCCGAGCGCCAGTTCGCGGTCGACTCGGTCGCGACGATGTTGTCGGCATGCCAGATCGCAGGCCCGTCGCTCCTCGAGCTGCGCGCGTGGCGCTGGCTGTACGCGAACCCGAAGGCGACCGCCGCCGAGCTGCGCACGGAAGTCCTGCGCATCGCGCAGGACCTCTGGAAGTCGTACTACGAGCGCGATTTCGGCCCGGATCCGTACAACATCCTCGCCGCGTACCAGCACATGATCGCGCACCCGCTGTATCTGCCCGACTACACGCTC
>Ga0209972_10002472_pt1 | contig 15076 bp, 12 predicted proteins | sample NOAtaG_7_FD_187302 | JGI IMG/M metagenome (GOLD analysis project Ga0209972, IMG submission 187302) | Freshwater lake microbial communities from Lake Erie, under a cyanobacterial bloom - NOAA_Erie_Diel1S_2200h metaG (SPAdes) (version 2) | ecosystem: Environmental > Aquatic > Freshwater > Lake ... | reverse complement strand
GGCGCAAGGGCCTGCCAGGTACCGCGCGACAGCGCCAGCAGACGGCGGTCGGCCTGGGCGGCTGCCGGCGGTCGGCCGTCGACCACCGTCACGGCGTGGCCGGCACGCGCGAGCAGCAGCGCGGCGGCCAGGCCGATCGGCCCGCCGCCCAGGACGATGATCGGTTCGCGCGCGGACGTTTCAGTCATGATGCCCAGGCCGGTGCCGCGGCGCGCAAGGCGGCGTCGGCCGCTGCGAGTTCCTGCGGGGTGCCGACGTTGTACCAGCGGCCGCGAAAGTGTTCGCCGCTGACGCGGCCGCGCTCCACCGCGGCGTACAGCCAGGGGAAGAGCTTCTTGCGACCCGGCGCCTCATCGGCCCACAGCCGCGGCGCCAGCAGCGCGATGCTGGCGTAGGTGAGCCAGGGCGCGCCGCGGGTGATGCGGCCGGCCGCGGCGTCGAGCCCCATGTCGCCGCACGGATGAAACGGCGGGTTGTCCACCAGCACCAGATGCGCATCGAGCTCGCCGCGGGCCAGCGGCGCGACGCGCGCCAGCAGGCGCGCGTAGTCGAAATCGGTGACGATGTCGCCGCTGACCACGATCAGCGGTGCCGCACCCAGCAGGGCGCGGGCGTGGACCAGCCCGCCGAGCGTCTCCAAGGCATCCTCGGCGCGCTCGCCCTCGCGCGAGTAGACGAGCTGCGCGCCGTAGCGGCCCCCATCGCCCAGCGTGTCCTCGATCTGCGCCGCCAGGTGCGCGGTGTTGATCACGATGCGCGTGACCCCGGCGCGCACCAGCGCGGCGATCTGCCACTCGATCAGGCGCCGGCCGCCGGCCATCAGCAGCGGCTTGGCCGTGGTGTCCGACAGCGGCCGCATGCGCTCGCCCCGCCCGGCTGCAAAGATCAGCGCGTTCATCGCGGTCAGAACGTGTAGCCGACCTGCACCGCCGCGCCCTCCAGCTCGTCCATCAGCAGTGCCAGCGGCTTGAGCGCGGCATAGCGTTGCGCCACCTGGCGCACGTAGCGGGTGAAGCGCGGCGTGTCGGCCAGGTAGTGCGGCTTGCCGTCGCGGTAGTTGATGCGCGCGAAAATGCCCAGCACCTTCAGGTGCCGCTGCAGGCCCATCCACTCGAACGCGCGGTAGAAGGCGGCAAAGTCCTCGCCCAGTTCGCCCAGCACCCCGGTGCCGCGGGCGCGCTCCCAGTAGCGGATCGCCCAGTCAAGCACCTGCTCCTCCTCCCACGAAATGAAAGCGTCGCGCAAGAGCGAGACCATGTCGTAGGTGACCGGGCCATACACGGCGTCCTGGAAGTCGAGGATGCCGGGGCCGGGCTCGGCCACCATCAGGTTGCGCGGCATGTAGTCGCGGTGCACGTACACCCGCGGCTGCGCCAGGGCCGAGTCCACCAGCAGCCGCTCCACCGCCGCCAGCCGCTCGCGCTGCGCGCTGCTCAGGCCGTGCTGCAGGTGGCGCGCGACATACCAGTCCGGAAACAGCGCCAGCTCGCGCTGCAGCAGCGCGGCGTCGTAGGGCGGCAGCACGCCCGGGCGGCTGGCCTGCTGCCAGGTGATGAGCGCTGCGCTGGCCTGCGCGAACAGCGGCGCCGGCTCGTGCCGGCCGGACTGCAGCGCCTGCAGGTAAGTGGTCTGACCGAGGTCGGTGAGCAGCAGAAAGCCCTGCGCCAGGTCCTGCGCCAGAACGCGCGGCGCATGCAGGCCGGCCTGCGCCAGCAACTGCGCCACCGCGATGAACGGCCGGCTGTCTTCCTTGTCCGGCGGCGCGTCCATGGCGATCACGCTGCCGCCGGCGGCAGGCCCGCAGTCAACGTCAAGGCGGAAGTAGCGGCGGAAGCTGGCGTCGGCCGAGGCCGGGCGCAGGCTGTCGAGGTCGAGGCCGGGCAGCGCGGCGGCAGCCAGCCAGGTGCGCAGCGCCTGCAGCCGGGCGTCGGGAAGGGCAGTCACGGTCAGGGGCGGCGGTGCGGCGCGGCGGCGCGGCGACGCGCAGCAGGCGTGCGCCGAGGGGCGAGTGGTGAAACCTATAATGCCACGCACCTCACGCAGCGCGATATCGCGCGCAGCGCCCGGCCCGATGTTGGCCTGATGTTGGGTGAGGCTGCCGCCGGCTCGACCGGCCTGTCCTGCGCCCCAGCCGTGAGCCTGCCCGCTCTGCCTCGCCGTCTTGCCCTGCTGCCTGCCGCTGCGGCCGTTGCTCTGGCCTGCGCGGGCGCCGCTGCCGCCGCAGAGCCGGCCGCGGCGCTGCGCCTGGAGCGCGCGCTCGGTGCCGGCCACGCGCCGGTGCCGGCCGAAGGGCTGTCGTTTGCACGGGCGCGCAGCGTCACCGGCAATGCGCAAGACCGACTGCAACTGGAGGGCGAGGCCGAGGTGCGTACCCGCGGCGCCGTGCTGCGCGGCGACCGCATCCTGTACGACTTTGCCGACGACCTGCTGCGCGTGCGCGGCAACGCGCGCATCTTTCGCGACGGGGCGCTGTTCACCGGCCCGGAGCTGGACTTCCGCATCGAGGCGCAGACCGGCACCATGCCGCAGGCCCGGTTTTCCTATGCGCCGCTGAACGCGCGCGGCCAGGCGGACCGGCTGCAGTTCCTCGGGCCCGAGCTCACGCGCCTGCTGGGCGCGGAGTACACCACCTGTACCCCGGAGGACCGCGCCTGGTGGGTGCGGGCCGAGCGGCTCGACATCGACCGGGTCGCGGAGGTGGGCAGCGCGCGCAACGCCCGGCTGTACTTCATGGACGTGCCCATCTTTGCTTCCCCGCTCTTCGAGTTCCCGCTGGGCGAGCGGCGCCGCAGTGGCGTTCTGACGCCCAGCTTCGGCATCAACTCAAGGCTGGGCTGGGAGACCACGGTGCCGCTGTACTGGGACATTGCGCCCAACCGCGACGCCACCTTCGAGCCGCGGTTCATGGCGCGGCGCGGCGTGCTGCTGCAGAACCAGTTCCGTTATCTCGATCCGACCTATCGCGGCCAGCTCCAGTACAACGTGATCGGCGACGATCGCGGCTACGGCGGCACGCGCGACCTGATCTCGGCGCAGCACGTGTGGGCCGGCCGCAGCGGCCTGGGCGCCGGGCTCAACTTCAACCGCGTGTCGGATGACCGCTACTTCGTCGACTTCGGCCGCAACATCGTCGAGGGTTCGACCTCCGTGCTGCCGCAGGAGGCCTATGTCAGTTACGCCCAGCCCTACTGGAACACCGCCCTGCGCGTGACCCGCAACCAGACCCTGCAGGATCCGCTGGCACCGGTGGTCAAGCCCTACGAGCGCGTGCCGCAGTACACGCTGGGTGCCAGCCGGCTCGACTGGCGCGGCTTCGATATCGCGCTCGGGATGGATGCCATCCGCTTCGAGCATCCGCGGCTCGAAGACGGCGCGCGCGTGGTGGTCAATCCGAGCGTGGCGTATCCGCTGCTGGCGCCCGGCTGGTTCGTGGTGCCCCGGCTGCAGTGGCATGCGACGCGGTACCAGCTCGATCCGGCGTTCCGACCGGGCGCCACGCAGCGCTCGCGCGACCTGCCGATCGCCTCCCTCGACTCGGGGCTGGTGTTCGAGCGCACCGGCACCTGGGGTGGCCGCGCCGCTACGCAGACGCTGGAGCCGCGCCTGTTCTACTCGCTCATTCCGTATCGCCAGCAGAACGACCTGCCGAACTTCGACAGCGCGCTGGCGGACTTCAACTTTGCGCAACTGTTCAACGAGAACGTGTTCGTCGGCAGCGACCGCATCGGCGAGGCCAACCAGATGACCGCTGCGCTGGTCACCCGGATTCTGGACGGCGCCAGCGGCACCGAGCGGTTGCGGGCGGCCATCGGCCAGCGCTTCTACTTCGGGTCGCAGCGGGTAGCCCTGCCGGGCGGCAGCGGCCTGCGCGAGGACCGCGCCTCCGACCTGCTGCTCGGGCTGAACGGCCAGCTCGCGCAGGGCTGGGTGCTCGACCTTGCCGTCCAGCATGCCACCGCGCAGAAGTCCGTCGTGCGCGCCACGGCCGGGGTGCGCTACCAGCCGCGACCGGCCTCGGTGCTGAGCCTGGCCTACCGCTACAAGCTCAACGAACTGCAGCAGTACGACATTGCCGGCCAGTGGCCGCTGTCGAACCGCTGGTACGGCCTGATGCGCGCCAACTACTCGCAACGCGACCGCCGCTGGGTCGAGGTGCTCGGCGGCTTCGAGTACAAGGCCGACTGCTGGGTGCTGCGCTTTGCCGCGCAGCGCTTCGCCACTGCCGCGCAGACCGCCACCACCCAGGTGTTCTTCGCCATCGAGCTCAACGGTCTGGGCAGCGTCGGCAGCAGTCCGGTCGAGCAGCTGCGGCGTAACATACCCGGCTACCAGCTGGTCAATCCGCCCCCGCGCCAGCCGGGGCGTTTCGAAACCTACGAATGAACCTTCTGCTGCCTGCACGGCGTGCGCTGCGCGCGACTGCCGTGGTCTTCCTTGCGCTGCCCCTGCTGACGTCTGCGCAGTCGCCCGCCAATCCGGCGGCCGGCGCCAGCCCGTCGACGCCGCGCCTGCGCCCGGCCACGCCGCCCACCACCGCGCCGGCCAAGGGCGTTCTCGACCGCGTGGTGGCGGTGGTCAACGACGAGGTCATCACGCTCAACGAGCTCAACCTGCGCCTGCGCGTGGCCGAGGGCCAGTTGCGACGGCAGAACATTCCGCTGCCGCCGGCCGAGGTGCTGCAGCGCCAGGTGCTCGAGCGCATGATCCTCGACCGCGCGCAGATCCAGCTGTCGCGCGAGACCGGCGTGCGGGTCGACGACCAGACCGTCAACGCCGCCGTCGCGCGCATTGCCGAGGGCAATGGTCTGTCGCTGGCCCAGTTCCGCGCCCGGCTCGAGTCCGACGGCATCTCGTTTGCCCGCTTCCGCGAAGACGTGCGCGACGACATCATCACCAACCGGCTGCGCGACCGCGAGGTCGACAACCGCATCCAGGTGGCGGATGCCGAGGTCGACAATTTCATCGCCGAGCAGGCGGGCGTGGCGGCCGATGCGACCGAGCTGAACATCGCCCAGATTCTGCTGCGGGTGCCCGACAACGCCGACACGCGCCGCATCGAAGAGGTGCGCCAGCGCGCCGAGGAACTGGCCGCGCAGGCGCGCGGCGGCGCCGACTTCGCGCGGCTGGCCGTCAGTTTTTCGGCTGCGCCCGAGGCCCTGCAGGGCGGTGAGCTGGGCTGGCGCACCGCCGAGCGGCTGCCGACGCTGTTCGTCGATGCGGTCAGGGGCCTGAAGCCGGGCGACGTTGCGCCGGTGGTCCGCAGTCCCGGTGGTTTCCACGTGCTCAAGCTGGTGGGGCGCCGCAGCGCGGTGGAGGGCAAGCTCGCCACCGGGCCGGTGCAGCAGACGCGGGCGCGGCACATCCTGCTGCGCGTTTCCGATCTGACGCCCGAGCCTGAGGTGCGCCGCCGTCTGGGCGAGCTGCGCGAGCGCGTGACCAAGGGCGGCCAGGACTTCGGCCAGTTGGCGCGTCTGCACTCGGTGGACCCGAGCAGCACGCGCGGCGGTGAGCTGGGCTGGCTGTACCCGGGCGACGCGGTGCCGGAGTTCGAGCGCGCGATGGACGCGCTCAAGCCGGGCGAGGTGAGCCGGCCGGTCCAGTCGCCCTTCGGCTGGCACCTGATCCAGGTGCTGGAGCGCCGCACCGAGGAGTCGCCGGTCGAGCGCAACCGCCAGGTCGCGCGCGCGGCGCTGCGCGACCGCAAGAGCGATGAAGCCTATCAGGAGTGGCTGCGCCAGCTCCGCGACCGCACCTACGTGGAGCTGCGGCTGGAGGAGTAGGCGTTGATCGCCCTGACCACCGGCGAGCCGGCCGGGATCGGACCCGAGATCGCGCTGCGTGCCGCCGCACAGGCTGATCGTCCGGTCACGCTGGTGGGCGATGCGGCGCTGCTGGAGACCACAGCGTTAGCGATAGGGCTCGGCTGGCCGCTGCCGGCGGTGGAGGTCGAGCATGTGCCGCTGGCCCGCCCCTGCCTGCCGGGCCGGCTCGACCCGCGCAACGCCGCCTACGTGATCGGCACGCTCGACCGGGCCGTCGACGGGGCGCTGGCCGGCCGCTACCGCGCCGTGGTCACCGCGCCGGTGCAAAAGAGCGCGATCAACGACGGCGCGGCGACCGCGCACCCCTTCATCGGCCACACCGAGTACCTGGCCCAGCGCGCCGGCGTGCCGCACGTGGTCATGCTGCTGGTGGGCGGCGGGCTGCGCGTGGCCTTGGCCACCACGCACCTGCCGCTGGCGCAGGTGCCGGCCGCCATCACGCGCGAGTCGCTGGCGGCCACGCTCGACGTGCTGCACGCCGGTCTGCGCACGCGGTTCGCATTGCCGGCGCCGCGCATCGGCGTGGCGGGGCTCAACCCGCACGCCGGCGAGAGCGGGCAGCTCGGGCGCGAGGAGATCGACGTCATCGCGCCGGCGGTGGCTGCCGCGCGGTCGCGCGGCATCGACGCCAGCGGGCCGTTGCCGGCCGACACCCTGTTCGTGCCGGCGACGCTGGCACGCTTCGATGCGGTGCTGGCGATGTTCCACGACCAGGGCCTGCCGGTGCTCAAGCACGCGAGCTTCGGCCACGGCGTCAACGTCACGCTCGGTCTGCCGTTCGTGCGCACCTCGGTCGACCACGGCACCGCGCTGGATCTCGCCGGCACCGGCCGCGCCGATGCCGGGAGCATGATCGCGGCGCTGCGGCTGGCGGCGGAGCTGACGGCCTAGTATCGGCGACTTCGGCGCGCGTTAGGCCGGCATCCCGACCAATCCGGCATCCCGACCAATCCGGCACCCCGACCCGCTCGGCGCCCCGACTGCCGACCGCCCCCGAATTGCCCCTTCCGATGCACGGCCATCGCGCCCGCAAGCGCTTCTCGCAGAACTTCCTGCACGACGCGCACTACATCGGCCGCATCGTGGCCGCGGTGGCGCCGCAGCCCGGCGACCGCATCGTCGAGATCGGCCCCGGGCTGGGCGCCCTGACCGCGCCGCTGGCCGCGGCCGCCGGCCAGGTCAGTTGCGTGGAGATCGACCGCGACCTGGCCGCGCGGCTGCGCCAGCGCTACCCGCCGGACCAGTTGCTGCTGGTGGAGGGCGATGCGCTCGAGTTCGACTGGGCCGGCTTCGCCGCAGCCGACCCGCGCCCGCTGAAAGTGGTGGGCAACCTGCCTTACCACATTTCGTCGCCGCTGCTGTTCGTCCTGCTGCCGATCGCGCACCGGGTGCAGTCGCAGCACTTCATGCTGCAGAAAGAAGTGGTCGACCGCATGGTCGCCGCACCCGGTGGCAAGGACTACGGCCGGTTGTCGGTCATGCTGCAGCGGCGCTATGAGGTGACGCGGTTGTTTGTCGTGCCGGCCGGGGCGTTTACGCCGCCGCCGCAGGTGCAGTCGGCCGTCGTGCGGCTGGTGCCGCGGCCGCTGCAGGAGCTGGCCGTCGTGGACGAGGCGGCGTTCGCGCGGGTCGTGACCGCTGCCTTCAACCAGCGCCGCAAGACGCTGCGCAACGCGCTGGGCGGGGTGCTGGCCGAGGCGGACATCGCTGCGGCCGGTGTCGACCCGGGCGTGCGGGCCGAGCAGTTGCCGGTCGCTGCCTTCGCCGCGCTGGCGCAGCGGCTGCCCGTGGCGGCAGCGCCGGCTACTTCCGCGTCCAGTTGATCCAGGGCAGGTCGTCGCGCGCGCGCGCCTCGAAGCCCGCGGGTGTCACGTTGCGCAACTGCAGCGCCATGTCGGGCCGCGGCGCGAACTCGCCGGGCCCGCTTTGCACCGCGATGTCGGTCTGGCGCAACTGGTCGCCCGCCACGCTCCAGCGAAAGCGCAGCGCGACGATCAGGCGACCGTCGCGCGTGCGCGAATGGGTCTCGCCACTGCCGTCGGCGCGCAGCTCGAGCTGGTGCAGCGTGTCGCCGTCGGCGCGCTCGTACTGGCCGGCCGCCGGCGCCTGCGCCCAGGCCGCGCAGGCCAGGGTGGCGCCCAGCACCGCCAGCGCCCAGCGCGCCGGTGGCCTCACCTGCTCATACCGAATTGCCACAGCAGGAAGGCCAGCACATCGGCCCGCTCGGCCTGCCGCTGCGCCTTGGTGTCGCCGACGCCGTGGCCGGCCTGCCAGTCCAGGCGCAGCAGCACCGGACGCGAATCGGGCACCGCAGCGGCCACCGCCTGCAAGCGCGCGGCGGTCTTGGTGCTCTGCCACACCTCGACCCGCGGATCGTTGACGCCGTGGGTGAGAAGAACCGCCGGATAGCGCACGCCGTCCTTGATCTGGTGGTAGGTGCTCATAGCCAGCAGCGCGCGGAACCCGGGCTCCGTCTTGTGGGTGCCGAACTCCGGGATGTTGGCCGGACCGGTCGATTCGAATTCCGCGCGCACCATGTCAAGCGCACCCACCGCGGGGATCGCCGCGGCGAACAGGTCGGGCCGCTCGGTCATCGCACGGCCGATCAGGATGCCCCCCGCGCTGCCGCCCCAGATGCCCAGGCGCGCCGGCCGTGTGTACTTCTGCGCGACCAGATACTCGGCGGTGGCGATGAAGTCCTTCCAGGTGTTGGGCTTGGTCTGCTGGAAGCCGCCCTTGTACCACTCCTGCCCGAAGGCGCCCGAGCCGCGCGGATTGGCCACCGCGAAGACGCCGCCGCGTTCCAGCCAGGCCAGCCGCCACGCCGAAAACCAAGGCTCCTCGGTATAGCCGTAGCTGGCGTAGCCCCACAGCAGCGTGGGGTTGCTGCCGTCGAGCTTCAGCCCCTTCTTGTGGACGATCGACAGCGGCACCCGCGCGCCATCGTGGCTCGCCACCAGCACCTCGGTGCTGACGTACCCGTCCAGCGCGTCGAACTTGCCGGCCGGCTGCAGGCGCGTGTTGGTCACCCGCGCACCCTCGGCCAGGTAGATCTGCGCGCCACGGGTCCAGCTTTGCAGCGTCAGCAGCGCACCCGGCAGGCGGAAGTCCACGCCGCCGAACGTCGCGCTGCCCTCCACCGGCAGCTTGAGCGTCTGCACCGGCGCGGCGGCGGGCAGGGGCAGGCGCAGCACGCGCGTGACCGCGCCGTCGCGGCGCGTGACGTACAGCGCGTCGGCCGCGCGCACCATGCCGGTGAGCACACCACTGCCCTGCGCGATCAGCTCGCGCGCGCCCTGCACGCCACGCTCGACGCTGCCTTCCAGCAGCCGGAAGCGGGCGGCGTCCTTGTGCGTGAGCGCGAACAGCCGCTCGCCCGCGAACTCAGCCGCAGTCACCGCGTCGGCCTGCGCCAGCAGGCGGCGCCACTGCGCCTTGCCGGCCATTGCATCGGCCAGCGGCGCGATGTAAAGCGACAGCTCGCGATCGGTGCCGTGGTAGACGTAGCCTGCGGCCCAACGCGTGCCGTAGATCGGCGTCACATAGGGCGAGTCCTGCGCCGGGTTGACGCCGAGCGCCGGGTCGGTCGAGTCCATGGCCACCGGTGCGCGATCGGCCTCGCCGTCGAGCCGCAGGAACACGCTGCGCACGTTCTGAAAGCGCTCGACCGGCGCCATGCCCGGCTTCATTTCCTGCAGCCGCATGAAGAACAGGCCGCTGTCGTCCTCCAGCCAGGCCACGCCGCCGTACTGGGCGCGCGCGACCGGCCCGAGCACGCGCTTGCCGGTGGTCGCGTCCATCACGAACAGGCTGGCGTCCTCGGAGCCGCCGGCCGACAGCCCGTAGGCGACGTAGCGGCCGGTGAAGGAGGGCACGAACCAGTTGATCGCGTGCGGCGTGCCGGTCAGGTTGTACAACTGCTCGGGGTCCACCAGCAGCCGCTCCTGGCCCTGCAGCCCGCGCCGCACGTACAGCTTGAACTGGTCGTCGGTCGCGCCGCGCCGCTCGTAGAAGTAGAGCTCGCCGGGGCGCCGCTCTACCGAGGCGACGCGCGCGGCCACTGCGTCGTCGTACATCTGCAGGCGCTTGAGCAGCTCGGCGCGACCCGGGATGGCGTCGAGCCGCGCCCGGGCGAACTCGCCCTGGGCCTTCATCCACGCCTGCACCTGCGGGTTCTTCACCTCCTCCAGGGCGCGATACGGATCGGCCACCGTGGTGCCGAAGTAGGTGTCGGTCGTGTTGCCGGCCGGAAACAGCGGCGGCGGTGCGCTGCTGCGCGCCGGCGCGGCAGCACTGCAACACAGCGCGATGAGGGCCGCGCCGCCGGCCTGCCATGAGCGGATTTGCATGACGTCTTCTCCTTGCGCCCGGCGCCTCAGAGGGTGAGAGGCAATCCGGCGTGCCCGAGGGGGCTGCCCAAAGCGCTCCAATCTAGGCGCAAAGCGCAGCCGTAGCTCGGGCTACGGCGAGCATTTGCAACGACGAGTGGGGCGCTTTGGGCAGTCACAGCGGGCATGTCGGATTGCCTCTCACCCTCTCAGTGCTGCGCGGTCTGGATCAGTTCGATCTTGTAGCCGTCCGGGTCCTGCACGAAGGCGATCACCGTGCTGCCGCCCTTGACCGGGCCGGCCTCGCGCGTGACCGTGCCGCCGGCGGCCCTGATGCGCTCGCAGGCGGCGTAGGCATCGTCGACGGCGATCGCGATATGCCCGAAGGCGCCGCCCATCTCGTACCGGGCAACGCCGTGGTTGTAGGTCAGCTCGAGCACCGCGCCCTGCGACTCGGGGCCGTAGCCGACGAAGGCGAGCGAGTACTTCTGTTCGGGCCGCTCGGTGGTACGCAGCAACTGCATGCCCATGACGCGGGTGTAGAAGTCGATCGACCGCTGCAGGTCGCCGACCCGCAGCATCGTGTGCAGGATGCGCATGTTGGTTGGGGGGGAAGAACCGGAGCGGAAGTTTAGGCCCGCGCGGGCCGACGGCGGGGCGCTGCGACGAGGCGGGAACTGGTGTGACGGGACGCTGCCCGGAACGACGGACGACGGACGACGGACGGCGCCGGGGGTGCGGCACGTTGCCCGCGTCGGCCGCGGCCAACGCTGCGCTGCTCGCTGCTCGGCGTTCAGAGCGACGCCAGGTCGACGCCCTTGATCTCGTCGCGGGCCGCCTCGAAGCCGGGCAGCAGTTGGCCCACGGCGGACCAGAAGCGCGGGCCGTGGTTCATCTCGCGCACGTGCGCCAGCTCGTGCGCGACCACGTAGTCGATCACCGGCAGCGCAAAGTGGATGAGCCGCCAGTTCAGCCGGATACGCCCGTCGTGCGTGCACGAGCCCCACTGGCCGCGCGCCGACGAAAGGGTCCAGCTCTTGTAGGTCAGGCCGCTGCGGTCGGCCAGTTGGCGCAGGCGTTCGTCGAGGACGCGGCGCGCCTGGGTCTGCAGCCAGGCCTGCACGGCGTCGCGGACCTGCGACTCGGCGGACGCCGGCGGCAGCGCCAGACGCAGCTCCGCACGCGCCTCGTCGAGCGCCGTGACCTGCGCCTCGGCCTGCAGGCGCAGCGTCACGGTCTGTCCGAGGTAGGGCAGCACGCCGCCGTCGCACAACTGCAGGCGCGGCAGGCGGCGCTTCTCGCGCCAGCTGCGCCACTCGTCGAGCTTGCCGCGGATCCACCGCTGCTTCTCGACGATGGCCGCCTCGATCTCGGCCAGCCGCACCCAGCGCGGCGCGCTCACGGTGAGGCCGTCGTCGTCGATCTGGAAGCCGATGGTGCGGCGCTTGGTGCGCCGCAGGCGGTAGTGGTGCACCTGGCCCGCCAGCAGGATGGGGCGGTGCTTGTCGGAGGCAGTGGGCGGCGCGGCGCCCGGCGGCGCAACCTCCGGCTCGTCTTCGGTGAAGAGAGCCAGGTCGAGCTGTCTTGCGTCGAGCGCTGCCGTTCGCTTCAAGCGTGCCTTCAGCCGTGTCGCTGGGGTTACCGGTCTTGCTCCGCCGAGCGGATCGCGCCGTTGCGCGCCGCCGATCTTGGCTCGTAGGGGCCGGCGTAGCGATGCGGCGCCAGCGCCCGCATCTCGGTCTCGATCCACGATTCTACGTCGGCCATCACCGCCTCGGCGCTGCGGCCGGCGACCGGAATGGGGCGTCCGATCGACACCGTGATCCGGCCCGGCCGCTGGATCAGCACGCCGCGCGGCCAGCACTCGCCCGAGTTGACCGCGATCGGCACCACCGGCGTACCGGTCTCCACGGCCAGCCGCGCGCCGCCGGTCTTGTAGCGCGTGAGCGATCCGGGCGCGGTGCGGGTGCCCTCGGGAAAGACGACGATCCACCAGCCTTCCTTCAGGTGCTCGGCACCCTGGCGGACCACCTGGTGGAACGCATCCTGGCCGCGGCTGCGGTCGATGTTGATCATGCCCAGCGTGGCCATGCCCCAGCCGAAAAACGGAATCAGGTGCAGCTCGCGCTTGTAGACGAAGGACAGGCGCCGCGGCATGAAGCTGGGCAGCCAGAAGGTCTCCCAGGTCGACTGGTGCTTGGGCAGGAGAATGGCCGGGCCCGCGGGCAGGTTGTCCCAGCCCTTGACCTGCCAGGTGACGCCGCACAGCGCACGGGCGGCGCGCATGGCAAAGCGCGTCCACATGGCGGCCACCTGGTAGCGGCGCGGCTGCGGCGTGACCCAGTGGGCCAGCACCACCGCGCACCACGGGATGACCACCGCGGTCAGCAGCACCACCAGCAGCGCGGCGCGCAGGCGGAACAGCATGCCGCCAGGGTCCTCAGCCCGCCGCCAGCAGCGACAGGTCGGCCACCCGATTCATCTGCGCGCGCAACTCGGCCAGCAGCGCCAGCCGGTTGGCGCGGATGGCGGCGTCCTCGACGTTGACCATCACGTCGTCGAAAAAGCGGTCCACCGGCTGCTTCAGCGGCGCCAGCGCGCTGAGCAGGCCGGTGTAGTCGCCGGCGGCGAAATGCGCCTCGGTCTGCGGACGCACGGCGGCCAGCGCCGCGGCGAGCGCCTGCTCGGCAGGCTCGAACAGCAGCGCGGCGTCGACCGCGGCGGCGGCGCCCTCGGACTTCTTGAGGATGTTGCCGATGCGCTTGTTGGCCGCCGCGAGGCTGCCGGCCTCGGGCAATTGCGCGAAGGCGCGCACCGCCGCCAGGCGGCGCGGCACGTCGTCGAGCCGCTGCGGCCCCGGCGCGAGCACCGCCTCGACCTCGTTGGCGCTGTAGCCGTCGTCGCGCAGCAGCCCGCGCAGGCGGTCGAGAAGAAAGGCCTGCAGCTCGGCGCGCGGGTCGGCAAAATCGCGCACCGAGCCGAAGGCCGCCACACCCGCTGCCAGCAATGGGTCCAGCGCCAGCGGCAGGCGCGCCTCGATCAGCATGCGCAACACGCCGAGCGCGTGCCGGCGCAGCGCAAACGGGTCTTTCTCGCCGGTGGGCCGCTCGCCAACGCCAAACAGCCCCGCCAGCGTCTCGATCTTGTCGGCCAGTGCGACGCACAGCCCAACCTGCGAGGCCGGCAGCGCGTCGCCGGCAAAGCGCGGGCGATAGTGCTCCTCGATGGCATTGGCCACGTCGGCGGCCTCGCCGTCGTGGCGTGCGTAGTAGGTGCCCATGATCCCCTGCAGCTCGGGGAACTCGCCCACCATGAGCGTGCGCAGGTCGGCCTTGGCCAGACGCGCGGCGCGCTCGACGTGGGTGACGTCGGCACCCAGCAGGCGCCCGATGGCCACCGCGATGCCGGTCAGCCGCTCCACCCGGTCGAGCTGCGAGCCGAGGCGGGCGTGGTAGACCACGTTGCGCAGGCCGTCCAGGCGCGACTCCAGCGTGGCCTTGCGGTCCTGGTCGAAGAAGAACTTGGCATCCGCCAGCCGCGGCCGCACCACGCGCTCGTTGCCTTCGATCACCGCGCTCGGATCGGCCGGGCGGATGTTGCTGACGATCAGGAACCGGTTCGTGAGCCGGCCGGCGGCGTCCAGCAGCGGGAAGTACTTCTGGTTGGCCTTCATCGTCAGGATCAGGCACTCCTGCGGCACGCCGAGAAACTCCGGCTCGAACCGGCAGGCCAGCACGTTCGGCCGCTCCACCAGGGCGGTCACCTCGTCGAGCAGCGCATCGTCCTCGATCGGCTTGAGCCCCGCGCTGGCCGCGGCCTCCTGCAACTGGCGCACGATCTCGGCGCGGCGCTCGGCAAAGCCGGCGATCACCGCGCCCTCTGCGGCAAGCTGCTGCGCATAGCTGTCGGCGTCGCGGATGGACAGCGGGCTCGCCGCGGCCTCGAAGCGGTGGCCGACCGTGCGGCGGCCGGCCTGCAGCCCGAGCACGCCGACCGGCACCACCTCGGCGCCGTGCAGCGCCACCAGCGAATGCGCCGGCCGCACGAAGTGGACGGTGCTCCAGCCGTCGGCCAGCGGGTAGCTCATCACCTTCGGGATCGGCAGGCGCGCGAGCATGCGGTCGAGCGCGGCCTGCAGCTCGCCGGCCAGCGGGCGCGGCGGCGCGGTGAAGGCCAGGTACAGCATGTCCTGCTTGCCGTCGCTGGCGCGCTCGAGCGCAGCCGCCTTCGTGCTGCCGGCGCCCAGGGCGTCGAGCTTCTTCTGCAGGGCCGGCGTCTTCTGGCCGGCTGACGTGAGGCCGACGCTGGCCGGCACCAGCTTCTCGCGGCGGCTTGCGGGCGGCGTGGCCGCGGCCACCGCGGTGACATGCACGGCGAGCCGGCGCGGCGTGGCAAACGGCGTGGCAACGCTGTGCTCGTCCAGCAGCCCGCTGGCGCGCAGGCCGGCCACGATCTCGGCTGCGAAGGCCTCGCCCAGCATCTTCAGTGCCCTGGGCGGCAGCTCCTCGACCTGCAGTTCGACCAGCAGATTGCGCGTTGCGCTCATGGGACTACCCTCGCGCGGCGCGCTCAGGGATTCGCCCTTGGGGCGGCCCGGCGGGCTCATTGGGCTACCTTCGCGCTGCGCGCTCGGGAATTCGCCCTTGGGGCGGCCCGGCGGGCTCATTAGGCTACCTTCGCGCTGCGCGCTCGGGAATTCGCCCTTGGGGCGGCCCGGCGGGAACATGGGACTACCCTCGCGCTGCGCGCTCAGGAATTCGCCCTTGGGGCGGCCCGGCGGGCTCATCAGGCCGCCCTCTTGGGCTGCTTGGCGGCGCGCTGGTCCTGCAGTTGCGCGGTCGCTGCGTCGGCCCAGGCTCGGGGCGCCATCGGGAAGCCGAGCCGGGCGCGGCTGTCCACGTAGCTCTGCGCCACGGCGCGCGCCAG
>Ga0209972_10002467_pt1 | contig 15097 bp, 8 predicted proteins | sample NOAtaG_7_FD_187302 | JGI IMG/M metagenome (GOLD analysis project Ga0209972, IMG submission 187302) | Freshwater lake microbial communities from Lake Erie, under a cyanobacterial bloom - NOAA_Erie_Diel1S_2200h metaG (SPAdes) (version 2) | ecosystem: Environmental > Aquatic > Freshwater > Lake ... | reverse complement strand
TGATAGTGTTTCTGAAATTCATTCTGAAATTACAGGAATTAAGAGTAATATACTAATGATATCAAATGGTATAGAGGATCATAGATCTTTTAATGTTGCCTATGTGTTTACGATAAAAACCAATGAAGTTATAAAAATTAGAAATTTTGTAATTTCAACTGGATCATTTGAAGAATTAAACCAAAACAGTAATTATAAACTTTTATATGTTGAAAATGCTACTCCTAAAAAGACATATAATATGAATGATTCAGCAAAGAAACTAATTAAAGACTTATTTAAAAATTTTGAGACACAAATAATGGAAAATCTAAATCCAATGTATTCATATAATCACTCAACCAGATTGATTCCTTACTTTGAATCCAATGAACCAAAAATTATTAAATTAGTAATGTTTTGTGTAGAATTATTATGTTTAAATATAAAACTTCAGAAGAATGACACTGTATATATTTTGAGGTATGATAAAGAAAATAATAATATGTGTACATTGAGATTTGACGAAAATAATATGAATATGAATATTAAAAATATTCAACCAAATGGTGAAGAGATTACACTGAATCTTACTGAAAGTAATATTCAGTTTAACGTTGTTTTTATGGAAGGTTCTCAATCATGGGTTTTTATTTTAACAATTAAAAATTCGGATGGACTTATACATACATTAAGTCAAGAATTGAGCACTGATATTCCAGATGATAATACAAATAATGCACTAAGTATATCATCATTAAACCATAATACAACCTCTAATTCAAATGTCAGCGGAAATGCTTCAAATAATAAGATGGATATATATAAAACATTATTATTTATGACACACATAATAAATTTAAAAAATAAGATAAATCCCCCATTAAATTCTAGCTGGGTGTAAATAATAACATTTGTTTCTGGTAAAAAGATTTAAAATAATTTTTATATTATATATATATAAATCAATGACAATTAAGCTAATTGATACGTATTTTGAGGATCAACAGAAATATCAAAAACAGTTTGGAGAAAAAACTGTTGTATATATTCAAGTTGGTGATTTTTATGAAATTTATGGTGCTGAGCTTACAAATGGAGAGCAATTAGGTGTTTTAGATAAAATATCTAAACTGTGTAATTTTACGGTATCGCAGAAAAATGTGGGAGTTTCAGGAGCTTCTAAAGTTTTTATGGGTGGTTTTCCACTTTACATGATAGATAAATATGTTAATATTTTAGTAGATGATCATGGATGGACAGTTGTTGTAATTAAACAAGATGAACAACGCAGTGGCACTACTAGATCATTAGAAGGTATTTATAGTCCAGGAACCAATATTCGAACATCAGATGATAGTAATACTTTAGTTATGGTTTATATTGAAAGTGTTAATAACCGTAAAGGAACTGGATTTAAAACAGTTTATATAGGTTTATCATCAATGGATTGTTTATCTGGACAAACTACTGTTTATGAAACGTATGCATATGATCAACAAAAAGCCATAATTTTTGATGAAATTCATAAGTTTATTTCAGCAAAAAACCCACGTGAAATATTAGTTGAAACTGTTAATTTAGAATATATTACTGATCAAGATCTCGCAAAAGCATTAGATATTTATGATAGACATCACTCTATTAATAAGTTATCACATGGTAAAACAGAAAAACAAAGGGAATTTCAAGAGAAATTCTTTGAAAAGATATATCAACAAACTAGATTCATTTCAATTCTGGAACATTTACAACTTCAATACAAGGAATATGGAACACTAAGTCTTTTATTACTTTTACGATATATTCTAGATCATTCTAATGTAGTTCTAAATAAAATACATAAACCTGATGTATGGGAAATGAACCAACAACTCATTTTAGCAAATAATTCCCTACAACAACTCAATGTCGTTGAAAATCGTTATAATTTACGTGAACCATCTCTATTATCAATTATTAACAAAACTAGCACCGCAATAGGTAGCCGTATATTCAGAGATCGTCTATTAAACCCCATTAAAGATACATTATTAATACAAAAACGATATGATACTATACAAGAAATAATGGCAATTGATGCAGATGGTATTCCAGATAAAACGGTGTATCAAAATTTGGAAAGAATTTTAAATAAGATTCGTGATTTAGAAAGATTACATCGTCAAATAGCAATGAAAACGATTAAACCAATTGAATTAAGTGGTATGTCATATTCGTATTCAGCTGTTATAGAATTACATAAGGTTATTACATCAATAACTAAAAATAATAGTAGTTTAAAGGAACAATTAGAGGGGATAATACCTGATGAAAAGATATGGACAACGTTTCTAAATGCAAAAGCAGAACTAGATAAAACATATGATTATGATAAAACTAACTTTAATACTCTAGAAAAAATAGATGTGAATTTTTTTCGTCCTGGATGTAATGATACTCTTGACGCACACCAATACGAGATAGATCATAGTATATTAGTTTTTCAAACTTTTGCAGAATGGATGAATAAAGTCATTAGTGAATTAGATACAAATATGACTATGAAAACTGTTGTTCGTTATGATCATAGTGAAACATTCGGTCATCACATTTATTTAACTAAAAATCGTTTTATAGCTTTCCAGGATAAATTAAAAACAAAAGCATTAGCTTACCCAAATAATAAATTGGTTTTAGAAGTTCCAAAGAAAACTGTTAAAGATGGCACTACCAAAATTAAATATGAAATAGATATTCGTTCAATAACTTCAATTACTAAATCTAGAAGTGCAAATAGTAATGATATAGTAGTAATGTTAGAAGATCCCGGTAATTTTGATAAAAAAACATATGATACAAAAGGGAAAAAACAAACTATTACAACAGCTAGTTATTCCATATTTGATCGTTTAAATCAGAAATTAAAAGCCGATCAAGCTGATCTGAAGACTACTGTAATATCAGTGTATAAGGAGATTATGTATGAATATGGAGTAAAATATTTGGATTGTTTATCTAAAATTACTAAATTCATAGGGGAAGTTGATGTATTAAAAGCGGGTGCTAGAATGGCAATTGAATTCTCTTATGTTAAACCTACAATAAAGAATGATCCCCCGAAAGGTAGTTTTTTGTCTTTTAGCGGTATTAGACATCCTATAATTGAAAATATTAATACTAGAATACCGTATATTACGAATGATTTGGAACTAGGAAATGAGACGGATGGTATATTATTATTTGGGGTTAATGCAAGTGGTAAATCATCTTTAATGAAAGCGGTTGGTATTAATTTAATATTGGCACAAGCGGGGTTTTTCGTGGCGGCAAAATCATTTGAGTATTACCCTTTTGATTATCTTTTTACAAGAATCTGGAACAATGACAATATTTTTAAAGGACAATCCACCTTTGAAGTGGAAATTAGTGAACTGAAATCAATCATACAAAAGGCAAGTAATAAAAGTCTTGTTTTAGGTGATGAATTATGTTCTGGCACCGAAACTATCTCCGCTAGTGCTATTGTTACAGCTGGAATTAAAAGATTAGCCAATGTTAATGCTAAATTTATTTTTGCAACACATTTGCATTTCCTAGCTAGCAATAGTCATTTAGCCAATTTGAAAAATGTAAAAAATCTTCATTTAAGTGTATCATATGATCACTCTACAAAAAAACTTATATATGACAGAAAATTAAAACCTGGTTCGGGACCCTCTACATATGGTTTAGAAGTATGCAAAGCAATGGGATTAGATGATGATTTCTTAAAAGAAGCTTTTGAAATAAGAAATGAAATCAGTCATGATCAGTCTGGTTCCCTTTTAAACCAAAAAACCTCAAAATATAACAGTGATGTAAGAATTGATAAATGTTTAATATGTAATGCAAAGGGGGAAGATGTCCATCATATTCAATTTCAATGCACCGCTAATAAAATAGGTATGATAGGATCTATCCACAAAAATAGAGAATCTAATTTAGTAGTTTTATGCAAAGAGTGTCATCAAAAAGTACATTCTAATCAATTGATAATTAGAGGATATTTAGATACATCTGAAGGAATTGAACTAGATTATAGCTATCCAACTAAAGAAGAAGTTGAAGAAAAAAATAAATCAAACAAAAAATATAATGATGATCATATAGCTTACATAATGAGTCTTAATAAAAGTGGAGTACCCCTGAAAAATATTAAAATATCACTTGAACAAAATAAAAATCTAGTCTTATCTGTTGCTTCAATACGAAAAATAGTTAATACACATAGAGATTATTAAGTGAAGAACTAGAAAGTTAATAATTTATTTTATATTATCTTTTTTCTTATATATATTGAATGTTTAAATATTTAGTTTTAGAAAATATTTTAACTGATAAAGAGTGTCATCAAATTATTGAACTATATGATGATTTTATTGTTGAACCTATAGAAATATTAGATTGTCAACATACAGGACATAATTTTAGGAATATTAGATTAAGTGAACTAATATTTGAAAGAATTAAAAAATATATACCAGATAATGTTTGTGAAGTTAGTCATAGTTGGTATATTAGCAAATTTTTACCAAATCATGGATCCACTTCAAAAGATTTTGATGGTAATGTTCTATATGAAGATAAAATAAGTCAATATACCTTATTAATATATCTAAATGATAATTTTGATGATGGATGCACCGTTATATGTGATCCATTATTCAAAGAAAAAATTAAAATAAAACCCAAAACAGGATCAATCCTTTTACTAAATCAAGATATACTTTATTACACTGAAAAACCTCAATGTAATATTAAATATATCATAAAATCAGATTTAATGACTACAACAAACTCAAAGTGTTATTAAATATTTACATTTTTATAAGGATATTCAGGTATAATATTAAGAGAATGCATTTTTGTTATAACTTCATTTAGTTTATTTTCGAGAGATGTATATTTACTAGATGTTGAACCAAATTGTACTCTTTTTTTTGTTATTGTATCTCGTTTATCATATGAAAAACTAGACCCACTTGCTCCTTTTGCAATTTTATATGAAACATATTTAGGAATATCTTTTTTAGTTAGTTTTGTATTTTCTGGAAAAGCAACATTAAGGTTAATATTTATTTCAAATTTATTCAAATCAAATTTAGTAAAATCTTCTGTGAGGTTTTCCTTATGCGCCAGGTCATTTAGGATTTTTATCTGATCAGCCCAGAATTCTGTGAAATTCTGATAAGTTTTACTTTCAAATATAGTTTCTTTGAAAAAATTTGGATGTGTATCCACATTAAGTTTAATAGCCTTTGCTCGTATTTTTACAGCCTGAATTAATTTTTGAATAAGTGTATATTTACTTGATTTACTACTTTGCCATCTAAAATTAAGATCATTAATTTCAATACCAAAATATTCTCCATGATTTCCTTTTCTCTGTGTAAAACTAATAAATTTAGGTATATCCTTTTTAGAAATTAAACTGTTAACTGGAAAAGTATCCTTTGTTAAGACTTTTCCTTTATTTTTTCCTTGTTGTTCAGGCGTAGCCCATCTGAGATTAGATAAACGATTATCAAGTTTATCTCTATTAATATGATCAATAGTTTTTGGAATAGTATCAGTTTTATCTAATGGTTCCATTAGATGTTGATGTAATGTTATATGTTTGTTAGGTATACTTGTAGTAATATATCCAGTGGTTAAACAATACCATGGAGGAAACGCATAGTTCATACATAACTGTATTTTTGGTAGTGATTTTTTAGAAAATTTAAAATATTTGCCTTTGTGATCACTCATTACATAATATTCTGGTTCAATGGTATCATTTTTATCTCTAACTAGCCAATATCTATTTCTTTCAATGTTTTTATAACGCCATTTAGTAGGAATATAACCTTTGAATTCTTCTAATATTTCATATCCATCCAGAGGTTTTATTGATCCAGATACAGATTGAGATTTTACAATGGGTGTAGGTTTTATTTTTATGGGTCTTGGTTTAGCAAGTAGTAAATTACTTTTTGTTAGGTTGCATTTATTTTTATCAATGTATTTAACATTATGTGGATTTGTAAAATTATTAAGTATAATTCTATCTAGGTAAATTATTTTCTTATTTTTTACAGAATATAATCGTTGTGTTTTTGTATTTTTTTTAATTACTAATTCATCTGGTTTTTTTACTCCAAAATAACATTCTAACAATGTTAATGATGGACTATCTAGTAAAATACTTAAATTAGGCAATGCAATCGTATGCGGGTTCATTAATTGAGGTTGATGAATTAATATGTAATTAACTTTCTAATATTATTTCTTGATTGAAAAATATTTTTAAAATAAAATTTTTTTAAAAATAAAAAATATCACTCTAGCATACTTCCGTAGCTAATTTCCTAATTTGAGTGAGCAAGACCGCACATGCCCGACATAATTCGTAGGACATTATAATTTGGTGCGAACACCATAAGTTTGCTATCAACTACGGATACACCATTAAAGTCTAGGGCGAGAACGACATTATCAAGACGGCTCATATTGCATGAACCACTTGGTTGGTGTTCTTCGGGTTTAATAGCAAAAGAGTAGTTATAGATATGTTTGGTGGGTGCTCTAGTGTGATGGTGGAATGGTTGAACTTGACGGAAATAGAGGGCATCTCTAGCACGCATTCTGTCATGACCATTAAAAAGAAGTTTGGCTTCATTAATGGTATCACCACCAGTAGAACTGGAGAAATTAAACCAATTATTACCAGTTGATGTATTAGCTGTTCTTAGGGAATCTCTATTAATAACCCAAAATAATTCTTTACATGGATGGTTAAAATCTAAACGACAGTTAAGGCTAGAACTTCCGGTTTTAATACCTTCAACCCCATTAAATTGGATTTGTTCAATCAAATATTCATGAGAAACTTGAGCAAAACGACGACGTTCATCAGTATCTAGATAAATATAATCTATCCATACACTAGCACTAGTCATACGTGCGGTTGCTCCAGAAGTATCTTGTGGGGTATTAATAGATACATCACTACGAGTTAATTCTCTTATAGGACGGAACTCGAAATGAAACTTAACTTCATGATACTGTAAAGCAATTAAAGGTAGAGCTAAACCAGGATTACGACAAAACCAAAATTGAAGAGGAACATATATAGTTTTTGCAGTAAGGGCATTAGTTTCAAGTGAAACATCACTGTCATACTTACCAATCAAATTTCTATATACTCTCATACTAGCATCATCATAATTAAGTTCCCCAAAGATTTCTAGCCATTCACCATAATGTTTATCAATCATTTGTCCACCAATTTCAACTTCAACACTCTTGATTAAAGCATTACCAATGGAATTTACCCAACCATGCCATGTGGAACTGTTTTGACTTTGATTTAAAGCTGGTAAAACCACTCTTAACATAGCTTTTGTGATTAAATCACCATTACGAGCTACTGTTAAAGATACCTTTTTACCAAAATCTACATCACCCTCAAAAGTTTGTTCAATAGATTCTATTGAAAAGTTAGTATGACGACGATAAACCACCTTGAAAAACGTTATTTGAGCATTACCCGTTAGATAAATGTCTTGTGCGCCATAAGCGACTAGTTGCATTAAACCACCACTCATTTTAAATTTGATTTAATTTATATAATAAACAAGAAGAAAATTTTTAAAAACGCAATACATCAATTCATTTAATTCATTTGCAGATTTATATTTACACTACAATCCCATCAAACACACTAAATTACCTCTAGATTACCTCTAGATTATCATTCACATCATCACATAAATAAATTAAATTATGTGTCTCAAATACATTCTCAACACCAGATAAACTAAAATTATCTTTACATCTTTTCATAATATCCTTAATATTATTTTTAATATTGTCCATAACATTATCCACAAAGACAATGTTAATATTAAAGTTGTAATACTGCAACGCAATCAAAGGTAAATCTAAATTATAATTACGATTAAACCAAAATTTATTATGAGTTAGATCAAAAGTCATCAATACTTAAGTTCTCTTCCAAATCATCACTTAAATAAATTGTAGAATCATTAAAATAAATGTTTTCTATAAATGCCATGTCAAATTTATTTTTACTCATTGCATATTCATACATAACACCATATCCTATTATTTTTTTTACCTTAAACCCATATTTATTATTTTCAACAATAAGATTATATTCCCTCAAATGCATGTTATTACTATCAGTTAAATACATATCTTGTGCACCATAGGACACTAGTTGTATTAAAGCCATCTTTATAATTACTACATATAAACTGTTCGGATCTTAAATTCTTTACTAAATCATCTATTATTTATAAGTATTGTGTAAAATATCATTTAGATCATCTTCTAAATAAATCCCATCAGACTTAAAGATTGTAATAATATTTTCTAAATTAAATGGTGTTGTCTTGAGAGCCATCCTTAAAGATGTGCTTAAAGAAGTGTTTAAAGAAGCGTTTATATTTTGATTTAATTGAGACCATATATCTATCCATTCAGGATAAACTCTGTCTATTAAACCATATCCACCATAATATATATCTACGTGCTTAATAACTGATTGTAATGACATGTTAATAGTAATGGTTTAATAAAAAAGTTGTTTAATTATTTTAATTTAGTAATATAATTAAGTTATGTTGATTTAGAAATCATCGTCATCTTCACCATCATCATCATCGTCATAACTAGAAGGGGGTTTGTTAGCATATCTGTAATGAAATAAGTTGGGCTTTTTCGAAAGATCAACTGAGTAAAACCTTGGATTAATTCTGACAAATCCAGAAATAACCTTAGCATTACAGTTAAAATATGTAGCTTCGTTGCATACACGACCAGCGGTATATTTAATCTCATTAGATTCATGTGATTCAAAAAGTTCTTGTATGTATTCTTGGAAAGCTTCAATATCAATAACATTTTTTAGTAGATTAAATTCCGTTGGTGTGTAATCTGATAATTCAGAGAAAGATTTACAAATATGATCAAAATCACATTCGGTAGGATTAGTAGGAAACCCTTCTAGGTGATCCGGATCATAATTAACTCGTTGGACAAATTTATCACCATAGTTTTTTGGTGGATTAATAGTTGTAAGCATATGAACAGCATAACTTTTCATTTGTGTAAAATGATCATTACCTGAAGCCAGATAAATAGAACTCAAGTTAGTTCCACAAAGCTTTTGAAAAACGAATTCACGATTTTCAGCAATTTGTTTTTCAGTTAATCCATTCCGGTTATACAAAAGACTGTGAAAATTTTTCAAAAAGCGTATGTCTTCAGGTTTCATATCAGATAGACCAGGTGATTTCAATATTTGTTTCCCGGTATTATAATCATAATCATGTTTCCAAGTTGCTTTTTGAGGTAATAGATCAAGAGTTAGTAGTTGATTATTTCCAATTCCAAACCAAAGCACAACATCATCTGTATCACCAGAAACCTTCAGATAAACTATTGGAATAATATCAGAATGAACACGACGATCAAAGAGTTTCAAATATTGATAATAATCAGCAAGACAACATTCAAAATGATCCCCTTCACCATGTAGAAAAGTTAGAAATTCATCAGTCTTGTCTGAAACTGGGTAGTTAATTTTACGAAGATTATTAATTATTTTTTCAACTTTAACGGTCTTATTCTCAGTGCATTGATTACATACATTTATGACATTTTCATAAAGAATCTTAAAACCATCCAAATTCTCTAAATCTTCATCATATTCGTAAATCATTTCCAATGGATTTTTTCCCATTGCTGTCTTAAAAATGGAAGCATATACTGAATTTTTCAAAGGAACTGTATCAAACCATTCTTGCTTAAACAAATATGAACCGTTATTTCGAAAATTAACCTTTAGAAAATGTGTTTTGCTTTGTGCACAATTTGAATTTGGAATTAATATCAAGTTAGCAACCATAATAATTTTGCGACCTTCAATAACAGAACACCCTTCATGAAAAAGATCCTTATCAAACATCATAACTGATCCAGGAAAATGACCAGTTTCTTCAATTTTAACATAGTCAATTCCCAATGTCAGTTGATCTAGAGGCTTACCAACCTTAAGATGATTAAGATAAATAATGGTTTCACCACCCTTGACACACGGATGACAACAGAGAAGCATGGTATAACTCTTGAAAAAGTTTCCAGTTAAATTTTGATGATCGGTGTGTGCTTTGAAGAATTGACCTGGGAGATATTGAACTAGTTCTAGATCATCATGACGCATAATAACTTCGTAGTTAGATACTTGGGATTGAATTTTGTCAATAACACTTTTTTGCAAAAGATCGAAAAGAACTGGACAATTTTCAAATTTAATACGAGAAGAATCCCTAATAGATACATCATAAAACTTTTGACCTTGGACAGCATCAAGTAGTTCAGATGGATTACTATTAATTAAACCAGATTCATTAATTGGAAAGTGTTTTAGAAATGTTTCTAAGTCTTTCTTAGAAATTATTTCAGGAAAAACATGATAACCATTGTCAAGATTGAAAGACATATTTACATTTTATTTTATTTTTTACGATGAATCAATTTTTAAGATTTATGTATTAAACTAAAAAAAATAAAATGTTAAGTTTTAATGTTGTGTTTTATTATGTGTGAAAGGTGATTAATAAAGTTATTAAATAAATTTAGGCTAGTTAAAACAACTATATTTTTTTCTTTTTAATAATATAAATAACTTTTTCTAGAAATGTCTGAAATAGCTAATGATGTTAAGTTTAGCACGGTCGAGATTGTATCCAATCTAGGTCTTAATTTTTCTTCTAATGATACACGTATAAAACACACTGGAACTGGTGAATTAACAATGTCGTCTACCACTGGGGATCTTACTTTTTCAGCAGGTGGATCATCATCTAACACCATGACAATTAATGCAGTATCTGGAGGTATAGATATTAATGCTGGGGGAAGAATTGCAATTGATACTACAGATACTGATGGAGGTATTCACATTGGTACTAGTACTGCAGGAGTTCCCGTTATAATAGGTACTTCAACTACAAGTGCTACAGTAGCAGGTGATTTGGTGGTTTCTGGTAATTTAACAGTTAATGGTGATAGTGTAACTAACAATGTTATCACATACACCTCTGAGGATTCCATGTTTTACTTGAATTCCGGGCAAACTGGAACAAGCACAAAAGATATTGGTCTAATTGGTGAACGTGGTAGTGCTAATAATGTTGGTTGGATTTGGGATGAATCAGCTGATGAATGGGTTGCTGTTCATACGGATACCACAGAAGGTAATGATGGTTTGGTTAATATTTTGAATTATAATCAAATTCGTTGTGGTGGGTTAGCTGTTGTGTCTGATACGTCTAAGGACTCAACTAATTTTAACGTTGATATTGATGGTGCTATTACTATATACACAAGTTCATCTGGTGCAGATTCTTATTTAATACACACTGGTTCTCCAGGAAATGATTTGAGTATTCAATGTGTTAATGGCTCTCTTAACTTAACTTCTGGGGAAAGTGCACATGATGCTATTAAAATTAATGCGAATAGTGGTGGTATTCGTCTGCTTACATTTGGACATAATGTTAATATTGCACCTCAAGAAGCAAGTGAATCAGCAACTAGTGATGGTCATGCATTACATGTTTCTTCATATATTAGCACAGACTCTAGCACTTCTTCTGGTGCTACAACCGCTGTTTTTAATGCAGTTAATATTCAAGCACCTGAAGTTGAGGCAGTTAATGATAGTATCACAACAACAACCGCAAACACTTTATATATCAGTGGGGCACCTACACCGGGAACAAATCAAACTTTTACAAATAGATATGCATTAAATGCAGATGGTGCTTCTAGAGTTGGTGGTTCATTACTTGTCACTGGAGCAGTTAACATACTTTCTTCATTGAGTCTAGGTGGTAATCTTGACATGGGTGAATATAACATTGTTAATACAGGTAATATTGCTCTCGATTCCATCAGTGCCGATGCTAATGATATTGCTATTAATCTTACAGACAATCGTTCTAATGCCTTAGAAGTCAAAGAAGCTAGTAATAGTTATATGGTTTTTAATACTATCGATGGTTCTGAAGCTATTCAACTAAACAAGAATATTACATTGAGAACCGGTGAAGCCATAACATTAACTCATACTGCGGACGCTAATGCTGAAGATTTAACAATAGCACAAGCTGGTGCTTTTGATGCTAGTCTATTGCTAACTTCTACGGGAACTGGAGCGGATGCTATTGGTTTAACTGCTAACTCTGGTGGTATTGACATTAATGCTGGAAGTGGTGGCATTGCTGTAGATACAACTGGTGCTTTAAGTTTAGATGCTGGTTCATCTTCAAATTTTAATACTACTGCGGGTGATATTACGATTGATGCTCAGACGGGTAGTGTTATCATTGATGGTGGGGAAGCCGTTGCGGATGCTATTAGAATTCATGCTTCGGCAGTAGCGGGTGGTATTGATATTGATGCTGGAAATAATGGTATTTATATTGATACAACTGGAACTTTTAGTATTACTTCAACATCAACTGCTAGTGAATCAGTCATAACTCATTCAGGTGCTCCAGGTCAAGATCTTAGTGTTTCTTGCACATCAGGGTCTCTTAGATTGGTAGGCGGTGAAGAAGCCATAGATGCTGTTGTAATTCAGGCTTCACATGCTGGTGGTGGTATAAAGATTGATTCTGGAACTGGGGGTATTGATATTGATACTACTGGATATTTATATATCAATACTGGTTCTGGCGGTATTGATATCATTAGCAATGGTATTATAAGTTTAAATGCCAACACATCATCTGGAACCACCAACTTAACACATACTGGATCCGCCGGAAGTGATCTTACCGTAGCTTGTACTGCAGGATCTCTTAACTTAACTGGTGGGGAAAGTGCTACAGATGCCGTTAGAATTCATGCAACTAATGGTGCAGGTGGTATTGATATTGATTCTGGAACTGGTGGTTTTGATGTTTTAACAAGTGGTGCTTTAAGTTTAGATTCTAGTGCAACTGGTGCTTCTAGTAATTTAACTCATGTTGGTTCAGCCGGTAATGATTTAACAGTATCTTGCACATCTGGTTCTCTTAACTTAACCGCTGGTGAAGCCATCAATAACGCAGTTAGAATTCAAGCTTCACATACAAATGGTGGTATTGATATTGATGCAGGAACGGGTGGTATTGCAATTGATACTACAGGAACTTTAAGTTTAGATTCCAGTGCAACAGGATCGCCAAGTAATTTAACACATGTGGGTTCAGCTGGTCAAGATTTAACAGTATCTTGTACTTCTGGTTCTCTTAACTTAACTGCAGGTGAAGCTACAAGTGATGCAGTTGCCATTACAGCTAGTGCAGGTGGTATCCGTTTAACCACAACAGGATCTAACATTGGTATTACACCAGCAAACGCAAATGAATCTGCTACATCAAATGGTCATGTATTACATGTTTCTACCAATACTAGCACGGATTCATCTACAGCTGGTAGTGGAACAGCTACAGTATTTAATGCAATTAATGTTCAAGCACCAACAGTAGCGGCAACAAATGCTAGTGTCACCACAACAACTGCAAACACTTTATATATCAGTGGTGCACCCGTTGCAGGAACTAATCAAACTTTAACAAATAGATATGCATTAAATGCTGATGGCAATTCTAGAGTTGGTGGTGATTTAACTGTTTCCGGTGCTATTGCATCTGGATCAATATCAGCAACAGGTGATTTAGATATGAACAATAATGACATTACAAATGTTGATAACATAGCACTTAACACCATTAGTGCTGACAGTAATGATATAGCTATTAACCTAACTGATAACCGTTCTAATGCCCTAGAAGCTAAACAAGGTATTAACAGTTATATGGTTTTTAATACTACTAATGGTTCTGAAGCTATCCAACTGAATCAAAATATTACATTAAGAACTGGTGATGCCATAACATTAACTCATACTGCCGACGCTAATGCTGAAGATTTAACAATCGCTCAAGCAGGTGCTTTTAATGCTAGTTTATTATTGACTTCAACTGGTACTGGTGCTGATGCTATTGGTATAACGGCTAGTGCAGGTGGTATAATGATTGATGCTACTGGTGGTTTAAGTTTAGATTCTAGCTCAACTACCGCATCAAGCAATTTAACTCATGTGGGTGCACTAGGACAAGATTTAACAGTATCTTGTACCGCTGGTTCTCTTAACTTAATAGGTGGTGAAGCTGTAGCTGATGCTGTTAAAATTCAAGCTTCCGCAGGTGCGGGTGGTATTGATATCGATGCAGGTTCTAGTGGTATAGCAATTGATACAACTGGATCCTTAAGTCTAGATTCTAGTGCAACTGGTGCTTCTAGTAATTTAACCCATGTTGGTTCAGCAGGTAATGATTTAACTGTTTCTTGCACATCTGGTTCTCTTAACTTAACAGCTGGTGAAGCCATCAATAACGCAGTTAGAATTCAAGCATCACATGCAAATGGTGGTATTGATATTGATGCTGGAACTGGTGGTTTTGATGTTTTAACAAGTGGTGCTTTAAGTTTAGATTCTAGTTCTACTACCGCATCAAGCAATTTAACTCATGTAGGTGCCCTTGGACAAGATTTAACAGTATCTTGCACAGCTGGTTCTCTTAACTTAATAGGTGGTGAAGCAGTAGCTGACGCTGTGAGAATTCAAGCTTCCGCTGGTGCAGGTGGTATTGATATTGATGCTGGAACTGGTGGTATAGCAATTGATTCAACTGGTGGTATAACTGTTGATGCTACAGGTGCTTTAAGTCTAGATTCTAGTTCTACTACACTCTCTAGTAATTTAACTCATGTAGGTGCTCCAACTAAAGATCTTACAGTTTCATGCACTTCTGGTTCTCTTAACTTAACCGCTGGTGAAGCAGTTTCCAATGCTGTATTAATTCAGGCTTCTAACGGTGGTATTACAATTGATTCTGGTGTAAGTGGTATTACAATTGATACAAGTGGGGCTATTAGCATTGATGCAGATAGTGCTTCTCATTTTAATACTTCATCTGGTAATATCACAATCGATGCTGAAGCCGGACGTGTTATCATTGACGGTGGTGAA
>Ga0209972_10002465_pt1 | contig 15104 bp, 10 predicted proteins | sample NOAtaG_7_FD_187302 | JGI IMG/M metagenome (GOLD analysis project Ga0209972, IMG submission 187302) | Freshwater lake microbial communities from Lake Erie, under a cyanobacterial bloom - NOAA_Erie_Diel1S_2200h metaG (SPAdes) (version 2) | ecosystem: Environmental > Aquatic > Freshwater > Lake ... | reverse complement strand
GATCGTTTTCAACCCAGAAAAAACTATAGCAGTGCACCTTACTGGAACAAACTCATTTGTAATGTTATAATTGTTGCTAAAATATAAACTGACAACAGGTGAACCGGGTTTTAATTTTTAAAGCATCCTACCGTCGCATGAACACCATTGCGCTTTTAATCTTGATGCCACTAATTGTAACAGGGCAAAAAATATTTAGCGTTGCCTATGCCAACCAGGCAGATGTAAAGGTTTTTGTAGTGAATTATTTAAACCAGGCTGATCTGGCGGTGTTTAAAGTGGACTACGCCAATCAGACTGGCAAAAATGATGGCAAATGGTTTTTCGTAGAATACGCCAACCAGGCAGATAAAAAAATCTATTTTGTTGACTACGCCAATCAGGCGGATCTTAAAATTTATTTCGTTCCCTATGCAAACCAGGCCGGGTGGAGAAATAAGGCTAAAATATCCTTACTATATTAAATAAGAGGCAGATTAAAAGGATCTAAACGTTAAATGCATTTATAACGTCTTACCATCTTTGGTAATGGTCATTACCTGCGGCCCTGCGGCTCCGGTATACTTTATCGTGATTTCACCAGTTTGAGCAATCATACGAATGTCTTCAGGTATTCCTTCAAGCCAAAACTGATTGGACCAGGAGAGTCCATCAACAGTGTAGATTTTAGAAATAACAATAGGAATTTTATTATTGATTCTTTCTTCAGACCAAATCAAGGAGAAATAAACCATACCCATTACCGAATTCAGCACTGTGCCATCCATTAATGCACGCTTTGAATAATGAAAGGCAGTACTATCCAGAGGAAAGGTTGCTTTGATCTCCGGCTTTCTATCTTTTGTGATTGTATAGAAATAACCCGTTACATCAGATTGGTCCTCGCGGTGCAATACACCGGTAGTAAAGGCCTCCTCTTGAATGAAGACCGGAAAAAATTCAGGTGACTCCACACCTTCCATTGCCGGAATGCTGTCGGTTTCATCCACTATCCAGTTCATGGCCTCACTGTAAAATTTAATTTGTTCATTAAGTTCAGTTTTTTTGCTTCGTGCAAATTCATTCGTTGTGCGAAGGAAACTCTGAACCACTAACAAACTACCATAGGTATCTCGAACAAACGAGGTATAATCAGCATAGTCCTGCTCTAAGTTTCGACTCATTACAGCAGATGTGATACTGTCGAGTCGGTTCAAGGCGTCAGCTTCCATCTTTAGTGCAGTCACTTTCAGGTTTAGATCCTGAGATCGGCGATCCTCACGAACTACGGAGGCAACGGATCCGTAATTAATTTCAGAAATCTTTGAAAGTAAAACAGCGTGAGGCAAGGGATCAGAATCGTACTTCAAAAGGCTACTGGTGGATAAATCCTGTGCTATGTCTAATAGTTCCTGAGTTACCGAAACAGAGTCTTTAGCCACCCGGTTTCTTAAGGAGGTAAGATCAGTATCGATCAGCACCAATTTAGAAAGCACTGGTCTTATTTCTTTTTTTATTGCTTTAACAGCTTCCTGGGACCAATAATTATAATCCCAAATCATGAGGCGCTCTCCATAAAAATCAGTAGCCGACCGACCATCTCGGGTAAAATCCTTGATCTCCATCAATTCGACAGACTGATTGTAGGTGGATTTGCCCATCTGCGTCAAAACTGACTTGTAGCTATTAAAGGAAAGTATAAGACTATCCTGACGTTCCGATAATTCTTCCAGCATTAAAATGGTAGAATCATTTGAGCGCAGATACAATTGGCGAATGTTTTCATAGGGACTGGTTAAGGTCGCAAATGCCTTTTGTAACCGACCATAGATACCATTTGCCTGTGAGAAATAGCGATTTAGTTTAACAACCTTTTGCTGGCGTTCACGGATTTCCTTGGACTTTTCGGTGAGATGGTTAACAACATCAGACAATAAAACTCCAAAGTCACCTGTCCTGGGATTTCGCCGACTAAAGGACTGATAATATTCATCATTCTTTTTAATCTCCTTGTCCGTCATGTTACGGTTGGCTAAATCAAGGAAGTAGGCTGCTGAATCACCGAAGAGTGCCACCTTATTTTGTTCCCTCAGGACATCAGCGGCTAAAAATTTCTCCTCATAGATATACCCCATGTACATGAATGCGTTGGGGTTATCGTCCGTGTCCTTGAGGTAACGCTTTAAAAGTGGCTCAGCCAGATCATATTGGCGGTTGCTCAGGAACACGAAAAGATCTTTGTATTTGATCTTTTGCGCCTGCGCTGGAATCAGCAGGAAAAAGCTAAAAACGATTAAAAAAGCCCTTTTCACCCTCCAAATATAGGGTTTCTAGTGTTTAAAAATCACCTTTATTACCATCAGGCGTCATATCTATTGGTCCTAGGGGCCTCTAAGACAAGATCCGGGCCATAACAGGCCGCAGGAGTGCTAAAACCTGTTTTAAAATTTCCTTTAACGACCTTTTCTGCAATAATTACCGCCATATCCGCAGTCAAGCGATACCCATTAGTGGTTACTAATCTTGACTCAACTGACTTATCACCTCTCCAGGCCTTGCCAAAAACAAGTGTCTTTCCTGTCCCAAGCACCTCCTCAGAGGGTCCGGCAGGTCGTTGATTGATTTTTTTAAGTATAAAGCGCTTGACTGGTCCCCATTGAAAAAACCACCCCCACCGTAATGCAAACCGGATGCTATTGACCAATCCGGGAGATGCAGCCATATAGACTTCAATATTGGGGATTCCTGTGGTATGCCAAGCCGTGACAATATCTCCCCAGGATATACAAACTGAGTTTAATTTTTTTTCTCCGTAATCGATCACAGTTGTCTTAGGCTTTTTACCGACTGATTGCAAGGTTCCATTTATGCGCACCAGCGATTCTTTACCAAAGCTTTGCGTTGCCGTTCGTGCCGTACCGCGAGATACACCAGTGGGTAAACCAGCAAACGCCAATTGCAGGTGAGTAGCCTCTGGCAATCTGTTTTTTAAATGTGCCGCCAGACAATCTGTTGGGACCACATCGAAACCAACACCGGGCATCAACATGATCCCTGCTTGACGGGCTTGGCCATCCAGTGAATGTAAATACGCAAATACTTCATGTTCACCGGTAATGTCGAGATAATGGGTTGAGGACTCCAAACATGCCGAAGCCATTTGTTTTGCCGTTTGAGCAAATGGTCCTGCACAATGAACAACGGCCTTAGCCTCACTCACTAACTTCCGAAGCGCAACCGCATCTTCAATCGAAACCGCTCGACTATCAAATGAAAATTCTTTTCCTAGCTTTTGTAATTGTTCTTCTGATCTTCCCGATAAAAGTGCTGTAATGCCTTTTGACTTACAGACCTCCGTAATCAGTCGTCCTGTGTACCCGTACGCACCATAAATAACAAGATCGTAATTCCGTGAGGTACTCATGCTTTATAGCTGATTCGGTAGATCACCCCACGCTTATCGTCACTAACCAACATGGATCCATCTGGTAATACTAAAATATCTACCGGGCGACCACTTACCTTTTGGGATGCTTCATCGAGCCAACCGCTTGCAAAAGTCTCATAGGAACTAGTCTTATTTCCATTAATCTTCAACATAGAAATTTTATATCCGCTTTTCTTCGAACGATTCCAGCTGCCATGCTCAGCAACAAATAAGGTATTCTTATAAGCCTCCGGGAATTGTTTTCCGGTGTAAAATTTCAATCCCAAGGGAGCTACATGAGCACCCATGCGTTGGGCCGGTGCTGTGAAATCGCTGCAAGGCTTTACATCTCCAAACTCGGGATCTTTGATATCTCCTCCATGACAATAGGGAAATCCAAAATGCATTCCTGCTTTTGGTGCAGTATTCAATTCACAAGGTGGAATGTCGTCTCCCAACATATCCCGTCCATTATCGGTGAACCAGATTGATTTTGATTCCGGATGCCAGGTAAAACCAACCGTATTTCGTACACCACGCGCAAATACTTCAAGTCCGGTACCATCTGCATTCATACGGGTAATGGAAGCATAGACAGACTGACCTTTATCGCAAACATTACAGGGTGCTCCTACCGGAACGTATAGCTTTCCGTCAGGACCAAAGGAAATGTACTTCCAACCGTGCCAGGTGTCGGTAGGGAATTTGTCGTAAACCACTTCTGCTTTAGGAGCCGCCAGGGTTGCCTCAATATTTCTAAAGCGGGAAATGCGGCTGACTTCTGCCACATAGAGATCGCCATCTTTAAAAGCAACGCCATTGGGCATATTCAATCCTTTGGCGATTACCCATTTTTTATCGGCAATATTGTCGCCATTGGTGTCCTTAACCGCATACACATTGCCTTCGCTCTTGTTGCCTACAAATAATGTTCCGGAAGGCGACAAGGCCATGGAGCGCGCATCGGGCACTTCTGCATAGACCGCGATCGAAAAACCTGAGGGCATCTTAATTCCAGAAACCTGTAACGCCTCAGGTGAAGAGATAATGGCTGGCATAGAGCCGTCTTCAGCCGGTGCTTTCGGCGCATTATCCGCAACACGATCGGTTACAGATCCAGTGCAAAAGACGAGGAGTACCGAAAAGGTGGCAAAAGTAAGAAGTGCCTTGAAGGAAGGTTGCTTGTTTTTCATTTGAAAGGATATTTTTTGAACCGGCATGCCGGGTTTCAAAAGTAAGTTACTTTTGCAGGATTTTCAGCTATGCTATCCGTTTCCAACATAACCTATTATATCGGCGGCCGGGCCCTTTATGAAGACGCCTCCGCCGTAATCAAGCCGGGAGACCGGATTGGCCTGATTGGTTTAAACGGTAAAGGGAAATCAACCCTTCTAAAAATCATTGAAGGATCAATCACACCGGATAAGGGTTCCATTAGCAAAAGCAGGGATTGTACCATTGGTTTCCTCAACCAGGATCTCCTCTCCTTTCAGTCTGAAGAAGCAATTTTGACGGTGGCCATGGGTGCCTTTAAAGAAGCCCTGGAAACGCATCGGGCGATGGAGAAGGTTCTCCACGAAATGGAGCATCAGTATACCGATGATCTTGTCGAAAAACTTTCGGCGCTGCAGGAAAAATTTGACCGTCTGGATGGTTACAGCATGCAATCTAAGGCTGAGGAAGTGCTGGAAGGAATTGGATTTTCAACCAATGATCTACAACGACCACTCAAAACATTTTCCGGAGGCTGGCGCATGAGGGTCATGCTGGCCAAGCTTCTGCTCGAGAAGCCTTCGTTGTTGATGCTCGACGAACCTACCAACCACCTTGACCTACCTTCCATTGAATGGATTGAGGAGTATTTGCGCACTTATGAAGGTGCCGTTATCGTAGTTTCCCACGACCGGACCTTCTTGAATAATGTAACCAACCGGACCATTGAGGTCACCAATCAGCAGCTCGTCACCTACGAAGGCAACTATGATCATTATCTCGATGAAAAGGAGCTTCGCGAGGAGATTCAGCAAAACGCCTTTGAAAACCAACAGCAGAAAATTCGTCAGGCGGAACGGTTTATTGATCGCTTCCGGGCAAAGGCAACCAAGGCCCGTCAGGTCCAGTCGCGTATCAAGATGATCGAGCGGATGGATAAAATCGAAGAGGTAGTGGATGATACGGCAGTGGTAAACTTTCGCTTCACCATGAAGCAGCAAAGTGGTCGCCATATTATGGAGTTGAAGGATATCTCAAAATCCTACGGCGACCTTCGAATTTTGACCCATACAACAGCGCATATTGAACGCGGCGATAAAATTGCACTGATTGGCGCCAACGGAAAAGGTAAATCCACCATGCTCCGGATCTTATACGGCACAGAGCCTGTAGAAGGAGAACGCAAGGAAGGCTACAACGTCATTACCGGTTTTTATGCCCAGCATCAGTTGGAGGCCCTGCACGTTGAAAACGAAATCCTTGAAGAATTGAAGCAAGCGGGTTCAGGAAAAACAGAACTTGAGCTTCGAAATCTGCTAGGGTGTTTCCTGTTTTCTGATGACGATGTCTTTAAAAAAATTAAAGTCCTTTCAGGAGGAGAAAAGTCACGCGTGGCCTTAGCGAAAACATTGATTTCCGAGGCCAACTTTTTGCTACTCGATGAACCGACCAACCACCTCGATTTTATTTCGGAAAATATTTTGGTCCAGGCTCTTCAGCAATATCAGGGCTCATTTGTAATTGTTTCCCACAATCGTCATTTCATTCGGCAGGTAGCCAACAAGATTTGGTGGATTGAAGACGGACAAATTAGAGTTTATCCCGGAACGTACGACGAATACATTTATTGGAAAGAGTCCAAGGCTGAAGCGCAGCCACCAATAGAGTCGGCAAAGCCGAAGACCGAACCCTCTCCTAAAAAGCCAGAAACTCCTAAATCATCAGGAAGCGAGAAAATCAAAAAGGATCTGGAGAAAAAGATTCAAAAGATTGAAGAAGAAATCGGTCAGCTAGAATCCAAAAAATCAGCAATCGAGGCGGATCTTGCCAAACCAGAAGTCTACGCCAATCATGAGCAATTCCTATCCTTGAATACAGCCTATTCAGAAGTCACCTCCCGTTTAGAGGTACTGAACAAGGAATGGGAAGGTTTGGTGGAAAGGTTATCTTCGCTCTAGAAGATGTTGCTGCTTACCCTAATGTTACAACTAGTTTCGGGACCTATTCCCGGAATGCAGATTTTTGATCCCCTCATCCGGACGATCCAGGTCTATCCAGACCGTGATCTTGGTGGTGTGTCAGTGGTCTCACCTGCTGTACCATTAGAAAAACAAAACCTGATTCTGGAGTTCGATGATCTCCGCGAAAGCACAGAAAACTATTATGCCAAAGTGATTCATTGCAACCACGATTGGGAGCCTTCCGGTCTGCGCGACCTGGAATTCCTTCCGGTGTACAATGAATTCAATATCAATGATTTTGCCTACTCGTCAAATACACATTTGCCGTATGTTCATTATCGATTCGATATGCCGCCGGTTAAAGTGCCAGGTAATTACGTTTTAATGGTTTACCGAAATGGTGATGAGTCGGAAAAGGTCTTTACGCGACGCTTCATGGTTTATGGTTCAATGGCCACAGCCGCGCCCCTGATTCGCCCGGGACAAATGGCGTTGGATCGCGACTTACAGCACATCAATTTCACAGTAAGCTATGCTTCGCTAGATGCTCCGGATCCGGTACGGGCCATCAATGTAGTCGTGCGACAAAACAATCGTTGGGACAATGCCCTGACAGGTCTCATACCGACACGAACCGATGGTTACCGAAAACAACTGGAGTATGTGTTACTAGACCGAAACACTGGGTTCAGAGGAGGAAATGAATTTCGCTTTTTTGATATTAGTTCTGTGAATTTTCCAGGTTTTAATACCGGCTATTTGGATAAATCCTCCAAGCCTTTTCATCTTTTTGTAGCCAAGGATAAACCGCGCGGAACAGAAGTCTATGCGCAATACCGCGACATCAATGGAAGTTATGCCCTAGACAATAGAGATGCCGGTAATCCATCAACAACCGGTCAATATCTGTATGTTCATTTTGTTTTGGATTACCAACCTGCATCTGATGAATCCATTTGGGTGACTGGTGCCTGGTCGGATTGGAGCGGACAAGATGGTTATCGCATGAAGCAAAATGGAAATCTATTGGAGGCCATGGTTTTGCTTAAGCAAGGTTTTTACAATTACCGATACACCAGCGTGCGAGGAGGCAAAGAAACCTCAGTAGTGGAAGGAGATTACGCTGAGACGGAAAATGATTATGAAATATTGGTGTATTTCCGGGATATGCGATTACAGGTCGATGTATTGGCTGGTTATAGTGCTTTTCGGGTTAATCCCCGTTAAGCGTATTGGAGCTCTTCTGCGCTGTCCTGGCGAATGGGATTAGCACCTGAAATATCCAACATTCCGAAACCTTTGTGAGTGCATTGGCCCAACCCATTTTCGAAAATGAAATTTTGAACACTCGGTGAGGCGTAAAGCGTAAATGGTAAGGTATACCCCCGGACCTCATAGCGAATGTCGGAATCAAACATGGGGTATATGCGAGAGTATTTTTTATGATTAGCCTCCATGCGCTGAAGATATGACGCATCTGGTACCAGTTGGAATTTGTAAAGTCCGGAGAGATCTTCCGCAGAGTACCTGCCGGTAGCTTCCATTCTAGCCAATGTGTTCTCGTAGAGAAGATCAGAGAACTCCTCATCTGTAGGACCAATAAAACGTTTTCCGGTCTCGTCATTAAAAACCCCAGGCAGCAGGACTAATGGAGACAAGCACAGGTATTTTCCACTTTCTGAAAGAACAGGAATAGATTCTTGCTCCGTCTTTTCCGGTATGAGCACCATGTTACCAATGGTGAGTTCTCGTTGGTTAAAGAGTGCTTGTGTAAAATATTCGACAAACCCGGGTAATCCGGATGAAAGAACAAGGGTAACCCGATTGGAAAAGAAATGCAGGCCCTTACGACTGATTCGGGTTTGACCCTTTAGTCCGGAAAAATTGAATTCAGTGGTACTGAGAAAATCACGGTTTCCACCCTTCACCAGGACCCCTCGTATGGTTTGAGCTAAAAGGTACTGATGGTGGAACGGGACATAAGCCCCGCGATTGACAAGCTGAAAAATAAACCGAACTCTCAATTACCTGAATGTTAGGCTAAAAATGAATTAAACCTTCTATCTAAAAAGTAATGATAGACTCCTAAGTTACTAGAAATCAGATAAAATGAAAAGCCTAATTACCAGATAGGGTTACCTGATATAAACTAGATATTTAATAACAATGGTACAAAATATTGATATAGAATAACTTACACATTAAATCGAAAATGCATTACATCGCCATCTTCGACCACATATTCTTTTCCTTCAATGGCCAATTTTCCAGCCTCACGGCAACCGGCTTCTGATTTATAGAGCTCGTAATCAGGGATTTTGATCACTTCAGCACGGATAAAGCCACGTTCAAAATCAGTATGAATAACACCAGCAGCTTGGGGTGCTTTCCATCCTTTTTGAATGGTCCATGCTCTAACTTCCGTTTCACCAGCGGTGAAATAGGTAATCAGATTCAAAATAGAGTAGGAAGCACGTATTAATTGCTCCAATCCGGATTGCGTTAGTCCGTACTCAGCCAGGAATGCCCTTCGGTCTTCAAGAGACTCCAACTCTGCAATTTGCGACTCAATAGCAGCACAAATCATTACCAGCCCCGCTCCCTCTCCCTTGATCTTCTCTTTTAAAGCCTCCACATGGTGATTGCCTTTTAATACCGAACCTTCATCCACATTGGCCACATAAATCACCGGTTTAATGGTCAACAAATGAAGATCATAAACGGCTTTCAAGTCCTCCTCGTCAGCTTCTACCGCCCGCGCATTTTTTCCTTCCTGAAGGGCTTGTTGAAACTTTTGTAGTGATTGCAATTCCTTTTTGGCTTTCGCATCCCCACTCTTCGCTGTCCGTTCAACCTTGGATATCTTCTTTTCTACAGATTCCAAATCTTTAAACTGCAACTCGGTATCGATCACCTCTTTATCGTAAACCGGATCAACTTTATTATGAACATGAACAACATTATCGTCGTCAAAACAACGAATGACGTGAGCAATAGCATCCACTTCCCGGATGTGCGCCAAAAACTTGGATCCACGACCAATGTCTTCGCTTTGAGCTGCTCCCTTTATTAGACCAGCGATATCAACAAATTCGAAGGTTGTAGGAACTATCTTTTTAGGATTTACCAAACGAGCCAGGATGTTCAAACGCTCGTCCGGAACCATTACCACTCCAACGTTCGGCTCGATGGTACAAAACGGAAAGTTTGCCGCTTCCGCCTTGTTGTTGGACAAGGCATTAAACAAGGTTGATTTACCGACGTTTGGAAGACCTACGATACCACACTTTAAACCCATTTCAATGATTTTAAGGGCGCAAATATAGGGTAGTGAGGCCTCTTTAAAAACCTCAACGAAAACTAACTGCCGGCGGCTGCCGTCGTGCTGAATCGATAGATGGTCCGTTGGTTGTAATGCTCGTTTGGCTTCAGGACGGTAGACGGAAACTGAGGCTTATTGGGTGAGTCGGGATAATGCTGAGGCTCCAGGCAAAAAGCGGATCGAAAATCATAAACCTTTCCTCCTTTACCAACTTCTTTCTTACTGAGGAAATTGCCAGAGTAAAACTGAAGTCCGGGTTCCGTTGAACGTACCTCCAAAACTCGGCCCGATTCAGGTTCTGTTACCCTAGCCATCAGGACCATTTCACCGGCAAAGGCCTGGGAAACAACCCAACAATGATCGTAACCATTTCCAAATTTCAACTGCTCATCCTCCTGAAATATTCTTTCCCCGGCAGTGTGCGGTGCTAAAAAATCAAAGGGCGTTCCCTTAACTGACCGAATTTCTCCTGTTGGAATCAATGTAGAATCAACTGGTAAAAAGTGCTCACCAAAAATTTCAAACTGATGACCCAGAATATCACCATTACCTTCTCCTTTTAGATTGAAAAAGGAATGATGCGTCATATTCACTACTGTAGGCTTTGAGGTAGTGGCATCGTAGGCCATGATCAATTCATTATCCTGACTGAGCAAATAAATAACGGTAACGCGCATATGTCCTGGATAACCTTCCTCACCATCTCTGGACTCATACGCCAACTCAAGTCCCTGCCCTACCTCATTGGTAAATGGCTTGGCCTTCCAGAGCACGTTGTGAAATCCGCCGGGTCCACCATGCAACGCATTTGGACCGTTGTTGGTAGCGAGCGTATACTCTTGTCCCTCCAGGGTGAATCGTCCATTGGCAATCCGGTTACCAAAGCGACCGATTAGGGCACCGTAATAAGGATTACCTGAAGGATACTGAGAAAGCGAATCGTAGCCCAACACCACATCGGCCAATTTTCCGTTTTTATCCGGCACTAAAATCGAAACTACCTTACCTCCAAAATTGGTAATGGTTACTTTCATGCCGTTGGCGTTAACCAGTGTAAACAATTCCATTCTGCTTTCGTCCACTTTTTGCTTAGGAGAACAGGCCACTACCACGGCGTACAAGACTATCCAAAGTATTTTTTCGACTCTCATAGGTACATATCGTTTTCATCGGAATGGGGCGAAATTCCTTAAATCTTAAACAACATCAAAGTCCGGAAACCATTCCGTTTCGGTTTATCAATGCTCCTCATCTCGCTCCGAGTCCAGACGCCATTTTTCAGGGGAACGCCATAGACTCGATAGCAACAACTCCCTCATAAAAATGAATTCTTTGGGCAGTTTATCGTACATCCGTTCAAACAACTCAGCATGATCCAGCAGCTCGCGTTTCCACTGTTCACGATCGACCTGCATAATGGCATCAAATTGCTGAGGGGTAAAATCCAATCCCTCCCAGTCCAGATCTTCGTAATGCGGCATCCACCCGATTGGACTTTCCACTGCGTTGGTCTGACCGCTTATTTTTTGAACGATCCATTTTAGCACGCGCATGTTTTCACTAAAACCAGGCCATAGAAAATTTCCTTTTTCATCTTTTCGGAACCAGTTCACACCAAAAATCCGTGGCGGATTAGGAATATCCCTACCAAACTGTAACCAGTGGTTGAAATAGGTTCCCATATGGTATCCACAGAACGGAAGCATGGCAAATGGATCACGTCTGACTTTTCCAATTTCCCCAAATGCGGCAGCCGTCATTTCAGAACCCATTGTGGCCGCCAGGTATACGCCATTATTCCAGTTGTGTGCCTGATAAATCAAAGGAATGGTTGTACTGCGTCTTCCTCCAAAGATGAAGGCGCCGATGGGAACACCTTCAGGATTTTCCCACTCCGGATCAATAGACGGACACTGGTGTGCCGGTGCCGTAAAGCGTGCATTGGGATGAGCAGCCGGTTTTCCGGATGCGGCATCATAAGGCTGTCCGCGCCAGTCCATCAAACCAGCCGGAGCTTCCTTGGTCAATCCTTCCCACCAGACATCACCGTCAGGGGTAACAGCCACATTGGTAAAGATGGTGTTCTTGCTAATGGCCTCGATGGCATTGGGATTGGTCTTGGCATTGGTTCCAGGTGCTACACCAAAATATCCTGCCTCAGGGTTTATAGCATATAGTTTCCCATCCTTACCTGGTTTTATCCAGGCGATATCATCCCCTACTGTAGTAACTTTCCAGCCACTCATCGCCTTGGGCGGAATGAGCATGGCAAAATTCGTTTTGCCACAAGCGCTTGGAAATGCAGCAGCGATATAGGTTTTCTTTCCTTCAGGATCTTCAACACCCATGATCAGCATATGCTCGGCAAGCCATCCTTCTTCATTCGCCATGGCTGATGCAATTCGTAAGGCGAAACACTTTTTTCCAAGTAAGGCATTACCGCCGTAACCAGAACCATAGGAAACAATTGAACGCTCCTCCGGATAATGTACAATGTATTTCACCTCGGGGTTACAAGGCCATTTTTTATCACGCTGTCCAAATTCCAAAGGAGCCCCGACGGTATGCAAACATCGAACAAAGTTCCCGTCGTTGCCCAATACATCGATAACACCCGTGCCGACCCGTGTCATGATGTGCATATTGACCACTACATACTCGGAGTCGGTAATTTCTACGCCTATGTGAGAAATGGGAGAACCTATCGGACCCATGCTAAATGGAATGACATACATCGTACGCCCGTGCATGCAACCCTTCATCAATTCCCGAAGCGTTTGCTTCATCTCACGCGGATCAACCCAGTTGTTAGTTGGCCCCGCATCTTCTTTTTTACGACTACAGATAAACGTACGATCTTCTACTCTGGCTACATCACTGGGGTCAGAAAAACAGGCAAAGCTGCCTGGCCGTTTTTTTTCATCGAGTCGGATAAAGGTTCCCTTCTCGACGAGCTTTTCACACATTTCAGTGTATTCCGCTTTAGAGCCATCGCACCAACGTATCTGGTCGGGCTCACACAACCCCGCAACCTGCTGCACCCACTCTTTCAATTCACCATTTGATACCAAATAAGGACAAGAGATCTTAAAATCAGCCATTTATGAATGTTTAGGCTGCAAATTTAACCATCAGTCATTAAATAGACTAATGCTCGTTAGGATTGAAACAAGATTTTGAAATGGCCCCTTTCTTCTTATTCAGGACATTGGTCCGAGATTAACAAACAAACTAATTAAGAGACGCTCTTCCGGACATTCGGCCCGCTATCCCGCTATTCCCGCTATTCCGGACATTCGTCCCCGCTATTCCGGACATTCGTCCGGAATCATTATTTCACCTGCTACTCCAGACATTCGTCCGTAATCAAAACCTAAAAATCCAACCGCCACGTAATCACTGGAATAATTCCCAACTGTTTACGTTCGGTCACAGCCTGAAAGAATGTATCGAAATAAAATCCAGCTGAATTTTGTCTGTTGGTGAGATTTTGGATATCGATTGAAAAGGTTCTGGTTTTTCCCGGCTTATTCTTGCGCCAGCTAATACGCAGATCCATTCGGTGATAATCGGGCAGCACAACAGAATATCGACTCATAGGATCGTATACGGTATAACCGGCCAATGCGGAAGTTTGTTCATCGATAACCCGCTCGCGCTGACCTCCGAACGAAAGCGTCCGTACATGAACACCAAAAGCATTTTTTCGAAAGCCCCATTCGCGACCTGCGGTCAAAGCAGCAGTATAGCGTCCGTTAAACCGACCAAACCATTGCTGCGACGAATTCGCAGTTCCGAAAGTAGCCTGGAAGACACTGCCGGAAGCTGAAAAATAAAACTGGTTTACAAATCTTTTCTCAATCATAGCCTCGAGTCCTTCATTTCTTCCGGTACCCTCAGCGACCAATGGCATTTCAGGTAATTCTTCCTGAAGATTCAATGTCGAGTAAGGAATCATGGTCATGGGCAAGCCATCCCAAGCAGCCATAGGCACATCCAACAAGCGGTGGTGGAAAGCCTGAAGTCTCCAGGTTAGTCCGGTGGTGTAGGTTCGAACAAAGGCAGCCTGAATTTGCTGAGATCTGGTCATGGGTAATTGTTTATTACCGGGGTCGGCCAGATACCAGGAGGTTTGCTGAATCTGACTCACTTGACCAAGCCCAACCGAGAAAATTCCTTTGGCTAAAGGATAGCGCAAGGATAACCTCGGATCAAAGCTTCCCTTAGCATTGTAACTAAAATGTGTGTAACGAACAGATGGAGCTACCTGTAGGGCACCCATTGAAATCTCCCAACCGCTATAAGGCTGAAGCAGCCATCCCTTAACCTCACCATCAATCGAATTAACGGGCAATCCCGCTGTATTTTTATTGGCCACTACAAGATCGGTAGCATTGGAAGTTGCCAATATTCCAGTCTCGGTTTTTATGTTTTCAGTAAGAGAAGTTTCCAGTTCAGCATTTACGGATAAGACCAATCGATCGGACTGAAAATTTTGATCCCTTAGATTCGGAATTGGTACCGCCACTCCTAACGCTGTACGCTTTTGGGATTGCGAAGACACAGCCATGCCCAATCGAAGCGTTGTAGAAGGATTTATTTTCCTGTCTTCTTTCAGACCAATACCGAATGTCTTCCCCTTGTATCGAATGGAGTACCGATCTTTTTCTGTTTCCCATTCCTGAGGAGGTTTCGCATCGAAGTTGTTGGCGCTGAAACCGGCAAAACCAAAAACCGAAAGGGTAGTATTCTTAGAACGATCGATTCCAACATTAAAGGACAGGTCGTTGAAATTTATCCGTTCGCCACCAAAATCAACACCTGCCGAGGTCAACAAGCCTACTGTCGAGTATCGGTAATTAACCAGATAAGAAGACTTCTCGCCCGGAGACAGGGGGCCTTCTGTTGCCACATCCATTCCAATCAATCCTGCCTGTATGGTATGTTCCTTTCGGAGAGCATTTCCTTTGCGGAAGTACATATCAACTGCACCGGAAAGTACATTACCAGTTGATGGGCTGAAAGTGCCGAATTGAAAATCCGTACGATCTAAAACCTGAGAACTTAAAATGCTCACCCCGCCCCCATTGGCTACAGGTCGGTCACTAAGCGTACCGGCGTTTGCCAGGTGGTTGGGGTTAACGATATCCAAGCCATTCAGACGCCACAATAGTGCATTGGGTGAATACCCGCGAAAAGCGAT